>Ga0307942_1003327_pt1 | contig 13011 bp, 14 predicted proteins | sample OrgLakmetagen175_FD_201846 | JGI IMG/M metagenome (GOLD analysis project Ga0307942, IMG submission 201846) | Saline water microbial communities from Organic Lake, Antarctica - #175 | ecosystem: Environmental > Aquatic > Non-marine Saline and Alkaline > Saline | place: Antarctica: Organic Lake...
AGAGAGAGAGAGAGAGAGAGGAGAGAGTGAGAGAGAGAGAGAGAGAGAGGAGAGAGAGTGAGGGAGAGAGAGAGAGAGAGAGAGAGAGAGAGAGAGAGAGGAAAGAGAGAGAGATAGAGATCAATGCACGTACATGTTTATCATAGCAAGAGACAAAAACCTCACAGCACTCACTGCCTGCCTTGTGGACATGCACAAAACCACCTAAAATGTCGTTCAATTTTCCACGCTATTCACAAAAGGCGTCCAATAGGTAGCCCAAAGGAAAGCAACCCTAGTCTCACAAGCCTCACTGTTGCAAAGACAGTTGTTGGGTACCAGTGGGATTAAAAAGAATTCAACCTGGCCCCAGATTTAAACCTGGGGCGTAGATGCGACCATCGTGCGCCCAATAGGCTGAGGGGTCATGGTCCCAAAGCCTTGCCCTTTACGACCACCCTTTGGAGTCATGACTGGCCCTGCTGGCTTCTTGATTCCCAGTCCTAGCTCATCCACAGCCACAATCTGGGTAAAGTGCGTGGTACAAATGTATGCTCAGCCTTATGTACTTCATGAATTTGCATCAAGAAGCTACAGCTCATACATAGTTTAGGACGGTTTTGTGAGCAGCATTGATTGCAAATGCAAACGCTTTGGTGTGGAAAGGCTAGAGGCAAACACCAAACCGCACAAGGAAACAGCTCGTGTGCTTTCCTTTGCCACCAACCGTGGTGAGGTCTTGACAACTAGAAGGCTCTTTTATAAACACATGCAAAAGATAATCATGTAATTACCTTGACAGCAAAGTGCTCGTGCACACGCTCCAGCACCACCACATGCTGGTGGGGAGCCACTAGGCCCCAACGAGCAGCCGTAGTCACAGCCTCTTCAAGCACCTTCGTCAGAGGTATGTCTTATCGTTAGTCACATCATTTGTATGAAAAGAGCTTTGCTTAAGTTGGCAAGGAGCAGTTATTAATATATGCTCCTAACTGTCGTCAAAACCAGAATGTTATGTATCACCTATTAGGTTGATATCATAAAATGACGTAATAGATGTTGCTACGTCTTCTCACACAATGAGATGCAAACAATCAAACTGAGCAAATCCATGTACACAAACCCACCTGATCTCCACTTGGTCCAGGTGCAGACAACATGGGCAACAAGCCCCTTGTCAGTAGGCACTGGCGTGCGTGGCTGCGTCCTTCCAGCCTCCACTTCAAGCCGTCACTGTGTCGAACAGGTCATGCTAGATTAGTGGCATGTAGCTCATGTATGCCTGAGATTCATGTGTAAGCTGGTACTGTAATTGCCGTACACAGGTGGCAATATTTCAATAAATGTGAATGGGTGCCTCAACTTTCTCCCTGCCAATTTGTTATAGGACTTAGCACAAGGCAAGAAGGAAATCATTGCATATCAGGAGCCGCCACATTGGATATACGGCAGTGTTCATTGGTAAATACACAGGGTGCTTGACTTTTTCTCTCAGAGACAGCAAAAGAGGATTGAGGGCTTTTATGTTAATTTGATCATCTGATCTTGGAAGAAAGATGAGACAAAGTCCCAGACAGGAATGATACAAGGAGGAGGAGGAGGTCAAACCTAGGTTTTCCCATTCTTTGCAGCATTCACATGGATACATTTCTCCTCAACCTACCTGACCAGGCGAGGCACCACGAGTGTGAGAATCGGCATGGGGGGCCTGTGCATGTGTGCAATAAGCTGTAAGCATGTGCATTTGTTCAAACTTGGTTTCCATGTGCACGCACTTTATGCTCAGATGTGTGCCTGTGTGTGCATGCGCTTATCATTGCGTGTTGGCTTGCACTTGGCAATATATAAAAGCATGCAAGCACGCACAAATAAAGGTGATAACACACATACATACAACTTCAAACACCAACACAAACCGCACCTATACTTGGCCACTAGCTGTGCAGCCCGGCTAGTGTGTGTGAACACGAGTATGAGGCTGGCACGAGCCTGCAGCCAGGGGTTTACCATAATTGCTGTCGAAGTATAAGGGATATTGGGAAAATGAAGGATGAGGGTCAGCAAAGTCAACACTCTGGCAGCTTGCTGAGCTATCTACAAACAGCAAAGCACGTAAACACCAACGACAAAGTGGCACCGTCTTTTTAATTCTGCTCAACTTTGATACTAAATTGCAGGACGTGAGGGAGCGAGGCAAATAATTGCGCACCTTCTCCGCAGCACGGACAGCACTGCTCGTGATGCTCTCCAGCTTAGACATGTAGGGCAGACTGCTCATTGCAAAGGAGTCGTCCAGGTTGTGGTAAGCTGATTCCAGCTCCACCTTTGAGACTTGAACATCCTCTTTGGAACCAGGCACCTGTATGGGTCGATTTAATTAAAAGATGTGCTTCAGACACACCAGCTACTCCAATCAGAGTAAGCCATGATTGATCAGATAGGGAATTATAGCAAATCAGACCGGTGTGCAAGATGCGAACATTAGCCAATAGATAGAACATAAACATAAGCTTACAAATTGTACCAAATTTAGTCCTGCACGTGTTTGTCTGCACAGCAGATTGTAAAGCTTGACATTGTGCCTGAAGCCTAAATCCATGGATAGAAGTATATTTCCAAGTCAGCTGTTATGCTGGGCTGAACAGGATATCGTTTGCATATATCCCTTGGCATGCGTTAAGGAAGTGCCGTCAAACATTAGCACAGCGCACCACATCAGTCTGGCGTACGGATGTAGGTGTAGCGTCTCCGTCTCTGTCACTGTCCCCTGCAGCTTTTCTCAAAGACAGGGAAGGCTGCTCTGGAATCCTTGGCACATAGGCAGAGGGGGTGGACACACCCGACAGGGGTGTACCAGATTCGGGTGACTTCCCACGCGGGGTTTTTCCTCCTGCATTGCATTTGGAACTCAAACATCAAGCCCGCCGAGGAGCAACAATTTCTTTAGACACCCTTTCTAACTCGCAATTCAGTTCAAAGACACTGCTCTATGGGCCCCTGAATTGAAAAGCATGTATGATCAGCTCGTATAAGCTGCGTAATGACAACAAAGGAGGCTGGCAGACCGTGTATGTACTCGCACCTGTGGCAGTGACCATGGCTTCAAGGGTACTGTCCAGGTCTGCAGAGCAGTGAGTCATTGGCAGGTGAGAAAAACAAACCTACAAGCATCTCCAAGATGCTAAAAAGCAACAAATTATTTACCTCCGCAGGAGTAAGGCAACCATTAATTTCTTTCTGATTCATACGAAAGCATGACATACTATTTCTGTGCTACATTTTATCTGCATTGTGAGACCAAGACAGCAAGGACAAAATTCCAGTGCAAGATGGTCTGTGTGCTGATCAAACATTTGAGGGACTGCCGAAATTGATTGGTTACTTCTGTCACTGCATTGCATTGAAGGGTCTAGTCCTTTTCACCTGAGTCCTATGACACTGCAGCTTCAGCCGTTACAGATTACAAAATACTTCAAACCTCCATCCATGCTACCATACCTGCTTCCACCGAGGGGCTGCGGGCACCCGTGCCCCCTCCACCTTGCCTGCTGTCAGAAGTAGCAGTCCCACTGCTAGGTCTCTTGCCTGTCATATTTTGGTGGGGTGCTCTTTTGCTTTCGCTATCAAACCAGTGAAAAAAGAGTATGAAGATGAAAGGAAGAATAGCAAAGGAAAGGCAGATACAACAACCGGAATCATGGACAGTGCACTCTGATCTTTTTAATTGCGCATGCCCTCCCAATTTAGCGCAACAAGTCGAAAAGATCAACATGCAATTTCACCCACAGGGCACAGCCAGATACACACATACACGTACTGCAGATGCATCAAAAGTAGGTAACACATGCGTACAGGATCATACCCGACCTGAGGAAAGGTGCTGATATCTATCGGCTAGAATTAAGCTTGAAGACAGCCTTAAGCGGAAGACAAATCCCGTCCATTTCCTTTTTTTCCCCTCCTCAGAAGCATTTGGAGACCTACCGTAGGTAGGCGCCGTGCTAGGTCGTGAAGGAGGAGGACTGGGCACTTGTGCCTGAGAGAACGCAGGTAAAGGAACGCCATCTAGCAGTTGCTCTTGCTGATCTGCTGGCAATGGACCTGCTGGCCATTCATCTGGCTTGCTTTCCTGTTTCAAACCTCTGTCCTCTACGGTCTGATTACCCTCCCCCTCTCCCGCCTGTCGCTGTGCAACCTCTCCAGCCCGCTGCTGTGCAATGCGCGACAGGCTCATCTGCTGCTCAAGGTCGAGCCGAGTTGGTGAGGTCTCCTGCGCTCAAGCATGTAGGAGGGTAGGATCACTGTTTGTGCAAGTTCAGACACAGTGGCACCTCTAACATTATATTGCTCTTGTTATTTCTCATAGATAACACACTGAACCATGATGTTTTATGTGAGAAACCACCGCGCGAGCTTTCTGACCTGGTGGCAAGCCTTGCCCTGTTCAGCCTGTTGCTCCTTCTGGACCTTCTCAGCACGACCAGCCTGTGTCTGGCCAAATGCCTGCATAATTTAGTAATGTAAACACGGGGTGCCACTTGTTTGGATAGATCTTTGAGGTTTGCCCTATTCCAAAAACGGTTTTGCAGGAATGCCCTGACTGAGTATACCAGAATGCACAAGGAAGGCGTTATTGGCCTTAATTATGAAGGATGGCTTTAATGATTGCAGTAGCAATGTAGATTGGAATGAGCACCGGAAGCAACAATAGCTTCAATGTCAGAGGCAGTGCCTGGCAGCAACAGGCAAGAAGAGGCAGTAACATAGCAACATGGTAGTATGCTTGCACACGCCCTTTTACGCAAGGCAAGTGGCGCTGCCAGAATCATGGCAAATGCGTTATACTTTACCTGCTTCCCCTCTTGCGTCGGGGCCGGTGGTCGAGGCTCGCCGTCTTGAGCTGGGGGACCATTTCGCTGCTGCTTTGGCTGTGGCTGCTGGGTTTCTGCATAAATGGCGCAGGAATGTGGGCACAGATGCTATCACGAAACTGCTTGAAAGCAGCACATCCTTAATTTCATTTTTTGTGTTTGCTGATAAATAGTTGCGACAAAATACTGTGCCTTTGGTAACACTGACACTGAACTGCTCAAAAGACTGAATCTTGGAACAAATTCATCACATCACAAGAGAAAGTGGTTGAAAGTTTACCGCCGCTGCAGAACATTTACCTGAGTCCACGATGGGTGGCAGCTCATCTCCATGCAGCTCTGAATATCCCCTGCCCGCTTCAATTGACTCCTGCGTTTCCAAACCTCTGGGGGGACCCTGCAGGCACATGGGTAGGCTGGGGTTGTTCAAAGCTGTATGGTAGACCTCCTTACAAACGAAAATTTTTGGAAAAATAGACGTCCATTCTCTTTGCCATGCACCCATGGGGGTAAAGCATGCAAATACAAATAAATGCATACTGACGTTTGTTTTCTTCCGTAATTAAATGCTGGAAGGGCAGCTCACCACAGAGATTGTGGGGGGCCCTTGTCTGACGGCAGGATCCTCAACGCCATCCACAACAACACTAGCCTCCACGCGCTCTTGTCCTCCTGGGATTGGCTTTGCCTATTGTAACACACACAAAAAAGAAAGAACTCTAGGCCTTCTAATCCTTTGAATGTTCAATGTAAGTAGCATAAAGAGCAGCCAGCCAGACCACCAGCCTTGGGTAGACTAGAAATGCACATGCAAGCAAAACCACGTAGACATTCTCTACCTCTAGGTAAAGTGACAACAGCTTGTGGCCAGGGCGCTGCTCCTGTTTCTCTTTTTCAGCTTTTCTGGTCGCTCGTCCACCTCGTGCTGCTATATCTTCTTTCATTGCATCCTCCAGCCTAAGGTCTTGCTGTTGCTGCTGCTTCTGCAACTGTTGCGGCGCAGGTTCTGGTGCTGCCCTCTTTTGCTCCTGCACCTTTTTCTGCTGCTGGTGCTGACTCTCAGCCGAGACCTCTTTGGTGTCACTGTACGAAGGGTGGGCCTTGTAGCTGATGTGGCCCTGAAAAGGAGAGGGACAAGGTGTGATCATAAGCTGCATTGCAACTCCTCCTTTTACCCAACGCACAAGCAGCCTATGCCTTGAAGATAACATGTAACTATTGCTGGTGTTGAGCGTCATGCAGTTTCTTTATTTAAAATTCAGTGGAATGTGTCATTTGGTAAAATTCTGGTGGCTAGGGTAAGTATTGGTTTGAAACCCTTGCGTTTCATGGAAGCTAACAAAAGCTCAGCAGAGGAGCTTTTGTTTTTTTAGCCCAGCCATTCTCAATACAAGCCGCTCATTAACTAATGCTTGGCACTTGGTGACAAAGTAGAGGACAGGAAAGATGTAGGTATTGTATTAATAGAACACCTTTTTCACTGCACACTAAGCCATGATCTGAACATCACACCTTTGCTGAGTTTGCTCTAGGAATTGATTCCGCTCGGCTTTTAGGACCGTTGGAAGGTGGGGGGCACGAAAGCTTCTGGTTGCTCTCGCCCGCAGGGATGTCCAACTGCCACATGAATGCGCCATGCTGCAGATTGGCAATGAATAATAAAGTGCAATGAGCAAAGTACTTGCGGATGAGGACCATGTGTATTGGGTCCAGATAAGCCACAATTTTAAATGCAATTTTAAGTCAATATATTCCCACTGCTTGCATGTCCAAAGTCTAGGTCCATTTCACTGAAACCAATGCATCGAATGTCAAGCTGCCAGAGATGCTGAAAAGAACTGGCCTTGAATTGGAACTGCTGGCTGCAGAGATCGAAACATTTTGCTTATGCTTATCCACAGCTTGAACAATCAAGTAGCGCTCAAGCCTCAAAGCATAAGGTGCTGTAGATTCACAGGTAATTGCAGGAAAGCAGTTTTTGGCTTAATAGATATTCACATACTCCAGCCGCGACCTAACTCTTTCTTGCAACCATTTTCAACCATGATTTGTGCAGATAGGCTTGCGCAAGCTCTTTGAAAGCTTGCTATCCAAATCACAGGTAGGCCAGCATATGATTCCAGAATTTATAGCAGTACCTTGTCAGATGCATCTTTGCTGCTGGGAGGGGTGGTGGCTTGCATGGCGTTCATGGCACTTTCCATGAGGAAGTCGTAGTGATGCCTGCAGGCGGTGACAATATTGAGCAATTTTAAAAGAGAACAGGAAAAAGAAAAAACTACGCAGGCAGTGAAAGCCACTCCACACATTAAGGAAAAGGAGCCACTTTGGTACAGGTATAATAAAATTCCTCAACCAAAAGAAAAAGAAAAAGATCAATGGGGATCAGGAGGGTTGCAGGCTTGACCTGAAACCGGCTCCTGGTAAGAGTTGGTAACAGTGCCTGGAAAGGGCGTGTCTAATATGGACAAGTTTGGCAGCGTAATTGACAAAATGAACATGAGGCTCGGAAGCACTTAACTCTCTGAAATTCAAGAACTAGCTCCGTAAAAGGCTCCAGCATGTGAGTATTGTAGATGGTGCCACCCGCAGCAATTTTAGATAGTTTAAGCCTGCTGCTGACAACTTGCATATTCTCAACCCTGAATTTTTGGCCCAACAACCGCGACATTAGCTGCACCATTGATCCCCCCTTAAACAGCTAAGCACCCCCTTTTAAAAGACTTAAATGGACCTGCTTTAAGTGGCTTAGCTGATGTCCATTTTTTGTTTTGGAACAACAAACTGCAAAACGACGTACATCAGTTCAAATCTAGACCCTATACAAGAATAGTACGAGTAGGAGAGGCACATGCATTTCTTAGCATACCTGTGGTCAAACACATTCTCAGCTTGTCTGCAGATGCCAACCGCCATGGCGATGGACTCAACGGGATACCTGATGATAGGATGGGTCAGGTGTTGCGGACAGGCTAGTCAATTCAGCTTAGTACTATTTGGCAACTTGGAAAGAAGTTGCCTTGGTCCAGAGGAGAAACTACATTACTGTATTGAGACCTCAAACCTTGCCATCTTGCCAGGGAAAAAGGGTCAAATCCATAACAAATATAAAGAGCAGCTCTTACTTTCCGCGAAGGGTCTCAGCGCCCAGCAGCACGCCGTCAGCTCCATCTAGGATGATGTTGGCAACGTCAGTCGCCTCTGGACGAGTGGGAGTGGGAGTCTCGGACATGTTGTCTAGCACACGCTGCAGCATGAAAGCAGTAGGTGGGGAGTAAGAACAAATAGTTAGTGAATGTCTCGGCTGTTTCCCCTCTGCAGCATGAAAGTCATAAGCACTGGGGGAGTAAAAAAACGTATTTAGCAAATGTCAGCTGCTTTCCCTTCTGCAGCATAAAAGTGGTAGGCACTGGGGTTGAATGCCTCAGCTGTTTTCCCTCTGACCGGCAAAAGAATGACTTTCTTGGTTGTGCTTTGTGACATAGCAAGGAGTACAATACAGCTGCACATCCTGTGGACGAGCCTTATATCCAACTCCTCACCGTGATAATCACTGGCTTGCCGACCATGTTGCAGCCAGCTACCACCGCCTTCTGCACTAAGGCCATCTTTTCAGGCGCAACGTCCAGGCCCAGAACACCGCGGGAAAAAATGAAAGCAGATGCAGACTCCAAAATGGACTGTAGGTGAGTGATGAACAGCACATCTAAGTTTGAACACAATACTTTCAGTCCAAGAGCAGGGATGCAAACATCCCATGTTTTAATAAATGTTGCAGAAGTATGTCCAAGTATAATATAGCATGGAAGCTGCAGACTTCAACATGTGTCACGAGGAGTGCAGTGAGACAGGCACATACCTCAAAGTTAATCAGGGCTTGGCGCGTCTCCACTTTGGCCACAATCTGCAGCAAAAGCATTATCAAGTGAATGACACACGTGCAGAAAGTCCCTTTAACCAGTAAAAATAAGCAGGTGTATTGACTCAAGGTCTAGGCGACAGGCCCATGCTCGCATCTACATTCTACGCATCACTTTGATTAGTGCTGAGCGATCCTCATGCTGTTACCTGTGTCTCGTGAAGGCCAATGCTCCCTAGAAATGCACAGGCAGCATGCACGTCCTCGCCACTGCAGGGCACCAACCAAAGAGTTTAGCAAGTCGCAGCACTGTGTGTGGCTTACGTTATTAACTCAGTGCTCAATTTCAGCTGCCTCAACCTACAAACTGTAAAGCATACACTCCAAAATGACGCAAGGTGGTCACTCATCCCCTTAAAGCATGTGAGTGGATATATACGTTCTGAATTTCATCCATACCACGTGTCCTGGATGTCTTTCCGACCACAAAATATGGGAGAAACGCCTAGGGACATGCTTTTAAGGATAAAATTGATCTAGAAAGATGCCAGACCGGAGACGCAAACCAAACCCTTTTTATTGAAGCATCACCCAAAGAATATCATCACACCTTCGGGTGTAGCTTGTGCACACAAAGTCAATCTCAAACTCAGAAGCCAGCAGGCTCAGGCAGTCACAGTCATATTGGGTGAACACAGGGAGGTCGCTCTGCAGTTGGTGTGGAAGGAAAAAAGAAGAGGTCCAGCTTCCTCATGTCTAATTAGACAAAGTTTGGTGGCTTGTCTGGCAACTTCTCAGGAGCTACACACCAACTCTTTCTGCAACACAAGAGGCAAGAAAAAGCTGTTGTTAAAAGGATCTCAGTGTCTAATTTTGTGACCAGGACCTCCAAATTACTCAACCAATGTCCCTCCTATTCTAACAGCCAACCTGCATATTCTCAACCCCACTGTCGCTGCGCTCTATGAGGAAAACGGTGAGGAGACCGCACAGCTCAGCAGTGTTTTGAGCTTTGCACAGCACTGCCCCCTCCTCCACCTGCAGGCATAGATTTGAAATGTGTTTTCCAGACTGCAAGATTAATACCTTCTGAAAGGTAAAGCAATTTGCAAAAAAAAAACAATGAAGGTGTCATCAATCTTCAAGGAGCTTACACAGAGCCACATACAGAAACAAAGCAGAACAGCACTCACAGAGATGACCTTGAGGTACAAGGATCCTTCTTCAATAGCACCTGGGATACAAAAGACAAATGTTGAGGCGATATATGAATTTGAAATGACGTGCCGCGGAAATACGGCCCTATTGCAGACCCTTGCCCCAATCTTGCTGGAATATATTATGGAAGGAGTCACAAAGGGCTTGCTCCACATTTACAATGTGCGACTTAGAAACAATTGCCTTTAAATCACATATTATGAAAAAAGCTTAGGACAACTTATCAGAAGAGTTTCTCGTAATTCATAACAAGCTTGACCTTGCCCTCCAACTTGTGCATACCTCCGGCTAGGTATCGCCCAACGTAGACAGTATCATTTGGCTGCACCAGATTGGGCAGGCCCTCGTACGTTACAGTAGCAGTGCGCATCTCTGGCCGGTTGCTGTTTCCATTCGCACCTTCCAGTGCAGCCTTGAAGTCAGGCAGACAGCAAGTAATGTTGACAGGTGCGAAGGGGGGGAGGTGCTTATCTTCGTTTACCTAACAATTCAATGAGATTTAAAGGGGAAATTGGCACGTACCTGTGTGTTTGTGATCAGCTTGACCTCTTCATCCCTGTAGGCACAACAGTGATGATTGTGCTCGCTTTTAAACTATAAAACCTTATTTGGACTAACTGGAAGCAAAATTGCAGCATCCAAGCAGCAGGTGCATGCCTCAAAGTCAAATCATTTAAAGCATGCTCATTTAGCAAGTAATTTGTGTCACGGGGGAGCATCATCGATAGAGCCTTGCCATAACAGAAGCTGAATCGGAATTGGCACAAATACGAGTTAAGGAACTCACTTGAGCACAGTGAAGCAGTCATGGTGCACAGGCCACCCGGTCGTGTCTTGCGAGAAGGGGCGGCGCACCATGACCTGAATGTGGAAGCAGGAGAGGCTGTTTGGCAAAGCCACTATGGAGCTTTGACGGACCGTGCTAATGTGGCGCACACCATAAGCACAGCTACGTAGCATGCCGAGAGGCTTATGTTCTTGCACAAAGCCTTGCAAATGTACAACGACATAACTGTGAAAATTCAGGTTGCCCTTCTAATATGCTGATCAGACCAGCGCCCCACACACCTCACGACCCAGCGTGTCAATCATGACTGCACAAAGCTTGTGGCTGCGTTTCATGGCCTGCAAGCAAAGTGGCGGGGTATTAGCCAAATGTTACTTAGGTTCTAATTAGCAATGCATCGTATGAAAAAAGTGTGAAATGATTGTAAGATATCGTTCGTGGGCAATAAATCCGCAACACCTGGAAACTACAACTACAAATCAAACCTCTTGTAAGTTCTTCAATGTCCGGTGATGATAGTCCATGCTCCCCCAGGTCAGATCAATCCTGCAGGGGGGGTGCAGTCAATGGCAAAATCGTTACGGATGCATGCGCATGGCATGATTACAGTTCCTATACACGCTCCCCGCCTTTTGCACTAACCTGGCCACGCTCATGCCTGCTCGTAGCATCGCCTCAAGCGTGCCCACCTCATTCGAGCTGGGCCCGAGAGTGGCGACCACTTTGGAGTTCACCTAACAGGCAATCATTGAAAGAACTTAGGAGCATTAGTGGATGAGATAGATATATTTAAGATTGGTTGGCCCAATAATCCTGCTACGCCAGCCGCCAGGAGCGAGAAACCACAAGAGCACACATAAGGCAAGCATTATTCAACCCAGATCAATCTTAACATCGGCACCCACAGTTTGCCAACAGTTTGTAGTGTATAAAAATCTTAAGAGGATGCCTGCTCTTAGTAGAAGAACTTACACACTCAAAAAATCTCCCTCGTTCATAATGGTGAGCAGCTAAACTACAACACAGATCACAGGCGGCGGAACAGCCCCACGCACCCATCCTTCTTTATTGCTTGTTGGCTCAAGCAGCAGTTTCATGTCCCAATTTGGTATGTTGTGGGCACGAGCATAGCAACGTTGCGTAGGTGCATGGTGACTCATGTTTGGGCGGCCCTTTGGAGGCCTGCTTATAATAGGGATTAATGTTTAATTTATGTATGAAATATTAGGCTAAGTGCGGTAGTGAACATTTTGCCTGCAACATTTGTAGAATCAGTTTTGTATTAAAATACCATAGGTCATGACTGAGCTTGTTGGAGTTCTTGTCTCTCCGGATGGCCAGTATGAGGCTTTTGAAGGCCCTGGTTTGGATGCTGCTCTGATGGATGAGGTATGCCTATGCATGCGTGGGTGAGGCATTTTGACATTTAACTACAACCACACACACACACACACACACACACACACACACACACACACACACACGCACGCACGCACGCACGCACGCACGCACCCACGCACGCACGCGCACACACACACACGCACGCACACACGCACGCATACGCACGCACGCATACGCACGCACGCATACGCACGCACGCATACGCACGCACGCACACACGCACACACACACACACACACACACACACACACGCACACACGCACACACGCACACACGCACACACGCACATACGCACATACACACATACACACACACACACACACACATACACACATACAGGCATACAGGCATACAGGCATACATACATACATACATACATACATACATACATACATACATACATACATACATACATACATACATACATACATACATACATACATACATACATACATACATACATACATAAGCAGGCACACATACACACGCACACATACGCACGCACGCACACGCACACATACATACGCACGCACACGTGCACACACACACACACACACATACATACGCGCACACGCACGCACGCACGCACACGTGCACGCGCACACACAAACACTCACACACACACACGCTCACACACACACGCACATACATAAGTACACACACATATACACAAACATACGCACATACATAAGTACACACACATAAACACAAACATACGCACGCACACATACATATATGCAACACAAACAGCTTTCCAAAACTCAATCAAAATCCCGACATAAATCCCCATACAGGGTCCGCATCTTTCTGTTTCTTTACCACATCTTTCTGTTCACGTGCACTGGAGCGACAAGCACTTTGCGTACAACCAGGTGCGCTTCTCTACAGATCGGAAG
>Ga0307942_1003331_pt1 | contig 13003 bp, 8 predicted proteins | sample OrgLakmetagen175_FD_201846 | JGI IMG/M metagenome (GOLD analysis project Ga0307942, IMG submission 201846) | Saline water microbial communities from Organic Lake, Antarctica - #175 | ecosystem: Environmental > Aquatic > Non-marine Saline and Alkaline > Saline | place: Antarctica: Organic Lake...
GTGTGTGTGTGTGTGTGTGTGCGTGTGTGTGTGTGTGTGTGTGCGTGTGTGTGTGTGTGTGTGTGTGTGTGTGACATGTTTGACCAAAAATGTTAGGTCAACCTTTATGGTGCCTAAAACGCCTGTGCCTTTTAACTGGGTCTGAAGGCTCCGGCGGAATTCCTGCTCGGTCATGCCATCTTCGTTGGGTGCAGGACCACGTCCTTGGTCGGGGAAAAGGTCGTCAACCATGCGCTGCCACTCCTCCATTTAATAAAAACGGAATGAATTTAATCTATTTTGTCTGCACCAGCTTTGAATGAATTGGGTTGAAAGTGCAAACTCGTTCCTCCATTAATTTACACATGCTAATGGCGCATGTACAACGATTTGGGACTATTCGGTAATTAATGAGCACCATTAATCCAAGCATTAATCCATGCACGTTTACAACGCATCTCGATTTTCCGCCACTTTTGCCCACCCCCTTCTCACTGCCTTCTCTCCAAGCAGTATAGCAATGAACTAAAAATCATTAACCAGGCTGCAGGATCGGAAGAGTGGATTTTTGGGTGGTCAAAGTTGAGCCAGAGGCTCCATTTGGCCCGAGATTCCAGGCCCTGTAGCTCAGACTTGGTTTCGATTGACAATGGCCAACGCCACTTTATGTAATTAATCCACACATCTACCCTCCCCCCCTGGATAGAGGTTAATGCAAATTAATCCGTGGAAATTTAGTAATCCGTCTGTTAATCCAACCGTCGTAAATGCAAAAGTGGATTAATGCTTTTTCATTAATCCATTAATCCGTTAGTCCGCCCGTTGTAAATGCGCCATAATTTGTGCTTTTGTTTTTCGTGCACGCTGCCGGTTACCCCCTTTGTGAACCCTTTGTAAAATATATGTGAACCCTTGCTTTGTCCTGGTAACCTTTAAAAAGTCTGAGCCAATAAACTGAAATAGAGCATCTGCTTCATCCACAATTCAAAGGACAATCATATAAGTAATTGTACTTTTTCCTGCATGTTGTTATATCACACAAAAAATGCCTTGACATATATGTCTAGGCAAGCATCCCACTCACAAAGAAAAGACTCCGCTGGTAGTGATGACACGGCCAGCATGATTTAAGCATGAATAATCCCACTCATGATCTATTGTTCCGTTTCCTGGTTGCACACAAATACACCAGCAGGCAGTAAAAGGGAAACTTTGACAGCAAAACATGGCCAGCACACCTCCTCGCGCCTCTCATGCTCTGCCAAGCAACGCCCGGTTCTCCATTCCTGAAAAATTTGAAGCCGCACATTAAGCTGGTGTGAATAAAAAACAACGATTAGAATATTCAAGCTTTCCAGACTATAATTTGCAGTGATTAATAATCAATCACAGATGAAGTAAAACGAGCACTGCCGCTAAACAAGGAGCAGGTGGTTTGTGTGCAGTACACCCACGTTTTGTAATACTTTGATTTCAAGCATGCGAATGAGTGCAGAGGCAGACTAGATAACCCACAAGTCAATCGTCCAGTTTAATGATTTTGAGCATGCAGGTAAGGCCAAACGACTGTGCTAAGGTGATGTCCTTAAGAGTGAGGATGTAAACGTCCTGAATGCATACATCTGACATCCTTCATGGACCAGAAAAACCACCATAATTTGCACGATGGACATTGTGCCTCTTTATTCATTAATAGGGTTGGCCAGAACCGTATATATACACCGTATATGACCGTATATTTGGTGATTTTCCTGCCAAAAATACCGTATATACACCGTATGTATATGGTTCTGGCCAACCCTATTCATTAAATATCCCTGCTGAGCATAGAGTTGCACTTAATGTACAATGCTTATGCTCAAGCATATCCACAGAGTGATTCGTGTGCTATTAAAAGCAAGCTTTGTACTTTCATGCTTACGTACTTGGTTGCGTCCGTACCTAGTTTGTGTAATGTATCTCGCTTCTCCCTGGCCGCTCCCTTTCCCTGTGCTGCTAGCAGCACCTCTGCTGCCAGGCAGTCTGCCAAGGTAATGGTTTTTAGCTTGGCGGCCTTCTTGCGTTTACGCGCCGCTTCCATGATCCAGCGCGTGGCCAAGGAGCGCTGCTCACTGGGCCTTATGACCACCGGCGCGTGCGCGATCCTGCTGCCTTTCTTAATCTGCATCAGCTTCATGAGGGGCATGCAGTTCTCCACCGCACGCATCAAGACTTTGATGGCATCTTGCGGGGGGGTGGCTGCTGCAACTGCAGCTTCTGCAGCGGCAGCAGCTGCTGCTTCGTTGCTTGCTGCTTGCCGCTGGGCTGCTGCTCTGAAAGGAGAAGGGCGCTGCTGCCGTGCATGCGGCGATAACACATCTGCTGCTGCTCCTGATTGAGTCGTGGACGATGGCTGGCCCTGCTGTGCTGAACCAAAAGCTTCTAAAATCATGCGAGCTGTACCTGATACGTCTTCATCCCCGTCACTAATGCTTTTGCTCCTACTTCTGCTGCTGCTACTGCTATCCTGTCTTCTTCTTTGCTGCTGCTGCTGCTGCTCTTGCTCCTGATCAGGAGGTGGTGGGGTTATCTCCAGTCTTTGAGGGTCTGTCGACTGGTCTCCACTGCCCTGGGAGTCCCAAGACACTGATGGCGATGATTGGAACCCGCGCAGATGCGTAAAAGAGGGAGAGGCAAGGCTACCCTGGCTGAGAGGAGCAAGAGAGTGAAGCCTGCTTGCCCCGTTGCAGCTGTTGCTTCTCCAATGCAGCTGCTGCCGTTGGCTGCAAGGATTTGAAGGTAGACGTGGTTAGACAGGAAAGGTATGTTAAACGAGAATGACCAGCGTGGGCACACGAACCTGAGCTCAGTTGCATGATGAGACTGCTGGGCAAGTTGCAGTAGCAGGGAACTGGAAGGGGGCAAAATTTTGAAACATGAGCAAGCAGTCAGGGTGGCCAGGTTCAACATGATCATTACCAGATAATTAAAAATGCGATTTCAATTTTACAAAATATTTCAAGTTGAATTGCGACCTCAAACCCGCAAACGCGTTCTTAATCCTTAGCAAGTTTGCATAAAATGGGGACGTGGGAAGGAGCTGCTGAGGGGGCCAAGAGCCCGTCAAACGAGAAAACATCGAAGCTCAGGAAGAAAAAGCCCAGGAAAGAAGAGAACAAGAAGCCTCCCTTGACAAGTGCAATGGTGAGATTTAGAGTGCTCGGTAAAGCTCTCTAAGGTCAAAGAGTAAAAGTGCGCACATGCATATGTACCTGCGTGTGAGTGCTGACATGCTGCCTGTGTATGTGCATGCGTGCATGTGCGTGCATGCTCACGTGCACGTTGTGTGTGAGTGTATGTGTTTATGTGTGTGTGTGTGTGTGTGTGTGTGTGTGTGTGTGTGTGTGTGTGTGTGCGTGCGTGTGTGTTTGTATGCGTGTGTTTGCGTGTTTGCATGTGTGCGTGTGTATATATGTGTGGCACATGTGGGTGTGCGTCTCTGTGTGCGTGTGTATATATGTGCGTGCGTGTGTGCGAATGTATGAGTGTATGTGCATACCTACAGGTAATGATTAGCATGTGTGTGTGTGTGTTTGTTTGTTTGAGTGTGCGTGTGCTGTGCACGCTGTACAGAAACAAGATGTGAAAATTAGCGAAATGTCGCATCGCCTTCTTCTGTTGGTTGCCTGCCTACCTACAGATCAAGGCCAGGCTCTCCCAGCTTGGAAAGACAGCTGATGGCCTTCGCACAGCCTACCTACGGCTGGAGATCACACAGGGAACAGACATGCAGACTGCTGCCCAGCTCTCCGCTTTCCCTGACCTCCAGATACTCGTCCTGTCAAACAACGAGCTGAAGGATCTGTCCCACTTGTCATACCTGCCTGACCTCATACACCTGGATGTGTCGAACAACAAACTGGTTGAGGTACTAGTGACCTGGGATTACGCTTGTCTTTTGCTCTGAAACTTGCTGTTGCCAGAGAGTATTAACCAAGGCTGACTGCACAAACAGCAAAGCAGGGAACTCACCGGTCAGGTGCACAGGGACGTACCGCACTGCATCTAAGCAATTGCTTTGCACTCAACACACAGATATTGATCACAGCAGTTGTGGTCCTGGCTCAATGGCCCATTTTTGAACGAGTGATTATGATTAATGCCCTGGATGGCCTTCAGTTGACTGCACTGCTTGTGAGAATGAGTTCATCACTCTCTTAGGGCATGCTAACACTGTCTTAGGGCAGGCTAAACCTGTCTTAAGTAGCACTAGGCACGTTTTGGCCATCATACAACAATGTTTGTGGGGATGCACCTGTGGCTGTTGCAGGTAAACCTCAGCAAAACAGGAATGTACAAATTGTTGCCATTTTGAGGGACAGAAACTAAGAAATATCATGAGTCCTCTGTTGAACAATTTAAACACGGCAAAGGTTCGCTAGACGATGTGAACAAACTTCCTTTGCTGCACATACCCTCATTCAGGTGCTAGATTTCAAGATCTTGGAGGACAATCATAGTAATTTGCGGCATGCCAACTTCAGCAGCAACCGCATCACCACCCTGCCGGACCTGTCTGCCTTCAGCCGTCTGACTTGCTTGGCGCTAGACCGGTGAGAGAAAAAGAGAGAGAGAGAGAGAGAGAGAGAGAGAGAGAGGTTGCAGGATTGTCTGAATGTCTTGAATGTTGTAATTGGATGCTGGACCTTTGGTACCCTTGGCACTGACCAAGACAAAAGGAGCCAACCGTCGAAACATTTTGTGATCTCAGCTGTGTGCTTGTAGGCTGACGCGCCAGCATCCTCCTGCGGCTGAAATCTAAGTCATTTGAATAATTTAGATAATCTAATTCATTTACAATCTTCACAGAAGGGAGACCAGGTCCAACTATCTGCCTCGGTCGTCTGTGCTTGTGCTCGGTCGAATTTTATTGGGCTATGTATGCTTTTAGGTGGAGGCTCTACTATGATGGATCATTTTACTAGGAACTCCCTTCACTTGCATGCATTACGTGGCGTGAACCAAACATGTTCAGTGCTGTGAACACAACTATATATCACCAGCATGGGCTTTCTAATGGCCAGGTCTCACTGCCTGTGTTTATAGTGCTTGCTATTTCCTGAAACTGGACCGCCTGCACTCACCAACCCTCAACCTCAACCGGAAGTGCAGCCTTTCATACTCTTTACAACCCTAAAAGTGTGCTCAAGTGCGCAGGGCTGGCAAACCCGGAAGAATAGGCTGTTTAAGTACATCACACCTCCATTCGCACACACCTCTTGCTGTGTAACAACCTCAGCACCTCACACACCCTTTCTTTGGCTCAGGAGCAAGATCTAGGGGCTTCGTGGCCAGGGTTGGCCAGAGCCGTGTATGCACAATGTATATGACTTTATGTATGGCAATTCCTTGCTAACATTACTGTATATATGTCGATGTGCTATATGCCGATGTGTATGGCCAACCCTATTCATGGCATGAAGGGATGTTTCTGTACCTAGCATTCTTTGCCTACAGCCCCTTGCAGTGCAACACTGTCAGTACCTCACACACCTTTCTTTTGCACACAGTAACGAAATTGAGGTGCTCCATGGCCTCAATGGTTTGTCTGCGCTCAATACCCTGAGCCTCACGCACAACCGGCTGCGTAATATTGAGGGGCTGGAGGCTCTGTGCTCTCTGCGGCACCTAGATTTGCAGGGCAACCGCCTCAGGTGAGGTTGGCGTGGTGCATAGGGTCCTGCATTTGCGAGAGAATACCGTAGATCTGCTAGCCATGGAGGCAGCAACGCTCCTTGCATATATGTGCAATCACTAATTATTCAATCACTCTGATCCCAGGCTATCAAACCCCCCCGCATGCACTTGCAGGCACATACACACATGCACACACACACACCTCACACACAAACTTACAACGCTCCAGTGATGCATAATGAAGCACCCTGGAGTTTTGATAAAACCATCTTTTTACATCCAAATCGTGCTATGAACACACACGCATACACTCATGCCTACGCAGCACTACAAACAAGTAGATACCCACACCGTGTGTCACACACACATGCTCACACAGAAGCACACACACACATACACACACATACACACACACGTGCGCACGGCCACACACACATACACACAAACAAACACATACACACAAACACACAAACACACAGACACAAAAACAACTAAACACGCACATGCATTGCGCAAGCAGATCGCTGGAGCCGTTGCGGCCTTTGAGCAGCCTTCAAACCCTGAATGCCTCTCACAACTGTTTGACATCTCTGGAGGGGGCGCAGGGCCTTGCTGACCTGCAAGGCCTGGACGTAACCAGCAATATGCTGCCAGGTGCGGACAGTGACTGAGAGGTCCTGACAGGTTTATATGCACAGCTATACAGATAACCCTAGAGGCTACATGCCTGTCAGGCTATTAAGCGGGGGTGTTGATCATTGTTTTCCGGCTTAGCAGGTATGAACGGAAGGTGTTACTTAACATACATGTAGAGTAGGGAAATGTATGGACTATACCAGAGGGGGCTAACGGAGGAAATGCCTGAAAATGTGCATTTTTGCATTCAGAAGGCAGCCACTCACAGCCACTTCATCCCATCGACACCATTTAGTACCGAAGTGTAGCTGGCATTGAGAGCTACCCGAGCGTGTGCCCAGTTTTATGTGGGTCGCTTTGCGTGCTGAGATAGACTGGATTAAGCACACATGGTGCATTTAAGCCCTAATCTGGTGATTTCCATGGGAAAATGGCTCAAATCCTCAAATATCACCAACCACTCAGCCGTTTTCTTTCATTTTTGTTGCAATGATATTCTTTTCCAATAAGAATTCTACACCATTAAAAATATTCCAGATTGGTGCAGTGGGTGAGTTGGTATGAACAATTTGTGGTAATAAATGGCCTGCACGCCACAGCAAATTAAGCACACGCGCCAAAATTGGCAAGCTCCAAATTTTACATCTATGGACGGAGCAAGGATTCATATTTCATATTATGTAAATTTTGGAGCTTGCCAGTCATGGCGCCCATGCTCAATCCACATTTTAACAACACCCTTTTTTTGGGCTCAGTCAGCCCCCTCTGAGAGAATTTACACCTAGTTAATAGGCAGATACATATCAAGGAAAAATAGTTTTCACAGCCCAAAAAGGTAAGCATGGACAGAGGTAAGGTTCCTAGCTTGAAGTTTAGTTAGCTAAAAAACGCATTGCTAATATCAAATGTTATTGCTAAAATGAGGACCCTCAAAACCGAAAGACAGGGTGAGGAGGGTTTGGAGACATGAGGGTTTGCTAATAGGAATATTGCGCTTAACAATCCAACTTGACACGCAACTCAAGGTTCACTGCTGCACTAAGCAAAGCTTTTTTTGCACACAATTAAAGAAAAAGGCCATCTAGCTAAGACCTAGCTTGGCTAGTCCCTCCAGGACTCCATCAGCACCCCACGCATTGCTAACCACATCTAACTGCTGCCCTCTCTCCCTCATTCCATCACTCCGATCCCCAATCCTCCCGCCCCTGTCATTGCCCTGCCTGCTCGGCTGCCCTGCACCGCGCAAATGTGCACGAGGGGAGGGAGGGCCTCCTGGTCTGTGTGCTATGCTCTGTGTGGCCACTTGTTGCAGGCTGTCCCTGTCGTGCTCGTTGTTGGTGCACGCCACAACAGGCACAAAGGGTGGGACCTGAGAAGGGAATAAGTGTGCAAACTCAAGATGTGAGTTAAAGTACGTGTGTGTGTACGAGTGTGTGTGTGCATGTGTGCGTCTTTGTATGTGTGTGTGCGTGTGTGTGCGCATCGTTGTACGTGTGTGTGTGCATGTGTGTGTGTATACATATGTGTGTGTGCATATGTGTGTGTGTGTGTGTGTGTGTGTGTGAAGTAACGGTACGACATTGTGCAATTCTGCATTTTTGTATAAGTGTGTAGAAGTTTGCTGTAAAACATGGCGCAGGCTGCGTGTTTTTAAAGGACTGAGCAGACAAAAATTGATAAAAGCCGATGCAATGCAAAGGGTTTGGATTTAGACAGAGGAATTCAAAATGCGAGAACTGAAGGGAAAATAAGGGCCTTACCTGAGGGAGCGTAGGCTGCCGTGGAGAAGAGGGGGCTACTTGAGGGGGGCAGTTGATCGAGAAGCGGGCCAAAATGTGAGCTAGTGCGGGTCCCGGGCCTGCGCTGCCAGGCAGCACATCCACAGCTGCCCAGCCTCGCCCCTGCACACACATGGGCGTGAACGTGTAAATGTCTGTTTGTATGTGTGTGAATCTGTGCATGTGATTGTGTCTGTGTGTATGTGTGTGTGTGTGTGCTTGCAGGTGCGTGTGAGCTTGCAGGTGTGTGTGTGTGTGTATGTGTGTGTGTGTGAGTGTAAATTTGAGTGTGTGTGTATATATTGTGCACGTGTGTGCCTTGGAACATGTTCGTGTGTAAGGGTATGCCAGCAACTAGACTAGGCTAGACAACGTGTATGTATAGCCTTGCCAAGCAGCCAAGACGCTAGAGTAGAAAGTCTATACTGAGGGTGTACTTTGTGGAAGATCACCTCATCACCGCCAAAACCACGGGTAATGAATCGGTACACAGGTTTTGCAATCGTAACTGTTTAAAGCAACGAGGACCGCATGATGTTCCAACTGGGCAAGGTGAAATGACCAGACCAGCAGAACGGCATTACGGAGGAGAAGGCAGCCAGGCAGCTAAATAATTCTGCTAACAATTAACCAGCAGGGACGTAATTGGTATATACATATATATATATATACATACGTAATTGGTATATACATATATATATGCGCCCAGCTTGTACCCTGTGGGTAAGTGAGATCAAAGTCTTTTCTGCAAACACCGCGACCTCTGATGTCTCACCCAGGCCTCTCCTTACAACAGACAATAATCGCCGTCATGCGTAACCACTAAGTGCCGGCTAATGAAAAAGTAAGGAACAATCCTCTATGTTTTAAGCGCGCAAGGTGCCTTCTGAGGAGGATAACACGTGGAGGCCTACACACTTCTCACATTTTCCATCCTGTCTAAGCCCGCAGCCTAAAAATTCAAAAGAATGACTTGTTGCCTGTGGTGCACCAGCAAAGTGCTGGCTAAGTATGTAAAAAATAAAAACAACGATTTGATGCCTGTGGTGCTCCAGCTAGGGCCTCCCCCTCTTGCCTGGCCTCATCAGCAATATCGTACACCCCCTTTTACCCACCCTTACGTGTGTGTATGTGGTGGAGCATATGCGAGCGTACGTGTGCGTACAAGTTTATGTCATGTACATAAGTGCATGAGCTCATAGGTAGCACAATGGCCCTTGCTCTCACACGCTCATGGCAACGCCCACGCACATATCTTCAAGCGCATATGCATACGCACACTCACACGCCCCCTACCACGTACACACACACTCACATACACACACACGGGGAATACTTGATGCTGTGTTATACCGTACCTGGCCGATGAGGTGGGGGGGCTGCAGCATGAGGCTCCATGACATGAGAGGAGGAGTAGGGGTGGAAGAGGAAGAGCTGCCGCCTCTGCTCCTTCTAATGCTGCTGCTGCTGCTGCTGCTCCAACCATTACTGCTGCTGCTGCTCCTACCGTTCCTGCTACTGTTGTTGCTGCTGCTGCTAGTGTAAGGGGCACCCCCAGCAGCTGCGCCGCTCCAGCTGTCAACAATGCCAGGGTCGCCTCTTCCCACTGCGCCCCCGCTGCCATCGCCAAAAGCGGCCCAGCTGTCGCTGTTGAGGACAGCGCTGTGGGTCAGAACAGGGAAGCGCTGCTGCTGCTGCTGCTGCTGCTGCTGCTGCTGCTGTTGCTGTTGCTGCTGCTGCTGCTTGTCGGCTTGCTGCACCCAGTGCTGGTTTAAAGAAGAAGAGAAGACCTCGGCTTGCTGCACACAGTGCTGCTTGTCGGCTTGCTGCACCCAGTGCTGGTTTAAAGAAGAAGACAAGAGCGCCGGCTCAGCTTTGCTCACCCCCTGCCGCCCTGAGACGCTGGTTCTGCTAGTAGCAGGAGGAGGAGTGGGCCCATTTTCTGCGCCTGCTCCTGCGACACTGCCACTACCCCCACCCCAGCTGCTACTACCAACGACAGAGCCAGGATAGCCACTGGCACCACTGCCATTATTCCTGTTGCTGAAGTTTGATACAGGGAGGCTGCCGAGCCTATGGTGGGGGTACTGCTGCTCCTCCTGCTGCTGCTGCTGCTGCTGCCGCTGCTGCTGTACACAAAGCCGTTGTGCATCGTCGTAAGCCTCTTGCGACCACTGCTGCTGCTGCTGCTGCTGCTGTGGCCGCTGCAGCTGCTGCTCTTCATGCTGCTGCTGCTGCCGCGCGGCCTCCAGTTCCACCTGCAGGGCCGCCAGCAGCGAGGCGGCGGCTTGCACACGCACGAGGATGCGTACGCGGTGCGAGTTCTGCTCCTTCACCACGTCTGCGCGCACCAAGGCCTGTGGCGGAGGGTCGGGCCCTGCTGCTGCCGAAGAGGCTGCCGCTGTCTCTCCGAGGCCTGCAGACGCATGCTCAGAGCCCTGCTGCGAACTCAGACAGGACTGTGCAGCACGGCCTTCAGCACAGGCTCCAGCCTTTTGGTCGGCGACTGGCTGCACGCGTTGTTGCCGCTCATGCTGCTGAGCTGCATCCTGGGTGGTAGCAGTCGCATTGATGACGGCAGCTACTGACTCCACAGCTTGCACAACACGCCTCCGCTCCCACCCTTTGTCTATGACAGCTCGCCACCGCGTGTCCTCCTGCCAGCCGCCACCCGCGACCTGCGACGCAAAGTTGAGAAATGTGTTCGGTTCTATTTTGCACTTGTAAGAGAGGAATCCGTGGGTCCATGCCTTGGATGTAGGTTAGGCCAGAGCCATGTGTGTGTGTGTGTGTATATATATATATACGGCAGTTTAAGCAGGGAGAGTTTAAGCAGGGAGCCATTATATACATGTATACGGCAGTTTAAGCAGGGAGATATCCATTGATATTGTCGTGTAATGTACACACACACAGTCCTGGCCAACCTCATACAAACGCCTTTTATGCCTTCCATTGGTATAAAAACAAAAGATGAATGCAGCATTGCAGCACTAGTTTGGGGCTAGGCCTACTATCAGCAGTCAGCTGCAGCAGGTCTTTCATAACAAAAGTATCCAGGCACCAGCGAACAACTTGGAGGACGCACGTGAGCATGGCAATTCAGTGTCAAATAAACCAAGACACACGCACATAAGGCACACAAACACACGTGCAATATACACATACACGCATACTCAAACAGGCACTCAGACACGCACAAACACACACACACACACCTGGTACATGATGCGCGTGCCATTTGCTAGGATGAGCACGTCAGGAGCATCCATCACATGCTGCTTGTCCTGCCACAGCTGAAGGTACGAACGCCAGCACCTACAAAGATGTGTGCATGCGCAAGGTAGTCCCAACAGGCTAGAGGGGGTAGAACTGTCAACAAAGGCCCAATGTACAATGCAGATATATCTGCAACGTTTAGATTTTGCACAGGAGCGCTCAGCAGAGCGCAAAGCAACTGAAAACACGAGAGCGCCAGTGCCTGAGAATGGAGCGTGCGTAGGAAGAGCGGGCCAAGAAGTGACGTGTGTGGCATTGCAAACATGAGAGCGCCAGTGCCTGAGAACAGAGCATGCGTAGGAAAAGCGGGCCAAGAAGTGACGTTTGTGGCATTATGCACAGTCAGAGGCAAGAAATACCAGAGCAGAGGTATCAGATCCTGTGCACCGTGTGGGTGATGGGTTAAAGGGGGCGAGTGTTGCCATACACACACCGCAACAGTCTAGTGTGCTGCTTTAGTTTTAGGCAGCGGATGGCGGCGTTAGGTCACGAACATACAAAATGTGGATTTGCCAAGTGGGTGCGTGACAGGTATGCATGTGTGTGTGTGTGTGAGTGTGTGTGTGTTTGTGTGTTTGCGTGCGTGCGTGTGTGTGTGTGTGCGTGTGTGTGTGTGTGCGTGTGTGTGCATGCGAGCCCTACCGATTCCCGTGTTGGCAGGTGACACAATAACAGCTTGACTTACACGCGCGTCTCTCCACTCCTTAAGCACGCCTATGTGACTACCCACTCACCCACCCATACGCACCGACTGCCCACACTCACACCCACATGCACCCGAAAGTCCACCAACAAGCATACAGACGTACACACACTCTCATAGCTGCGAGTTCACACATCTGTCGGTAATGCACTCCAGCAGTGAGGGGTTGCTGGCACCATGGCATGTATGTACAAGAAGCCACACGCATACACACATAGACACACACAGTCACACATAGACACACACAGTCTCACACATAGGCACACACAGTCACACAGAAATACAAACACACTGTTGCAATAGTGGATCCACACACCTGTGCGTGGTGTAGACCAGCAGCGAGGGGTGCAGCAGGTTGCTGTGGCGCCACACAGCCTGGAAGCGGCGCGCCCCTGCATCATCTTCTGGGCAGCGCTGCCGTCCAGCGACCACATGCACACTGGCTACAAGCACCACAGGCTGCAGCAGCAGGCGGTGGAACAGCTGCGGGGGCTGTGCTTGGGGATGCTGCTGCTGCTGCTGCTGCTGCTGCTTTGGTAGATGACGCTGCTGCTGCTGCTGCTGCTGCTGTCGCTGCTGTCGCTGCTGGTGTAGCTGCTGTGGCTTCTGTTCCTGGTTTGATCCAGGGGGACCAGAAGAAGGGTGCGACGCAGGCAAGAAGGTGCGTGGTGCCTCTGACAAGTGGGTCTGGGGCAGCAGGGGGTCCGGTGAGACAGACAAGGGGATGGTTGGTGGCAAGGATGCTGGCCGTAACTTTACTCGCGCACGTGCTGCAGCTGCTTCTTCCTGTGAGCAGTAGGAGGTGGTCACACGCTCAGTGGGAGATGGTCACACGCAGAGAGTGAGTGAAGGGGAAGGGGTAGGTAGAGTGGGGGCGAAGTGTGAGGTAGCGTGGAGTGTGTAATATAAGGATTTTGAGTGAGAAACGAAAGGGGGGAGAAGAGTGAATGGG
>Ga0307942_1003332_pt1:0-2500 | contig 13002 bp, 10 predicted proteins | sample OrgLakmetagen175_FD_201846 | JGI IMG/M metagenome (GOLD analysis project Ga0307942, IMG submission 201846) | Saline water microbial communities from Organic Lake, Antarctica - #175 | ecosystem: Environmental > Aquatic > Non-marine Saline and Alkaline > Saline | place: Antarctica: Organic...
ACCTCAGACTTGACCAAGGGCGTGACCATATTGTGAATGTCATCAATGAGACGAGTCTTCAGTGAGTCAAAGTGCTCAATCACAGGGGCCTTCGATTTGTCCACCTCATGCTCGATGAATGCCTTGCTGAGTTATCTTTTTCTGCAATTATTGTTGTACGCACTGCCTTGCTCGAGGTGGACCGCCTTGCTCGAGGTGGACCTGTGAAATAGATACAAATTTCCTTTTTATAACAAGTCGAGAATTAAAGTTTGACAGTTAAGACCCAATACACAAAAATCAACCACACATCGTCACTGAGGCAGTGAGCTCATGCCTGAACTTGTTATTAAAGCTGGCACCATGGATCATCGTAAAAATAAGCATATTAATCACGTTAGCTGAATGATCACTATTTAAAAAACCAGCTATTTCCCCCCCACTCCCCCTTAGGAAATCTACACCTGCATCGCCATCTTGTCAAACCAATTGGAAGGCTGCAGATTGAACAGCGTGTGGATATGCTGATTAATCATTCTGATCATAGCCCACGTGCCTCCAATTACTGCTGAGGTTCTGACGAGGTAGTGCAGAAAGGAGGGCGGAATTGCGTCTATCTCCACGATAATGGGAGAAAGATCATAGTTGAACTGCGGTCAAGTGAGACGGTGTTTGCAAAACAACAATTTGTGTAATTATTTTTGGCATGCTGACCAATAAAGTACTATATACATATACTAGTAGCGGGAAGCAAAAAACACATGGACAGTCACGTTTTAAACAGGTTGACAATGATGTTTGCAAAAGTCACATTGCACACAACTGTCACAATCGGCAATTGTTGCACCACCACACGTTTCAATGCCATTGTGGACCACAATTTGTGGTACAATCAACAACTGTTGCACACAACTGTTAAAATCGACAGCTATTCAGAGCGTAGGCGCTTTGCAAACAGCAAGGCTCACCTCGACCACAGCTGCATCAACACTGCTGACATTAATGGCATACTCCGAGACAGAGTACTGATGTGTCTCGGTGACCTTGCCGCGTCTGCTATTGTGCTCTGTAGGCACGACCTGTGAGTTTTGAGAGGGGAAGTAGCAGTGAGTGCGTCAAACAAACATTATCAGTGTTTTGTGGGCACACGACCTGTGAGTTTTGAAAGGAAAAGTAGCAGTCAATGCGTCATACAAACATTATCAGTGCTTTGTGGGCACATGACCTGTGAGTTATGAGAGGGGAAGTAGCAGTGAGTGCGTCAAACAAACATTATCAGTGTTTTGTGGGCACACGACCTGTGAGTTTTGAAAGGGAAAGTAGCAGTCAGTGCGTCAAACAAACATTATCAGTGTTTTGTGGGCACACGACCTGTGAGTTTTGAGAGGAGAAGTAGCAGCCAATTAACAAAAAGAAGAAGGATCGTGGACGTGTCCAATGTGAGAATCACTGATAGGACACACCTTCAAGTAGTATTTAAAGGTCTGAAGCTCGTCGTGAAGGATCCGGTCCAGGTTGTCCAGTGGATTGACAAGCCCCGGGAAGGCCGGCCCGAAAGACAGATGCTTGACCCTGGCCATTTATAAGAGAAGGAAAACGTAAAAAAGTGTCGGGGGGTGCAATTATTTTGTGTCTGTACCAGCCTGTACACTTAACATTATGCTCCAAGCCTGAACCATGGCATGCGCTCAATTTATAAAACTCACCTGTGGCTCATATTTCGGAGGACAGGTACCCTATGGCTGCCCAGAAACTGCAAGCGGTGGTGCACACACATAGGCTCAGTGTGATGGTTTAAACAGCAGGCGTATGAAACCACGGGGTTTTACTTGAACTAGCTCCTGCATTGCATTGTTGTCTATACACCCTCACACTCTGTACACAATGCACGCCCTCCAGGTTATGTTTAACATAAATCACCGCACATGGCAAAACAAATTCACCAATTTATGTAATTCAAACTACTGACCTGGGGAAGGAGCCTGAATACCATGAGCTTGTGCGTGCTTATCAGCACTTTGCCCGCCACCCGTTTCACAATCACAGTTCCTGAGGCAAGTGTTGAAAGCAGAGGATGGGGTTGGCTATGAGTGTTTGTGTGAAGATGTTATGGTGGGCCGGCGATGCTTGGACACAAACAGATGCATTTGCTGATGAGAACGTTGGCACACTCGGCAAATTACTAATAATCCATAAGTTCTCAAGGCCAGAAATTATAGAGGGATGTTCACAAATCACGAGGACACATCTTTTACGCAGCACACATCTGATCATCAAAAGCAAAGAACGCATCTGTAATGTGGCACACACCTGATAAATGACAGCCCTCCTTCCGATCTGCTTCCCGCTCTACGTCTGACAGATGCTGCATGGACAGGTGGGATGTGTGTATGATTGATTTCACAACCAGATAAGCAGCGACAGCCTGGAAAGTCGGGCTCTAGTTCAAACAGCTACTTCTCACTCATTAATAAGCAGTTGGCAAAGGGCAAAGGGAGGGTTTGCTTTTTGCCGACATGCT
>Ga0307942_1003332_pt1:7500-13002 | contig 13002 bp, 10 predicted proteins | sample OrgLakmetagen175_FD_201846 | JGI IMG/M metagenome (GOLD analysis project Ga0307942, IMG submission 201846) | Saline water microbial communities from Organic Lake, Antarctica - #175 | ecosystem: Environmental > Aquatic > Non-marine Saline and Alkaline > Saline | place: Antarctica...
GATGTGGGCGCACTTGCATGTCTCATTTCTCATCCATAAGTAATCATAGGAAGAAACAAGTATGAGTATGAGGGACGCTGCAATCATGCTGTCTAGCTCTTGCAATGGTCCCGTGTTTGGTAAGCACGTCACAATGGCTCAATTGAGGAACTACTGAAAATCTATAAAAAAAGTCCAACAGTGCAATTATGCAGAGCCTGGCTGCTCTGCTTCAGCTATTTCCTCATTCGCTTGGCTTCCTATTTGTGGGCCTCTGTGTGTTTAGAAAGTGCTCTATAGTGCAGTCACTGAAACCTCTCTTAAGCGCATTGGCCCACACCTTCTCTGTGTGTTCCTTGACCAGGCTTCCCACCTGCACCTCCCTCCCACGCATCAAGTCTGTGCGCACCCCCTCACAGCACGTGGAGATTGAGAAGCAGTGGCAGGCGCAGCAGGAGCAGCGGATGCGCAACCTTAAAAAAGTGCTGCATCATGAGGTAGGCAGGCAGGCAGGCTGTGAGGCAGGTAGTAAGGGTCAGGCAGTGAGGCAAGTAGGCAAGGAGACAAAGTCCAGAAACACATTGCATGTGTGTTTGTGTCGTGTGTCTAAGAGACTGTGTCTGTGTGTAATTAGCCGCCGGAGCACGTGAGTCTGGTGGAACTTTCCGGAAGAGGCACAATTGTCGCTTGATTGATCTAAGCTGCATCTCAATGTTTTTGGCAAGCATCTAATCAAGACCCCAATCTTCCGGTGCATGGCAGGTGTACGTGCACTTGTTCCTTCCAGGGCTTTTTGTGCTAGAGTTTATGAATTTATCGTACTGCTCCTAGGAGTGTTGCGAGTGATAAAATGGATATTTGGTCCTCTTGCATTGTGAATTACGAAAATAATTCAAAATTCACACAGGGAAGTTCTCGCAAAGCCTTATTACTCGCAAATAAATATGCTAATTATGTGGCACCTCACAAGAAATTGAATTCGCAATACCTAAAGGAGCAGTATGATATGTATGTACTAGCATACCTACATGGAAATATTACAGGAGATGCAAATTTTGATGCATTTGAATATGTGGGTAATGGCGTGCATTGAAGAAAGCTAGTGCGAAGTGGGTGCAAAAGGTTGTATCCTCAGATGGGCACGTTGAACGCGCTCACCACAAAAGAATTATGTCTTGCCTAGACCAGAATCGGAATCAAAAAGACATATTTACATTGAACTTAGCGTGCACAGGATAAATGCCTCATCTCTTTGCTTGATTCATATCCCGATTTATTATGATTCATGTCCCGATTTATTATGATTTATGTTTTGTATTGCGACCTGCTTGCCGGAAGGTTTGAATGTGTATAAGTATGCGGATTATGAGGTCTCCCTCTACCAGGTATTGAACAATTCCTATAAGTTTGCCATACCCGTTGTTCCACAACATTCAACGTACGCGCTTCAGGAAGACGCTATGGGCTGCAGAATATGACAAAAAGCTGACTTCGCTTTTTATTGCTGCTGATTAATCTTAGTCGTTTTGTATTTGCTGTCTTGTAGTCCTTATTTATGGGAAATCTCGAAATACTCAAATTTATTTCATTGTGGGCAAACCACACGAACCACACTAGACATCCAACGCATCCCCGTATAATACAGGTCCAACTGAAGATTGAGCAGGAGGCAGCAGAACAGCGCTCTGCAGCGCGGACGCCAGGGTGAGCGTGTATAAAAAAGGGGAAAAAAGAAAGCTCTGTTTTTTATCAAGGGCTGCTTACTACACACTACTATACACTGAGAACTGGCATTTGTATGGAAGTTTTAAGCAGCACAGGACTATGACTCCAAGTCAGGTCAGCCAAGCCAAAAAAAGGGAAATTTTTGCCCCTCTCCTGAAATGCCCCTCTCAGGTCAACCAAACGGCAACAGTGTAACACTTCTGCTTAAAATCTAATAATTTTGGAGCCAATGGTGTGAATGGGGGGCTGGATTTCTTTTGTTTCCAGATACCGTACGTACAAGTACCCACCACTACCCCAGCCACCCCCTCTAGAAGGGGATTTTGCAGCCCTGGGCTTGCGTGTGGCCACCTTCACCTCCCACAAACGCGAGGAATTGGAAGCCACTGTCATTCTTGTTCTTGCTGAAACTGCTGCTGCTGCTGCTGCTGCTGCTGCTGCTGCATGCATGTGCTAGCTTTGCGTGCTGCTTAGGTGCTGTAGCTAGAGCGTGTGTGTATGTGTGTGTGTGTGTGTGTGTGTGCACGCATGTGTGCATGTCATTTCTGCGACAAGGTCGGTTGACTGCTGCTGCTCCTTTGCAGGCAAGCTGCAGGTGTTGGCTGAGCGGGGGGGGTTCCCTGACCGCTCATCACTGCTCTAAATCAATATTTTACACTACCATCCCTGAACCGCCACCCCTACAAAATAAATATATAATGAATCACCGCTTTCACAGTAACACATCACTGCTACCTCCAAAAACCTTGATAAGTTTGCATTGGGCAACAAAACGGGTTGTTTAGAGGTCTTACGTTTAAATTTGGGTCGAAACACCTCAAAAACATGCTCAAAAATGCAAAATTTCCCATTTTCTGCCTTCAATGCGTCTTTCTTTTACTTGTTCATGTGCATGAAAGCCTTGCTTGCTTAATCAGGTTAGGGGCAAAAAAGCTTGCAATTGTGTTTAATAATAAGGTGTTGCCCCCCTCGCATTGCTTGCATTGGGATTCTAATAAATGGAGTTTTCAAACCTTGCATTATACGCGCCTGTACGGTAGTAGTGCGTGGGCCTGTTTGCAGGGCAAATATGCTGCATTCTACAAATCCTGGGAACAAGCTTCCCGGCCACCACCTCAGTGTCAGGGGCTCTTCAGTATGCTCCCAAGGCATGCTGTCATGTATTGTGGTCTGGAATGCTGGGCCGTGGTGGGCAGCAACAGCTGAGACTTTCAAATGCCATCAACTTTTGCTTGCACTAGACCCCCACACAAAAAATGCATAGGCTCCCTCAGTATCATGGACCTATGCATTGCTGGAAAGACTGAGAGGCTATAGCTAAGAAAATATGGCATTTTGGGGGTCTCCAAACCCAGTAAAAACTAGACAGCCGGACTTAGGGCTTCATGCAGATTAGAATGGTGAGTGACGATAGTTTGAGAAGAGGAGAACACTTCTCTTTGAGGTCCTTCACATAAGAACCATATTAAAGAAAAAATATAAATTTTAGACAAACTGGACCTGGGCCAGGGCATATGGTGACACCAAAAATGCAAGTCCATTTCCTGAGCAGAGCCTCTTGCAGAAGATGGCTGACCTGACTCCAAGCTCCCACACTCGCCAGAACTCCACCAGAACGTGATAATAAAAACTGTGACCTGCTACCCTTCTTACACATCATGAACAACTGATCCACCGGAGCATAATACTAAAAACTGGTCCCTCCTACCCTGTTCACACATTATGAACAACTGACACACTTGCAGAGCTCTACGCACCGAGGCCGAGAAGGAGCAACCCTCTCTGCAGCAAACGCCCGGAGGTGATGCAGTTGCGCAGCAGAGTGAGCAAGAAGACGGCGAGGGCAATAAGCGGCAGCGTGTGCAGTAGTTGTCTTGTACAGTTCCAGCCATGTTCTATTAACATAATTTAGGTTGTAAGTCGATGGATCTTTGCTCGTTGTGAGCACGCTCAAACGTGTGGTCGTTTTTGGATTGTAAAGCATAATGTACACAGCCATTTAGCATCCAGATACCACTTGGATGTTAACAGGAATGTTGGTGGGCAGGGTCTGGTCTTCTAGTGGCAGGATGCAGGCTGCAAAACTCAAAAATAGGTGTAGCTTAAAGAGCACGAGCAAATCACTCACTTCCTGCATTCGCAAACATGGAGGGAGATGCGGGCGTCTAAAGCCTTGTTAAGAAACCAATGTTGCGCGACTGCTAACATCTGCCTGTGCTAGCAGGCAGGCACCCTGACCGTGTCCTTGTCGACCTTGTTGAGTTGCTTTGTCGTGTTCAATTCAAGCGCTAGTCAGATTAATGCGCACACAAAGCAGGGAGGAAATAAAGGTGCTTATGTAATGGATATGGGGTGAGATTTGCTCCTTATACAACACTGCTCTCCTGACGCTCTGCTGCTTTGTGCTGCAGAGCTTGTCAAGTGGGATTGTTTGTGTGCTTGAGGCTTGAGGCTGGCAGGAGCCTGATGTGGATTGCTTGCTTCTTATCGTCTCTCTTGCTTTACTAGTTGCTTACCCTTTCTCTCTTGCTTACCGCCACTGACCTGTGTGTCTGAATCGACGGGCTCTGATGTATCTTTATCTTGGCAAAGATTACAGAAGGAAGATTCACACGGAAATCAGACGGTTGTAGGCTAAACTAACGCAACAACACACCCTAAAAAGTTCCTTACACGACACTTTTTAAATAGAACATGGGATAATTTTGTGCAAACAAAGCTCTGGGAACAGCAGGCTGGAACACGCACTGTCGATCCAGTCATAGATCTCACACGAATTCACACACAGTCTTCCAACACTGGGCTTCGTAAAACAAATTCATCCTAATCCTGTAAAAATTTAATCATAGACCTGCTGCACTCAAAAGCTGCGGCATTAAACAGTGCGCTGCAGCTAAAGTGTGACAGCTTTCGTAATCATTTGTCCAGCAGGTAGGTGTACTCGTGCCAACATAGAGCGCTAAATCTTCAACAGGCAAATAGCTAATAGCGAAACCTATCATGTATGCGTCTCAGAGTGTGGCACCATTTGGTCACCAGTTATCTCAATATGTTGGCAGAAAGTCTGTGCAATATCCCACTCATAGCCGGCAGTTATTAGGGTCAAGCTGTACTACTGCTTATCTCATAGTGCGTCATGACAGCAAGACTCGGCAAATCAACTGCGTCAGCAGTTCTGTTTGTACCTTTTGTCGCAATGTAAAGCCAGTAGCAAAGTAGGCGCCATCTAGCTTTTAGCAGGTGGGAGGTTGGTGGGTCTGCTCGTGTCCTATACGGTTGCTGTGAGTGTGTGGTTGGTTGTATACTAAGTCAGCGCATAGACACAGAGTCTGAATTGTCAAACACGTTATGACTCAGAATTAAGATTAGGAACATCTAGCAACTAGATGTATTATGTTGGCAGCTACTTTGGTACCAAATATTGTAAAGAACCCTACGTGACAAAAAAGATAGAGAAAACATGGGACCGGTTTAAGAGGGTTCGTTGCACAAATTTTGAGGAACATTTAGTCACAATTGCGTAGTCACTTAAAAACAGTCAGACCAAGGAATCACCGTTGCTTAGTCTCCACACCATCCTCCTTTTGGGAGTGGGTGGCACCATCTATAACAATCACACGCTGGAGCCTTTTAAAGGAGCTGGGTTTTGATTATCAAAGCCTTTTAAGAAACCTCGTACGATTTTGGAACAGCCTACTCTCTTCAAACAATCTTCTCCTTGAGAAAGTTGTGCGGGCAGACCTTTTACTTGCAAATAGAAGTGATACATGGACTTATCAGGTTCTGCACGCGCTCCAA
>Ga0307942_1003333_pt1 | contig 12996 bp, 18 predicted proteins | sample OrgLakmetagen175_FD_201846 | JGI IMG/M metagenome (GOLD analysis project Ga0307942, IMG submission 201846) | Saline water microbial communities from Organic Lake, Antarctica - #175 | ecosystem: Environmental > Aquatic > Non-marine Saline and Alkaline > Saline | place: Antarctica: Organic Lake...
ACATACGGGTCTGGCCAACCTTGATCATATCACTCAATGACTCAAAACAAGCCCCAGATTGTCAAGTCCGCACAGTCATCATGCGCGTCTGCTTCAGCTTGATCAGCTCGAGATACACACCCCAGAGCCAGGGCCCAAGCGCACCACAAGTTTCATCACATTACTTTATCGCATTACTTGAGGACTCAAAACAAGCCCTACTTGTTGAGTTCACACAGTCATCATCAGGCTTGTCGAGATACGCCGTACTTCAGCTTTCTTGACCGTAATTACTGACCGTACCGTAATACGCCGTACAATACGGTGCAAGTACGGTCTGTTTAAAAAGACGGTGTCCGACCGTACAGTACGGTGCCACCGTACAGCACGATGTTGACCGTAATTTGGCCGTTTGGCTCCAATTTCGACCCAAAACATTCCTTATCTTTTTGAACAATTAGTTATGAATAAAACACAAATTATCAACCAGGAATCAAGTACTGCGTCCGACTTTGAATTTCCATGCAAGCCACTGCTGGGCCCTTCCCCGAGCTGATGTAGCTCCAACCCAGCATCAGGGTCGTTCAGGGACGCATTGTGTGGCGTCATCTCATAAGGGGAGCATGCTGGAGGTGGAAATGGGAGGTGTTTGGGGCAGAGAGGCCATTCTGAGGCCAAAAATGCACTGACAGTGCCAGCCCCCGAGCTGATGCAGCCCCAACCCAGCCTCAGGGTCGTCCAAGGAAGCATTGTGTGGCGTTAGCACATGGGAGGAGCACACCGGGGAGCGAAAATGGGAGGTTTTGGGGGCGAAGAGGCCATTCTGAGGCCATTTTTGCACTGGCAGTGCCAGCTTGGCACCGTACCGTACACTGTACCGTATTTTACCGTAATTACGGTAAAGTACGGTGTGACAATTACGGTAGTACGTTTAACAAGTACGGTGCGTACCGTACAGACCGTAACCGTACCGTACCGTACAACTCGACAAGCCTGGTCATCATGCGCGTCTGCAGCAGCTTGAGATACGCACCACATCAGCATACTCACGACAAACCCCCCCCTCCTCAACTGGCTTGCACCACTTACACTCAAATACCTACTCAAATACACAAAGACCTACTTGTTGGGGTCGACAGTCATCATGCACCATGCACCTCACATATAAAAAATACGCAAAGACACAGGCACTTACTTGTTGGGATCGACAGTCATCATGCGCTTCTGCAGCTGCTTTAGGTGCATCGAGTAGGCAGGGCCATCAGGAGGGTCTGACACCTAAACACGTACATATGTGTGTGCGCATGTGCGTGTGCGTGTGTGTGCGTGTGTTTATGTGTGTGTTTGTGTGTGTGTGCACCTAAACAAGTACATGTCTGCGCATGTGTGCTAGCGTGCACGTTTGTGTATATGTGTGTGTGTGTGTTAGTGCGTGCGTCCGCGTGTGTTTGTGTGTATGTGTGTGTGTGTGTGTGCGTGTGTGCGTATGATTGTGCGTGTGTGTGTGTGTATGTATGTGTGTGCGTGTGAGTGTGTATGTATGTGTGTGAACAGAATAGTGGAAATGGTTTATCTGTGGGTGCACATCTGAAGTTCACGATGACAAGTGTTGGTGTTGGGTGAGTGCGCAATTATGTTTGATATTGCATTAAAAACAAGACACCTGACCACGCAAAAGGAAGCTAAAACAAGACAGGGACAGATGCACACATCGTACACACACACGCACACAAACAGACACAAACACAAACACAAACACACACATGCACATGCATGTACACACACATATGCACAATGCACACGCACACACTCACATATGACATCCACCATGTGCCTGCTCACCTCGTCGTACACGCACACGCACACGCACACGCACGCAAACAGAAACAAACACAAACAGAAACACACATGCACACGCTTGTAAACACACATATGCAAAATGCACAATGCACACGCACACACACATATGATTTCCACAGTGTGCCTCCTCACCTCGTCGTAAGGCACACGCACACAAACAGACACAAACACACACATGCACATGCATGTACACACATATATGCACAATGCACACGCATACCCACTCACATATGACATCCACTGTGTGCCTGCTCACCTCTTCGTACACGCACACGCAGACGCACACGCACACAAACAGACACAAACACAAACACACTCATGCACACGCATGTAAACACACTCATATGACCCTCGTCGTGTGCATGCTCACCTCTTCGTATGAGCCCTCCACAATTTTGGAGGCCACTGATAGAGGGTTGGAGCCATCAAAGGGGGGCCGTAGCATCATCATGTGGTACACCACACACCCCAACGACCACACGTCTGCCTTCTCTGTGTAATGCTCCTGTGTCAGCACACGTGTGTGTGTGTTAGTGTGTGTGTACGTGTGTATCTGTATGTGTGTGCGTGTGTGTATTTGCGTACATGTTTGTTTGTGTTTGCGTGTGTACATTTGCGTGAACGTGTGTGTGGATGTGTATGTGTACCTCAAATGTGTGTGTATTATTGCATGAGCTGTACGGTTGTACAGTAGGACTGGCAGTGTGGCCAACAACGTCAACACTCACTGCAAGCCTAGTCCTCGTTGCATGTTTTCTCAACTGACAGGGATCTGAGGCATGCCACCAAACAATATCAAGTCAAACCAAACGAAATCAAGTCACATGAAGAGCGCAGTCCCTAAAGACAGCGCTTGCGCACCGGGCACGTGCACACACAAAGATACACTGGCACACACACACACACACACACACACACTGACACACACACTGACACACACAGACGCGTACACACAAACACCTGCTGAATGATCTCAGGGCATGTGAAGGGCATGGTCCCCACGAGGCTCTGACCCACGACGCTGCTGGACAGACGCTTGGCTAAGCCAAAATCCGCAATTTTGCTGTGACGCAGGCCCTCGGGCCCCTGTGCAAGTGGGGAGTGTGTGTGTGTGTGTGTGTGTGTGTGTGTGTGTGTGTGTGTGTGGAAGAGAGAGAGAGAGACAGAGATACAGAGAGAAAGAATGCTTGCTATTGAGTGTGTACGTGCGTGTATGTGCACGCCAGTATGTTTCCGTTGATGTGTGTATGCGTAAGAGAGAGTATGTGCTTGCTATTGAATGTGTACATGTGTGTAAGTGCATGCCAGTATGTTTTCATTGATGTGTGTGTGTGCATGAGTACGTCTGAACAAGTGCATTTATGCGTTTGTGCGTTTAGGTGCAAGTGTGTGACTGGTTTGGTACGCAAGTTAGAAAAAGTACTTGTTTTGTCAGCTACACCGCCTGTCTCTCTCTCTATATATATATGTGTGTGTCTCTGTGTCTCTGTGTGTGTGCGTATGTGTTTGCTGGGGGAGGGGGGAGGGGATACGCTTACTTACTGCTTAACTTGCTGAATGCGTGTGTGTGTTTGAGTGTGTACGTGTGTGTGTGTTTGAGTGTGTGCGTGTGTGTGTTTAAGTGTGTGTGAGTGTGTGTTTGAGTGTGTGTGTGAGTGTGTGCTTATCTTACTTACAAGATCCAACCATGCATAACTTAACACAACTTGCCCCTCACCTGGCCGAGCACTATGTTTGCGGGAGTCAAATCTCTGTGCACGATACTTTTTTGGCTGTGGATGTAATTCAGGGCCAAGCTGACAGCGATGAGCACCTGCGTGCATGAACGTGTGTGAGTGCGTTGCATTTTGCAGAGAGAAGCTTCCGGTCCATTCAGAAATGGGCGGCGCAGTACGTGTGTTTGTTTGTTGTGCGCACAGTTACTTGAATGTGGATGTAGTTCAGGGCCAAGCTGACAGCGATGAGCACCTGCGTGCATGAACGTGTGTGAGTGCGTTGCAATTTGCGGAGAGAAGCTTCCGGTCCATTCAGAAATGGGCGGCGCAGTACGTGTGTTTGTTTGTTGTGCGCACAGTTACTTGAATGTGGATGTAGTTCAGGGCCAAGCTGACAGCGATGAGCACCTGCGTGCATGAACGTGTGTGAGTGCGTTGCATTTTGCAGAGAGAAGCTTCCGGTCCATTCAGAAATGAGCGGCGCAGTACGTGTGTTTGTTTGTTGTGCGCACAGTTACTTGGATGTGGATGTAATTCAGGGCCAAGCTGACAGCGGTGAGCACCTGCGTGCACGTGTGTATGTGTGTGCATGCATGTGTGCGTGCGCACGTTTGTGTGTATGCGTACATGGTTGTGTAGAAAGGCATAGCAGGAAGAGCTGGCAAAGAGCATTGTGAGTGTTAAGACAGAGTAGCCAGGAATTGAGGAATTACACACACAAGTGCTTCCATCACTTGACACTGTGATAACTACAGCCCTGGGGGAATAGTGTGAGTGTGTGCGTATGTGTGTGCATGAATGTGTGCAACAGTAACGATGACAATGGGGAAAAGTGTGAGAGTGTGTGCGTATGTGTGAGTGCGCACATAAATGTGTGTGTGACAGCAATGGTGACAAAGTTACACTACGGGACCTCTTAGCCTTCCTTCCCTGCCTTTCTCCATAGGTGAGCTCACATGCACCCACCCTTTGTCCAGGCGTGCATGCACCCTACCTCTGCCCTTGCACCCTACCTCTGCCCTTGCACCCTACCTCTGCCCTTCTTGCACCCTACCTCTGCCCTTCTTGATGTGTGTGTGCATACCGCATACCTGCCCTCCTTGATGAGTGTGCGTACTGCATACCTGCTCTCCTTGATGAGTGTGCGTACATGCATTCCTGCCTGCCAGGTATCGCTGTCAGGCATACATGCACCTCTACCTGCCCACCTTGAAAGGAAAACCTGCCAGATCATTCTTCAGGCATACATGCATCCCTACCTTCCTTCAGGCAAACGTGCATCCCTACCTTTCTTCAGGTAAACATGCATTCCTACCTGCCCTCCTTCATAGGTGAGCGCGTATGCCCTCCTACCCGCCAGATGTCACTATTCAGGCATGTCATTTTTCAGGCACGCACCCACCCCTACCTGCCAAATGTCACTTTCAGGCATGCGTCTGCCTTTCTCTGCTAAGCTGGCTACGTAGTCTAGGAGAGAGGAGCCCTGTGTGTATGTTAGCACAAAAACACTCTGCTGAGCTAGTTACGTGATCTAGAAGAGAATAATCCCTGTATGTGTATGTTTGTACAAAAACACTCTGCTGAGCTGGTTACGTAATCTAGACCCCCTAATACATTTGAAACCCCCATATGCATTTGAAAATAGGATGATGCATTTGAAACCCCCTAGGAGGCAGGTGCCACCCACCCACATAATGTGTCCTTCAAACACTTCATGCACGCACATCTCACAGCTTGACGTTGAATGCAAACAGCAAACAGTCACTGTGATTGCAAACAGCACACTGTGATTGCAAACAGCACACAGTCACTGTGATTGCAAACAGCACACAGTCACTGTGAATGCAAACAGCACACTGTGATTGCAAACAGCACACAGTCACTGTGATTGCAAACAGCACACTGTGTTAACAGCACACTGTGAATGCAAACAGCACACTGTGATTGCAAACAGCACACAGTCACTGTGATTGCAAACAGCACACAGTCACTGTGAATGCAAACAGCACACTGTGATTGCAAACAGCACACAGTCACTGTGATTGCGAACAGCACACTGTGTTAACAGCACACTGTGAATGCAAACAGCACACTGTGATTGCAAACAGCACACAGTCACTGTGATTGCAAACAGCACACAGTCACTGTGATTGCAAACAGCACACTGTGTTAAAAGCACACTGTGATTGCAAACAGCACACTGTGTTAACAGCACACTGTGATTGCTAACAGCACACAGTCACTGTGATTGCCAACAGCACACAGAGATTCAAGGAGAGGGGACAGGGAGAAGAAGCAAGCCCCCCGCATGTGCATATGGTGGCAATAGCCACCCACAACTATGAAACAGACATGACTACTTGACTATGTAGAGCATTGACTATGTACGCTCCATGACTGCGTATGGCTATGTAGACCATTGTATGCTCCATGACTATGTAGAGCATTGCGCACCTCAACAAGCTCCATGACTATGTACAGGTACGGGCCATCAGCAAAAGATTCGTAGTACTGCAGACACAATAGAAGCAGCAAAAGATTGGTAGTACTGCAGACACAATAGAAGCAGCAAAAGATTCGTAGTACTGCAGACACAATATTCGTAATACTGCAGACACAATAGAAGCAGGGAGGGAGAAGGAGCCACAATGGATAGGGCAGGCGTTGTTGAATGATGCAAAAGATCCGTAGTACTGCAGACACATTAGAAGCAGCAAAAGATTCGTAGTACTGCAGACACAAGATTCGTAGTACAGCAGACGCAATAGAAGCAGGGAGGGAGAAGGAGCCACAATGGATAGGGCAGGATTGTTGAATGATGCAAAAAATTCGTAGTACTGCAGACACAATAAGCAGATTCGTAGTACTGCAGACACAATAGAAGCAGCACAATAGAAGCAGCAAAAGATTTGTAGTACTGCAGACACAACAGACGCACATAGTACTGCAGAAAAAATAGAAGCAGCAAAAGACTCGTAGTACTGCAGACACAATAGAAGCAGCACAATAGAAGTAGCAAAAGATTCGTAGTACTGCAGACACAACAGACGCACATAGTACTGCAGACACAATAGAAGCAGCAAAAGATTCGTAGTACTGCAGACGCAATAGAAGCAGGGAGGGAGAAGGAGCCACATTGGATAGGGCAGGCGTTGTTGTTTGATGCTTGGGCAAGGGCGTATTGCAGGAAATAGAAAGGCCAGGCGTTGTTGTTTTATGCTTGGGCAAGGGCGTATTGCAGGAATTAGAAAGGCCAGGCGTTGTTGTTTGATGCTTGGGCAAGGGCGTATTGCAGGACAGTAAAGCGTGCGTGTAATTGCAAAAGCTGGGATGGACAAAAACGCAGCAGAGAAAACAGTGAATCAACAGTGAGTCAATGGCGCCGAGAAGCTTGAGGGTTGAATTTGAGCTGACTGGTCGCCATGATGCCACCCTCTTTTTGTGGGTAACATATTTGATCTAAAAGACGCATTAGTGTCTTGTGAATCTTACACCTGATTTATACTAAAAACTTGCTAACAATGTTCGGGTGGTCCAGACAAGCTTTCCATCTTTTTGCTTTCTTCCTCACCTTTTTTTTTTCTTTTGGACTTCTTTTCACTCATTCTTTCTTTCAGCACCCACCTGCACGATATTTGGGTGGTCCAGACTGGACAGGATCTCCACCTCCTTGCTCATTCGGCCCAAGCCTGCACTGCGTTCAGCATCTGTTGCCCCAAATATGCTCATGTCCGACAGAGGTATCTCTTTAAGAGCCACCAGCGCCTCCCCTCTGGCTCTGCATGTATTTTTGTGTGTGCGTGTGCATGTGCATGTATGTGTGTGTGCGTGTGTGTGTGCGTGTGTGTGTGTGTGTGTGTGTGTGTGAGAGAGAGATAGAGAGAGAGAGAGGGAGAGAGAGAGAGAGAGAGAGAGAGAGAGAGAGAGAAAGAGGGTGTATCTGTGTTTGTGCGTGCGTGTGTGAGTTCGCGTTTACCAGAGAAATCCGACAGTAGTTAGTCTTCTTCTGTAGCGTACATACACAGCAATGGCAAACACTACGGACGTGTCCTGAATGCAATGCAGCCTGGGTTAAGAAGAGCGCAGAGCTGTGAGTCATCAAGCACTTGCGTGCTCTAGCGAGGGCCTCTCCAGAGGCGTGTGTGTGTGTAAGTGAGTGGTTTTACAGGCTATTATTGTGGGCAACTCCTCTCATACCCGTGTGCCCTGAAGTAGGCAGCCTGATTTGAAAAGAACATAACGACACCCTTTCAGAACTAACGCATAGTGCAAAGCATCACACCTGCGTGCTCTGTACACCGCCCCATAGGCCCCCTTGCCCAGCATTTCCAGCACGACATATTGACCTCCCTGCACAGAAAAGATCAAGACATTTTTCCGTTTCCAGCACAACATATAGACCTCCCTGCACATAAAAGATCAAGTCACCAAAGCTTACTGCGTTGATTAGCTCAGTGAGGCGGCTAGAGCAGTGCTGCTTCCTCGGCTTTCTCGCAAAGTGTGTGCCTCTTTCCTACCTTTCTTCTCGTGCGTAATTTTTGCTGAGAAGGCTGTATTATAAAGAGAACGTATATGTTACATATAATATGTATATAAACTGGCTGTATTATAGCTGCAGGCAAAAATTGTGTAGCCGAGTGCATGGTGCAGCTTACAGCCTAATGCTGTTGGCCTAAAACAACTGATCTTCCATCATGTGTGTGCGTGTGTGTGTGTGCATGTGTATGTGTGTGCGTGTGTGCGTGTGTATGTGTTTGTGTGAAAATGCTTACCTGTTTATGCAATTAGAATGTGCGATTGGCGATTGCAGTGCTCAAAAAGTACATGCAACGTATTTGTTAAGCGTGATGCGTAAGGGCACAAAGGGCTGCCTCTGTGTCAGAGCAGGATGTGCAATTACTACACACAGCAGGATGTGCAATTACGACACACAGTAGGATGTGCAATTACAAGACACAGCAGGACGTGAAATTACTACACACAGCAGGACATGAAATTACGAAACACAGCAGGACGTGAAATTACAAGACACAGCAGGATGTGCAATTACTACACACAGCAGGACGTGATATTACGAGACACAGCAGGATGTGCAGTTACAAATCAGTAGGGCGTGCAATTACTACACACAGCAGGACGTGATATTACGAGACACAGCAGGATGTGCAATTACGAGACACAGCAGGATGTGCAATTACAAGACACAGCAAGATGTGCAATTACAAATCAGTAGGGCGTGCAATTACTACACACAGCAGGACGTGATATTACGAGACACAGCAGGATGTGCAATTACGAGACACAGCAGGATGTGCAATTACAAGACACAGCAAGATGTGCAATTACAAATCAGTAGGGCGTGCAATTACTACACACAGCAGGATGTGCAATTACGAGACACAGCAGGATGTGCAATTACGAGACACAGCAGGATGTGCAATTACAAGACACAGCAGGATGTGCAATAACAAAACAGTAGGGCGTGCAATCACTACACACAGCAGGATGTGCAATTACGAGACACAGCAGGATGTGCAATTACAAGACACAGCAGGATGTGCAATTACAAGACACAGCAGTAGCTGCATATTGTTAAAGACGAGCATGGAGTGCACCTTGACCGTATGAAAAGGGCATATTACTTCCCTTCAGAGCAATATTAATAGCAGACACACAGCAGCCACTGTAAGGTTATGGGAGCACACACACACACACACACACACACACACACACACGTGAAGGTGCACCATGACAGTGCGAAGGGCATCTGCCTCTCTGTCAGAGCAGCGCTAACAGTGGTCAATGCAAATCATTGGATACAGACTACATAGACTACATAAACTACATAGACCCTGTGTCACATAGTGCACCTTGGTAGTACGAAGGGCATCGTCCTCTCTGTCAGAACAACGTTTACAGCGGTCAATGCAAGTCATTGGACATAGTGCACCTTAACAGTGCGAAGGGCATCTGCCTCTCTGTCAGAGCTGATGTCATCCAAGGCTGCAGCCACGCCAGCCTTCTGCTTCTCACTCAAATCTGTAGGCAAAAAACAAACAAGGTCAGCTCCATGTTTTTGATTATTATTAGTTATTTGGGACAGCCTAGATCTTGGCAACATTGGCGTGCGCACCAGCTTCCTTCTCCTGTCTCAAATCTGCAGGCAATTTTATAGTCACAGCTGAATCATTGCGATGCCCTGCCACTAAAAGATCCGCATGTCATATTTGTTCAAAGAAACTCCAGCAATGGAACTTGTTCACTTGTTCCCCTAACAGAGACTAAAAGACCTGTCCAACTACAGTCACGCTCCTGCCTGCTCAGCACGAATTATGGCGATGAGCTGCATGTAGTAAACGAGTAGGGTAGGCCAGAACCACATATATATACGGTGTATATACGGTCTTTTTGGCGGGGAAACCACCAAATATACGGTCATATACGGTGCATATATACGGTTCTGGCCAACCCTATGAATGAGGCTTGTGGCATATGGCAACAACACTCGACCCGTGAGGAATGACAACGATTCTCGATTCACGAGGATGATATGCTGTGCCTACTCACCATCAAACCTAGCAATGAGCTGCGTGTAGGAAACGAGGCTTTTGGCTTACGGCAACAATTTTTGATTCACGAGGATGATATGCTGTGCATCCTCACCATCAAACCTAGCAATGAGCTGCGCGTAGGACATGAGGCTTTTGACTTATGGCAACATAACACGACCCATGAAGATGATACGCTGTGCATCCTCACCATCAAACCTAGCAATGAGCTGCGCGTAGGAAACAAGGTTTTTGGCTTACGGCAACAAAACTCGACCCATGAAGATGATATGCTGTGCCTACTCACCATCAAACCTAGCAATGAGCTGCGCGTAGGAGTTCAGGCTGGCTGTGTAATGCCCCACGTCTATGAATGCCGCATACAAATCGGGAGGGAACAGGCGCTTGAACACCTGCGGCAGGACAAAACCCAGGCTCACTTGATCAAGAAAACAGGGGACAAAATGTTCATGCTCACTTGATCAAGAAAAAATGGGGCATAACGTTCATGCTCACTTGATCAAGAAAGAATGGGGCATAATGTTCAGGCTCACTTGATCAAGAAAGAATGGGGCAAAATGTTTATGTAGGCAGTGTGAACATCGTTAACTCAAATGAACAGTCATCGTTAATGAACAGTCATCGTTAACTCACATGAACAGTCATCGTTAACGAACAGTCATTGTTAACTCACATGAACAGTCATTGTTAACTCAAATGAACAGTCATCATGACCTGTTTGCTGCCTGGACTGCAGTGCATTCATTATGCTATCAGTATTGGCTTTTATTGAGCTAAAGCAATACAGGCAAAATATCAAACAAATCAATTGGAAAGACAGTCACCGACGTTTACACCTGCCTTTGTGGCACTGCTCAACTTGCACTGTCTTTGTGGCACTGCTCAACTTGCACCGCCTTTGTGTCACTGCTCAACTTGCACTGTCTTTGTGGCACTGCTCAACTTGCACTGACTTTGTGGCACTGCTCAACTTGCACTTACTTTGTGGCACTGCTCAACTGGCACTGACTTTGTGGCACTGCTCAACTGGCACTGACTTTGTGGCACTGCTCAGCTGGCACTGACTTTGTGGCACTGCTCAACTGGCACTGACTTTGTGGCACTGCTTAACTTGCACTGACTTTGTGGCACTGCTCAACTGGCACTGACTTTGTGGCACTGCTTAACTTGCACTGACTTTGTGGCACTGCTCAACTGGCACTGCCTTTGTGGCACTGCTCAACTGGCACTGACTTTGTGGCACTGCTCAACTACGTCTCTCACATCTCAGTGCGACCTTTGCCCCACTTTCAGGAACTCCTGCCCCTTCCAGCCAAAGCAATGAGCAAGACAAGAAGGCACACGCACCTTTCTATTGCGCTCCATCGAAAACAAGAAGCGCAGTGCACGGAAAGCGTACGCCCTGAGGCTGTCCACTTCACGCACGGCCCGCTCAGCGCCGCGAGCATCTGCAGGTTTAAAAGATGTTAGTGACATCGGTACCACAAAAGGAAGGGGGTGCATTCGTTTGGCCCTAGGGCAGTCCAGATGTAGGATTGGCACGCTCAGGGCTGCGAGCATCTGCAGTTGAAGAAGACGTTTGTGACATTTCTATCACGAAAGGCAGCGTACATTTCGATGGCCCTGACTGTAGTGCAGTCCAAATTTATGCAAGGCACGCTCTGGACCGAGAGCATCTGCAGAGCGTGAAGACATGCTTTTGGTTTAGCATGAAGCCTACCAAGAAAGTATAGGCTGTTCATAACTCACACACACTCAATGCCGCACACATTTAACGTCGCACACACACTCAACGCCACGAGCAAATATGGATTGAAACGGTGCTTGTTTGGTTATAAAGTAGGGCTCAGGCTTTATTTACTCTTTGGCATAGCGGACTTATTGCTGGCTTTTCACTACAGCATGAATCAAAAGCAACTGCCATATTGACGTCGTTCACACAAAGCACTTTCAAAGCCCAAGCATTTGACTTTACGTATCTTACTCTTAAGCAGGCAGTCACAGACATTGAGGTACATAAATAGGGTTGGCCAGAACCATATATATATGGTTTATATACGGTGGTTTTGGCAGGGAAATCAGCAACTATACGGTCATATACGGGGTATATATACGGTTCTGGCCAACTCTACACATAATCTACGTGGTCAAGCGTTCTCCAGCAGCGTTTAGAAAGAGGTGGACACCTGTTGATCCATCACACTCCTCGCCTTGTGTGGGGCTGTACCAACAGGAGCTCGCCCAAAAAACAAAGAAACAAGACTGAACGCATTGGAGCTGGGTTAGGACGGATTGACAGGCAGGCAGTCACAGACATTAAGCTACATAAATCTGCGTGGTCAAGCGTTCTCCAGCAGCGTTAAGAAAGAGTGGGCACCTGCTGATCTATCACACTCCTTACCTTGTGTAGGGGCAGGCTGTACTAGGAGGAGCTTGCCCAGCGACAAAGCAAAAACAAGACTGAAATAAGACGGGACAACAGGCAGGCCCCTTACCTGGCGTCGGGGCGGGCTGTACTAGGAGGAGCTTGCCCAGCAGGGTCACTCCGTTGCACTGCCGTATGCTGTAGGCAAGGTTGTCATCCTCAGAAATGCGCGTCAGAGCGGTACAAACAAGCTGCGTGTGTAAGTGTGTGTGTGTGTATGTGTGTGTGGGTGTGTGTGGGTGAGTGTGTGTGTATGTGTGAATGCAGGCATAATTGTCGTCCTCAGAAATGCGCGTCAGAGCGGTACAAACAAGCTGCGTGTGTGGGTGTGTGTGGGTGAGTGTGTGTGTATGTGTGAATGCAGGCATAATTATTGTCCTCAGAAATGCGCGTCAGAGCGGTACAAACAAGCTGCGTGTGTGGGTGTGTGTGGGTGAGTGTGTGTGTA
>Ga0307942_1003335_pt1 | contig 12995 bp, 8 predicted proteins | sample OrgLakmetagen175_FD_201846 | JGI IMG/M metagenome (GOLD analysis project Ga0307942, IMG submission 201846) | Saline water microbial communities from Organic Lake, Antarctica - #175 | ecosystem: Environmental > Aquatic > Non-marine Saline and Alkaline > Saline | place: Antarctica: Organic Lake...
CCTCCTCCCTCTGCTCTCCCCCCTCCCCCTGCCCCAGGCCCTGATGAGGCCTCAACTAGCAGCCATGCGCGAGCCTCGAGCGATATCAAGCACACGCGAGCACACACGAATGCACACACACACACGCACACACATACACACACAAGCATTAACATCGTGCTTGAAAATTATAACACCCTGAACAATTTTGAAAGCAGTTCCGGGGAACCCTGGAAAATCTTACACACTGTTCCGGACCCCCCTGAATAATTTGGGCACCCAGTGTACTTCCCTGAGCTGTAACACCAACCACTTCACTGTTCCACTCCATTTCTTTTACAATCATGTATGTTTATTACAAGAACTCCATATCACCAAAAATCATGTGATTTGGTGCAGCGGCTTGTCAGATCCAGTACACGGGTGCCTGAAAAGTAGGGTTTATGCCGCAGCTGATTTAGCCTATGCGCCTCCTGACGTCAAACTCAACTGTTATGGACACTACAATTTTGAGCCAAGCTTGACAGTTGCCAATGACGGCACGCATACTGGGAACATTTGAAAAACACCCCCATTTGGGGGGTCAGTCGTCCCTATCTGGGAACTTCCTAATCGTATGAGCGCTTCAAAAGTTTGGTGGTCAAAGAGAAATGTCATACTAATAATGATGACTGCAAACACCTTGAGGGCAAGCTATTTAAGGAGGGGCATTTGAAGTTGCCCGACATCAGGATCTCACCATTCTTCGTCAAAACCAGCAAGATTCCGGGCTTCGTGGTTAAATGGCGGCTTGAGAGATCCATGGAAATGCATGCGGACTAGGCTGCAAGCACAAGGTGTATGTAGGAAAAACAGTGCTGCCCAGAAGCGACAAAGAAGGAGGATGTGCGAAGCTCTTCTAAACTTGTCTTTGCGACTGACGACCACATGGTCCTTTGCAAGGCATCATGCATCACACTTACCTATGAAACCACAATTGGACAGTGGGAAACTGCCTTGCCTCAGCCGCCCAGTTTGAGTCCTCAGGGAAGGCCTCCTTGCACTCTGTCATCTTGTCCTGAACTACTAAGCCAGCTATTGAAGCTTGCAAGTGACCGAGGTCTACCGCATCAAATCCCGATGCTGCTGCTGGCAATTCCTGTTTAGTGTTTACGTCGGTGGTCGTGCTGGTGCTGGGAGTAGGAGGGGAAGCGGTAGAGTTGCACCCACTTTGAGAGAGGTGCGCTGTCTTAGATGCATGGGCATGAAGATGAGTCAGCCACCTAACACCAGCTGCGACGTGGCCTATTTCTTCAGGGTATACAGTTTGTTCTGCAGTCAAGGGTCGCAAATTTCCAATGACTGGCTCTGCCAAATGCATTGGGATCCACATGGGGGGTATCCCCGTGCCTGTTGTGATAGTGCAGCTCTACGGCTGGGGGAGCTTTAGACACACCAGACCCTGAAGGCAGGTGACACTTTAAACACCATCAGCAGCAGCAGCAGCAGCAGCAACAGGAAGAAAGGCGGCAGCGGCATTATCTATGTTACATAGGTTCACACAATGCTCATCGAACACCACCAACCGAGAAGTGCCGCGGTGTCATGGTCTCCTGCAGCCTTGAATCTGGCAATGGTCCCAGGAAGCACATCAAGGCCACGTGCCTCTGCAATTTGTTTTGTAGCTGACTATCAATTTCACACTCTTTGCTGAAGCCGGAGACATCACCAAAGGGGGACCACGAGGGCCAAAAGGAGCAAGCTCTTGAGCTGTACCTGCCTCCCTCATAAAAAATAGACTAAACAATCATATAATGACTACAAATTAGAGATACACTGACTATAAAAAGCTGGTATATGGACATGAGGTTGGGACCAAATCAAATGCAATACTTGATTTTGCCACTTGTATCTTGTGTTGCCACCAAGGGATAACATTGCTTTGAGTGAGCTTGTTCCATATACAATAATTGCTCCTAATGTTGTTAGCTAAGTCTTGTTGCAATTCTGCTGTGTAATTATATCCACCATTTATTTTTCAAAGGACCCACAAAATGCCCAATCCAAACGCCCCTTTTGAAAAATCCATGATTCTTGAAAGCAGCAAGGAGGATGCCCTCATTCTGCTCGGTGTCCCTCTGAAACTGATAGTTCAAAATCAAAGGAAAGCTTCACAGCTTCAGTTATCCCTTGGCAACCTGCTTACCGTGCACGCAGTGCTCGACAGCCAATCTTGCAGCTAGGCTCCCTGCACTCTTGCTTGCACTCTCCCACAACCTGTAAAAAGCAATTCAATGCAAAAGTTTTTGTGATTTGGCAGCAGGGGCAATTAGAGGTTCAGGACTCAGCACAACGACAGCATGCTTTGTGCACAACATTGATCTAAACTAAAGAGCACTCACCCATCGTGGACTGTGATGGCTCCATAGTAACTTCCCATATCTTTGAGCCTCTGCTCTAGCAATAGGAAGTGCCGGCACTCATCATCAGCAACCTGATAATAAAGGCAAAAATAGAGTGGAGGTACCAGGCGAGAGGGATTCAGGCGCATGCAGTAAAAAGGGACATTATTAGTCTGGCAGGAACTGCTACTGCAAAATTCATTTCACCAGTTTACATATGAAAGGAGGCAGCCCGTGCCTGTTGCAAAAGTAATACTCTACGGCTGGGGGAGTTTTGGTCACACATGACCGGAGACCAAAAAGCGTTTTTGGGGCGGAGCCCCCCAGGGCGTAGTCCGCCTATAATTAATTCCACTGCTGAGTCACCATGCTGAAAAAAGAATAAAGCTTCGAGCCACCCAGGCCATTCCATGCCATAAGAATGGCACAGCCAGAAAGCTGATTTTGCGCTGATTCCAGCCATGCCCTCAGGTGTGCGGTTACTCGCATGGGTGGTGTTGCGAGGTCTCAGGTGAAAGTGCACAGTGTGTTTCAATTGTGTTTCAATTAAATTATTAAGCAATCATCAAAAGTTGTTGTTGTGATTCTGTGGGGCAGCTCGTGGGGTTACTCGGGCTGCAGCTTCGGCACACCACTTCCATGGGGACCGGAAATCCTTAAAAGACAGCGCTGCACAGGTCACACAGCTTTAGACACGGTATGGTATGACAGGGACTGTGCAAACGCACGAGAGGGGGGGTGCAGGGGGGGCGCAGCCCCTCCTGAATTGTCTAACTCATTTGAATGCCACTCTTCACTGCAAAGACCAGGCTGCCATCTCAGAAATGGTCGAACAGGAGCATTGGGGTGCAGAGGGAGCGCAGCCCCCCTAAAATCGCTCTCACTACATTAGGTACAACTTCAATGCAGGTTGCAGCGCAGGCTCCGCTTTTTTTTTTTGTAAACCGCCCCAATTTTTGTGATCCGCAGGATCACACCCTACTTGTTTGTTCCTGATCAAAAAAGTACCTTTTTTGGATCATTGACACTGTATTAAGCCCATAAATGAGGGTTAGCAAGTGTGTCTTCAATGCGGTGTGTGTGTGTGTGTGAAATCAGGCCATGCTTGACCCTCTGACCCACATATCTCCATTGTTTTAGGGACTTTCCAAGAACTTGGAGTGTCTGACATGCGTTTTTGCCTCCTTACAACCTGCACTTTGGCGCCCCAACAAGTCAGAACCATATCAAACAGTAGACACTTGAGACCAGAAATTAAACCGGACGACGCTTTATTGGAAACTCCCAATGGAATAAGCGACAATAGAACTGTTTTGACAGCGATCCATCGCACGTGCGTGTTGACCATGTGATTTTCTCTTTTGCAGCATCCTGGTCGCAAACGCAGGTGACATAAACGTACGTGCGCACACGCACACACACACACACACGCACACGCACCATACAGAACACAGAGCGCGCAAACACAGCACGCACACATACACACCTTACGCGTGCATTGAACAAGCGTCACTCTCGCCCAGACAACAACAAGGCGCCTAACAACAACAAGGCGCCTAACAACATAAAAACAAGTGGGTGACAGATGCAGCACGCAGCTGGCTGACGTGCGCCATTTGCACTGCCTGCCACACGCATGCGATAATGCGTACACACACACGTACACACACAGTACACACCCTTGTATACACACACGCATATGCACACCAAACACACACAACCACACACACACCAAACACGCACAGACGCACACACATACACCCACACAACCACAAACACACTCACACGTACACACGCAGGCTAGCATTGGATCAGGCTAGTATTAGATTACAACGCCAATTGGAATGATGATGATGTACAAAGGAAACTTGACTTCTGTACCGTTTACTGTTTGCAAGTGAAAGTGAGCAAGGGTGCCTGCTTCATTGTGCAACAATAGTAATGCCTGATGCAGTACTTTGCTCCATTTATAATTAGTTTCTTAATGCATACAATTTAAGAGCTCGTAATTGCCTGCTGAGAAATAAGCTACCTGAACAACCTGGTCCATTTCTCTGCAGCTAAAATCTATAATCTGCAGGTCTCACGCAAGCTACTCACATTGACAAAGTCGCTGTAGAACTCAACAGGTAGGATGGCTGCATAGGCAACACCAAAACGTGCAATTGCGTCCCAAGCCAGATCGACAGCCCACGACTCGATGTGGCACAGACTGAAATTGGTAGGGAACGTTTTAACATGCTGAAACAGTTAATGAAGTGTGGTTCAGCGGCTGGAGGAGCTTAATCAATGTTGGCGCGCAGCCTAGCCTATTTCCGGAGATCATTGAAGACATGCCAGAATGGCTCACAGCACGTTTGAGGAGGACGGTGGGTCGTCAAATCCTAGAGCAGCCATGACATAGCAAAAGTAAGGGGGAGGCCAAAATGGAGCTGCTCAGTTCATAGTTCTAGCAAGGCAGCGTCATGGCTTATGACTTATGAGCTTAGCCTAAATCATTGGGGGTAGAATTTACCGTTTCACTGCATTGACAAGCATTAATTTACGACATGTGCCATCCTGCAGGCTGTAGACTCGCTTACGCAGAGCTGACATACAGATCTATACAGGAAGTGTTGACCTGATCCATGTATAACGTGGCTAGAAGCAAACGCAGCGGTCATCCATTTATTACCTGTGAACTATGGCACAACGCGATGCTAGGTTGCCGCCTTTCCCTCTTTTGGGAGCGGCACCAGGAGCAACGACTTTCACCTTTAAAACACAGTAAAGATACCCAGTGCAATCCATCAGGTACAAGCTTTTACTCAGGGGTGTGTCAGGGTGTCACTGGGAGTGTGAAAACTTTATGAAGCCAAATATGCTGGTCCCTTGACTTACCTTATCGTCTGACCGTGATGGACGATCTGAAAACAGAAGGAAGGATGCAAGGCTTTTGCGTTAAACGAAGTACATGGGATGGCACACAAATGAACAATCTCGTATCTTGTATATCACAGTACGACCTGGGACAAATATCGTACGCCCGTCTGCAGGAGCCGTGCTGGTGATTTTGCCTTCTTTCCAGAGACGTACAGCTTTCTGGGAGAACGCAGCCTGGTGAAAACAAGCATTAAATGCATGCCCATTTGTGTATGTGTATGTGTGTGCGTGTGTGTGTGTGTTCGTGTGTGTTTTTGTGTGTGTATGTGTGTAATTTTGTGTATGTATAAGCTTGTGAATGTGTGTGTGTGCGTGTGCGTGTGCGTGTGCGTGTGCGTGTGTGTGTGCGTGTGCGTGTGCGTGTGCGTGTGCGTGTGCGTGTGCGTGTGCGTGTGCCTGTGCGTGTGTGTGTGTGTGTGTCTGTGTGTGTGTGTGTGTGTGTGTGTGTGTGTGTGTGTGTGTGTGTGTGTGTGTGTGTGTTTACGTGCATGTGCATGCAAGCACAAACACACACACCTTTAGCCAGGGGTCTGGCTGTAACAGACATTTAAGTGCTGCCTCTACCAAAGAGTCAGAGGCCAGAGGTTCCTCCATGAGCAGTTGGAGAAATAATAATTTTGGACAAATGATGGATTTTGCTTGGCATCCTTAAATTAAATTTTGTTTTGCTACCTTTCTTTGCATCCTTGAATGAACGTAAAATACATGGACGGCTTGTGTGCAAAAATGGAGCCCAAGGTGACTGGAATTAATCCACTGGGCGTTTCCTTCCTTAAAATTGCATGCCCATTACATTTGCTAGGCTTGGAACAGCGGGGGGATGCTTCTTGGCTCTCCTGGCTTCAAGCGTTTGCGCATGTACCTGATATATCCTATGCACCGCACTAAGCTAAAGCTCCCTTAGTGTCACAGCCCATCTCTTCCCCTTCTGGCCAGAAAAAACAAGGCATCCTTCATCGCTTTCTCCCCCTCCTCCAGCGACTAGTTATCCCCAAGTCTCCCTACAAAATATTAGAGGGAATAACGCGTTTCGGCTCATCTTGTTTTGTCTACGGCATTTTGTGCCCCAATTCTCAAGCCCTCTCCACCTCAGAGAATTCAACTCGTCCCTCTCCATTTCAGGCGTGGGCCAAACAGCGGCAAACACTGGGCTTGCGAGCAGCCATAGCTGCCACTGCTACTCTTTCTACCGTGCCCGTCATTTCCTTCGGCTTTGGCCTTATCCCATCTGTGTTTGTTTGCATGGTGGGTAGCTACGTATGGTTATGGCAGGCTACAAGAAATTGTCTGCCTGAAGTCTGTCGAAATATTGTCCTATATACATGCTATATAACCATATTGTGCTCGTTGTCGTTTCTTAGTTATATTGTTATTTATTGTTCAAGTAATCTTGCAATTTTTAACGGACTTAGGTGGAGGTGGCCTTCTTCATCAAACAAAGGATGAAACGGGCCAGGCTTTCAGCATTGGTGCCGAGCTCGCAGGATCAGAATTGCAGCAAAGAGGAGAGCCAGGCCAGGGCTTGGTCCGCGTTCACGCAAGTAAGAAGCAAGCCGCCACTTGAAGTCGCTCAATTTTCTCATCTGATCATTTCATGACTCAAATGGTAAACCTTTCTTTTATGCTCTGCAGATTTTGAGCAGCTTCCAATTTGACCACGACCCATTGCAGTGGCTGAGCCACTGGTTCAAGGTGAGCTGCTGGTTACAATATCTCGAGGTCTCCTGAATTTAAGCTGGTAACTTTTGAGGATCTGAAAGTACTGCACTTGCGCAATAGTTGAACTGTTGAAAGCGCTGCTTTCAGAACTGGAAAATTCTAGTTGCGTGAGCACTCTTGTTTCCAGGACTATTTTGCAATCTGAAACAAAGGCATCACCTTTCTTCCTGGACGTAATTTCAATATCCAAGCACGACTCAATCTAATCCTCTTTGCAGGAGGGTGATTATTTTGTTGAGAGGCACATCACTTTTTGGGGTGGACCCCCCTGAGGGACCACCCACCCCCCAAACCCCCCTTCCAGTGCTCTCACCTAGACCAAAAGGGTACCAATCTGCTCCTTTTTGTATTCTGCATCCATCTGCCTACTCATCAGGACCTGAAACCGAATAGAACTGTTGCAGAGTTATGGGGCAAAAACTGAGATACAGACAACCTTGCACACATGACCTACCAGGCACCCACAATTCGCTTGCACAGCCCCACGTTGCTTTCATTTCTTCATATTCCTTATGCTGGCACATTTCTTCATGATTCTTCATTTTTTCATAATTATCTCATGCTGGCACAATCCTGAAAGTTTGGAGTGAAATGCTGCTCCATTGGCTTGACTCACCCCGCGGCCTGCACCCAAGCGCGTGTGCCTCTGACTTTTGGACATGTCCTTAGACCCCCCTTTTACCCAGTTTGCTCAAAAAGAATTGGCAATCGACTGAACTCAAGCTAAGGATTTCGATGATGTATTTAAAATTCTGTGGGAGTGGTCCAGAAAAAAATACTGGAGACCTCCCCCCCAAAACCTAAAACGCCACCGGGAAACCACCCCACCCCCCCTTCCACGATTCGACCCATATATATATCAATCGATAGCTCTCAAGCTCAGGATTCTGATTGTCCAAGTTTATTGGGAAGTATACATGCCGTCCAATTAGTTATGCTTCCTGCTCTTTGCCTGACAAACGTCCAAAAGAGCCAAACAACCCCTGTCTGCTCTGTTGATCTGTTTTAAAACACTGACAGACATGTCCGACAAGCGTTGCTTTGCAGGGAGCTGATGCGTCTGCACTGAGCTCCAACGACGTTTCGGAGTTGCTTGCTGCTGCAGCTTGGGGTACTTCTAGGTAAGGCTCTGACTTATGGGTTGCGCCTCTTTCTGTCCTTCATGCGCCAAAAGCTGTGAATAATCAAGACCCAAATTGTGATCAGGTCACCCGTTCAGCCCCAACACAGTCTCTCCACATCCCTAGCAAAAATTTTGTGCCACAAGCTTGGGTCATACTGTGCATTCAAGCATCCAATTTCACAGCAATTCCAACATCACGACGCTCAGTCTTATCTGTTCGTGCGTAAGAAGTTTAAAACAAGTTAATGTGTTACCTTAAATACAATGGACAATCTACAGGGCAGAAGTGCAATTGTTGGGCTTCAGTAAGGATTTGGAAATGATGGTTCTGCAGCTGGAGGAGCAGTGTTCAACTCATCACAGCTACAACCACAGCACCGAGGGCTCAGGCTTGGTGGATACACACAGCTGTGACAGCAATGCAGCTCGCAGCAGCAAGGTCTCTGAAGCAGTATGCATGCTCAGCTCTCCTGCCACGCCCTTCTCCTTTAATCGAGACTCTCACAAAGCAGCTCAAATAAGTGGCGCGTCCGTGCCTCCATCGTTCTACAAGCACACCCAGGTCCAATAGCCCACTTGTACAGCAAATATATATACATGACAAAAAATTTGCTTATTATTCCGTATGTATAGCATGGCGACTTTTCTTATGGTGTGAATGGGAAAGCTTTGATAGTTATGCAATTAAGGTAATTGAAGTGTGTACACATATAAACAACAGCCTACAATCTACTTAGCTTGTGCTGCATCCAGTGTGTGTGGAAAGCTGACAAGAGACCAGAAAGGATCACATGAACAGTTGCTCGTTCATACAACTGCAGGAAACTCTGCCCCACTGGTGGCGACCACTTGTTGTCTATGGAGCCTTCGAATTCATGGCATTTTTGGTGCGGACAGTGTGACTATGTTGAACTAGGTACTAGGTGGTGGCACTTGTCGGCTGTGTGTTTTGCATTGCTGTTTCGGTGCACACATTTCCACCCACCTCGTCCTCGCTCGCAGAACCACAACATGCTAAGGGCGATTGGTTTCAAGGCCCATCAACTGGGCTGTCTTAAGTACTACACATGCAATATCAGCAGCACTCCAGGGCAGCAAGGCCAGCAGGGATACGGTCAACCCCCTATTCTCCTACTTCACGGAGTTGGTTGTGGGCTCTTGGCTTATTTTAAAGTCCTGCTGACGATTGCATCCACAGGCAAGTGCCGCCAAGTTCTGTTAGACAGTGGAGAGTCAGCTGTCAAAAAGGTGACCATGTGTTGATTAGTTGAACTCGTAGTAGACACATACCTGTTGCCTTCTTATAACTTCTAACAGTTAATTGTCTGTAAAGCTCACTTCATTGTATCCTGCCTTTTCTGTTTAGGAGCCCCAATATTTGCAGTGGAATACAAGCACGTGGGGCAGCGGTGGTGCTCAAAGGTGGGTAACTGGAGTAATCAAATCAAATTGCAATGAAGGATGCCGCTGCGCCTGCAGGGCAAGTAAGTGAGGAGGACGAGGAGGTTTACTTTTTACCAGGGAAGTATTAGTATAATACGCCGTACCGTATTTAACGCGTATTCAACCGTATTGAACAAATCGGGCCGTTATACGATGGCACGACCTCTCAGCGAGTTTTGTTGCATAGTGCATGAATGAATTGAAAACGTTTTAGGTAATTCTGGGGTAAATCAGGTCCATTTTGGGTCAAAAAATGGCATTCCCAAAATTGCATTAAAATACTACCGTTTCATACGCATGTTGCGTATTTATCGCGTATTTCATCGTATTGAACGTCCCAAATGACCACATGAAACATCCCTGCTTTTTACCCAATCAGGTGAAGGAGGCTGCAAGCATCGTAATGTTCTTTGGCATGATTAATTCCAGATGGTTAAGAAATGGCGCTGAAATGGGTGAGATTGGGGCAAAGCTTAAGAAATGGCCACATTTTCATACAAATACACACACACCGCACATGTGATCCATTTCCAACCCCCATTCCTAGTTCATGTGAACCAAGAAAATTTTTATTTAATCCGTTCCTTATAACCTAACAGCCGTCCCCAGAGTTGTGGTGCATGTGCTGTCTGAGAGCAAAGCTCCACCAGCCATACTTTCGCAACAGGCACAGTGCAAAGCTGTGCCCTGATGCCTGGCGTCGAGGCTGTTGTTGTAATTGAGTAGGGTTGGCCAGAACCATATGAGTATAATTATAGGTATTATACGGTATGGTATATACGCCGTATAATACAGGGGGGGGAATGGGCGTATCTACGTACCGTATTTTCCGTATCAGAAATTTATAGTGTATATACATTGTATATACGCCCTATTTCCGTATAATAATACGGTGCAAAACCATATCTTCGAATTGTACACCCCAGGCTCAGGTTCGAATCCCAGCAGGAACAGTCAGGTGAGCCATTCCTGTGAGAGTTCTTGCCCCAAAGCTCCCACCCACTTCTGAGTATGCAAGACCTCAAGCTGGACCTACCTGAGCAACTCTTCATACTCAGTTTGTGCCGGGGGGCGCCCAGGGTGCGGGGCCAGGATTCCCCTGCCAAAATGGGGTCCTCAGAAATTGGCCCCGCGGCTTGCCTCACCCACAACGATGGTTGGACATAATATTTGGAGCATTATGAGGGGACTCCGGGGGGCGGGGGCGGGGTCCAGGAAGTTGCTCAATTTTGGCCACGAAAAGCTCGATTCTATGCGAGGAGCACAGGGTGCATGGTTTGGGGAGCCGATTTGTGCGACTAGTTTTATAAATTATAACTTGTATAAGTTTTCAGTGGCATGTTCTGGAAGCGGCCAACTCCAGAGGTGACACTGAGAACATTTGAAGTTTGATGAGTAAAGAGCAGTTTAGCATGCTCTGCTGGTGTGGGCAGGCAGTGGAATTTGAGTCCATAGCTGTTGAAAATCTCAGCTGTTGCTACCCACCACGGCCCAACCCCAGCATTCCAGACCATAAAACTTGACAGGGCATGCCTTGGGAGTATACTGAAGGGCTCCCGACACTCAGGTGGTGGCTAAGAAGCGTGTTTCCAGGGTTTCCAGAAATGCACCATTTTTGTCCAGCAAACAGGCCCACGCACCAAGTCCTTTAGGGGCAAATTTCCACCCCCGTATTTTTTGCTTTGACGGGTATGGTTTGACCCTAAACCTATCTGGCAACAAATAAATTGGTAAAATTCGGACCAAAACCCGCATTTCTACACCCATACCACCTTTCTGGCAGGGAAATGGCACAAATCCAGCCCCCCACTCTCACCCTTGACCCCAAACTCAATATTTTTTATGCAAAGGTGTTACATCTATGCATAGAAACCTGTGGGTGACCTCAGATGTGCAATTTAGGAAAGGGGCATCAATTCCCCCTTTTTTGGGTGGGCTTGGCTCACCTGAGGAACAGTCTCTTTTGCTCTTTGGGGTCGATTTTTTTTCTTTGCAACTCCTTTAATTAAGCACTCCCTTTGCTCCCCACTTTCTTTTAATGCATGTTTTTGCATCAGTCACAATGTTTTATTGGTGGGTAGAGTAGTTGGGCTTCTTTTTGCACTGGAAATCTGGAAATAGCCATTTTGGGGGGTCTTTTTGGTTTTGGGCAGGCCTAGTCCTTCTTTTTGGTACAACTAAATTGGGTATAGCTGTGCAGCCCTTCAAGAGTTACAAAATGAGGCCATTATGATTTAAATATGAAGGGTATCAATTTCTCCGTAAGTACGGAATACGGTTTTAGTATATACCTATATACATATGGTATATACGGTATTTGAAAAGGTGATATACTGTCCTGGCCAACTTTATAGATGAGTCTGAGGGGGCTCTTGGGTGCGGTAGCAGGAAAACATGGAATGCCCCCAGGTAGGTGCTCACTTTAGTGCATGAAGGATCCGTAGGCAAAATTTTGGGGGTTTCGCACAAAACAATGTTTAATGCAAGAGCGTGCGCATATCAGTATTTGCCCAGTAATTCTTCATTTATCATATACCGTACCTTACCGTACTCACCCCGGGTAACCCCGGAGCCTGTAAATAAATATTTTAGCCTTCCCTGCACCAACCCCGGTGGGCATTTAGCCCAGGCAGTGCGTGTGCGTGTGTGAGTATACGTGCACATGCGCGTGTGTGCATGCGCATGTGTGTCGTGCTGCAGGTGCTGGGGCAGGTGCTCCAGGTGCTGGGTCGCATGTGTGTCGTGCTCCAGGTGCTGTCCAGGATTGTCGTGCTCCAGGTGCTGGGGCTGCTGCAGGTGCTGGGGCAGGTGCTGGGGCTGGTGCTGCAGGTGCTGGGGCTGGGGCTGGGGGGGGCCTTCACCGCTCATCGCTGTTCAGCCACCCACCAAACTTTATTTTCGCCAAAACCCGGAAACCCCGGCGCCTCTGAATAAATATGTATTTTACGATGCCGATATCACACCGGAGGGCAAACAACGTTATTTACCCGGGGTGAATTAAGAAAGGTACGGTATTTAAAAATTGTGCTTCTGGTTCCTACTAAAGTTTTGAGCAATTTTGTTTCTTCCTATTTATGTGGGAGGTAAGGAAGGGGGTTTTAGGGGGTGGGCGGTCATTTGCAAATTTTGGCCATAATTTATCTTAGGTAGTAAGGGATATTATTCCAGAGGGGGCTGATTGACCCCCCAAGTGGGCATGTTTCTAAATTAATCCTAGAGTATGTGCGCCGGGACTGGCAACAGTTAAATACTTGGTTTTAAATTGTTGCCAATTCCAGTGCACATGTCTAATTTTAATTGGCGTGAACCAGAGGCTACACTTATCGTTTTGGCATCACGTGTCGATTGATATATAAATTACATATTCAGAACCCTAACATTAAAAGCTATCGATTGGTATATAAATGTGTCGATTTCAAGGGGGTCGG
>Ga0307942_1003343_pt1 | contig 12985 bp, 11 predicted proteins | sample OrgLakmetagen175_FD_201846 | JGI IMG/M metagenome (GOLD analysis project Ga0307942, IMG submission 201846) | Saline water microbial communities from Organic Lake, Antarctica - #175 | ecosystem: Environmental > Aquatic > Non-marine Saline and Alkaline > Saline | place: Antarctica: Organic Lake...
CTTGAGCGATTGTGTGACACTGTGTGAGCAATTGTGTGACACTGCGTGAGCGATTGTGTGACACTGTGTGAGCAATTGTGTGACACTGTGTGAGCGATTGTGTGACACTGCGTGAGCGATTGTGTGAGCAATTGTGTGACACTGCGTGAGCGATTGTGTGACACTGTGTGAGCAATTGTGTGACACTGTGTGAGCGATTGTGTGACACTGCGTGAGCGATTGTGTGACACTGCGTGAGCGATTGTGTGACACTGTGTGAGCAATTGTGTGACACTGTGTGAGCGATTGTGTGACACTGCGTGAGCGATTGTGTGACACTGCGTGAGCGATTGTGTGACACTGCGTGAGCAATCGTGTGAAGCCGCAGATGTGCGAGCACAGAGTGGACATTTACGAGTTGGATTGGTCAGAACAAAGTTGGCACAGCAATTTTAGTAGGAGGGAATGCTTCAAATGCTCGGTCCATACGTACACAGTTTAAGTGAGAGTGAGTTGAGCGCACACTGAGTGTGGTTTTGGCCTGCTGTGTATTATGAGCAACTCAGTGGAGCCAGGTGACCAAAGCCGCACATACTTTGCGAATACTCCTTGTCATTTTTATTCATTCTGGTGGTCGCAAGTCACTTTAATGTGTGTCAGTTTTATGCATTCTGGTAGTCGCAAGTCACTTTAATATGTATGTGTAATCAATTTGATGGTTATATCTGTCTTCACACACTAATACACCAATTATACTGCACCATTCTCCCGTGCCCACACACACACACATATACACACACAAGCGTGCACACACACACACACTCACAAACACACACATATTCACACACAAGCCCACACACACACACACACATACACACACACACACACACATACACACACACAACACACACACATACACACACACACACACATACACACACACAACACATACACACACGCACACACACACATCAAGCACAATTCACATCATGCACAGGGGGAGCAGGAAAGTGAGGGAGCCCAATGGTGCATTAAAACGTACGTCCACGCCCCGCAGCCTACCTCTCATGCCTACAATCCTCAGCCCTCTCCAAAACCATTTAACAACCAGCCCACTTCTTATAGCTTAGAGAAGAACGGGCAGCTCGGCTCTGGCGAGGGTGCGGCAGGGGGCAGCTGCAAGGAGGCGGGAGGGAGCTGTGAAAAGCAGTGCTTGGAGTATGACTCCAGCAAAAGTGGACGTACGACAAGCACACAGGTGGGGGGTGTTGTGTGGCTTGCTCTGTGTCCGTTAAGCTTTGCAATCCATAACGACTATGACATATATTTACAAGGTGCCTACGTTGTCTCTGTCGTGCTGGCAGTGACATATGAGCTACCTGCTTCTATAAGCATGATGTTGTTTAAGCCTTGGCGGTAGAAGGAAGGAGTTATTGCAGTTCTGTGCTCGTGTGCTGCAAGACAGTGAGGCGCTGTGTTTTTTTCGTGTTGCAGGGCATTGTATCTTTTTTGTTTACGTGTTGCAGGACAGTGAATGTCTTTTGTTTACGTGCTGCAGGACAGTGAGGTGTTGCATCTTTTTTTTGTTTACGTGTTGCAGGACAGTAAAGGTCTTTTGTTTATGTGTTGCAGGACAGTGAGGTGTTGTATCTTTTTTGTTCACATGTTGCAGGACGGTGAGGTGTTGTATCATTTGTTCACATGTTGCAGGACAGTGAGGTGTTGTATCATTTGTTCACATGTTGCAGGACAGAGAAGCTTGTGTGCGTTGCAGTCTCTGTTGCTTGTGTGTTGCAGGACGTTACAGCTGCACATACTGGCAGTCTCACTTGCATGTGTGTTGCAGAACGTTAGCGCGTTGCAGTCTCTTTTGCATGTGTGTTGCAGGACGTTGAAGCTGCACATACTGGCAGTCTCACTTGCATGTGTGTTGCAGAACATTAGCGCTTTGTACGTCTTTTGCTTGTGTGTTGCCTGGACAGAGAAGATTGGACGTTGGTGCTTTGTTACGTCTTGTGCTTGTGGGATGCAGGACAGAGAATGTGTGGTGCAGGACTGAAGCTTGTGTGCATTGCAGGCAGGGATGTGTCATACGGTCATTTGGGACGTTCAATACGGTAAAATACGCGTTAAATACGATACGGGGTATTATACAAATCCGCCGTATCACACTTCCCTGGTTGCAGGACAGTAATGCTTGTGCGTTTCTGTATGTGTGCTCTCATGTGGTGCAGGACAGTGAAGCGGCACATGCTGGCTGTGGCCAACAAGGGAGCGGCACCAATGCTGATAGTGGGCCGGATCTCAGATCTGATCTGAGATCTGCTGGGAGTCTAGATCATGCACCTTTTGGTGATCTGGGCAGTATACCAGCGGAGAGGATGCAGCAGGCTTTGGCACGGCATGCGTATTGTGTGGCTGCCGGTGGGGTTGCCAAAAACGGGTTTGCGGGGAGAAAAGGGGAATTGCATCAGCAGCAGCAGCTGACGCTGCAACAGCTGCAGCACCAACTGCGGCATCAGCGGGAGCAGCAGCAGCAGCAACAAGCACCTTCTTTAGAAACGCCCACCAACCTCAGAACATCAGAAACTCTTCCTCCTGCTTTTTCTGCTGGGAGTGATGGCGGTGCTCTTAGCGCACCCTCGGCGTATGGCGCAGGTAATCTATTTGTTAATTGTTTTCTACGTTGGGTGTTTTTACCTATGTTGGGTGATTGCATAAACTGACTTTGTCAACTGTTCTATCTCCTAAATTTCTATGTTAGGTGATTGCATGAACTGACTTTGTCGACTGTTCCATCTCCTAAGCCATGTGTATGCTGCTGCTTTTCAAACACTTTTGGCTTAGGGTGTTATAGCGGAGGACTTATGCACTGCCGTCAAGCTGGCGCGCCAGGTTGTCGGCAGTGCATAAGTCCTCCGCTATAACATAGGGCGCTTACATGTGTGTTGGATGGTTGCCGGGTGTCTACAGGCACTCCACAGGCGCATGTACATGTAGGCATACGAAGGTACATGTATACCTGAGTATAATGGGCACACTGTAATGGCGTACGCGCTATTGAATTTCCGAGCAATGTTTCTCTGCTCGCACGCCTGTCGTAAAACAAACATTCCACCCTTTGACTTTGGCGTTTCAGGACTCCTCAAACAATGTTCTGTGTGCTGCCCTTTACGCACACAGTGAGCTTGCACGCAAGCCTCAATTTATTCGTTACACCCTTTGCTGCTCTGTAGACTTGTCTTACACCCTGAAACAATGTCGTGTGCCATTTTTATATACACAGTGAGCTTGCACTTTTCGTGCCACAACATGCTTCTTACGCCCCTTGATTTACTGTAGACTCGTCCAAAATCCTCAGGCAAGGTCAATTTGCGTGTGCTTGTCTTACACACACACACAGTGAGCTTGCATGCATGCCACAACATGCTTGCCGGCAGCACGGGCTGTGCGGAGTGGGAGGCAGGGCTTGCTCTGTCGGAAGCTCTGATAAATCACCCGCACCTCGTAAAAGGTGAGGATTGGCCAAAACCATACATACATACGTATATACAGTGTATACACGGTACTTTTGGCAGGGAGTCGACCATACATACGGTCATTTACGGTGTGCATATACGCATATACGGTTCTGGCCAACCCTATAAAAGGTGAGGCAAATACCAGTAATTTTAACTTTCAATTGTGCATGCCGGTTGGGGTTCGTTTGAGCTGGAGTGCTGCTATGGTCTGACTGCAGTTGCTGCAGGGTGGGAGGCAGGACTTGTTTGTCAGAACCCTGATACACCATTTAGATACTTCAGTTTGATGTCAAGTTCGTCTGAGTGACCTGCGGTTGTGCTGCCGTAACTGGATCCCAGATTTTGTGCAGTGCTCTGACCATGAAAGAAAACATGCATCCTGCTGGAAAAGGAGAAAACTACGCAGGCAGTGAAAATCACTCCCCACATTTATAAAAAAAAAAGGAAAAAGAAGGAAAAAGAGCCACTTTGGTACCGGATACCGTAAATGCAGCCTGATTACTATGCGCTTAGGAAAGTTTGTAGACCACCTTAATTGTAACGATACGCTGGTGGCTGCTGCAGGCAAGACTTGCCTGGAATTGGGATGCGGCACAGGCCTTGTCGGCATCCATGCTGTAAGGTCAGTTAGAGTGATGTGTGCGCGTGTGTGCGTGTGCATGTGTGTGTGCGTGTATGTGTGTGTATGTGCGCTTGTGCGCGTGTGTGCGTGTGCGTGTGTGTGTGTGAGTGTGTGTGTGTGTGCCATGCTGTAAGGTCAGTTAGAGTGATTCTACGAATTAGGTGCTGGAACGCCTCTGCTGCTAGAGTGTTCACAAGTACGCCCTTTTGCACCCACGTTGCAAGGTCAATGAGAGTGAAAAGGCCTGTGCCGGAATGTCTCAACATATGCACTGTGTGTGAGTTAACAAGTACGCTGTATGCTGTATGTATTACCAGGTGGTATGTTGCTGTTATGTCTGCTGGAATGTTGCAGACAAGCCGCAGAGCCCTTTTAAAAACGAGCCAGTTAGCCCCAATGCGCTGCAATGTTTCAACGTATGCATCGATTGTAACCTAACATGTGCAGCATTATGTAAAGTGTTGCAGACAAGCCGCAGAGCCCTTGAACGAGCCAGCCAGCCCCATTTTGCATGCTTTTGCGTAGCGCCATACTTTTGTGTAGCGCCTTACTTTTGTGTTGCGCCATGCTTTTGCATAGCGACATGCTTTTGCGTAGCGCCATGCCTTTGAGTAGTGCCATGCCTTTGCGTAGCCCCGTTGTGCATGCTTTTGCGTAGCGCTCGGGAAGTACTTCTTGTCCAAAGGTCTGAAAATAACAAAGTTTTTTGGGCTGCCCTTCGCGCTTGGAAAGTTTCGTAACACTCTGATGAAGAAAACTACGCAGGCAGTTACCACTTTCCACATCAATCAAGGGAAATGAGCCACTTTGGTACTGGATGCCCTCCACCAGAACGAAAATGAAAAAGATCAATGGGGATCAGGAGGGTTGCAGGCTTGACCTGAGACCAACTTCCGATTAGAGATCTGCAAGTATTGTAACAAATATGTTATCTAGAACTGTAGCAAGTCTCAAACTATAAAAAGGGATCTTACAAACTGTGGGGCGTGTCCAAATTTTATGAAAAGGCGTATGCAAAAGATTGGGGGTGTCCCAATTGTTATGAATAGGCGTATACAAAGGAATGGCTGTGAGGGGGAGGCATGAATGTACATGCCCTTGCAATTTCACGACCTCCTCTTTGATGTGAGCACCCGCACGCACACACACACACACACACAGCCACAGCTCTACACAAGCAAACACACACATACACACAGGCAAGTACACATGCATACGCGTGCGCGCTCACACACACACACACACACACACACACACACACACACACACACACACACACACACACACACACACACACACACACACACGCACAGGGCTGGCGCTGCTTGGGTTACAATGACAGACGGGGATGACGAGGCTGCTCTCAATTGCGCTCTCAACTGTAAGATGAATGCAGTCGGCGTTGCAGGGAGCTGTGAAGAACAATCAGCTGCTTGCAATGTGGGAGTTTGCAATTGGTCCACTGACGTTTCCCTTTTGTCTGGGGCCGGACGGCAGGCTGCAGAAAGTGAGTGTGAGTTTGAACGCCTGTGTTTGTATCTATGTGTACGTCTGCGTGCGCTTGTGTGTGTGTGTGTGTGTGTGTGTGTGTGTGTGTGTGTGTGTGTGTGAGTGTGAGTGTGAGTGTGAGTGTGAGTGTGAGTGTGTGTGTGTGTGTTTGAGTGTGTGTGCATGTGTGTGCGATAGGCTACACACTTTGTCCTTGTAAAGGACGAGAGTGTAGGTGGCATAGCCTTTTGCTGTCTATACATGGCCTGCCTAAATGGACAATTTGGCACAACTTACAACTTTACTTGTCTTGGAAAACAATTAATTGTGCCTTAAATTGAGCTATAAATGCGCTATACGCTACAAGCCCGCTTTTTTGTGTGATGAAGGGGCTGCACAGCGCTTGGGCTCTAAGAGCCCCTGTCCCTTAATTGATGTCAAAATAGGCATGGCTGCCCGTGTTGATTTCCCAATCAGCTCATAAGCTGATCTGCTTAAAACCGTGTATAACTGTACTTGTCCTGTAGAGCCTGTGCGCAGACGCCAGTTTACAACTTCCTCTGGTCAGAAGTCACTGGCACGCACACACGCTTATATGCAAAAGTGGCGCAAGTGGTGCAATGGCAGCCCTACTCACAACTCACAATTGACGTGCTCATGAATTATCCATGACAGATACAGATTAATCTACCAGTCACTGGCAACGCACACACTCTCATATGCAAAAGTGGCGCAAGTGGTGCAATGGCAGCCCTACTCTCAACCCACGAAATACTTGCTCACTGCTCCTGGTTCTCAAAAACATTCCTGCTCTCCGGCTGATGGCTGGTAGACCAGTTCAACACTCACTGTACACGATTTCAAAAAACGAAAGACATGTTAGCAACTGCAAGAAATTTTTTTAGCAACTGCGAGAAAAATGTTAGCAACTGCGAGAAAATAAAAAACGTCGAGAGTGGTCTAGCCACTAGTAATCCTGCTTTCAAATCACATCTGATAAGGCAGCCCTCCTCACCTCGCAACCATGCAGCCTTGCCCTTTAAGGTTCCTCTGCGTTACAACAGCTAGGAGGGAGCTGGCCTCGAGTGATCTTGGGTTTGAATCATATCTGATAAGACAGCCCTCCTCACCTTGCGACCATGCAATTTTGCCCCTATAGGCTCCTCTGCGTTTCAGATGATGGGAGGGAGGTGGCCTCAAGTGATCTTGGGTTCCGATCTCATCTACGATCCAGGCAAGTGTCATGTCAGGCTTCCCTGCATACCATAAAACAATTGAGTGGTGTAAATGCTGTCAACAATCGACTGTTCCTGACAGTCAAGTGGTGTAAATGTTGTCAACATAAAACAATCAAGTGGTGTTACTGTTGTCAACATTCGACTGTTCCTGACAGTGCAACGCTCCACCAGCCAGCTTTTTTGCCAGTTTGATATCGTTTGTTGTTTTGCTTTCTTGCTAGTGTCAGCGCTTTGATCTGAAAGATCATAATGACTTGTGCTATAAAGATAAACCCTGCTTCGCCCGATTCATAGCCCTACTGTGCTCCAAAGACATGCCCTGCTTTGGATCCAGGGAGGAGCCCTGCTATGCTTTCTTCACCTTGTTTTTGTTCGCGTATAAAAATCTGTGCATACATCACGTTGTGTGTGACCTCACGTTGCAGAGGTGGTACCAATTCTGGTGCTTATGCTAAAGAACCTCCTTCTCGCTTCTGCTGCACAAGCAAAAGCTCCCAGATCAAGCGACGCAAACAAAACCAAGACGGAAGAAGAGGAGCAAAAATGTCTCCCCTCCACACGCCCACAGCAAGAACTCCAACACCAGCAGCAGCACCACCACCAACAGCAACAACAACAGCATCAGCCAAACCAGCTCAAGGCAGCGCTGCAGCATCCACCTCCAGTCGCATACATTGCAAGCACTCGTCGCAACGAGCAAACTATGGCCATGTTTGAGGCTTACGTGTTGCGTGCTGGGCTGCACTTGGAGGATGTTACGCACTTGTTAGGAGACAACGGAAGTGGCCCACAACGCGACAAAAGCAGCCTTGCTATGCCCTTGGTGCATGTGCGGTTTCAGCATGTGCCTGTCCTTGAGGCAGCACGCCCCCGGATTATATTACAGGCTATTACTCTGAATACTGAGTCTTAAAAGTTTTGAGGCTGTGTTCACCGTATGCCAATTCTAGAGGCAGCACGTCCCTGGATTATATTACAGATCATTACTTTAAATACTAAGCCTTGAGAGTCTTGAGGCGGTGTTCAGCGAATGCCTATACTAGAGGCAGCACGTCCCTGGATTATATTACAGACCATTACTTTAAATACTGAGCCTTGGGAGTCTTGAGGCTGTGCTCAGCATGTGCCTGTCCTTGAGGCAACACGCCCCCGGAATCTATTATAGGTCAAAGTCTTAAGACTCGGTATTCAGAACTAACCTGAGCTGTGGTTGGTGGCAATTTAAGGCACTAGACCTAAACATGTTTCAATGCGATCTCTTTCTCTTGCTTGAGATACAAGTTCATTTCGTACTTGTTGAATTAACAGTATCACCAACTCGAGAAAGGTAAGCGCATAGGTCTTGCAGTTTATTAAACACTTTATGTATTAACCAATGAGCTATTACGTGCTCTTTGATTGTCACTTTAACGAGAATTTTAGGAGCATCTGTGGACTTGCCCTTTTCAAAGCGAGGAATAATATGATGGCGTTGATTGTTTTCACAGAGATCAATTGTTGAGAGTAAGGTTGTTACTTAAGAGGTCAAACGCTGCTCTTGTAGCATCTCATTTGATGAGGAAGAAATAATGTTCATGTTATTCTAGCATGCATGTGTAATGCAACATAGATCAAACGGTCAAATTTTTCAGCCCAGGTGTCCATTCCACTGTTTAGCCTCTTATTTATCTGTGAACGAAACATAGCTTGCTTCAGTGACAGCTGGTTACCTCATGGTCTTCAGAGTTTACAGAGTAAGCCATCAATCAAAGTGGCGACTGCTAGGACCTCATGGCCTTCAGTATTGCGAGCCTCTTGCATGTAGCGTTGTTACATGTTATGTGACAGTGACTTTTTTACGGCAGCGCTGAACTGAAGTTGCAGGTCCAATCAGCATGAGCAATCACCGAAGCTTGTAAACACACATACTGGGAAACAATGGTCACCCTCCGTCTTCTTCGCCTGACCTTTCCCCATTAATTGAAACGATAAACACAAGGAGCAATGTCACACATACACAATCTTCTGTCTCCGTCATTTGAAACGATAAACACAAGAAGCAATGTCACACATACACGATCTTCTGGTTTGATCTAAAATTCATGATTAGCTTTGTCAACGCACCTGCCCACCCCCTCACAAGCATACCATTACACATGTCCATCCTTCATGTCTCAAAGATCAGACTGATGCTTCTCTCAACTGGCTCACGCAGGCCAGCACTTACCCCTCATCTTCCGTTCAGTATAACTAGCCAGCCTATTCCTAACAATCTCCCTCTCCTTGCTGCTCAGCACCAGTTTGTTCAGCATCAGTTAAGGGAGTGGCGACTTTCAATCAACTTTTGCAAGCCCCTCTCTCTCTAATGATCAATGATACTGAAAAAATATTTGAGTGTGCTGGCTTCCAGAAAGGATATGCAAGGATTCGATTACAGACCATTGCTCTGAATACTGAGTCTTGAGAGTCTTGAGGCTGTGTTTAGCATGTGGCGTCTTGCCCCTGGATTGTACTACAGGCCTTTACTCTAAATTCTGAGTCTTTAAATTTTTTCTGAAGCTGTGTAAGCACAACTGTCTGAGCTGGGTGATGTGATGCGAGTTGCACCTAAAGAAAAGAAAAGAAAAAAAGGCCCCGCTGGTACTAGTGATGACACAGCCAGCATGATAAAGGGAGGGGTTACTTAGGTGCCCGCACCAGGCACCGCACAAACAATTAAAAAAAATTTAATGTGGGTCAGAAGGGTTGTGTGCCGTAACACTCGGACTCAATCCTTGACTGTTGTCGCTTTTGTTATATTGCAGTGCACACCTTGTACCTCTAGGGTGGAAAACGCTGTGGTGTTTTTTGGCTAGCCTGCTGTGTCTTGAACACCCGGGAGTGTGAACTGAGATGATTAAGTTATTAGGTATGTACGTGCAGCAGGCCAGGATGGAACTCAAACAACCTAACAATATGAGGTGAAGGTTTTTCCTTCCAACACTTTTCTGTGCTTTTCTAAGAACGCTCATGCTGGTGCATTGTTGCAAGTCAAATGTCGAATTTGAACTCAGCTTCCAAATCGTTTGCGTGAACAGTCATGGGTCTCTAATGTGGCACTTCCTTCCTCCCCTTGGGTTATACATTCTGGTGTTCAGTTAGCACGCCTGAATTGCTTGTTTTGGCTCTCCATCAGGCTCTTTTATTGTCTCAGGGTTTTGCCTTTCATCAATCATCTCCTCTTATTACTTATCACTTTTCTGAGGAAATAAAGTGGCACTGGCTGAGACCAGTTCTTTTTTTTACAACCTTATGTTCACTTTTCGCTGGCTGATCCAGCAATGCATATCAGCCCAACATGTGTGGCTGCCGGTTACCCCCTTGTAAAGCCTTTGTCAACCCTTTGTATCCACGTAACATGGAATCAAAATATTTCCCCCACTTGTGACCTTGTGTGATACTGATTAATGTCCAAGATAAGCAACATGTCCTTTTCCACTCCGCCAATCCCCACATGATTTCTCTCCGCAGGAAATATGCACCTCTGTTTCCCCCAGCAGTAGGAGCTCACGATGTGTCGACTTTCTTGAGCCAGAACAATAACAAGCTTTCTCCATGAACTAATGAGCAGGCTACGAGCAGTCGCACTTGACTGGAGGTCTTTGTAAACCTTGTGCTTGTAACATGTAAAAGCACTACGGGCGTGTTTCAACCGGTCTTTCTGTTTGTACCCTGCTACTGAGAATAAAGGGGAGCGAGACAATTCAAGCGAGTAATGTGATAACCACTACCTGCTACTGAGAATAAAGGGGAGCGAGGAAATCCAAGTGAGTAATGTGATAACCACTACCATTAATTCGTGGCACGAACTTGGAAAATGGAGGTCACCCCCCATTGTAACCATTGGAAAATGGAGCACTTTGGTACTAATTTTTCCTTTCTGTTTCCACCTTTTTTTGAGGACTTTACAGCAGCCCAACCCCTTTTGCTGCAACAGGTCAACAACCAACTTGTTCATGATTTCCTTTCTCAGCAGAACAGTTTCTGTTTCTGAATTATGGATTTATTTGTGGCTGGCCGAGACCAGTCAGCAGCCGATCAGCCAAACAACCTGGCTGAAGGTCACCCCCCATTGTAACCATTGCAACCATTGTACTGATAACCACTACCGTGAGCTCGTGGCACAAGCTTAGAAAATGGAGCACTCTGGTACTGAAACTCCAGCCACAAAAAGGAAAAATAATGGGGATTGTGCGAAACGCCTCCTCTGCGACCTTTTTCCATACAATCCATACAATTCTTACATCAAAAATGTAGCAGCCCGAGTACCAAGCGGCTAAGTCCGCGGCTAAGGTAAGGTTACATCGCTATATATGCCTAACGGCTAGGTCCAGAGAATGCCACTTTATACTTGGAAACATGGAACACGCGTCTGAGGCCATTGAAAAGACATTTTTTTGTAAAAAAAAGGAGTGCCTAATGGTCTGTAAACATAAAACAGCAATGTTGTAGTCTTCCATCAAGAAATGACGGTAAACGTAAGTGATGGAAATATACACAGGGATTCTGCAGAGGAGCTGTACGGTTCTCCGACTCGGTACCACGAATCTCCCTCACTAAAAACAGGCAAGGGAGAACTACGAAAAGGTGAGTCATACGCTAGATACAAACGTAGATACAAACGTAGCTACAAACATACATACAAACGTACATACAAACTTAAAAACGTAGCTACAAAACGTACATACTAGCTACAAACGTACATACGTAGCTCCTAACATAGCTACAAAGTACGTACATACACCTTTACAGGAACAATGGCAAGTTGATCACTTGCTCAAAGAATCCACCAATGTGTAGGCACTCTAGACAACACTCCTAACCTTTTTAAACAGTTCTTTACATACGCAGCCCAGCAGTCACATTTTTTGACTGATGGCTCAGTCTGGATCCTCTGTACCCTGTGTTGGCACTCCTTTTGGGTTGGCCTGACGCCATTATTAACGCCTTGCAAACTACACAAGTGGTCAACTACACACTAGAAGGCAAACAATCATACACTCAACACTGAACACTTAGCCTGTGTACAAGCTACACACATGAAGTAAACAGCACGTTCACACTAGAAGGCAACAAATCATACACATACACATAACACTGAGCACTAAGCCCGTGTAAAGGGTGAAAAAAGAGCGTTATAAAAAAGAGAGGACATAGCCATTATTTGAGTGCATGAGGTGCTTGCTAAATTTGGAAGTGGCAGCTTTGAAAGGACGTGCATCTGTTTCACTGCATCCCTCAATATTCTTTTTGTGCACTGTAAAAGGCGGTGCTCATAGTTGTTGTAAATATATGCCTGACGCTTGCTGTGTCAGCTGCTGTGTGAGTTGCTGTGTGAGTTGCTGTGTGAATTGCTGTGTGAGTTGATGTGTGAGTTACCTCACGCTTGCTGTGTGAGTTGATGTGTGAATTACCTCACGCTTGCTGTGTGAGTTGCTGTGTGAATTGCTGTGTGAGTTGATGTGTGAGTTACCTCACGCTTGCTGTGTGAGTTGATGTGTGAGTTACCTCACGCTTGCTGTGTGAGTTGCTGTGTGAGCTGCTGTGTGAGTTGTCAAAGATACATGCCACATGCTTGCTGCGAGGCAAACCTTCATCATGATGGTGAGGATCCTCGTTGGCGGTAAAAGCATGAACAGCTTGCTAAGGTCGAGTCGACCTACAAGTAAGAGGGGACGTCATCCCCCTTCAAGCCTGCAGGAACGCAAAAAATTGGAAGTATGGACGCATGATGATGTAGCAAAGCACAAGATTAAAAGTATGAACGCATGATGATGTAGCAAAGCGAAAGGTTGGAAGTATGGACACATGATGATGTAGCAAAGCGCAAGGTTCCCTTAGCTTTGTTGATGTGGGGAGTAGCTGTCACTACCTGCATGGTTTTCTTTTCTTTCAGGACAGGATGGAAGCACGACAGAACAGAAACAAAAGCACACGCTTAAGTGGTGAGGCTGCTCTCACATTTATCACAGCATGACACACCCACACACCCACACCCACACCCACACCCACACCCACACCCACACCCACACATACACACACCCCTACACGCTTGTACACCCACACAACCCCCCACCCCCAACCCCCCCCACACATGCTCGTACACCCTCCCCCACCCC
>Ga0307942_1003344_pt1 | contig 12985 bp, 14 predicted proteins | sample OrgLakmetagen175_FD_201846 | JGI IMG/M metagenome (GOLD analysis project Ga0307942, IMG submission 201846) | Saline water microbial communities from Organic Lake, Antarctica - #175 | ecosystem: Environmental > Aquatic > Non-marine Saline and Alkaline > Saline | place: Antarctica: Organic Lake...
CACACACACCTCATGACATACTTTTGTGTCGCAACACATGCGCGTGCCTGCCACGATGCACACAAAACGGGTGAATGGATTTTTGTCCTGAAACTACACACAAGAATATGAGCACACACACACACACCTCATGACATACTTTTGTGTCGCAACACATGCGCGTGCCTGCCACGATGCACACAAAACGGGTGAATGGCTTTTTGTCCTGAAACTACACACAAGAATATGAGCACACACACACACACACACAACTCATGACATACTTTTGTGTCGCAACACATGCGCGTGCCTGCCACAATGCACACGAAACGGGTGGCTTTTTGTCCTGGGGCTGCACACACGCACCCACAGCACCAGAGATGAAACACCTCCCCACATCAGACGCACACTGCACCGTCACACACATCAACACCCAAGCACCACCAGTGTAGGCTTGGCTATGGCGTGTATGTGCGTGCTACATTTGTGTGTGCTACATTTGTGCGTGCTACATTTGTGTGTGTGTGTGCTACATTTGTGTGCGTGCTTCATTTGTGTGCGTGCTTCATTTGTGTGCGTGCTACATTTGTGCGTGCTACATTTGTGTGCGTGCTGCATTTGTGTGTGTGCTACATTTGTGTGTGCTTCATTTGTGCGTGCTTCATTTATGTGTGCTACATTTGTGTGTGCTGCATTTGTGTGTGCCACATTTGTGTGCTACATTTGTGTGTGCTGCATTTGTGTGTGCTACATTTGTGCGTGCTACATTTGTGTGCGTGCTACGTTTGTGTGTGTGTGCACTTTTTGCTTCTGTGTGCCTCTATTCATTTTGTCGGCATGAGAGTGTTGCACAGCCCAGGCACCACCACCAGTGTAGGCCTGGCCGTCACGTGTGTGTGTGTGTGTGTGCGTGTGCGTGCGTGCGTGCGTGCGTGCGTGCGTGTGTATAAGTGTTTTCCCCCTTGCCACATGCTGTGCTTCATTTGCACCCCATATGCCTTGCTTGACCGTATTGGTCAACTTGTGCGCCTTCAGTGTGTCATGTGCAAATACGAGAAATTAGCTGCCTGTGGGTTTGTCAACCCTTTTGGGATGCACAAGCACACACACATACACATGCATATACACTCGTATAGACACAAATGCGCGCACGCGTTCTCGCACACTCACACATGCACACACACAATCACGTGTGATAACACACACGCGTACATTCTTATTTTGCCAACCAGGTCTGAGACAACTGTCGCCGACTTGGCAGCAGCTGCACGCAAGCTTTCCCCAATGGTCAAAATCACAGGTGCGTTTGAGAATTCAAAAGTGTGGAACAAACACACACACACACACACATTCATCAGTGTAGGCAATGCAGCAGCTGCGCGCAAGCCTCTTCCTGATCACAAGCACAGCTGCGCTTGCAATCACGCACACACACACTCTCACACACACACAATCGCACACTTACACACCTACACACTTGCACACACACACTCACAATCACACGCACTTACAGACAGACAGACAGACAGACAGACAGACAGACAGACAGACAGACAGACAGACAGACAGACAGACAACACATAATACAGTTAGACGCATGCACATCCACATGCGTACGCACACACACATACACGCACGCACACACACACTCACAATCGCACACTTACACACTTACACACTTGCACACACACATGCACATCCACATGCTTGTGCTCACACACTCACATTCACACACACGCACACACTCACACACACGCACACACGCACACACTCACACACACGCACACACGCACACACACATGCACATCCACATGCGTATGCTCGCACACTCATCGCACACTCACACACACTCCATATGCGTATGCATACACACACATACACACACACATTCACAGACCCTGAGGCTGCGTCACGCGTGCACGACCTCACGAAGGCTCTGACCGGTGATGCTTCTGCGGTGGCTGCTACAGCTTCTGAGTTACGCACTGCAATGGCTGGTGCTGTGGAGCGCCAGCTGCCCCCCTCTCCTGCAGGTGTGTGTGTTCAAGTGTCTGTGTGTGTATATATTGCCAGCTGCCTCCCTCTCCTGCAGGTGTGTGTGTGTGTGCGCGCGCGTGTATTCGGTTTGTGTGTTCAAGCGTCTCTCTGTGTGTATGTGTGGTACCAGCTGCCTTCCTCTCCTGCAGGTGTGGGTGTGTGTTCATGTGTTCAAGCTTCCCTCTTTGTGTGTTAATGTATGTGTGGTGCCAGCTGCCAAACTCTCCTGCAGGTGTGTGTGTCTGTGGAGTACCAGCTACCTTATTCTCTGTTCTCTATACAAAATTGCTCGCTGAAGAGCGACTTTTGTTATACAAAAGATGCGTTCACACTCACACACCTACATACACATGAACAAGCGCACGCGCATGCAAACCATGCTCACACATGCACACACAAGCACACACGCACACACACAAACACAAATACACACGCACACACACACATACACACGCACACACATACACACACATACACACACACACACGCACACACCACGCAGACACGCGTGCGGCCGTTGCCGAGGCTGAGGCAGCAGCCCTCGCTGCCGGAGAGCCTCCTGCAGAGGCTGTGGTTTCTACTCTAGTGTCTGGCATGCTCAAGCGGGCAGTAGCACGCATCGCACAGAGTGGGGTGGCTGCCTATGTAGACCGTGGTGCTGTGGTGGCCAGCATTCAGGCGGAGGCCGCACGCAAGCGCACAGTGCACGCAACGGTGTGTGTGCGTGTGTTTCGTACCTTGTGTGTGTGTGTGTGTGTGTGTGTGTGATTTGTGTGTGTGTGTGTGTGTCTGTGTGTGTCTGTGTTGCATAAATTTGTGTGTTTGGGTGTGTGTGTGTGTGTTTATGTTATCGCTGACGTGGACCGTGGTGCTGTGGTGGCCAGAATTCAGGTGGAGGCCGCACGCAAGCGCACAGTGCACGCAACGGTGTGTGTGTGTGTGTGTGTGTGTGTGTGTTTGTGTTGCATAAATTCGTGTGTTTGTGTGTGTGTGTGTTTGTGTTGTCCGTTGACGTGGACCGTGGTGCTGTGGTGGCCAGAATTCAGTGGAGGCCGCACGCAAGCGCACAGTGCACGCAACGGTGTGTGTTGCATACCTTGTGTGTGTGCGTGTGATTTGTGTGTGTGTTAACTGTTGACGTGGACCGTGGTGCTGTGGTGGCCAGCCTCCAGGTGGAGGCTGCACGCAAGCGCACAGTGCACTCAATGGTGTGGGTGTGTGCGTGTGTGTTGCATACATTTGTGTGTTTGGGTGTGTGTGTGGTGTCTGTACGTGCAGAGGCAGGCGGTATCAAAGAGGTGCACACAAATTTATGCAACACACACAAAGTGGTGTCTGTACGTGCAGAAGCAGGTGGTATCAAAGAGGTCCACACAACATTACAGAGATAAGGAGAGAAGCTGGAGGCTGAGCTGGCATCGTTATTGCTGCATGCACGATCTGTGCAGGCACTTCTACTGTGCGTGTTGTTGTAACTAAAGTGCGTGTGCATGCGTTTGTGTGTATGCTCTTGCAGGGAGTGGGAGAGAAGCTGGAAGCCGAGCTGGCATCGCTTGCTAAGGCAACCCAAGCCAAGGTAAAATGAGAGGAGAGATCAGGCAGGCCAACTCCTGAAAATGTAGGTTGACCGTTCTCACAAAAATTTAGGTTACCGTTCTCTCAAAAATGGAGGTTGACTGTTCTCACAAAAATTCAGGTTGTTTTTTTTCACTTCAACACTCAATATTGTAGGTTGACCGTCCTCACAAAAACATAGGCTACCGTTCTCTCACAAGTGTAGGTCGTCCGTTATCATAAATTTTAGGTTGTTTTTTTCTCAAACTTTAACTCTCAAAAATGTAGGTCGACCGTTCTCACAAAAATGTAGGTTTACCGCTTGCTAAAAAATGTAGGTTGACCGTTCTCACAAAAATGTTGGTCGACCGTTCTCACAAAAATGTAGGTTGACCGTTCGCTCAAATTGTGGGTCGACTGCTTTTTAGGTCGTGCTGATTATCAAATCAACATACGAATTGCCGATGCTCACAAGCAATAACGCGGCGAATGAGATGGAGACCGCAGCTCGTGAAAACAAGGCACCTGCTAAGTTACCTCCACAGTGTAGTGCTGTGTTTGAATTTGTCTCGTGCGTGCAACACACACATACACGCGCGTACATACACACACACACACGCAGGTGTTGGAGGCTCGTGTGGAGTCTGCAGGCACACTTTCAAGTGCAGCGCGCGTGGCGGCGGTGGCTGCATACATCAGGGTGTGTGTTTGTGCGTGCGTGCGTGCGTGCGTGCGTGCGTGCGTGCGTGCGTGTGTGTGCGTGCGTATGTGTGTGTATGTGTGTGCGTGTATGTGTGTGTATATGTGTGCGCTCATGATTCACGACAGAGGATTACACATGCAGCTGCAATACATTGTACAATGCGGGCTGCAGTCTTGCATACACACACAGGATGTGTCGCTGCCCAAATGCAAAGCATCTCCCGGTGCCATTTAATCGAGGCCGCACAGGGGCCACAGAGACTTGTACACATACACGCAAAGTCACACACACACATACACACACACAGGACGTGTCGCTGCCCAAAGGCAAGGCATCTCCCGGTGCCATCCTTACCGAGGCTGCACAGGGAGCGGCAAAGGCTTTGCGTACTCTCCAGCCAGAACAAGATTTGGTGTGTTTGTGTGTGTGTATGTTGTATTGTGTAAACATGTGCGTGTTTGTGTGTAAGTGTAATCATGTATGTATGCCAACATGTTTGTGTATGTGTAATCAAGTGTGTGTATGTGCAATCATGTGCGTGTTTGTGCGGTCCCATTAACCTACTGTTTGTGAGTGGCTTAAGCACTCTGCAAACCGTCGTAACTAGCGAACGCCAATACCTTGTGCGTGTAATCATAAGTGGGGCGGATTTGGCCTTGGTGCGCGTGCTCCATGTCCTTTTAACAGTTTGGAATGGTTAAGATGTATTCATGTCTGTTGCCTCTAGGTAAGGTGTGGGGGCTTTGGATTGGGTGTTCAGTAGGGTTGGCTAGAACCATATATATACGGTGTATATGCGGTGTTTTAGGCAGGGAAATCACCTTATATACGGTCATATACAGAGTAAACATACGGCCAGCCCTAGTGGTAAGCTAACTGACACTGTTTTGGGGGGCCTGTGCTGCATGCTGACGACGTTTCTGTGCTCTCACTCCCGTGCGCATGAACCCCTCTCATCTTTGCTTGTGTGTGTGTGTGATTGGCCGCAGATCGCAGCAGGCCCCGATGCTGCTGGAGAGGTGGCGCAGGCACAGGCGCTGTGTGAACAGGTGTGCGTGTGTGTATGTGCATGCGTGTGTGTGTGTGTGAAGAGCGGGGGGCAGGGGGGAGGGGGGTTGCGTGTGGGTGTCTGTATGGGTGTATATGTGTGGGTGTGGGTGTATAGGTGGCGCAGGCACAGGTGCTGTGTAAACAGGTTTGTGTGTGCATGGGTGTGGGGGTGGGTGTGGGGGTCAGAGAATGCTCCACAGGATGCTGGCATCAAGCGCAGTAGCTGGCCTAATGCCGCAAGACAGGCAGCTGAGACACTCACACACGCACACACACACGCATACACACACAGCTGCTGTTGACTGGCGACGTGGCGGCCAAGCTCAACCTGGGCCCTGGAGTGGCTTCTGTGATGAAGCGTGTGGCTGTGTACCTAGACAGCCTGGCAACCTTCAAACCTGCCGTAGCACAACCACCCAAACCACCCGCAGGTGAGAGTGTGTGTATGTGCATGTGCATGTGCATGTGTGTGTTTGGGCGCACCAGTGCTGTGTTTGCAAAAGGAGCGAACTGTGTTGTCAACACGTGTGTGTGCGTTTGTTTGTCTCGCTTCAGTGTGGTGCTTGTTTGCAGAAGGGGCTAACTGTACTGCCGATACGTGTGTGTGCGTTTGTTTGTCTCGCTTCAGTGTGGTGCTTGTTTGCAGAAGGGGCAAACTGTACTGCCGTTACACGTGTGTGTGCGTTTGTTTGTCTCGCTTCAGTGTGGTGCTTGTTTGTAGAAGGGGCTGACTGTGCTGCCATTAGGTATGTGTGTGTGCATGTGTTTGGGCTCGCTCCAGTGTGGTGCTTGTTTGCAGAAGGGGCAAACTGTACTGCCGTTACGTATGTATGCGTAGTGTGTGTGTGTGTGTTTGAGCTTGCTTCAGTGTGGTGTTCGTTTGCAGAATTGGCAAATTTGCAGTATCAACACATGCGTGCGCTGTATGTGTGTGTGTGTGCTTGTGCAACAAAGCTTGTTTGAGTGTAAGGTTAAGCAAGAGAGGCATATATAAAAATTTTAAGCATGGACGCGTGCATGTGTTTGTAGGGTTGGCATTACTATATTTCTATATGGTGCATATACGGTATTTTTCGAAGGGAAATGATCAAATATACGGTCATACACGGTGTATATATACAGTTCTGGCCAACTCTATGTGCACATGTACGGTTCTGGCCAACTCTATGTGCGCACGTTCGGCTTTGCAGAAGTGGGGGTGGGCACCGAGGAGCCACAAGCAGAGGGTCCACATGTGCTTCTTGTTAGGAACTTCAATACTTGTGTGTATGGGTGTGTGTGGGTGCATGCACACGTTATACTTTGCAGGAAATGGGGTGGACGCAGGGGAGGTTCATGTATTTCTAGCAAGACAGACAAATTAATACTTGCATGTGTGAGTGCATGCACCTGCTATGCTTTGCAGAAGAGGGGGTGGACAAAGAGGAGCCACAAGAGGGGGAGACGGATGTGCCTAGCCCGGACCCCAAAAAAGTGGCGGAGGCATCTCACCTTGTGCATGGCATGTTGCAAGATGGCCTACTGCTCCTAGAGTTGCAGGTGTGTGTGTGTGTTTGTGTGTGTGCGTAAATTTGTGTGTGTGTGTGCGTAAATGTGTGTGTGCGTGTTTATGCAAGTGGCGAAGGCATCTCACCTTGTGCATGGCATGTTGCGTGATGGCCTACTGCTCCTAGAGTTGCAGGTGTGTGTTTGTGTTTGTGTGTGTGTGTGTGTGCGTAAATGTGTGTGTGTGTGCGTAAATGTGTGTGTGTGCGTAAATGTGTGCGTGTTTATGCGAGTGGCAAAGAGGCAACTCACCTCATGCATGCCATGCTACAACACGGGCATCTGCTGTTCGACCTGCGAGTGTGTATGTGTGTGTGCGTGTAAATGTGTTTGTGTGTGTATATGTGTGTGTAAATGTGTGTGTGCGTGTAAACCTGTTTGTGTGTGACGGAGGAAGCACATCTCGAGCACGGCGTGCTACAAGACTGATGCTGTTCGACCTGCAAGTTTGTGGGTGTGGGTGTGGGTGTGGGTGTGGGTGTGGGTGTGGGTGTGGGGTGCGTGCTGGTGCGGGTGCGGGTGCAGTGTGGGTGCGGGTGCGGGTGCGGGTGTGAGTGCGTGTCCGTGTGTGCATGTGTGAGTGTGTGTGTGTGTGTGTGTGAGTGAGTGAGTGTGCAAGTGCACACGCATGTCACCGTATGCATCGGTTTGGCCAGAACTTTGCATATACATTGTAACTACGGTATCTTTGGTAGGAATTTTATCAGATGTAAAGGCACATACAGCGCGTATATACACGGTTCTGGCCAACTCCATTAAAATAGAGTGTCACTACAATATCCTCGGTAGGGATTCTATCAAATATACGATCACATGTGGCGCGTAGTTCCACGGTCCTGACCCACTACTTGTTATGTCAATTGTTAAATGACGGTAAAGCATTGCGTGGAATTACAATGTCGGTAAAGCATTGCGTGGAATTACAATGACGGTAAAGCATTGCGTGAGTTACAATGACGGTAAAGCATTGCGTGAGTTACAATGACGGCAACGCATTGCGTGGAATTACAATGACGGTAAAGCATTGCGTGGAATTACAATGATGGTAAAGCATTGCGTGGAATTACACCCACCAGCATCAACATCCACAATATTTCAAACAAATACGTGTACATGCATGCACACTGCACACAGCTGAATGAGTACCATCGTCTTGCATTGCTGCTTGAGACTGGGAGGCCGCCCAGGTGGCAGGCAATGATGTGAAGATGTTATAACGTTGTGTGGCTTATATACACAACATTCAAACACAAACACACACACACTTACACACACACACACACGCACACACACAGCCCTCTGAGTACCGTCGTCTCGCATTGCTGCTTGAGACTGGGAGGCCGCCCAGGTGGCAGGCAATGATGCGATGATGGTCACACGTTGTGTGGCTTATATACACAACATTCACACACAAACACACACTCACACACACACGCACACATATATATACACACACAGCCCTCTGAGTACCGTCGTCTTGCACTCCTGCGCGAGACCGTGGAGGCCGCCCAGGTGGCAGGCAATGATGTGAAGATGGTCACATGTTGTGTGACTTATGCACACAACATTCACACACAAACACACACTCACACACACACACATATACACACACACAGCCCTCTGAGTACCGTCGTCTTGCACTCCTGCGTGAGTCCTTGGAGGCCGCCCAGGTGGCAGGCAATGATGAGAAGATGGTCACACGTTGTGTGACTTATACACACAACATTGACACACAAACACACACACAACACACACTCACACACACACATATATACACACACAGCCCTCTGAGTACCGTCGTCTTGCACTCCTCCGTGAGACCGTGGAGGCCGCCCAGGTGGCGGGCAATGATGCGATGATGGTCACACGTTGTGTGACATACACACAACATTGACACACAAACACACACACAACACACACACTCACACACACACACATATATACACACACAGCCCTCTGAGTACCGTCGTCTTGCACTCCTCCGTGAGACCGTGGAAGCCGCCCAGGTGGCGGGCAATGATGCGATGATGGTCACACGTTGTGTGACTTATACACACAACATTGACACACAAACACACACACACACTCACTCACACACACACATGTATATACACACAGCCCTCTGAGTACCGTCGTCTCGCATTGCTGCGTGAGACCGTGGAGGCCGCCCAGGTGGCGGGCAATGATGCGATGATGGTGAACCGCCACGTGACCACACTAAAGGAAGTGTGCGGCAACCTGGGGCCGGTGATGGGCGCTATTGACACCAAGTGAGTGTGTGTGTATGTACGTGATTGATTAGGCTGCACTGAAAGGAGTGTGCGGCAACTTGAGGCCGTTGATGGGCGCTATCGACACCAAGTGAGTGTGTGTATGTGTGTGTGTGTGTGTGCACCAAGCGGTCGTGTGTGTGTGTATGTACGTGATTGATTAGGCTGCACTGAAAGGAGTGTGCGGCAACTTGAGGCCGTTGATGGGCGCTATCGACACCAAGTGAGTGTGTGTATGTGTGTGTGTGTGTGCACCAAGCGGTCGTGTGTGTGTATGTGTATGTATGTGATTGAATAGGCTGCACTGAAAGGAGTGTGCGGCAACCTGAGGCCGTTGATGGGCGCTATTGACACCAAGTGAGTGTGTGTATGTGCAGCAAGTGAGTGTGTGTATATGGGTGGGTCTATACCCTTGTGTGTGTGCGTGTGTATGCGTATACCCTTGTGCGTTTGTGTGCGTGTGTGTGTGTGCGTGTCTGTGTGAGTGTGCGTGTGCGAGTGCGTGTGCACGTGTCTTTGATGCCTGCCATGTGTTGTTGTCGCTGCCTGTGCTGTAGCTAAACTGCGGACGTAAATTGCTATGATTGGCCAACCATAGACGTAAATCGTTGTGATTGTAAAATTGAGTCCGCAGCTCATTCGCATGTGTATCCACATTCAGCATTCACACCCACATGCACAGAAATGCACGCTCACACCGCTCACACGCACAAACACACACACTTACACACACACACACACACACACACACGCACACACTCACACACACACGCACGCACACGCACACGCACACACATATCCTTGCACAGGATTGCAAGTGTAGAGGAGCAGGAGTCAAAAGCGCGCTTGTCTGGGTTGAAGCAGGCTGCCCTCGCATTGTTCCAATCCTTGCAGGTATGTGTGTGCGCGTGTATGTGTGTGTGTATGTTTGTGTGGGCGGGTGGGTGGGTGCGATCTTTTGTGTGTATGTGTGTCCTTTTACTGTGTGTGGGTGTGGGTGTGGGTGTGGGTGTGGGTGTGGGTGTGGGTGTGGGTGTGGTGAGGGTGTGGGTTTAATTTTGGGCATGGATGTTAATATGAATGTGGGATTAGTTGTGTGTGTATGTGCTTGTATTTTTGTATGTGAGTGTGTCTGTGTGTGCGCATTTGTGTGTGTGCTTCCAATTTCAGGAGGCGCTGCTTGCGTGCAATAAATACTCATGTAAAAAATACACATGTAATAAATCCACATGCTCAGAGCTAGCTAGTGCCATGCCTGTGGGGTGATGTATGACAATTTGCGATTGTAAGTGTTGATGGGCAGTTGTGACACCAACGCACAAGCTCAGAGTTAGCTGGTGCCATGCCCATGGGGTGATGTATGACAATGTGCTGTTGTATGACGATGTGCGATTGTATGTAGGGTTGGCCAGGACCGTATATATACACCGTATATGACCGTATATTTGTTGATTTCCCAGCCAGAAATACCGTATATATATATGGTTCTGGCCAACTCTAGTTGTATGTGTTGATGAGCGGATACAATGTGTGATTATATGTGTGCATGACGATGTGCAATTGCATGCGTTGATGGGCACAGTCAGTACCATGCCTGTGTGTTGGTGCCTGAAAATGTGCGATTGTATGTAATGGTGTATGTATGGTGCGATGTATGTTTGATTGTATGTAATGGTGCTCACGTAATGTTGATGCCTGAAAATGTGCGATTGTATGTAATGGTGTATGTATGGTGTGATGTATGTGCGATTGTATGTAATGGTGTATGTATGGTGCGATGCATGTGCGATTGTATGTAATGGTGCTCACGTAATGTTGATGCCTGAAAATGTGCGATTGTATGTAATGGTGTATGTATGGTGTGATGTATGTGCGATTGTATGTAATGGTGTATGTATGGTGTGATGTATGTGCGATTGTATGTAATGGTGTATGTATGGTGCGATGTATGTGCGATTGTATGTAATGGTGTATGTATGGTGCAATGTATGTGCGATTGTATGTAATGGTGTATGTATGGTGCGATGTATGTGCGATTGTATGTAATGGTGTATGTATGGTGCAATGTATGTGCGATTGTATGAAATGGTGTATGTATGGTGCGATGTATGTGCGATTGTATGTAATGGTGTATGTATGGTGCGATGTATGTGCGATTGTATGTAATGGTGTATGTATGGTGCGATGCATGTGCGATTGTATGTAATTGTGTATGTATGGTGCGATGTATGTGCGATTGTATGTAATGGTGCTCACGAAATGTTGATGCCTGACAATGTGCAATTGTATGTAATGGTGTATGTATGGTGCGATGTATGTGCGATTGTATGTAATGGTGCTCAAAGCTAGCACCATATGTCTGTGGGGTGATGCCCGGAGATGTGTGACACCGTACCTAATGCGCCTACGTGGCGATGTGTGATGTGTAAGCTTGGCCAGAGCCATACACATATCTGCGCCATATGTGCGCCTATGTATATCATTACGCTTGACCAGAACCATAAGTGTGTGTGTATGCCGTACATGACCTTGCATTTGAAAATGCCTGCCAGGAAGCACCGTGTCTGCACTGTGTGTGTGTGCGTGCGTGCGTGTGTGTGTGTGTGTGTGTGTGTGGTTCTTGCCAACTTTAGAAATGGGACACTCATAGGGATGGCCACAACTTTATATAACAACATACACGGTGTATATAAGGTTTTCTTGGCAGGGGTTTGATTAAATGTACAGTCATGTACTGCGCGTGTTTACGGTTCTGGCTAAGCTAGCAATGGCGTGCAAATGCTTGTCTTTATAGCTGTATAGTTTATGTGTGGAGGCTTCATTTCCCTGACGAAGGGTGGGGGTGTTTTTCATTGCCTGTTTCTTAGGTGGAGGTGTGTGACACGACATCTGAGGTGTGTGACCGTGTATATACATAGTATATACATATATAGCATATCTGCGTATCGCAACTGAAAAAATACAGGTTTGTCATTTGCAATGTGACCTTGTGTGGGCTGCTGTGTGACCTTGTGTTTGCATTGTGTGACCTTGTGTTTGCATTGTGTGACCTTGTGTTTGCATTGTTTGACCTTGTGTTTGCATTGTGTGACCTTGTGTTTGCATTGTGTGACCTTGTGTTTGCATTGTGTGACCTTGTGTGTGCATTGTGTGACCTTGTGTGTGCATTGTGTGACCTTGTGTTTGCATTGTGTGACCGTGTGTTTGCATTGTGTGACCTTGTGTTTGCAGGCATTCATTACTTATGTGGGTTTGTGTGACCTTGTGTTTGCAGGCCTTCATTGCTCTGGAGACTCAGACTCGCACGGGAGCTGAGGCAGACATGAAAGCGGTGAGAATACACAAGGGTTGATACACACACATGCACATGCAAACATGTACACACACATCCACGCACGTGCATCACACACACACACACATACACACACACAGCGCTCACACTCAAGCTTACTGCAGGGGGTCACATGCATGCACACGCACACACGTATGCACATGCACACATGCACCAACACACACATACACACATGCGTGATGTTGTCAGCATCAAGCTTGACAAAGCGTCTTCACACACACACACACACACACTCACACCAACGCACAGATGCGTGATATTGTTGTCGGCATCAAGCTTGACAAAGCGTCCTCTGTGCTGGAGAAGCTGTTGGAGCGATTGGAAACCTGCAAGGACCGTGCAGGTGTGTGTGTGTGTGTTTGTGTGTGTGTGTGTACATACGTGTGTTGAGAGGGGGTCCAGGGTGCAGGTGTGTGTGTTGTGGTGTGTGAGTGAGTGTGTGAGTGCGTGTGTGTGAGTGTATGTGTGTGGATGTTGATGTGTGGATGTGGGTGC
>Ga0307942_1003348_pt1 | contig 12974 bp, 12 predicted proteins | sample OrgLakmetagen175_FD_201846 | JGI IMG/M metagenome (GOLD analysis project Ga0307942, IMG submission 201846) | Saline water microbial communities from Organic Lake, Antarctica - #175 | ecosystem: Environmental > Aquatic > Non-marine Saline and Alkaline > Saline | place: Antarctica: Organic Lake...
ACCAATGTCAGGCACTTCTGTCCTCCTGCTGCAATCGCAGCGTCCGAGCTGCATTTGCATGTGAACGAACTTGAAGAGGAGCAACCGCACACACCAATGTCAGGCACTTCTGTCCTCCTGCTGCAATTGCAGCGTCCGAGCTGCATTTGCATGTGAACGAACTTGAAGAGGAGCAACCGCACACACCAATGTCAGGCACTTCTGTCCTCCTGCTGCAATCGCAGCGTCCGAGCTGCATTTGCATGTGAACGAACTTGAAGAGGAGCAACCGCCCACACCAATGACAGGCACTGGCGTCAGTGGGGGTGGGGGTGGCACGGGTAAATCCATGGCCCAGCTGTTGGCAGAAGGAGTGCATACGGGGAAGCTGCAGGTGAATATATGACCTACCCATGAATTTTTGTGAAGTTTCGTGTGTATCGGCATGGACTCAAAGCTGTGAACAAAACAAGGCCCAGCTGTCGTATGGCAGAAGGGGAGCACCCTAGGGGGGGTTGCTGGCAAATGTCACATTTCAATTTTGGTGTTGTCCAGATTGCGGTTAAGTTGAAGAGGCAAATGAAGTGTGTTGAAGTGGCGCACCCAATTTGGGTGATGACTAGATCGTGGTAAAGTTGAGGTGGCAAATGAAGTGTGTTGAAGTGGCGCACCCAATTTTGGTGATGACAAGATCGTGGTAATAGTTGAGGTGGCAAATGAAGTGTGTCGAAGCGGCGCACCCAATTTGGGTGATGACAAGATCGTGGTAATAGTTGAGGTGGCAAACAGAGTATGTTGAAGTGGCGCACCCATTTTTGGTGATGACTAGATCGTGGTAAAGTTGAAGTGGCAAACAGAGTGTGTTGAAGTGGCGCACACGATTTTGGTGATGACAAGATGACAAGTGGTAAATTAAGTGGCAAACAGAGTGGCAAAGTGTGTTGAAGTGGTAAATTAAGTGGTAAACTAAGTGGTAAAGTGTGTTAAAGTGGTAACCAACACGTCCCAGACAGCATGGGAAGTTTTGGCTTTTATCGACCTCTACCTAGACAGTTTTGGGGTCGTTTTACATTACAATGTGTCTCAATGTCTCAATGGATGCAGGCTATTACATTTGTGCGTGCTGCTCCAGCATCACACCATCATATCCTCGCATGCTCTCCTAAAGGGCACATGTACTTAGAGTGTAGTGTGTACTTAGATTGCAAGCTACTGCAGTTTGTGCGTGCTGCTCCAGCATCTCACCATCATTTCTCGCATGCTCTCCTGAAGGGCACATGTACTTAGAGTGCAGTGCTTATAGGTGTGTACTTGGATCACAAGCTAATGCATGTTGTGCGTGCTCCTCCAGCATCTCACCTCAAAAGCGTACCACCATCATATCCTCGCATGCTCTCCTCAAAAGCGTACATTGCTCAATGCGCGCAATAAGGTGCTAAATAGTGCAAGTGGATTGCAGGTTGTGTTTGCTCTGCTCTGATGTATGATATACGTTCACTCAACTCACATACGTGCAAAGATGTCTGCCATTGCAGATCGTGTGCTTTTACATCTGCACTCTATTATAATCTGCATGCTGTGATCTAATGTACCATTATGCGCTCAGCTTCACTTTCCAAAAACACGTCTGTCATTGCAGATCGTGCGTGCCATGCCCCCACCGCACCACGTCCTGCACGTTCTTCTCCAGAGTGGAATGCTGCGGGTGTGTATGTCAAAATTGAAGGATCTGGACACGGCTTTGTGCAGTACGGACAAGGCGGATGCGCTCAAGGCCAGCAACAGGCGCAGCCACACAGCGATGGCGGTAAGTGAGCGCACTGGACAGGAAGCAGAGATCTGCTGCAACTTTTTCACAGCGTGCGGGATTTTATACGTCCCTGCCCGTGCACCCCAATAAACCTCCAAACCCACCGCAACTGGTTTGACTGCAACGGTTTGACTGCACAATTTGACTGCACAGTTTGACAGCAGCGGTTTAACTGCAACTGGTTTGAAGCCCACTGCAACTTCGAAACCCACTGCAACCAACTTCTCAATCCACTGCAATCAACTTCTAAATCCACTGCAATCAACTTCCAAATCCACTGCAATCAACTTTGAAACCCACTGCAACTTCAAAACCCACTGCAACCAACTTCTAAATCCACTGCAATCAACTTCCAAACCCACTGCAACCAACTTCCAAACCCACTGCAATCAACTTCCAAACCCACTGCAACCAATTTCTAAATCCACTGCAACCAACTTCCAAACCCAATGCAATCAACTTCCAAACCCACTGCAACCGCTCAGGCCACCTGGACGGCCGGGTTGATATCCCAAGCTCTGCACCACATCCCCTGTGTAAGAAATGCATTGGTGTCTGCGTGTGTGGACGAGCTGCTGCAGCTGCGTCTGGCCAACAAAAAACAGGTGTGGTGTGCGCACCAATAGTTTGCACTTGTAACATGCACGGTCTGGTTGTGAACAAAGCTGTGCGCGTCTGCGTGCTTGGATGCATACTACTGCTGATGCGTCCGGCCAACAAAAAACAGGTGTGGTGTGCGCACCAATAGTTTGCACTTGTAACATGCACGGTCTGATTGTGAACAAAGCTGTGCGCGTCTGCGTGCTTGGATGCATACTACTGCTGATGCGTCCGGCCAACAGAAAGCGGGTGTGGTGTGCGCCCCAATAGTTTGCACTTGTAACATGCACGGTCTGATTGTGAACAAAGCTGTGCGTGTCTGCGTGCTTGGATGCATACTAATGCTGATGCGTCCGGCCAACAGAAAGCGGGTGTGGTGTGCGCACCAACAGTTTGCACTTGTGAGGTGGACGGTTGGATTGTGAAAAAAACTGTGATTGTCTGCGTGTTTGGATGCATGGTGATGCTGCTGCGTCTGGCCAACAAAAAACAGGTGTAGTGTGCGCACGAAAAGTTTGCACTTGTCTGTTCGTGTTTAGATGCATGCTGCTGCAGCAGCGCCTGACCAACAGAAAGCGGGTGGGATGTGCACAGAAAGTCGTGAGTAGGCACGTGTGAGGTGCACAGTTTGTTTGTGAAACAACTGTGCGTATCTGCTTGTGCATGCACACTTTTATTCGCACAGCTCTTCGCACAGTTTTCGGCACCAATTTTCCGCACAGTTTTCGCACATTCATACTTGTGGTCTTCAAGGCTGTGGTGTTTGTGTGAGTGTGGACGCGAGCTGCTGCTTCAGCGCCTGTGAGTCATAAAGCAGGAGGTGCAATGTACACGCAGCTTGTAAGCTCCATATACACGTTGCATGTGTAGAGTTGGCCATAATCCTAGAAATACAGTGTATACGTTTATTCGGTATTTTAGGCAGGGATCTCACCAAATAAGCGCCTGTGAGTCAAAAAGCAGGGTGTGCAGTATACACGCAGCTTCTAAGCTCCATATGCACGTGGCATGTGTAGTGTCGGCCATAATCCTAGAAATACAGTGTATATACAGTATTTTTGGCAGGGAGCTCACCATACATACGGTCATATATACACGTACAAGGTCTTACAGACACGTAAATACGGTTGTGGCCAACCAAGGCAGGTGAGGGTTGTTGATTTATGATCCGGGTGGAGGGATTTATAATCCAGGTGGAGGGAGTGCAGTTATGCATGTGGCGTCATGCCAGAGATGTTGAACAATTGAATTTAATTACTGATCCATGTGAAAAGGTGGCAAGCTTCTGCATTGCTGCTTCCCCAGGAATGCATGCTCCTGCAACGTGCAGCATTTCTCTGCTCACATCACAAGACGTCGTAAGTCAATGCAGACACACACATTACAGTCACACAATTGATTCTTATCTTCTTAAGCGTTTACTTCGTAACCCTATGTGGCTTGCCAGGTTTTACAAAGTGCTGTGTGCCAGGTGTTCATGAGAGTTTCGTTTTTTCAATCCATGTTTTGTCCATTCTTTTACCAGGTTTTGCAAAGTGCTGTGGGCCAGGTGTTTATGAGAGTTCCGTTTTTGTACTCCATGTTTTGTCCATTATTTTAGCAGGTTTTACAAAGTGCTGTGGGCCAGGTGTTTACGAGAGTTTCGTTTGTTAATCCATATTTTGTCCATTCTTTCTAGTCCTAGCAGGCTTGTTGCTGGTTTGCAATTCCTGCTTGCTCACGTATTACGTACGTACCAAAACTCACATACGTACAAAAAACCCAGGTGGAATTCATTGGCAATGAAGCTTCAAAGCTAAAGCAATTAAACAAGTATTTTAAACCTACGTTCTTCACCAATGCTCACACACACACGCATGCACACGCATGCACACACACTCATACACACACTCACACACACAAATACAGGTAGCGCCCACAAGCAAGATGCTTCCGTTGCGTTGCTGAATAGCAAGTCCAAAATCGCAATTTGATTGCACCTCTCAGCGTGCACACATTCACACAAATGTGGCATTTACATGCAAGGATGCTGCTGGTGCTTTGCTACAAAGTCCGACTACAATCTTATATGGATTTGCAACTTCCAGCCTTACGTGGGTATTGACTCAGGTTGCGTCAACCAGCAAAGAAGTTGCCGGTGCAGTACTAAAATCCCAGCCCTCCAATCGAAGCATGAAAGGCTCAGCAGCAGTGGATGGCCTTGAATACGAGAAAGGGAGGCCTCAAGCACCAGCACACGGACCGGCATTCACTTTGCTAGGCCTGTCAACTCCTGCGGCGCTGTGGTCTTGTCTGGCTGCTGCGTCTGCGCTCCCCCACTGGTCAGTGTATACTGCGGTTGTGTGCATGCAAACCGACTTTTCATTTACTAGACCTGTCGTCTCCTGCGGCGCTGTGGTTCTGTCTGGCTGCTGCGTCTGTGCTCTTCCACCCCCACTGCTCAGTGTATACTGTGGTTGTGTAAAAATACAAACCGGATATTCGTTTACTAGGCCTGTTATCTCCTGCAATGCTGCGTCTGTGCTCTTCCACCCCCACTAGTGGTTGTTCTGTGTGGCTGTGCACCACAGTGCTTATGGTGTGTGCTCCTCCACCCCCACTGGTGTATACTGTGCACACATTGTGTGTGCATATCACCCACTTGTGTATACTGTGTGCACGTTGTGTGTGCATATCACCCCCACTGGTGGTTGTTATGTGTGGCTGTGCACCACAGTGCTTATGATGTGTGCTCCTCCACCCCCACTGGTGTATACTGTGCACACAATGTGTGTGCATATCACCCACTGGTGTATACTGTGCACATTGTTGTGTGCTCTTCCATAGTGCTTATGTTGTGTGCTCTTCCACCCCCACTGGTGGTTGTTGTGTGTGGTAGTACTCACAGTGCTTATGATGTTTGCTAGGCACGTTGTATCTCGGTACCGGTAAAATAGGTAGGGTTGGCCAGAACCATATATATACACCGTATTTGACCGTATATTTGGTGATTTCCCTGCCAAAAATACCGTATATACACCGTATATATATGGTCCTGGCCAACCCTAAAAATAGGGTGTGTGTTTGAATTACTGTGCGGAATGATTCCCATCGTCTTAGTTTTTACATCCTTCTTCTTTCCTTTGATCAGGCTTTGACTGCTGTTCTGTGATTTTCCACGTACCTGTGATTTACCATGTAACTGTGATTTTCCATGTATCTGTGATTTTCCATGTATCTGTGATTTTCCATGTACCTTGTGATTTTCCATGTATCTGTGATTTTCCATGTACCTGTGATTTACCATGTAACTGTGATTTTCCATGTATCTGTGATTTTCCATGTATCTGTGATTTTCCATGTAACTTGTGATTTTCCATGTATCTGTGATTTTCCATGTATCTGTGATTTACCATGTAACTGTGATTTTCCAAGTATCTGTGATTTTCCATGTATCTATGATTTCCCATGTAACTGTGATTTACCATGTAACTTGTGATTTTCCATGTATCTGTGATTTTCCATGTATCTGTGATTTTCCATGTAACTTGTGATCTTCCATGTTACTGTTATTTTCCATGTATCTGTGATTTTCCATGTAACTGTTATTTTCCATGTATCTGTGATTTTCCATGTAACTGTTATTTTCCATGTACCTGTGATTTTCCATATAACTTTGAAACATGGAAGAAAGCTGGTTCAGTTTCTGTGCTTGTGTGCATGTCCGTGCACGTTGTTTGTTGAGCACCAGCCCTCTATGTTTCTGCTTTGTGAGCTGGCCTGGAAAAACCTGTGATCGTTGTACACTACCAGCCCTCTATGTTTCTGCTTTGTGAGCTGGCCTGGAATAACCCGTGCGCATGCCTGCAAACACACATGCACACATGCATACAGGCTGCTTGATCCTCTTCCACCCTGTGTGGTCGTTGTATGTAGAGCACCAGACTTCTATGTTTTTGCTGTGTGAGCTGCCCTGGAAAAATCTGTGGCCGTTGTACACTAACAGCCCTCTGTGTTTCTGCTGTGTGAGCTGGCCTGGAATAACCCGTGCGCATGCGTGCAAACACACACACATGAATACAGGCTGCTCGATCCTCCTCCACCCTGTGTGGCCGTTGTATGTAGAGCACCAGCCCTCTATGTTTCTGCTGTGTGAGCTGCCCTGGAAAAATCTGTGATCGTTGTACACTACCAGCCCTCTATGTTTTTGCTGTGTGAGCTTGCCTGGAATAACCCGTGCGCATGCCTGCAAACACACATGCACACATGCATACAGGCTGCTCGATCCTCCTCCACCCTGTTTGGTCGTTGTATGTAGAGCACCAGCCCTCTATGTTTCTGCTGTGTGAGCTGCCCTGGAAAAATCTGTGGCCGTTGCACACTACCAGCCCTCTATGTTTTTGCTGTGTGAGCTGGCCTACAATTACCCGTTCGCATGTGCGCAAACACACATGTACTCAGGCTGCTCGATTCTCCTCCACCACGTGTGGTCGTTTTATGTCAAAAAGCAGCCCTCTAAATTGTTGCTGTGTGAGCTGGCTTGGAAAAATCTGTCTGCGTGCGTGCAAACACACACATGCATACAGGCTGCTCGCTCCTCCTCCACCCTATGTGGCCGTTGTATGTAGAGCACCAGCCCTCTATGTTTCTGCTGTGTGAGCTGCCCTGGAAAAATCTGTGGTCGTTGTACACTACCAGCCTCTAAATTGTTGTTGTGTGAGCTGGCTTAGAAAAATCTGTCTGCGTGCGTGCAAACACACACATGCATACAGGCTGCTCGCTCCTCCTCCACCCTATGTGGTCGGTCCTTTTGGCTGGTCTGAAGCCCTTGTCAAAATCCAGCTTGCTTACAAGGTGCGTGTTATTTGTGCAGCATAATAGCTGGCCACTTCATCACGTAGCTGCTTTTACAAAATCCAGCTTGCTTACTAGGTGCGTGTTATTTGTGCGGCATAGTTGGCCAATCCATCACGTAGCTTCTTCTACAAAATCCAGCTTGCTTACAAGGTGCGAGTTATTTGTGCGGCATAGCTTCATCACGTAGCTGCTTCTACAAAATCCAGCTTGCTTACAAGGTGCGTGTTAATTGTGCGGCATAGCTGGCCAATCCATCACGTAGCTTCTTCTACAAAATCAAGCTTGCTTACAAGGTGCGTGTTATTTGTGCGGCATAATAGCTGGCCAATCCATCACGTAGCTTCTTCTACAAAATCTAGCTTGCTTACAAGGTGCGTGTTATTTGCGCGGCATAGCTTCATCACGTACTTACTTCTAGTTCAAGGTTTGTAAGGCTTGTCGTACTTGTCGATTAACTAGTTCAAACAATCGATTTTGATTTAAAATTTGGCAGTAGCTCGCTCTCACCATATACAGGTATTGGAAACGTTGCTGTAAGACTTGTTGTACTTGTCGATACTCTTATTCAAACAATCGATTTTGATTTAAAATTTGGCAGTACCTCGCTCTCACCATGTCATAAGTGTTTGCATCGTTGCTGTAAGTGCTTGCTGTGAGTGCCTTTTTTAGCTGCGCTGAGAAGTTCTAGTGACAGAGCCATGTGCAACGATGTTGCTGTGTGCTACACAAAAGTAATTATGATCCATCCCCACCCTTTTGATTATATATGAAGTTTGTATGATCCATCCTCTTGATTACGTATGAAGTTAGTATGATCCACCCTGATTTTAAATGAAGTTATTGTGATCCACCCTCTTGATTATGTTTGAAGTTAGTATATATTAGTATATTATGTACGAAGTTATTAGTATTTTATGTTAGTAGTTATTAGTATGCATAAAGTTAGTATATATATATATATGAAGTTAGTATGATCCATCCTCTTGATTACATATGAACGCTATCCAAACGTTTGTATGGAACACTGCCTGTCCAAGCGTTTCTATGAAGCACGGCGTGTCCAAGCGTTTCTATGAAGCACGGCGTGTCCAAGCGTTTGTATAGAACGCTGCCTGTCCAAGCGTTTGTATAGAACACTGCCTGTCCAAGCGTTTATATAAAACACTGCCTGTCCAAACGTTTGTATAAAACACTGCCTGTCCAAGCGTTTGTATAAAACACTGCCCGTCCAAGCGTTTGTATAGAACGCTGCCTGTCCAGACGTTTGTATAAAACACTGCCCGTCCAAGCGTTTGTTTGGAACACTGCCTGTCCAAACGTGTGTTTGTACAGAACACTGCCTGTCCAAGCGTTTGTATAAAACACTGCCCGTCCAAGCGTTTGTTTGGAACACTGCCTGTCCAAACGTGTGTTTGTACAGAACACTGCCTGTCCAAGCGTTTGTGTAGAACACTGCCTGTCCAAGCATTCGTTTGTAACACTGCCTGGAAAAACAGGCACGCGCGTCACACAAGCAGTGGGCGCAGCTGAAGAAAAAGCTGAGTGAAGCAGCTCATAGCAAGAGGGGCGCACGAGCCATGAGGCAGGCCGTCGCGTCTGGGAGCCTGTTGAGGTGTGGTTTACTTGTGCATCATTCATATTTAAGGTTGGCCAGAGCCATACATTTATACGTACATACGGTGTACATACGGTATTCTTAGCAAGGAATTCACCTCACACACGGTTATACACGGTGTGGTTATACAGTTATGGCCAACCCTAGTCATGTATCATTCTTATAGCAAAAGTGGAAAAACCTGAGGGTGTGCACTTACACATTATTTTTATCTGTGGCATGTTTAAAACAGTGTGGAATGATTAAAGCGTGCATGATCCATACAACAAGGCTAGGGTTGGCTTGAACCATTCATATACGGTGTGTGTACGGTGTTTTTGGCAGGGAAATCACCATACATGTGTTCACATACGATGTGTATATACGCTTCTGGCCAACCCTAAGCAAGGCATTGTGATCAGGAGAGTCTGTTTTGGTGTAGAATGAATCTTTGAGGGTTTAGGATTGAAGTCTTTTAGGGTTCAGGAATGAAATTCCTTATGTTTGAGCTTAGGAATTAAGTCTTTTAAGACTTGGGAATGGTTCCTTTAGTGCCCATAACGAATGAAGTCCTTAAGGGTCTGTTTCGGTGTAGAATGAATGGCCTTTCGACAGTGTAGTTGCCCAACGTATAAGAGCTGTGTTGAGTCTGAGACATTCACGGTGTAGAACGAATGGCCTTTCAACAGTGTAGTTGCCCAACGTATGAGAGCTGTGTTGACTCTGAGACATTCACGGTGTAGATCGAATGGCCTTTTGACAGTGTAGTTGCCCAACGTATGAGAGCTGTGTTGACTCTGAGACATTCACGGTGTAGATCAAATGTTTTGCTGGCCATGAAGCTGGCCAGAGGATGAGTGGTGTGTTGTGTGTCAAGTGTGGGACTTTCACAACAGCTACCCCGCCTGCTATGAGTGGTGTGTCAAGTGTGAGAATTACACAACAGCTACCCCACCTGCTATGAGTGGTGTGTGAAGTGTGAGGCATTCACAACAGCTACCCCACCTGCTATGAGTGGTGTGTGAAGTGTGTGGCATTCACAACAGCTACCCCACCTGCTATGAGTGGTGTGTGAAGTGTGAGAATTACACAACAGCTACCCCACCTGCTATGAGTGGTGTGTGAATTGTGGGACTTTCACAACAGCTACCCCACCTGCTACGAGTGGTGTGTGAAGTGTGGGATTTTACCCAGCTACCCCACCTGCTATGAGTGGTGTGTGAAGTGTGAGAATTACACAACAGCTACCCTTCCTACTTTGCCATGCATGCCTGTATTGTTGTACACTGCAGTAAGCAGGACCAAGAGGCCGCTCGGATTGCGTTGGAGCGGCTCGCTGCGATGGATTTAGAAAATGACGAGGTGAGCACTTGGTTTGGTCGTTTTGGACATCAGATAGCAGTTTCAGAGTACGCAAGACCAATCGGCTGCTCAGATCGCGACAAAGCGGCTTGCTGCGATGGATTTAGAAAATGACGAGGTGAGCACTTGGTCTGGTCATCTTGGACACCAGATAGCAGGTTAAGAATATGAATGACCAACAGGCTGCTCAGATCGCAACAAAGCGACTCGCTGCGATGGATTTAGAAAGTGACAAGGTGAGTATTTGGTCTGGTCATCTTGGACACCAGATAGCAGGTTAAGTTTATTATGAATGACCAACAGGCTGCTCAGATCGCGACGAAGCGGCTCTTGTCTACGACCATGTCCTTTGATTAGACGTTTGATGCATCAAACGTCCTTGATCATGATGATATTGTTATTGGTAGTATAACGCTAAAGTTTCTTAATATAAATCCCACCTAAACCTCTCTGTAAAACTGCAACTCCTTTGATTAACAACTAATTTTGGGCTTCATTCACAGGATGCACGAACAAGCTCTCATCAATATTCTTAGGGTTGGCCAGAACCGTATATACACACCGTATATGGCCGTATGTACGGTGATTTCCCTGCCAAAAATACCGTATACGTATAAATGTAAGGTTCTGGCCATCCTTAAATATTCTCCTACAAACATGCATTAATATATACGGTATTGCTGCTGACGCATGAGGCACACCCTTTTGAATGGGTGCGCTCCAAACAAGCTCTTGTCTTCTTCTTCTGATACGTCCATTTCTTTGTTTCTACTGACATAAGATGCAAAAACATATGCAAACCTGGAAATGACACAGGATGCAAAAACATAATCTTCTCCTAAACATTCATTACTTTCTTTCTACTGAATAGGATGCAAAACTGGCAATGAGCATGACAAAGTACTTTGAATGGAGCACTGACAACCACGCAGGCGTCTGCGCCGCTGAGACACTGCTGAGCCTCCTATTACTGGTGAGCAATAAGCTGTGATATGTGTGTGTGTGTGTGTGTGCGTGCGTGCGTGTGTGTGTTGTGTGTGTGTGTGTGTGTGTGAGTGTGTGTGTGTGTGTGTGTGTTAGTGTATGTCGCATGAGGTCACATCCGAATTGCACTAGCACAAGAGCACACCCAACTAACCCGAGCATGAAGGCGCACCCCCAGCTCCATGACAAACGCACAAGCACGTCCTCACAAACCACACAACACATTACACACTGTTCCATGCACCAGACTGTTCCATGCACCAGGAGTTTTCAAGCATGGCAGTGGAGAATGACACATCCGCACAAACCACACAACACATTACACACTATTCCACGCACCAGGAGTCTTCAAGCATGGCAGTCGAGAATGACACATCCGCACAAACCACACAACACATTACACACTGTTTAGTGCATCAGGAATCTTCAATCATGGCAGTCGAGAATGACACATTCTCACGAACCACACAACATTTCACACATTGTTCCGCGCACCAGGAGTCTTCGAGCATGGCAGTCGAGAATGACAGTGGAGTGACAAATATGACAGACACACAATCACATGCTCACAAACCACACAACACATCACACACTATTTCACGCACCAGGAGTCTTCAAGCATGGCAGTCGAGAATGACAGTGGAGTAACAGAGACGGTGTACCCGCTACGTGCTCATTTCCTCTCAAGCATAGACACAAGGGCACTGCTGCGCTTGATACATCTGAACCTGCCCATGAGGTGAATTTGGAATTGGCACAAAAAACACCAGGGCACTGCTTTGCTTTTGATACATCTGAACCTGCCCATGAGGTAATTGTGGAGTTGGCACAAAAAACACCAGGGCACTGCTTTGCTTTTGATACATCTAAATCTACCCATGAGGTGAAATTGGATTTGGCACAGACACCAAAGCACTGCTTTGCTTTTGATACATCTGAATTTGCCCATAATGGAGTGGGGTGGTGCTATGTGGGGCATACGGTGCCGTTACCGTCACAAAAATGTGTGTGCGTGCGTGTATGTATGTGCGTGTATGTATGTGTGTGTATGCATGTGCGTGTATGTATGTGCGTGTATGTGTGCATGTAAGTGCGTGCCTTTCTTTGATGCCTTTTCTTTTGCAGAAGCGTACTCAGCAAAATGCCTGCCTGTTCATATCATAGTTGTGGCTATTGAATGAGGGGTGCGTTGTGGATCTGTATCCTTCATTACTTCACTAAAATAAAGTGCATACCTCACAAGGGTACATATACATACATAGTTATACATACATTAGCAAGCCTTTTTCTTTCTGAGCTTATGGATTTATTTGTGGCTGGCCAAGACCAGTCAGCAGCCGATCAGCCAAACAACCTGGCTGAAGGTCACACCCCAATGTAACCATTGTAACCATTAACAAGCCTGAGGATGTAATTGTGTCCCACAAGTAGTCACAACGCAAGTGTCTCACAAGATAGCTATAACATGCCCGAGGATGTAATCGTGTCCTCCTAATCCCTATAACCCCAACCCTACAGAGATCATTGGTAGGGTTGGCCAGAGCCGTATATGTACACCGTATATGACCGTATGTATGGTGATTTCCCTGCTAAAAATACCGTATGTACACCGTATATACGTATGATTATATGGTTCTGGTCAACCCTACAGAGCTCATTGTCAACCCGCCCATCACGAGCTGCGACAAGATTCCTAAAATGTGCGCTATAACCTACCACCATACTCAGCACACAGACACACTTGTACACACACTCACACACACTCCTATGTGCACTCTTATTCTGCCACCAGACTCAGCACACAGACCC
>Ga0307942_1003351_pt1 | contig 12968 bp, 12 predicted proteins | sample OrgLakmetagen175_FD_201846 | JGI IMG/M metagenome (GOLD analysis project Ga0307942, IMG submission 201846) | Saline water microbial communities from Organic Lake, Antarctica - #175 | ecosystem: Environmental > Aquatic > Non-marine Saline and Alkaline > Saline | place: Antarctica: Organic Lake...
GTAGCTCTCAATGCCAGCTACACTTTGGTACTAAAATGGTGTCGATCGGATGAAGTGGCTGTGAGTGGCTGCCTTCTGAATGCAAAAATGCACATTTTCAGGCATTTCCTCCGTTAGCCCCCTCTGACAAACTTGAGGTGATTTGCTTTGGCGTATTATGAGCGTTAGAAGTTCAGCACGTTTTGGTATAAACGAATTTGGATTGTGCTCATATCTGTTTGCCGCTTCACGTATGTGTGCATGTGCGACTGCAAATACATGTGGATAAGGGATTGTCTGGAGCTTGTGGTTAGTTGTTGTGTTTTGCACAAACTCAATATCTGCACATGTATGCACAAACGCAATATATGCACATGTATGTGCATGCAATTTCTGCACGTGTGTATGTGCATGTGCAATATATATATATCTACATGTTCACATTTGGGCAATTATTGTAACTGTACTGTGGAGCATCAAATTGCGCGAATTACCAAATTCAGTTGTCTTCAATCTCATAGTTTTCGAGCTTAACTGCATTGCCTTCAAACTCAACTGCATTGACATTAATCTCAACTGGATCCTCCCGATGAGTAATGCAAGGAGAGCGGCTCCTCTGCTCGCGTGGCTTTCCCCCTTTCTACTATGTCTTTTAGGGGTTGAGGAATCTTTGGCTTTGCAGGGGGGGGGGGAAATAAGTTGTCCTCAAAGTTGGCTTAAAGAAATCATACGCACTACCCTTGCGGTGATACTGGTGGAGAACTTCCAAATAGACAGTCATGTATAGCGAATATACTCGAGCAAAGCCTAATGGTATCAAAATAAAGCATTGATTTCTTTAAATTGATTCCCCCAAAGAGGAAGCACTTGAGCACGCGCAATGATCCTTACCTTCTCCCCTCCCTAAATTTCACAAGTCCTGAATGTCCAGATCTTGTACCCTTCACTGACACTGAACACCTTGAGCTCAGAACTCACGAGCTGTGCAGGACCAGACTTGTTTATTTCAAGTATAGACTCACACCTTCATCTATTTGCGTGAGTTTGAGCAAAACAAGGAGGTACGGTATTGATTGTCACAGAACAAAATAGCGTGCCATGAGGATTGCCTCAAACCAGCGCTGACGCACACCGACTGGAGCCCTGTCTCTGTCAATAAAAGTATAGAAAAAAGCGCAAGGCACAGTGGAACTCACCTCAAGGCCATAACGGGAGCACACGGCTTGTGGAAGGACCTCGCCTGTGTGTGTATGTTGTGTGTTTGTGCATGTGCGCATGTGCGTACGTGCTGTTTGTAAAGAGTTCGTAAGAAAGATCTCGCTGCACCTATTGCTGTGAGGGAGTGGCTCAGGGAGTCTGTATAGGCGGGGGTCTATACAACTGCATAGCTTGTGCGACACTTGTAGGAGTGTTAGCTTAAACAGTTTACTACTGCATTGTTTGTGCAACACTTGTAGGGGTGCTTGCTTTAACAGCTTACTACTGCATAGTTTGCGCAAAACTTGTAGGGGTGTTCATTTAAACAGCATTTAACTGCAAAGCTTGTGCAGCACTTGTAGGGGTGTTTGTTTAAACAGCATTTTACTGCGTAGTTTTGCAACAATTGTAGGGGTGTTTGTTCAAACAGCATTTTACTGCATAGTTCGTGCAACACTTATAGGTGATCTTTGTTTCGATAGCTTATTACTGCATCCACCGTTGAAAAGGGATGACTGAGAGGGTCTGTTGTACCTCCTACAACAGCAATCCCAACTCTCACTGAACAGCCTACGACAGCACTGAACAGCTGAACAGCACTGAACAGCTGAGCACCGCTGAACAGCCTACGACAGCAATCCAATTAGTGAACAGCTGAGCACCACCTCACTCTGAACGGCTGAGCGTTACAGGCAAGTATGGCATGATGACTGTCAAGGGCGCCACACAAGCATTGCAATGTTGCGTACTTTACTGAGCGGGGCAGAGCCTATACCAAGAACGAGCACCTCACAAACACAACGGCTATCAACAGCGCTAAGCTGGCCGTCGCAATGCTGCATCCTAAACCCAGGCAAAGTCTGACAGTGACAGCGCACTTTGCCAGCATACCGAAGGTCAGCACCACAGTGACAGAAAGGAGGACTGCATTATGAAGCCAGGCAAAGTCTGACAGTGACAGCGCACTTTGCAAGCCTACCCAAAGTCAGCATCACAGTGACAGAAAGGAGGACTGCATTATGAAGCCAGGCAAAGTCTGACAGTGACAGCGCACTTTGCAAGCTTACCAAAAGTCAGCACCACAGTGACAGAAAGGAGGACTGCATTGTGAAGCCAGGCAAAGTCTGACAGTGACAGCACACTTTGCCAGCTTACCAAAAGTCAGCACCACAGTGACAGAAAGGAGGACTGCATTATGAAGCCAGGCAAAGTCTGACAGTGACAGCGCACTTTGCACGCCTACCAAAAGTCAGCACCACAGTGACAGAAAGGATGACTGCATTATGAAGCCAGGCAAAGTCTGACAATGACAGCACACTTTGCCAGCTTACCAAAAGTCAGCACCACAGAGACAGATAGGATGACTGCGGTGAACGGGTCTGCCAAGCGGTCAATGAACAAGGGCAGGGTCTGCGGTTGCAAGGAAGGGAGAGGGAAACATAAGGGTAAAGGCACAACAGAACTAGGCACTGAGGTTTGATGCAGGAGAAAAATGCAAGGTGCTGGATGGTTAGGGAAAGGCAAAAGGTGGTCGATTTTATACGAGGGGGAAAAGAAAAGGCTGCATTGAAATGAAAGGAGGAGGAAAGCTTCGGGGCAAAGCCATAAGTTGTGCCTTTGCCGCATATCAGTAGGGCACAACAGTAGGGCACAACAGTAGGGCAAAACAGTAGGGCAAAGGCGTAGGGGATGCCTTTGCCGCATATCAGTAGGGCAAAACAGTAGGGCAAAGGCGTAGGGGATGCCTTTGCCGCATATCAGTAGGGCATAACAGAAGGTCAAAGGCGTTGGGGATTGAAGCAGCAGAAAAGTACAAGGTGCTCGGGGTTTGGTGTATGGTCGATGTTGTGTTAGGGGAAGGCTAGCAGGTGGAGGGAAGGATGGGGACAACGCTAGTGCTAAACCACACTGGGTCAGGGAAGGCGGTCGATGTGCACGCGGCAGAGCTCTGTGCAGGGCCAGTGCAAGGAGGAGAGAGGGCACTCAGGAGTTTAAAGAAGCGAAAAAAGAGCCAATGCTGAGCTGGAGGGTCAAGGGAAGGCAAACAAGGCAGGGTCCATGGAAAAAAAGGGCACATTCTTTCAGAGAAGGGCAGCTGGCTGTGCAAGGGGCAGGAGCTGCAGGACAAGGGCGACAAAGTTAGGAGGTGGGCATTGAGGAAGCGCAGGAAAAGGCTAGGTTCCTCAGGGTAGGCAGCTTTACTGGACGACACAGAGTTCATGTGATGAGTAAGCGATTGAGTGCAGCCACCATGAGTGAATGAGTGTAGGCACAAAGATGGTGTTATCATTGTGAGTGGACGAGTGGATTCATTATGAGAGAAATGAGTGAAATAAACTGTGAGTGGGATGAGTGCAGTCACTATGAGGAAAATGAGCGTAGCCAGTGTGAGCGAGTGAGTGGACGCTAGTGATGAAATGTGGATGGAGTGGGAACAAAATGCAGATTACAACCCATTTTCGGGTAACACTGAACCATCCGTGTTTCAGCAAGCGCAGCTGCTTGCAAACAACTGAGCTGGCAAGTTGCGTCTACTGATTTGTATGACTGAAACATTAAAGTCGATCTTGAAACGCTTGTTCCAAAATATTTAGTCACGCAACAGCAATAAAGGGAACCCCTCCCGTCAAAGCCTTACCTCGGTGGATGCCGCATTGCACACGAGGAGCGTGACCAGCAGGAAGTTGTGGTTCTTGACAAGCTGCACACGCGCAAAGAAGGGAGAAAGCACGCACATAACGTTGAGCGCTGGACGCTGGTGATTGGCACCATTGCAAATGAGGTACAAGGAGTTCAGGAAGATGCCTAGGCTTTTAACTTGTATGGTATTGCCATTCCGTCAGAGTCCAGTATACCTAAATATAAATGCATTTACGATCAAACTTAAACGTGCACAATAGAAATTTGGGGACACATACCGGGATGATTGTGGCTGCACACCGTCTTTGAGAAGGGGTTCCGCTCTGTCTTAACACCTGAGCGTGCAAGTTGATGTCAAGAGAAGCATGAGAATGTTCACTCAGGAGGCGTGTGATACCAGAGCATCTGTGCGTTTTCATTTGCTTGCAAGCAGAAGGGTGTAGGAAGCATAACTTTTGGACGGCATGTCTACTTTCTGATACAAATTATAAATTTGGAATCCTGACGTCGAGAGCTATCGATTGGTACAATACATATGGGTCGATCGGGGAGGGGGGGGGGTGGGGGGGTCCCCCGGAGGGATTTCAGAATTGGGGGGGGGGAGTCTCCAGTTTTGTTTTTTCCTGGGCCACTTCCACGGAATTTTAAATATATCATCAGAATCCTTAGCTCAAGCCCAGTCAATTGCCACCCTTTTTGAGCTAAGTGGGTGAAAGGGGGTGTCTGTAGACATGTCCACAAGTCAGAGAGGCACACGTGCTCGGGTGCAGGCCGCGGGGTGAGTCAAGCCACTGGAACAGCAATCCACTCCAAACCAGGTTTGTGCCAGCGTAAATACTTAGTGGAATCAGTATTATTACTGGTGGAATGCTGAAGAATTGGAAGCAATGTAGGGCTGTGCAAGCCAGTTGTGGGTGCCTGGTAGTTCGCGTGCATGGGCGTCCGTATCTCACTTTTTGCCCCAGAACTCTGCAACACTTCAGGTCTTGATGAGTATGCAGATGGATGCAGAATTCAAAAGGAGCAGGTTGGTACCCTTTTTGTCTGGGTGAGGGCACTGGAAGGGGGGTTTGGGGGGGTGGACCGTCCGAGGGGTCCACCCCAAAAAGTGGACGTGCCTTACGAAAAAACAAAAGCACCCTCCTGTTGCAAGCATACTTCTTCGTGTTTGCTTATGAGTGCACATATTGATTTGTGCTGTTGCGCGGAAGAGGCAAGCTCACCTCCAGCTCCACATTATCGATAGACATGAGTCTGCAAACATGAGAGAAAAAAGAGGGGAAAAGCATGGGATAAACATGATGTAGCATCGGCAAGGTTGCAAGCATGCGTGTGTGCGTGCGCGCTTGAGCGTTTATGGGTGGGTGGGTGTGTGTGCGTGCTTGTTTGTGTGTACATACATGTGTATTTGTGTGTGTGTGTATGTGTGTGTGTGCGTGCGTGCGTGCGTGCGTGCGTGTGGCGTGCGTCCGTGCGCGTGTGCGTGTGCGTGCGTGTGCGTGTGCGTGTGCGTGTGCGTGTGCGTGTGCGTGTGCGTGTGCGTGTGCGTGTGTGTGTGTGTGTGTGTGTGTGTGTGTGTGTGTGTGTGTGTGTGTGTGTGTGTGTGTGTGTGTGTGTGTGTGTGTGTGTGTGTGTGTGTGTGTGCGCGTATTGTGTCCCACGCAGGAATCAACAGATGCTTCTGATACTTACCCAAGAGTAAGCCCTGACATAAGCCCTGCCAGCAGTGTGAGGCCACAAATGCAGCAAACATACACGATGGCCCGTGTCTGGGAAATATCGTCTTCTCCATCGTCCAACTCCGCAAACAACAGCCGCGAAAAGGTCATGCAATTTTAAATATTAGTTAGGAACAAACATGCCCTTTCTTTCACATTCCCTTCCGTTCAACCGTATTCAGTTTTATGTTGGAATTGTAATATGTAACTGGTGTTCCAACCATATGGTATGCAATAGAACGAGGTGGCCACCTATAGCTCTTTACACATGGCAGCTTGCTACATGATGTCTTACAGCTACGTATAACAGCTACGTATAACAGCTACCTTGTGGGGTTGATGGTAGTATTCTTGGCCTCCCTTTTTGTTGAAGTACATATCGGAGGTCATACACACCAACACGTTGGCTTGCCAATGGTGTGTAAGACCTCCGATATGTACCTCAACACGTGATGTCTTACACATGGCTTGATACTTGATACACACAACGTTTGTTTCCTGCGTGCAGATGCTGATGGGTGAAGTTGCAAAAGGGCTGCCCTAATGGTTGCCAGCCATAGTCAGAGGTGTGTCAGGGCATTTCAACGGCCTGCGAGCATCAGTGATGTTGGCTCTGAAAATGTTGCTATTATTCTTAAATGGGTCATTTTAGTCAGGGCTTCAGGTTTAGGATGAGAGGAGAAGTGTCATGTCATTGACATCTGGGTACAAGTAGTCCATATGTGTAGGGTTGGCCAGAACCATATATATACGGTGTATGTACGGCATATTTGGCAGGGAAGTCCCCAGATATACGGTCATACACGGTGTATATATACTATATACGGTTCTGGCCAACCCTACAAATGTGCCCTTGCAGGCTAGTATTAATCAGCTTGCTCTTCACAGAAGCGTGTACATCTCAAATGAAGGGATCAGAAGGCGCAAAAGCACGGCTGTTCATGTGCAATAGTAACTTTGCTGTGCTGCTGCTGGACTTGCAAGGCCTAATCACGGCCTGAGGTTATACACTTAAGCAAGGTTATACACTTCATTTTAACGGCCTCACGGCCTGAACTTGCCTTTGTCAGGAGCGTGGAGCTAGCAGCCTCTGAAATGAAGAACAGAGGCATTGACCCTTCTAGTAGCTCTGTGGCGTTTGGTACGATGCTGGGAATGGCCGACCACCTTTCGCAGGTATAGCCTCTTATCCGGTGTAGGTGGGCCAGAATTGTATACACACACCGTATATGACCGTATGTATGGTGAAATCCCAGCACATCGTGTGCACACCGTAAATACGTATAACGTATATATGTACGGTTTGGGCCAACCCTAATCCTGTGTCTGTTGTTTTGCTGAGCGCTATGCAGCAAAGTTTTCATGGACAGATCTGGTTGCAGAACACATCAGATTTGGCAAATGCTCCCAGATTTGGCCCGTGGCTGAAGTTGAAAACGTATACCACGAAGTTAATTATGCAGAAGCTCACACATACATGTATGCTATTGTACAATCATCAGGCATACTGTGTCGATAAGCTCATACTACTAAGCAACAGTTGCATGAGGTCCATGCACGCATGCTACATATGACCTTACGTTGTTCAAAGCCCACAATACAAAATGCCTGACTGACCGGAGGTAACAGAGTGCATATACCTTTAGCACGTATTTGTGCACAGGTCCTTGGGCAGTCTAACTTCCGGGCCTACAAACTGGTTCCCTGTGAGTATATGTGTGCTAAGATTGTGACGGAGGCTGCCTACAAACTGGTTTTCTGTGAGTATGTGTACCATTGCTAAGATTGTAATTGAGGCTGCCTACAAGCTGGTTCCTTGTGAGTATGTGTGCCATCGCTAAGTTTGTAATGGAGGCTGCCTACAAACTGTTTTTCTGTGAATATGTGTGCCATCGCTAAGATCGTAATGGAGGCTGCCTACAAACTGGTTCCTTGTGAGAATATGTGTGCCGTTGCTGAGTTTGTGATGGAGGCCGTTCACAAAAAGCGCTAATCCAGCATACTCGACCAGGGAGGTACGACACACACGAGATTGACACAAGCTGAAACAGTTGTAAATCTTTTAGTTCATAGGCAAACAGTTAATATGGGCCTGTGAAGTGTGCTTTGCATGTTGTGTTGCGCCTTATGCTGAGCTGACAAACTCTCCACTCTTCCAAATTGCACGCTTACGTTGTGTTGGTTCCATACCATAGAGACCATTGTGAGTGCTTACTCCTCAACTTGTGTCGTTTTTACTGCTGATGTAGACGGGAAGATTGAGCAGACGATTCCGTGCCTGCTGCGTCGAGCCACAGAGGTATGTTTTGATGGGTTTGGATGTTTTGGGGTTAAGGGAGAGAACAGGCTGCTCACGCAAGGAAGTCAGAGTTAGTGATGTACTAGCAGCGTGAGCTAGGAGTCTTCTAGATGCACGTCAAGCCATTCCAAAGCCGGCTCAACTTTCACTTACATATTGTCGCCAATGGCAGCATGACAAAACAATAGGGCCGCTCAATGGCAGGTACAGTGCAGCTCCCCACCAATAAAAGTAGCGGTCTCACGAGCTTTTTCCTATCCGTTTCCTCACATTCATCCCTAGTGTTTCTGTGTCACAACCAGCTGGGTGCGTTTGACACAGTCTTGACACGGTCTAAATCAGGAGGGTATAGCATACTAGCATACTGTATGATACACACACATAAGGTTAAGGTTACATCACTATATATGCCTCAAAGGGCATCTCAGCGGAAGCTTGGAAAAAGCCTGCAACCTATCCTACGTAAACAAAAGGGAAGTGTCTATGATAAGTAAGAGAAAGAGACAGAATAAAGGTCTAGTCTGGAGAAGAAAAGGAGAGTCAAGAATGGCTTAAGAACTAGCAGAAAAAGGTTTGGAAATACACATAAATGCAAACATCTGCACAGCTGGCAGCATTCCCCTCGTGGTCCTTGAAGGTAGAAGAAGGCTTACTAGGCTCGTGAGGAGGTGGAAGGTCTTAAGACTTCACAACTGTGCACTGGATGTTCTGTTTTATTCTGCTCCACAGAACGCGGACGTTTTAAATGGGGCGAAGCAGGACCTGAGAATGATCCAGGCAGAGCTTGCCCGGAGACTGACGAGTGGGGAGCTGCTGAAGAAGAGTGCGTTGAGGGGGCAGTGACGCATGTAGTAAGCACTGTTGCGGCACTGGTGATTGGAAAAGAAAAGAAACACTACGCAGGCAGCAAAACACTCCCTGCATCAATTAAGGAAAAGGAGACGCATTGGCCCAAAGTGCCGTGAGTCCCCCCCACCAAAGTTGGTGATTGGAGAGCTACTCAGGAAGAGTGCAAAGGAGGGGCAGTGACACATTTTGAACGCTATTACAGCCACTGAAGAGTGGAGAGCCGCTGAGGAAGAATGCAGAACAAGGGCAGTGAGTTGACACAAAAGGAATAAGGTGGGGGGGGGTGAAAACAAGTGGAGGTGTGGCTTGCCTTTTTCATGTGTGTGTGTGTTTATTGAAGAGGAGAGAGACGTGGGATGTACACAAACTCAAGCTGCAGCTCGTTTGCCAGCCATGTGCGCCACTTGCATGGTTGTGATATGTAAATTAGCCTGGTCTCTGTATTATTGTGCAGCTTGTGCCCTGTACAATGAGTTGCCATATTACTATCGTTGCTACTCTGGCCTAGTTTGCAGCTTGCCAAGTCAATACATTGAGGTGCCATGTTCTTGTTACTACTTTTGCTACTCTGGCCAAGTTTGCAGCTAACCCAATCTGTACATTAGGTTGTCATTTTCCTAATTTTGCTATTCTTGCCATTGTCATGCTAAGTCTGTGGCATGGACAAGTCGTATTAATTACCCTGGGATTTATAATGTGAGCAGCAAATTGACGTTCTGTTGGTTTCTGGCCAGTTTAGATGGCTCTATTGTAACAAACTCGCTCTTTCTCAGACATCCAATTCCTCGTTTTTTTGCTTGAGCCGTCGCTCCCTTCTCACGTGGAGAGAGAGGAGACGTTATTCATACCTTTATGGCCCATATTTGCAACCCATGCTTAAGCTGGTATCATGATTTGTCGTGACACCATCATGCTACAACTCAGCAGCATGCTTTGGTTTAAATTGGATTAGATTTCAACTCAGTAGCATGCAAATACCACCTATTTGTGGTTGTTGAACTGCAGGGGCACCCTTTGGCTGGCATACCAAATCAGTGCATAAAATGACTAGGTTAGCAAAATATTGAATTGTGGACAGGTTGGTATCATTCTAGTACCCTTCTTTACTGTTTACACGTGTTTTATGTCGAAACTGCAAAGGCAGAGTGGAGGGGGGAGCGTACAGCTGACTTGTATGAGGTAGGAGAGTGTCTGAAAACTAGTATCTGCATTAGGCTTTTTCCACCTCTAGGCCAAGTTTGCAAAAAAATCAATCCCTTGATTATTGATGCTATGCGTTTCATCAATTGTGCAGCCTCCTGCCACATTGTAAATACGTGCACATATTCATGTGGGTGCATCCTCATCATTTGTAGTGGGTTGCGCTCTTTTGTCAAGTCCCCCAGGAATTCATTTGCGAGATCCTTGCCCCTCTCATTGCACAAGTGCTCTGCCTTCCTGGTGCCTTAAACGGTGTCTGCACATGCCACTCTAGTTACATTATACTCACCATGCTCAGCGTGAAGACCCCTTTGCCTCTCCCTCCTTATGTTGCAATGACCACAGGAAATCATCCACTATGTCAAGCTGCTGCGGAGTTTGCTGTGGCCGGGTCTGGCGCCATCCAAGAAGCCTCCCTACAAGCCAACAGGTGCGTGATATGGTATTGGAACCCTGGTACCTAGGGTACCATACCGTGCAACCTGAACACATGCGCGTATTTTAGCAGAGGGGTTCGACGGAGCAAAAGTCCTGGAAATGTTCCTTTTTCGATGCAAATCGTGTTTAAATAACATTACTAGATGTTTCATGAAGTTTGAGGCCAGATGGACTACCCCAGTGGTCTGGGCAGAAATCCAGTTCAAATATTGGCACTGAATGTTTACGTATTGAGCCACCACACTCTACCCAAGGCCTCTTTTCACCTCAAAACAGGAGTACTTCTTTTGTGATCAGGAATCGTTTGACATGCTGAAAACCAGATTTGGTGAAAATTTGGATTTCCACCCTTTTTGGCACCCCTTTTGCTGATTTTTTAAAGGAAAATGGGCCAAAATGGGATACCTGGCCAACTACTGCTCCGTTTTGCCCCATTTTTGTTGCAATGATATTCTTTATTGAAATGTAGACTATTCATACGAAAAAGACACAAATCGGGTCAGTTGGTGAGATATGACACATTGGTGGTGAAAAGTTGGGGTTCACGCCGCGGGCGATTAGGCATGGGCCCCGCAACTTGCAAGATCCAAGCTTAGGTGTTTTGAGCAGCTCAGAGCATGGGCTACCATTGGGTGCTTAATTCAAAGCTTGCAAGCTACGGGGCCCATACCGGGGAACATTTCAAAAGTATCCCTTTTTAAGGCCTGTTGTGACCAGACAGGACACTTGGAATGGAGCTGCGACACTTAACTCCTGGAGCTCAGCCCGGATGGTGATGGAGACATGTGGAGTCGTGGAGCCCATTGGAGTCAAGAACTAGACAGAATTACTTCTGATTTTATGTTTAGTAAACACAATATCATTTGGACCTCTGCTGTGAGCGTGGTAGGACAAGTGTCGCGGTGTCTTAGCGATGTTTGAGCAGGCGTATTAATCATTTATTCAAACTCATATTCTGCTAATTGTAATGGAGAGCCGTGGTCGGTGGTAATCCGCCGACGCTAGAACGCTAGACACACGCCTGGACTCCTCCCCGCGCGCAAGGCTCCCGCTCCTCCGTGCTCCTTTCCTCCCCGGCTGCCCGGGGCTCTCCGCCGATGCTGGACACGCGCCTGGACCTCTCCAGTCCTCCCCGCGCGCAAGGCTCCCGCTCCTCCGTGCTCCCCTCCTTCCAGCGCCCATCAGCAAGGCTCAGAGCAGGCAATGCACCAGGCCTGGACTGCCCGGGGCTCTCCGCCGCGCAGCTTGTGACCCCGCTTCCACCCCGCTTCCACCGTGCAACGTGAGTGAGAGGAGCTTTCGTGCACGCCTGCCCTGTTGCCCATTCACAAAACGCACTGCTAGAGCATGTTGTGCACAGGCTCTGGGGTGGTGGTGCAGGCACACAATTGCTGACACCCTTCAGGACTGTGCACTTGCGCACACACATTCATGAGCACACAGACACACACACACTCACACACACACGCACACACAGCAAATGTGCATACACACAGCAAATGTGCATATGCACAAAACTGTTTTAAATGCAGACTTAAAGCATGCGATTAAACCTGGCACACAGCCATAAACTACACGCAATAATTGCCCACACATAAATGCTGGAAACTTTTATGTGTAATGCATCCAATTATTTATGCGTGTTTAATTAGCTGGTCAGAAAGGCTGTGCACAAAATTGCGTTTGTATGCGTTTTAACAGAGCGCAAACCAGCACACACTGCAGGCCAACAATTAATTGCCCACACACACAAGTGCTGAAACTGTCAGGTGTAGTGCATCCAATAATAAACTGCCTGTATGCATGTATAATTTAGCTGGCCATAAGACTGTGCGCAAAATTGCGTTTTTTTTACGTTTTAACAGAGGGGCACTTGTACAGGGACTAGGATTCCCAGCGAAGCCATGTAAATCGTGTCCTTAATTACAATGACTGTGAGGTGAATGGTGTCTGTATGGTTTTGGGATGCTCAAAGGTGGATAGAACATGGGGGCTCAAAAGCTGTTTGAATGTTAGGGGTGCTACCAGGTTTAAATGTCTAAGGTAGGACACATGTATAAGGCAGGAAGCTCTTGAGTACCTGTATTCTCCACATTCAACAGGCATGCCATGGTCCTCAAAGAACAAATCCGGTGCAGTCACACAGACAGGTGTGGTGATACTGCAGGGATTCATACGTGGGATGAATGTGAGTATTTTTTCGTATTAGATTTCATGCCATTCTCGTAAGGGCACCTCAGCCAAGCCCTAGCAATTGGATTGCGCTTCTTCTTTTTGTGGTTAAGTCGTTCTACGGTAGCCTTTGTGAACTATAATAAAGCATCAAGCAAACGGCCCCTTTTTGCCCACGTACAGGCTGGAGCGGGTGGATGCGGTGCAATAGACAGACATGGAGGTATGGTACTCCGATGCCCAGACACAAGTCCACACCTGCCTGTTTGACCTGTGGTAGCCCTTGATTGTCCTCGCTCCCCAGCAACGCCTGCGTGGTCTCTGCCCCACAGCGGAAGCAATGCTTGGAGGTGTGGTATTCTGGATACCACACCTCCAAGCATTGCTTCCGCTGTGGGGCAGAGACCACGCAGGCGTTGCTGGGGAGCGAGGACAAGGGCTACCACAGGTCAAACAGGTGTGGACTTGAACACTCT
>Ga0307942_1003355_pt1:0-7500 | contig 12960 bp, 15 predicted proteins | sample OrgLakmetagen175_FD_201846 | JGI IMG/M metagenome (GOLD analysis project Ga0307942, IMG submission 201846) | Saline water microbial communities from Organic Lake, Antarctica - #175 | ecosystem: Environmental > Aquatic > Non-marine Saline and Alkaline > Saline | place: Antarctica: Organic...
TTTTGGGAGTGAACACCCCTGAGGGACCCCCCACCCCCCAAACCCCCCTTCCAGTGCCCCCACCAGACAAAAAAAACGGTACCAATCTGCTCCTTTGTAAATTCTGCTTCTATCTGCACACTCATCGAGACCTGATATTGAATTTTTGGAGAGTTATGGGGCAAAAATTGAGATACGGACGCCCATGCACACGTGACCTACGAGGCTCCCACAACTGGCTTCCACAGCCCCACATTGCTTCCATTTCTTCAGAATTCCACTAACTATCTCATCATGATGCTCGCACAGCCCTTATAGTTTGGAGTTAATTGCTACTCCATAGGCTTAACTCACCCCGCGGCCTCCACACGAGCGCGTGTGCCTCTGACTTTTGGACACGTCCACAGACCCCCCCTTTTACCCAATTTGCTCAAAAAGGGTGGCAATTGACTGGGCTTGAGCTGAGGATTACGATGAAATATTTATACTTCTGTAGAAGTGGCCCAGAAAAAAACTGGAGCTTCCCTCCCCAAACCTTAAACCACATCGGGGAGCCACCCCACCCTTCCCGATTGGACCCATATAAATAACAATCAATAGCTCTGGACTTCAGGATTCCAAATATTTATTTTTGATCGATTTGACACGTGCCGTCCAAAAGTTATTTTTCCTACATCCTTTTGCATGGGACGTGGTGTTCAACATATGCAGGCACGCAGGCGTCCCAAAGTGTCAAAGCAAAGTTCAAATCAAACCCTGGTTATTTGCAGGCTTAGCGCAGGCGAGACGCTTGGTGCAGGCGTGCATATTAAAAGCACATGCAGCAGGACCTTGTGGCCTTGCGTGAGTGAGAAGCGCGGTGCACATTTGTTTGGTAACATTTGGTACAGGATTGGCTGCACCTGTAAGTCCTAGTAGTCCTGGCATGAGTGTAGCTAGGGATGGCCAGAACCGTATTTACACGCTGTATATGACCGTGTATTTGAATAAATCCCTGGTTTGAATCAATCCCTGGTTTGAATAAATCCCTGAATAAATCCCTGAATAAATCCCTGGTTTGAATAAATCCCTGGTATACCGTATATGCAGGTATATGCATCGTATATGCATACGATGCATGATATGAATAAATCCCTGGTACACCGTATATGCAGGTATATGCAGGTATATGCATCGTATATATATATGGTTTTGGCCTACCCTAAGCATCACATGTGGTGCAAATGTGCAGCTCCATTTAGAGCTGCCTACGGTCCTTGCTGTTACGTGTGTACACGTCACTTGAGAAAAGGTGTATAACTAATTGGAGGCTAGTCCAATGGTGAGCGTTGAAGCTGGTCTGACTCCAGAAGGCAGATCTTAATATAAGTAGTATATACCACCCTGCTGCCTTAGCCGTTGGTTAACTATAGTACGCTACGCACTTCGTAACACTTGCACAGATTTGCACTAGAATTCATTTGAACGCTATGTGCAGATGGAATGCATGGTCCTGGCATAAGCATAACAAGTGGTGCACATCTGATTTCTACTCTGAGCTATTCGATAGGTCTTGCACAGGCTATGTGCCTGATGCAACTGTGCGTGAGAGAAGATCAGAAGGGTGAAAGTGCGTGAGAAGATCAGATGGGTGAAATTAAGATCAGCAGGGTGAAGATCAGAAGGGTGAAAATGCGTGAGAAGATCAGAAGGGTGGAAATGGTAGGAAATACTCGATGTGCTTGTAGGGATTGCTGCAACAACGACACCAGTGCAGGAAGCAATCCTTTCGCTAAGCTTCAAAAGAGCAAGTGGCAAGCAAGCCTGCGTCATTCTGCACTGGAGCTATAACCCTAAACTCCGCACCTGTAGAAAAAAAGATTCTGGGCAAAGCTGGAGGTCAGCGTGTGCGTACGCAGCCCGAAAGGGGTATGAGTACGCAGAGCCACTGGCACCACAGACGTGCCAGGGGGAGCAAATTTCGTAAATCCTCGGCTGAATTGCAGCAGGCCACTCCCGTTTGTTAAGCCACCTACAGAAAGAGCATAAAAAACAATCCCTTTTTTCCTCGGCTGAATTGGAGCAGGCCGCTCCCATTTGTTAAGCCACCTACAGAAAGAGCATAAATACAATCCCTTTTTTCCTCGGCTGAGTTGGAGCAGGCCGCTCCCATTTGTTAAGCCACCTACAAAAAGGGCATAAACAACAATCCCCTCAATTCTCGGCTGAATTGGAGCAGGCCGCTCCCACTTGTTAAGCCACCAGTAGAAAGAGCATAGAAAACAATCCCTTTTTTCCTCGGCTGAATTGGAGCAGGCCGCTCCCATTTTTTAAGCCACCAGTAGAAAGAGCATAAATAAACAATTCCCTGAACTTTCTGTTGAATTGGAGCTGGCCGCTCTTGTAGCCATTCCCATTGTTGCTTCAAGCCATTGTTATCGAGAGAGGATTCTGATTATTGTGAGAGGGATTTAATTGGATTAAGCCGCTTTCGTTTGTCAATCCAGTGTCACAAGGAACATAAGGGAAACGAATCAGATTAGCTACACACATCCATCCATTGTTTAAAAACATCCCGTTAAACGGCGCTCCTCGTATAAATCATGAAAAAGCGACAGACGAGAGAAAAAGTGGCGCTGTGGCACTTTAAAACCAGAGTCTGTTGAGAAGGACAATGATAGCTACAAATTGTCGAGAAAGGCAAGTGCTTAAAGGAAAAAGTGGCACCGTGGCACTTCGTCACTGAACATTGTTGAGACGGACAAGTTTTAGGTTAGGGTGTTGTTAGATCTGCTCTGCAGCCAGCGTGATTGAAAGTATGTGGCAAGCTTTGCAAATGCTTTGTACGCTGGACAAAGGTAGCTGCCTGTCAACCCGCTTTCAGCGTTTTAACCCCTTTCACAAACCTTGGAATGTCAGGGTTCAAGCGTGCAGGTGGCATTCCCTTCTCCTCTTCTCTTTGCGTGCATAATTTCCATAAACAAGTAAGCCACTCACATTTACCACTGCAAGACCCTCACCTTCAGGAAATAAGTGCACAGGTGGCGCTGAGGGGGCCTTTGCTGCCTCCGCTAGAGCATCATACGTATCTAAGGTTGCCGGCCTCAGCTGCAAGTAGCACCGGGATGTGCATCAATGTCACATTTTTTGTGTGCAAGGAAAGTGACCCAAACCCTCATCTATACTAATTCAGTTAGATTTCTAAGCCAGATACAACTTGCTGCAATGCAAGAATCATTATTATTATTATAACTTTGTACAATGTTTTACATATGCAGCCTAGCAGTCACACTTTTTGACTGATGGCGTTATTTGTAACACCTGTAACATATGTAAAGCAAGAGCACAGAGCATTGGTGACGCTGAGTGCCTTAGAGAGTGGACGCGCTCAGTTTTACCGTTTTTGCTATAATCTCCTAAACAGGAAAACTTATTTTGAGCACCATTATTGTTAAGCTTTGAGGTCGGTTTGTTTCAGAGCGGTGTGGGTTGGCAGAGTTGCATGCTACTTGATGCGTTAAGTGCACCATGTCTTGTGTAAGTTAGCGGTGAATAATTTACCAGGTCTGAGCACAACTGCAGAAGATAGGGTCCTCGCCAGTGTTGTGCACTTTACGGTTGACGCCGTCAACCGTGATTTGACGGTCAGGCGTAATTTACGGTTTTGACCGTCAGAAACTAATCCTCAGGCGTAATTTACGGTGATTTTATTTTTGACGTCTGACAGTCGGCTTTACAGTTATTTACGGTGGGAAACCGTCAGGAATTAGTTATTTACGGTGGGAAACCGTCAGCAGCTGGCCAGGCCGGGCCAGGCTCGACTGACTCAGGGCCACACGAGCCCTCTTGGCCTGATTACCGGAGGACATTTTATATTTATATCGCAAATCGCAAATCGCAAATGTTGTTTGTGGGGAAATCGGAGCTTGAGTTGGCACTCTGAGCCACTGAGTACCTGACGCCGCACCGTTACTTACGATTTCCCACCGTCAGTATGAATTTCACCGTTAATTACGGTAATGTTATGTGACGTAGACGTCATTTAAGCACCGTAATTAACTGTGCCATTTGTGATTGACGCCTTGACGCCGTATGTGCACAACACTGGTCCTCGCATTTGCCCAGAATTTAGGCAGCAAAACTAAACTCACCTAAGAAGGAAAAGCAGTTGTGAGGACCAAGGTGATTAAAAGATGGAAGAACTCAAGAGGAACACAGATAATAAGCAGGAGTGATACGAGGGACATCATTTTGATTCACTCCAAGAACTGGAGTTCAAATGTTACACGCTGATGCTGACACTTAGCAGTTTTAATGAGGCTGTTCATTTGAGCACCTGGCTTTGGCACTTACGGCCTCTGTACATGATGCTCACTGACTACATAGGAGCAGCAAAAACACATCTCGTAAACATCAACTTCCTGCGTCCAACCTGCAATACAGCAAGGCGCTTACCATGACTGGCAGGTTGCGGGTGTTCATGGCTTTAGCAGGTATGGCGGGCGATATGAGGTGGATATACCTGCAGGTGGCGTGTATGGTAAAATGATGTAGATGTCGAAAATGAATCTGGAATCCATTTGCGTGTCATGATAATCCACCCACCCGCTTCCAAGGAGTTGTTGTGCGCATAGTTGGAAGTAGTACCCCCTCCCCCTTGCACAATCAGCATTACGTTATTACATTTCATGACTTTGCCAGCCTTCATCGTAGCTGCCTTTTCTTTGGCTAAGCCCACGTACAACGTAGCTACCTTTGTCATAGGTATACAAACAATGCAGCTGCATTTTCAGGCTATGCCTACAATTAACGGCGATTCCTTTTCAAGACTGCACTAACATAAAATATGGCTACCGTTTCACAACTATGCCTACATGCAATGGAGACACCTTTTCATGATCAAACCTCACGTGCCTGTACTGCCTGGCTTTGACCTTAAAAAGCTAATATATTTTAACCCTTTTCAAAAATTCCAGCATCAATCTCGCCACCATTCTCTCCAGATGATTAAAGGAGGAAGCAGCTCTGCTGGGTCTTTTGCGTACATCAACTACACAGCGTCTTTTTTTTTGCTGAAGCCCGTCTCCGTTTTTTAATCGCAATGTGATCATCCGTCCTCTTCCCTTTCTTTAACAAACCCACCTATTTAAAATTCGAGAAAATGTGGTGGTTTCCATTTCGTTTTTCGAGCTCACCTCTGAGGCAGCGTGAAAAGAGCCATGAGGTCTCCACAGTTCGTGTGATTTGATACCATGACGTGGAAACCCTGTGTCAAAACAAATGAAATCATCGGTCTTTCCGGAGGCCGTTTTGTTGCCAGTGCTGCAACAAGTCATGACATTTTGATGCTGCACTCGCAGGATGAGTGAATGATCTATGATCAGCACCCATTTGGAGATAACCTCTTTTCAGATCTCCAATCTCCATACAACCAAATCATTTGACATGTGCATGTATGTGTGTGCAAGTGTGCGTGTGTCTGTGGGTTTGGGTGTGGATTTAGGGTTTATAAGTTACAGCATAACTGATGCCATTTCTAGGCATATCTGCTCCTGCTTCAAATTACCTGAGGCAGCCGCTCTTTATGGTGCCACGTTACTTTCACCCCCAACAAAGCCAAGTACGTTTCCACCTACAGTGTGAGGCGTATGACATGACATATGTGAGAGGCATGAAAAATAACAGTCAGGGCAGCTTGGTGAAGAGCAAATGGATGGACAGCTGAGGCTGACGGATGTGTACTTTTTAGAGCATTGCTTCGTAGGTTGACTGCCCATTAACAAATACCAGTCAGATTCGTGTTGCTGTGCTCACCACATTCCGATTTCGAAAAGTAGGGAGGTCTAAAGCAATGCAGAGCACCCACAGCAGCACCCGCACTGCCGAAACTGCGGCGCCAAAAGGCAGCCTGCAACGAGCAAGCACCGAGGTAATGAACTGCCAGAACTCTGGTTCACTCAATTTATGATGCGCTGTTCCTCCCGTGCTTAAATGTTGTCCGTATAAGTTTTGCAAAATGCTCGTGCTCAAGATGCAAGCATGTTTCTAGCCCTGGCAGGTAAACGGTAAAACGGTCCTTACCAAGCTATCAGAGCGGGAGACCATTGCTGCACGTGTGTATGGTCAAACAGGTGCAAACTTGGCCCCAGCACCGGGTTCTCGGGCTGGTTATCAGGAAGTTCTTGTGCTGGCTCAGAATTCTGCGTGCTGCTGCGCTCAGAATTCTGCATGACGCGTGCTATATTGTGCCTCCTGCATCCTCGTTTCGTGCTGTGGGGGTCAGGGAAGGGACAACTACTGCAAGCAGGACTCTTGTTTGAGGAGAGGGAGGAGTAGAGTGAAGGAGATGTACGTGCAAGCATCTCCCCTATCAATGCTCAAAGCTCAAAGTAAAGTTAAGAGAATGCAATGCAATGCAAAAAAAGAGATGTGTGACAAAAAAGCTTGAACTTCCTGCAAGCGTATTGCTAATTTTAAACATACGTTAAGCAATCATGCAAGCTCTATTACAGAAATCCAGCGGGTGTCCGCAACAACTCCGCATGTGCAGTAGGAGCGATGTCCATCCATGTGTTACTTCGTTTTCCAGCAGGTAGTGTTTGGGTTAGCCACACGTTCCCTTGCTCACGGAGATTTCCCCCTTCCCCCAAATTGCCGACACCCAATTCACACTTGCACACTTGCATCCACACTTGCAGGGGACTCCAGAGTGGGCTCAGTGCTGCACATACACCCGTAGTAGCAGTAGCAACAGCATGCACGTCCGGGAGCCAAGTTTGCTCCACGCTCCGGGACGCCCCAGGCTCCTCCCTCAGGGCAGGGCGCAACAGCAGAAAGGCTGTGCTCACGAGAGCCGCAGACAGTCCACCAGCAGCTGCACAGGAGGAGGAGGAAGTGGAAGTCAAGCTCACAAACTTGCAGTCCTCTCCACTGGTGAACGAGCAGGTGCGGCGGAGATATCAGTCTCGTTTGCAAGTTCGTGGCACTCATACAGATAATGCCTGAGGCACCAGGATCACATCCAAACTCTTTTTTGCTTCCTCATCCGGCCCAGATCAATCATACCATTCGTGAACACGCACGCACGCATTCATAATTACTCACATACTTTCATACGCACATATGCACACATGCTCTAGCTAAGCAGCACAGATGCACAGATCTATATACACAGCTGAGCAGGCACGTCCTCAATTGTTACATTGCATCATACACACACATACACACACACATACACACATACATACACACACACACACAAACACACATACACACATACACACACACTCACACACGTGCGCGCATGCGCAGGGCCTAGTGAACCCCGTGTTGCCAGGCAGCGAAGGCAAAGGCTTCAAGGCCTTTGTGTTTGCCGTCTACGACGCGCAAATGAAGGTCCAGTACACCGGCTTCTCCAATGACTTACGGAACAGCTTACGCACGCTGATGGGGCGCCGACCTGACAAAGCACATTACTTCAAGTGTGTGTGTGTGTGTGTGAGGTTCCTCCCCCGCAGTCTGGGGCTGGCTAAGATTTCTTGG
>Ga0307942_1003357_pt1 | contig 12959 bp, 15 predicted proteins | sample OrgLakmetagen175_FD_201846 | JGI IMG/M metagenome (GOLD analysis project Ga0307942, IMG submission 201846) | Saline water microbial communities from Organic Lake, Antarctica - #175 | ecosystem: Environmental > Aquatic > Non-marine Saline and Alkaline > Saline | place: Antarctica: Organic Lake...
GTTGGGGGGGGGGAAGCGAGTACTGTGTGGGAAGCGAGTACTGTGCCCCCACCTGCGTGTGGGGGTGGGTGGGGGCTGTTGCAGCAGTTAAGCATGCACAGCAGGCAGCATCAAGTGCGTATAGGGTTGGCCAGAACCAGTATATACAGTGAATATACGGTATTTTTGGCAGGGTAATCATCAAATATACGGTCATATACGGCGTGTATATATATACGATTCTAGCCAGCCCTAAGTGCGTGCGACCCTTGCGACTTCAAGCACTGGCGGCGTGCCTGATGTAGGTTGCACGTGTATGTGCTTTGTGCTTGGGTTGTGGTTTGTGCTCCGGGTTGTAGGCGAGCAGTCATACGTCTTGACTGGAGGCCTATTCCTTGTAAACTTTGTATGTGCTTTGTGCTTGGGTTGTGCAGAGCCTACAGCAGCAGCAATTTCTTGCCTATCCTGCCAAACCAATCCTGAGTTTTTTATGTCAGGCTCCAAAATAATTCTGCCGTGCCTTTTTGTCCGGTCTGGGCCTTAAATGCCATGCCATTTGGTACCCAAATTGAATGTACAGTGCATTATGTGTGTAGTGTGTATAGCAGCTATATGCACGATTTTGCAGGTGTGTCTGGTCTGGACGTACAGGCATTTTAATTGTTAAGTCCACCACACGAAAAGGATTCAGCTTTTATGTGCTCAATGCAACTGTTAACAGCTGATTAAACACACACACACACATTGTTTGCAGATGTGTCCGGTCTAGGCGTGAAGCAATTGAAAGATGCTTTAAACGCTAGACGTGTGGACTCTTCAAAGTGCGTAGAGAGGCAGGATCTTGTCAAGGTGAGCTGCATGACGTACAGGATCATACTTTTCGACTGGATGTGATGATAGCATCGTATGATTGCCTCACACTCACACCCTTAATGTGCACGGCTACTAGCAGCGACAAGTTCACAAAGCAAAGCCTGCAGTATAGAAGCTTGGCTACCTCAGTAAACAACGTCCGTCAAAAACACTTGCTCACATTTGAAAGAGCCATAAGAGAGCTCAAAACAAATCACTCGCTCAGGTTTATGCAAGTCAAAAAACATATGCTCTGGTCTAAAAAGTGTGTGAACAGCAGACCTTTTTGAGGCCAGTAACGGACGCGCGTGTGTGTGCGTGTGTGTGCGTGTTTGTCAGCCTAGCATGTTGAGGCAAGTAACAGGACGCGCGTGTGTGTCAGCCTAACATGTTGAGGCGAGTATTTGACATTGAATCAGAAAGGGTACGGTTCTTCAGTGAGGATGCAAAAAGGCAATGAGGCGGTCTAGAAGTCTGATGCCTAGCTGGATAGGCCAGGATAGGATAGCTGGATAGGCCAGGATAGGTTGCTGGATAGGCCAGGATAGGATAGCTGGATAGGCCAGAGTCAGGATTATAAACAATGCACGTGCAACGCATATTCAATTTGACGCACAAGTTTTGTAAGCTACTCGAGTACACGCTTTGGAGCAGGATGCCTTCATATCCATGAACACACATTTCCCCACCCTCCCTCTCCACAAACACACACATGCACACACCCTCACACACACGCATGCGTACACACACGTACGGACGCACATACATACACATGCAAACACATGCACATGCATTAGCACACGAGCACACACACACACACACGCACACACACACTCACTCACTCACACACACACACATGCGTACACACACACGTCCGCAGCTCCTTCACGCCAGCTTGGTGTCTGCGTGGCAGAACGAGCAGCTCCGCCTTGTGCAGCTTGCACATAAGCAGCAGTACACGCACAAGACACGATGCTTGCAACAGCAGAACCAGCACGCGCTGGAGCAGCATGCACGTGCCCTGCAGCAGCCCCACGCAATTTGGCTGGCCATGGAGACAAGTTGGGTAAACCAGCGGTTGCAGCTACTGTGTGTGCTGCTGGAGGAGGAGGATAAGGTGTGTTGGTTGGGGAAGGGGGGGGCTGCTTCAGTCTATTGTTTGTGGTGTGCCTCATGATGTACTTGTTTTGTACGTGTACGTGTACGTGTACGTGTACGTTTACGTGTACGTGCACATGCACGTGTATGTGTACGTGTGTGTGTGAATGTGCTGTATGTATTCAGATGTAGCTGTTTTTATCAAGCTGTTTTTCCAATGCGTGTGTGCCTCACGGTGTAACGCACGTAAAGAATACACTCGCCCCTTATTTTGCGGTGGTCTCTATTTTAAGAGGGGGGATTGTCATGAGGTATGGTCACAAGAATGTTACTGTGCTTTCCTTGCCGACCACGATGACATCTTCACTCAGTGAACCCCCTCTGGCAAATCCCTTGTTACCAAGCCTGCACGTCCCTTTTCGCCCAGCGACGCCCCTCTGGTAATAAGCCTACACGTCCTTATTTTTGGTGCAGCTGAGGCAGGAGCACCAGCCTGGACCTGCTCTTCCTCAACAGCAGCAGCAGCAGCAGCAGCAGCAAGGACGTCAGCAGCAGGCGCAGCAGCAGCAGCAGCAGCAGCCTAAACCTGCTCTTCCTCAACAGCAGCAGCAGCAGCAGCAGCAAGTACGTCAGCAGCAGACGCAGCAGCACCAGCAACAGCAACAACAGCAGCAACAGCAGCAACAGCAACAGCAGAAGCAAGAGCCTTCTTCAATGATCCAGGTGTGCGACGGATTATGTGTCATATGGGTGAACTGTTTTTGAAATGAGCGGATTTTTTGTCCTATGGGTGAAATGTTTTTGAAATGAGCGGATTATGTGTCATATGGGTGAACTATTTTTGAAATGAGCGGATTCTTTGTCCTATAGGTAGACAGACAATGGACTCTTCCAACAGTTTACAACAGTTTTTAACAGTTTCCAACCGCTTTGGAAAAGGAGGGACGCCGTTTTTTTTCCTGAAGCTTTGGACTGACAAAGTCGAGATGTAGCATTCATGTTTCATCAATATAACTTATCAATCTGATGGTCATGGTCATAAGACAACGACCACACAAATACACACACAAACACACACACACATATATATACACTCCCAAATGCCCACACATGGGCACGCGTACATGCATGCAAGCACGCATATACACACAGAAACTCACACATACACATATGCATGCATGCAAGCACGCATGTATGCACACACAAACTCACACATACACATATACATGCATGCACACATGTATACACACACAAGCTCACACATACACACACACATGGACAGGTGCTCGAGTCCGCCACAAGCCCTCTTCCTGAAGGAGTGGTGTTGCCGCCACAGCTCAACCGCACTGCTCTTGAATTGCTGCCGCTCAGCTTGCCTGTGAGTGTGTTGCTTGTCCGCACCCTGTTTGTGAGTGTCATGATTTGTACGTGAGTGTGTTGCTTGTCCGCACTGTCTATTTATGAGTGAAATGATTGTATGTGAGTGTGCTGCTTAATGACTAGGGTTGGCCAGAACCATATATATACGGTGTACATACGGTATTTTGGCTTGGAAATCACAAAATCTACGGTGTATATATACGTATATATACGGTTCTGGCCAACCCTATTAATGACGCTGTTTGTTAGTAACTGTATTTTTGTGTGTACCTGTGAGCACACGTGGCTCTTACTCTGGGCTTGAACGCTTTGGTTTTGGTATGCAATTTGCATGTATTTGCGACTTGTTGTGCTGCTATTCTTCATAAATTTCCTGTGATGACACGTGTGTTTCTGCTGGTGTTGCGTGCAGAACTGCTTTCTTAGTGTGCCAGCATTGTTTGCTTTGTGCTTGCATTGCGTGCGTCTGTGAGCATTGGAGCACGTGCTCTAAATTAAGCACTTGTTTTAAATCTACGTGCACATCTGTGCACAGTAAGGTGATCAAGTAAAAATGCAGATAGCACGTACGAGTGGAAATCTGCTCTCTATCTCTATCAGAGTATAACACACAAACTCCAGTTCTTGTAGTGCAGCAGAATTGACACGCTATTTATCACTCTTACTTCTTATCTGTCTTGTTTCCTTGACTTAAGCTTAGTTTTCCCTACTCTGTGTTTGTTTTCTTGTCCCGTTGTATATGCTGTTTTTCTTAGAGCAAGTTTTTAGGGCTTTGAGCAGTTGTGTCATTTCCTTGGTAATAAATCCCCCGCCTACTGCATCTCACGATGCAACGAAAAAGAACTTGCACGTATACAAACGTGCGCACACACAGTTACAAAAATGCAACAGCTCTGCAAACACACGTTCACAAACACACACACATAGGACCTGGTTCAATGCACCTCCCTGTGCCAGCAAAGCATACACGTGGCGCTCAAGCATGCACAAAGACGTGCATAAATACACACACACACACACACACACACACACACACAAACGTTTACACAAACACACTTACACACACAGGACCTGACCCAATACGCCTCCCTACGCCAGCAAAGCATACAAATGGCCCTCAAGCATACAAAGCAGCAACGGCAGCCGCAGCACCAGCAAAAACAGCAGCACCAGCACCAGCACCAGCAGCCACCGCATCAATCCCCTGTACCCACACCCTCATCAGACTCACAGCAGGAAGCGCACGCACAACAATCACAAGTAGACACCTTTGTTGATGCTCACATTTCCCCTGCCACCACCACCACCACCGCCATCATCACCCATCCTCCTGTCTCCGCCCCAGACACGGTCCAAAAGCACTCTTCTCTTCCCAACGCAGCTAGCACTGCCCAGCGCTTGCCCCCTGCCAATCCCCATTCCTCTAGACCTGCCCCCAAGGTAACGCTAACCAGCCCATCCCCTCCCTCAAAAGATCATGTGGACGCCAGCTCCAAAAAGACGCTCCACCTTCCCACCTCACTCCCGCCACAAGCTGCCCTTACCGAACAACAATTGCCCGCACTGCAATCTGTTGTGGCTGCTGCCAGGGTGGCCTCCACACCCATAGCAGCCAACACTGCTGCTTCAGCTCCTGCTATGGGTGCAGCTGGTGCTATGGGTGCCGCTGGTGCCGCTGGTGCTGCTGCTATGGGTGCAGCTGGTGCTATGGGTGCCGCTGGTGCTGCTGCTATGGGTGCAGCTGGTGCTATGGGTGCAGCTCCTGCTTCAGCTCCTGCTGCTGCTATGGGTGTCGCTGGTGCTGCTGGCAAAACTGCTGCCTCCACTGCAGCTCCTCGCAACGCTGCTCCAGCACATGACCCCATTTCTCCTCACACTCTTGCTGCTGCGAGCCCTACTGATGCTGATGCTGCTGCGGCTGCTGCTGCTGCTGCGGCTGGGCTCATGCATTCAGCCCACCCTGCTTCTCTGAAGCCTGTTGGCAGGACTGACGCTATTCCTGTGGCTGCCGCCATTTCTCCTCGCAACGCTGCCCAGACCAGTGTTGCCGCTTCCTTTAAAGCTACTGCTGCTGATGATGCTGATGCCAACGCTGCTTTGCCAAGCGCTTTAGATCTCACCGCTTCAGCCTCCCCTCCTCCTCCTCCTCCTCCTCCTCCTCCTCCCCTCAATCAAACGCCCCAAGAGATTCAGCAGCTACGCCTCCACGAAAGGCGTGAGAGAAGAGGAGAGATGCAGCAGCAGCAGCAGCAGCAGCAGGGACAGCAGCAGCAAAGCAAGCCCAGCGGCGTGCTGCAGGAAATTGACTTGGCTTGCATGGAAGCCTGCCCTGACTGTGTGCCCTCAGAAAAGCTGGCACGCAGAGCGCTGGTGCATATCTTCAACGGGCTTGTAAAGCAGGTGTGTGTGTACGTGCGTGCGTGTGTGTGCGTGCATGTGGGTGTGCGTGTGTATGTGCGTGCGTGCGTGCGTGTGTATGTGCATGCGTGCGTGTGTGTGTGCGTGCGTGTGTGCGTGCGTGTGCACGTGTGGTAGAGTGTGTGTGAGTGTATGTGTGTGTATGTACGTGTGTGTGTGTGAGTGTGCGTGTGTATGTGTGTGTGTGCGTGCGTGTGTGTGCGTGCGTGTGCGTGTGCGTGCGTGTGCGTGTGCGTATGTGTTTGTGTGAGTATGTGTGTATGTGTGTGACATACTCAGGTATTATTGTTAATCCAGGCGTGCACGGCAGAGACAGTGGCACACAGGATGCTGATGCATTTGTTTTGGAGGGGTTGTCAGGCAGGTGCGTTGTGTGTTGTGAATTGCGTGCGACGTTCCCTGTGAATCGTCAAAGGCATGTTCGGGTGCCTAAGGGAATCAAGCGGACAGCAAGCGTATTCTATTTTGCACAGTGTATTTCAGGTGTGAGTGGTACATAGAGTACTGACACATTGATGCCATGTGTCTGTGCATTGTGTTTGCATGTGTATTTGGTTTTTGGAGTACTGCCACGTTGATGCCACATGTCTGTGCATTGTGTTTGCAGGTGTACGTTGTATGTGGAGTACTGACTTGTTGATGCCACATGTCTGTGCATTGTGTTTGCAGGTGTACGTTGTATGTGGAGTACTGACATGTTGATGCCACATGTCTGTGCATTGTGTTTGTAGGTGTACCTGGTGCGTGAGGAGACCATGCGGTCCTCTGAGCTGGCCGCCAAAGACCAGAGCTTCATGCACGATGCTGCCCAAAAGTTTCGTGAACAGGTGCGGTTCCACAATGCACGATGCTGCCCAACAGACTCGATGCATGATGCACGATGCTGCCCAACAGACTCGATGCATGATGCTGCCCAACAGACTCAATGCATGATGCTGCCCAACAGACTCGATGCACGATGCTGCCCAACAGACTCGATGCACGATGCTGCCCAACAGACTCGATGCACGATGCTGCCCAACAGACTCGATGCACGATGCTGCCCAACAGACTCGATGCATGATGCTGCCCAACAGACTCGATGCATGATGCTGCCCAACAGACTCGATGCACGATGCTGCCCAACAGACTCGATGCATGATGCTGCCCAACAGACTTGATGCACGATGCTGCCCAACAGACTCGATGCACGATGCTGCCCAACAGACTCGATGCACGATGCTGCCCAACAGACTCGATGCATGATGCTGCCCAACAGACTCGATGCATGATGCTATGATGCTGCCCAACAGACTTGATGCACAATGCTGCCTAAAAGTTCCGTGGACAGGTGAGGAAGGAATAACAGTATGTTGGAGCACACTCATTTATTCAGTGCAAACAGGCTTTGGTCGAGAAAACAGAGGGCACAGGAGAACTCACTGGCTGCTGAGCCAAGCAGGTTGTGTTTGGCGATAGCTATGACCATGAATGCACAGTGGTGCTCATACTTCCGTGTTCAGTTTATAGTTTATAATGATTATAGATGTGCGTAATGCTGAAGCAGCCGTGATCAGTACTTCCGTGTTCGGTTTATAATGATTATAGATGTGCGTAATGCTGAAGCAGCCGTGTTCAGTACTTCTGTGTTCAGTATATAATGATTATAGATGTGCGTAATGCTTAAGGAGCCGTGATCAGGCAAGTGAGCAAGGAAGATGCACATAAAGCTGAAGTGGCGTGGAACTTCCGTGAACAGGTGCAGTCATGTTTGTGTACAGCTTTTGTATGAACAGTGTACAGCCATGTTTGTGTACAGCCATGTTTGTGTACAGCTTTTGTATGAACAGCATGGCCAGGGCGCGGCAAGAACATGGTACATGGTACATGGTAGGAGCAAGTACATGGTGCAAGAACATATGGTAGGAGCAAGAACATGGAGCACTTACATGGTACCCGGCAAGAACATGGTACGCGGTAAGAACATGGTACACGGTAGAAGCAGCAGGAAGGGGGAGTTGGCTGGGCTAGCTGGTATTGCAGCAAACGGTCTCAGGTGAAGCTGTGTGTCCAAAAAAGTAGTTTTTGCCTCCTGCGTGTTATGCCCAATGCAAGCACATCAAGCTGTCATTTTTGTGACAACAGGTGTGGACAGGAAGAAACGTGCATACTGTCGTTTTAAACTGTGCGGGTTGGAATTGCTTTGCATGTCTGCTGTGTGATGAATGCGCATGCACTCACACTCTTGCTTATAACGCAAACTACGTTGCTAAGGATCAATGTGCATTTAGGACAGGAGATGTGCATCATTGTTCATGTGCATAAGTAGCACTGTGCATGTGCATAAGGATCAATGTGCATTCAGGACAGGAGCTGTGCATCAATGTTCATCATAAGGATCAATGTGCATGTGCATAAGGATCAATGTGCTTTTAGGACAGGAGCTCCATGGACCCTTGCTGAAGGTGTTGACCTACATAGGGAGGACTTATTGCCCGGTCAAGAAGCTGAGCAAACAACAAATCAGGCAGGCAATAAGTCCTCCCTATGTAGGTTAACAGAGGGACTACTGAAAATGATCACTGCTTGATGAATGCTTCACTGCTTGTGAATACTTTACTGCTTGATAAACGCATCACTGGAAATGCTTCACAGATCACTGCTTGATGCATGCTTCACTGCTTGTGAATGCTTCACTTGTGATGAGCGCTTCGATGCTTGATGAATGCGTCACTGGAAATACTTCACGGATCACTGCTTGATGCTTCACGGATCACTGCTTGATGATTTACGGATCACTGCTTGATGCTTCACGGATCACTGCTTGATGCTTCACGGATCACTGCTTGATGCTTTATGGTACACTACTTGATGGTTCACGGATCACTGCCTGATGATTTGATGAGGCTTACTTGAGGGCCCTCAAGAATACACGTCATTTGGTATCCAACGCTTGGGTTTAATCCGTATTTCTGCTGGTGGAGTTGGGCAGTACCACCAATCATGCACAACTGCGAGTGTGCTTGTTGAGGTGTACTTTGAAAGAGCACCTTGCTAGATGCACTCCTCTTATTATGTGAGCACTCCTATTGCTCTGTGAGCACCCCTATTATTATGTGAGCACTCATATTATTATGTGAGCTCCTAATAAATATGTTAGCAACCATTTCCACTTAAGCATTGATTGCCAGTCACCCAGCACGTGTCGCACTTATTTGTTTGCTCTATACCATTAAAAAAAATCAAGCACTTGAAACGTGTCTCAAGCCTGGTTTAGGTGCGCTTGGATCTTGTTTGAGCTCATGTGTGCATGCATGCCTAAATAGGCTGTGTGTGTACATTCCGTGCAGGTGAAAGACCTTGGCAGCCTGGCCTCAAGTCTTGCCTCCAGCCTGGCTCAAACAGGCAACCCGCCAGCCCCACTTTCTAGCGGACTCCTGCTCTCATGCCTGCCGCAGGTGTGTGTATGTGTGTGTGTGTGCGTGTGTGTACTCACCTGACTATAGGGCTGGCTGGAACCACGTAAATGCAGCTTGATAGTGTTGAGATTCGACATGGGCTTTTAAGCATACGATACCTATAGGCTTTTAAGCTTACGATACCTGTAAACACGTGTGTAATCATACGTTGTTGGACGACTTTGCATGACCCGAAACTCCTGCGCTGTGTGTGCCTTGTATGATTGAAATCAGCACAACGAGGGTGTTGTTTTCAAACTCCCTTGACTTTATCAGTCCCCTGTACAAATGCTTGTCCTGTAATAGAGGAGGTCTGAGGTCTGCGTTATACTGGCCTGCAAGAAGAGGGCTCAAAATAAAAAGTCTGGCAATTTGCGCTAGTTCAGAACCCAAGCCCCTTGAAAAGGACTCCATCTGCGTATATAGGAATTTGGCACCAAATACAATCATACTAAAACTTCTTTGCATGCAAACTCTCCCACAAAGAAGCCGCACGTATTCCCTATGGGGACAAGGGGGAGGAGAACTTTCCCTGCATTGGAATTCCAAACCCCGTGCTGCTCCCTTATGGGTTCATGCATTGGGTTCCGAACCCCGTGCTGGCTCCCTTGTGAGTCCATGCATTGGGATTCACAACCCCGTACTGTTCCCTTGTAGGCCCTTCATGTTTTTTTATCTTTGAAATTCCAATTTTGCAACATTACATCGACCAATCGTTCCAACCCTGCAACATTGCATTGAAATTTCGAACCCTGTGCTGCACCCTTGTAGGCCCTTTCTGAGCTCAAAAGGATTGAGGTGGTCAATGAAGGGTGGCCACTGCCCTCACAGCCGCAACCGCAACCGCAGCCACAGCAGCATGCCCACACACAGCCACAGCAGCAGCAGCACCAGCACCAGCACCAGCACCAGCAGCAGCACCAGCATACCCAGCCACAGCCACAGCAGCATGCCCACACACAGCCACAGCAGCATGCCCACACACAGCCACAGCAGCATGCCCACACACAGCCACAGCAGCATGCCCACACACAGGCACAGCAGCAGCAGCACCAGCAGCATACCCAGCCACAGACACAGCAGCATGCCCACACACAGCCACAGCAGCAGCAGCAGTCACAGCAGCAACCCCTTCAATCATCACCACAAGAGCACCACCACCACCACCACCAGAATCAGCAGCCCATGTTAAACATGCAGCCACAGCAGCGACATGGCTCGCAGGTACCTCCAACCCCCCAGCAGCCTCTGCATTCTAAGGACTGTGACACGCACGTACCCTCCCAACACTTGCACAAGTATTCAGACCGGGAAGTTAAGAAGGGCAGGGGGCTGCGGCTTATAGCATCCCCTGAGCTGCAGCGACAGCAGCAGCAGCAGCAGCAGCAGCACCACCACCAACACCATCTTTACCAGCAGCAATGCCAGGTACAACAGCAGCAGCAGCAGCAAACACAGGCCGCCCCACACAGCGGTCAATTGCGCCTGGTCTCACCCCAACAGACGGGAGGTGCTCAACTATCGCCCTCCGTACTAAAGCACCAGCAACAACAACACCCTCACCCTCACCCAACCCTGCAACAGCAGCAACAGCGTCATGTACATGCTCCTGCTCAAGAACACCGGCAGCCACAACATATACTGCAGCAACAGCAACAGCAGCAGCAGCAGCAGCAGCAGCAGCAACAGCATTGGCAGAGATCAGAGCCTCTGCCTGATCCTGAGATCATTGTGATTGACAGTGACTGAACGAGCATTTTTCGTGCTGGCAGAAGCATTGCCTGCTCTTAATGTTCCGTAAACTGGGACAAGAATTGTGTAGAGCCGCGGACCAGACTCAAGGCTGCACTGTAATTTTCATCAAATGTTTTTGCCACAAAACCTGAACGAGCGTGCCCCCACATTGATTAGTATGGTACGAACTTTATATCATGATACAACACCATCCATTTAGAACAAAATAGGGGGAGTATTTGACTCATGTTAGCAGGTTTTGACTCATATTGACCCTTTTGCGATAAACTTTTATGGCATTTAGTAGGGTGAAATCCGTGTATATAAAATAATGCGTGTATACCTTATATGAAACGCATACAAGGAGTAAGGGGGTAAGGGTAACGTATACAAGATAGGTGCTGCACACAAAAGGATACCAATTCACATATCTCTCCATTTGCTCAATCATTTCACTCCAAATCTTTGTGGTGATTTGTTTGCTCAAAGGACTCCAAAGCATTAGAAATGTGTGCAATACCAATACCTGTGGGAGTTTGATAGCAAATAGTGGGATTTACGCCACAGCATAAGCGCCGAAAAGTGCCAATCAACAACTTTCATACACAAAACAGTTCAATAACACATCACCAACTCATAATACGTACTCAAAGAGTTGAGAAGCTTTGCCTCCAAGCTCCATGTGCACTCTGTAAACGTTGCTGCTAAACTGTCCGTACCAGACGTGCCCCAGTACTGTTATCAACTCTCATCACGAGCCAGTTTCAGGCCAAGCCTGCAACCCTCTTGATCCCCATTGATTTTTCCTTCCTTTTTGCGGTGGAGGAGCTTTATGGTACTCGGTACCAAAGTGGCTCCTTTCGATTAATTATTGTGGGGAGTGGCTTTCACTGCCTGCGTAGTTTTTCCTTTTTATTTTCGTAGACAATTGCTTCACTCACGTGCCACAGAGCACATTGTCAGAAAGCACGTCAAATTATGCCGCGGGCCTCAGTTGCCTCTCTCTTGCTTAACTCTAAAACAACTTCTGAACTGGCTGATTTTTTACGGTTCAATTAGCTATTAAGAGTATTTGAGCTTGCTACAGTCAATTAAACGTGTGTCTCATGCTTCACACTTTCCGCCGAGCTCTTCTGCTTTGAAATGCGTATCAGTGTTGTCAGATCGAATCACTGTCACTGCAAAGTATAAGACTCAGCACATCTACTGAAATGGTAGCGCCTTCGGATTGAGAAAGGCCTCCGAGGTGGAAAAACCATCCAGCAGAGGAGTGAGTTATTTGCAACGCTGGTCCCTAATGCTTCTACTAGTTCTCTGGCTCATGCCCTTGCACTCTTTGCACACATGTATCTGTGTCTACTCAGCTTTGCGTGCCTGCCACACTGCTGCTCCTTCCGGAGGTGGGACCCATGACTCAGACGGACCTCTTGGCCTCAATGTGGTAACGTATTAACATCGCTAAACAAACGAACAAATAGAATCGGAGACCTTACACGGCACAGGGTCTCTTGAGGATCCCCTCTAATGGTACCTCTTAGTTCACATACATGTCAATTGATTACCAAAACTATCAAATCCAGAAGATAAAGGTTATCAATAAGACTGGCCATCCAGCTTATTGAACAAGACATAAAGAAACTATCAACTGTCAACCAATTCAACTGCTCCGTCTCACGATTCGTCGCTGCCAACGATTGGGCGTGACAGTGTTGGGCTAAAAAGTGCAATTTATGCAGTTTATGGAACACATACCACACATTAGAACACATGAAAACCATGCCCTTTGGGGCAACTGTTGGCCCCCTCTGCCATTTTGAAGTCATAATGCAGTTCAAAAGTAGGGCAAGAAAACCGTTGACAGGCAGGTAAACAAATTGGGTTCTATGCTACAGTTCGCTGTAGGCTTCGTCATTACACCAAGCTGCCGTGGAGGGGAATTAAAACCAAAAATGGGCTGCAGGCCCTCACAAAAGCAAAACAACGCAAAGAAGCAAGCAGCAAGTCCAAAAGTCAGATCCAAGCGAGCTTAGATGGTAACACTCACAAGTCAAAGCACAAGCT
>Ga0307942_1003360_pt1 | contig 12951 bp, 12 predicted proteins | sample OrgLakmetagen175_FD_201846 | JGI IMG/M metagenome (GOLD analysis project Ga0307942, IMG submission 201846) | Saline water microbial communities from Organic Lake, Antarctica - #175 | ecosystem: Environmental > Aquatic > Non-marine Saline and Alkaline > Saline | place: Antarctica: Organic Lake...
GGGTCAAGGGGGGGGCTGCAATTTTTGTTATAGCTGAGGACTTATGCACTGCTGACAAGCTGGCGCGTCAGCTTGTCGGCAGAACATAAGTCCTCCGCTATAAAAAAGGCTAACAATTTTGGGGGGGTCCAGGGGGGTCCTGGGAGGTCTCTAGAAATTTACTGGGCCACTTTCACGAACTATAAATATATTTTTGGAATCCTCAGCTCAAGCCTAGTCGATTGGCACCCTTGTTGGGTGAGATGATCGAAGGGGGGGGGCTGGGTGCCTGGTCATAGAAATGCATGGAATGTCCCCAAGTAGGCCGTGGGGGTGCGTTCAGGCAAATTACCAGCAATTGATACCAAACTTACAGTTTACGCATTGCATTATGCATAAGTGGCATGAATGAAGTAAAAAAGTGTATTGGCAAAGGTTTTAGCTGGATTTGTGCACTAAACAGGTGGTCAGTGCAAGAGTGTGCGCAAACCAGTTTTTGCCCTGTAGCTCGTCAGGTATTGCATTATTTGGCATGAAAAGAGTGTAGGTTTATAGCGGCTCTAATTCTGAGCAGATTGACACCCTTTTTATTAGTGTGGGGGGTCAGGAAGGGGGTTTTGGGGGGGGGGGATTTTGGGGCCGGAGGCCCAAACTTTACACGTGACTGTCATGATTTTATTTTTCTCCTGGTCGGCCACCTTTTATTTCCTCAAATTAATAACAGGAGATGCAAGCCTCTTTCCCATCATTGTTCTGGCTGCATATCAATGCCGTGTACATTTTAAAAAAACACTGGCAGACATTTCCTTGTCCTTTCTTTTGGTGGGCATTGGGCATGATGCAAGGGGCAAGCACGCACATACATGGCAGAACACTCAGTGTCAATTGCCCGAGGCTGGTGACCTGGACAGCATTCAGCTCTTCAACATAAAGCAGTTTATTGCTGCCGTTAAAATAATGCTCGCGTGCCAAGAATTGCTATTCTTTCCCACGGCTCTTACTTTATATCCGGGTATGCCCCTTGCAGGGTGGGAATGATCAAGTCAAACACCCTTTCTTGGCCTTGGGGAGTAAAGTGAAGCCCGTCTGTGAAGTAGCGTGACCAGCCCTGCAGGTGTGTAAATTATGTTCGACTTAGCCATGTTCAATGCGTGATGACGATTCTTTCAGAATACAAATGAACCACAAAACACGCTCCTTTACAATGAAAAGGGAGCAAACTGAGCATGAAGTACCAAGAATCGCTTCCACCGCACAAAAAAAACAGTGGGGGTCAGGATAGTTCTTTCTGGTGCCTGATGACACTTGATCAAGGTTGATTATACCACGCAAAAGGGTTAGAGGGCTATAGTATAGCCTGCCCTGTCCAGAGCCCCACCAACATGAGGCTGTCAATCGACACGTTTCTTGTGCAAAAGCAGGTGAGTGACCTTTCTTACCCCAATGTTTGCGATTTATGGTGCACATCCAATCATTGATGAGCTGCAATTATGTGTGGAGCGGCGTGCTATGATAAAAAATTGATAGGTACTCATGGTTTCAAAGAAAAAAGGCAGGATTCACAAATTGACGTAATAAGCGCTTTATCAGAAATTCTTTCTTTCATGTTGTGACTCTAAATGATTGAGGAAGCTTCACCACCATCAAGGGTTGCAATTGCTGTCGTAGCCATGATGTATGACAATACATTGCAAACAAGCGTGAAAGCTCTTTCTCTTTGTGCGCATGCACACAGGAACACATACACACGATGCACACGTTTGCATGTATATGCAAACGTGCATTGCCCCACCTCATCTTCCTGCATCCGGTGCCAGCACACAGGAACACATGCATACGATGCACACGCTAGCATGTATATGCAAATGTGCATGCCCCACCTCATCTTCCTGCATCCGGTGCCAGAGATCAACAGAGGGCAGCCCATTCGCCTTAGCTGTCTCTAACGCCGCCTCTGCATACTTGCCTGTTTCGAGATGCAATATCAAGGTCATTTTAAGGATGAAGTTGCCAAGGGCAGTGTGCAGCTAGTTGTGTCACAGTTTAAACCTCTGCTGGAAGTGACGCAACAGCTAACACTACTGAAGGAAGGGAGCGTGACACACATCTTTGTGCAGCTATCTATCTTGCAGTGTGTGAAACTCACAACTTTGCTCCACCCATCCTTGACGAGCAGTTGAACGTCTTGACCGAGGCCTTATTATTGTACTGCTTAGAGTTATCTGACCTTATCATTTAACCCCCTGATGACATTGAAAGAAACATTCCTGACTGGGTTTTCCCAACACAACAAAACCTTCCAACTAGACATCAAAGCCGTCCAGATGGCGTATTTGTTATGCCCATTGAGGAAAGAGGCAGGCATTTGGATCCCAAACAGATCCCCCCAAAAGACAGAGACATACATCTTGTAGAATTTAAAATCTGCTCAGACATTAACCTGCAACAGACATTAGAAAAAGCGCACAACCAGCATCAACCTCTTATTTAGCGTCTACGAACAAGGAGCCTCCGAGGAATCTCTCAAAACAACCAAGTCACACTTCATGTTATACTTCTTGGAGCCGGGGGCAAAATCTACAATCAGAACACCTTAACCCCTCTTCTAAACTTAGGCGTCCCCACGCACAAAGTGCACCAATTAGCTATTAAACTGCACTGCCGTGCAATAAAAAGCTTGAACAAGATTACAAAAACAAGACACAAAATACACCTTAACAACAACAGTGATAATGGGGGATCTGATGGGGGGGTTACTGGTAGAGCGGCTGGCTTCAGGAGGGCTAGGCGCAGGCCAGATCACATGGCTGACAGCCCGCTGGATCCTTATTAGTCTCTGTTGTTTCTCCGTTTTTTCTCGTTTTTTTGGTGGGACTCTGGCTAGTGTGAGCACAAGTTGAGAGCCTTTCCTTAATGCACGCTGGTGACTTCCAGCGTAGATTTTTACTTTTACTTTTTCACAGCAGTAAAAGCTGGGACGGGTTCACACCCAATAAGTTGGGCTTCCATTTTAAAACAAAGCAGGCTGACAATTTCGTACCTGTCTCTTCATTGCTACGATCCAAAGCGATTAGCGCACTGCCCCCCTGCATTTGTGACAGACACAGGCACAGGTTGTTTGTTTTGCTGATTAAAAGGGGCACATCTCAAGGATTTCTGCACGATTCTTGACAAGTTTGAGCTAATGTGCGGTCATGTTAAACGGCAAAGCAATGTCACGCCCATTAGCAGATGTGCCGAGTCTTATACTTCGCAGTGACGGTTATTTGATCTGACAGCAAAGTCCAGCACTGATCTCCACCTGTAACAGCAGGCTGTCTTTCTCGATAGGGCAGACAACCCCAGGGTCGCTGCCCCATGTCAGCGCTGAGTAAGCGTTAGGACACGTGTGTGGGCTCAAGCTCACAGCAAGTGCCTGCATGTGAGCATATAAGGCAACAGACAGACAACGGGCGCATGTGAGCATGTAAGGCAACAGACAGACAACGGACGCATGTCACACACACACATACACACATTCACACACATACACACACACATATACACACACAGGGTGTCAGCAGCAAGGGTGTGACATGTTAAGGCACGCTCAAGGCTTCAAGCTTGCAGCAAGCTTCTTTCCATACAGTTAGGGAATACTATGCAATTATGGAAAAGAAGCCACTTGCTTATTGGGAAAAAGGAGGTCTGTAGCTCTGCCGGGTTTTTGTGCATGTGTGCCTTCAAACCTCCAGCAGCCAGCACCAAAGCAAAGGTAGAAGTTTACACTCCTAAAGATAACATTCGTTTAGAAAAGACTTGCAACAAATACTCTCACTAGCCAGAGACTTGCCAACAAATATCTTGTACCAAGTTTTAAGTTGAACGTGCCTTTAACAATTGCAAATGATAGGATGCAGGTAAGGAACTTCTAAATCACCTCGGCCAACCATTGCCTGCGTTTTTCGTTTTCCACGGGGGGCGGTGTGATGATGAGGATGTTTGAGACACCTTTTCCCCTGAAGCGAGTTGTGATGTGCACACAATCAGCCTTGCTTGATATGTATATATATAATGATAGTGCTTGCTGCGTGAACAAAAAAGCAGCAAGAATTGTGTTGAGCGAATTTTCTGTCTTTCAAGCCAAGCGAATGGCACGGAAATGCCTGTGGGATGGTACCCACCGCACATAGTCCACAAAGTGCTGCAGATTATTTTTGTACTCTTCCAAGGTTACATGCTGCGCTGCTACGACGGGGCTTGCTTGGCTGGCAGCGTCGTTTGCCCCAAAGAACAAAGCAACAAGTTTTGTGTTCTTGCTGTCCACATCGCTGAATACGTCCTGCAAGTAAGATACATCCGCCGTCACTTGTTTTCAGAATCATGGGCATTCCAACTCCAACATGGTTAGGTGCCCCTTCAGGAACAACAACAATGTCACACCTTCAATCCATTTGGGATTTGCAAGGTGCGTTGCATTATTACAGGGCAATGCATGGGGAAGAGAAACAGATCTGGACACAGATCTAGAGAGGAACAAGCACTGGCTGCAAACTTGTATGACCACAACGCAAAATGAATAACTTAGTATTCAACATCAAGACCTGGCCTGCCCAAACTTCCTGGTCCAGTGACCGGTTTGGTTTTTCATAGATTTATTTACAACGTCAAGAACATGCATGTGGTCCAGAACACCCAGCCAATCACCCAAAGGAGTAATACAGAACAACGCAAGTCGTTGAACATAAAGTCAATCAGAGCAAAACAATTACAGTGTGATCAGGAACACTCCTCAATTAGGAGCGTAGCCCATCGTGTGAGTTTGTGTGTGTTTGTGTGTGTGTGCGTTTGTGTGTGTGTTTGTTGCAATGTGAGCAGGCACACACCTCCAATAGGAACGTAGTCCATCATGTATGTGTGTGTGTTGTAGTGTGAGCAGGCATACACCTCCAGTAGGAACGTAGCCCATTGTGTGTGTGTTTGTGTATATGTGTGTGTGTGTGTGTGTTGCAGTGTGAGCAGGCACACACCTCCAGCAGGAACGTAGCCCATCGGGTGTTGTAGCCACTGAACCCTCTATTAAGGACGTCAGCCTACAACGGTTGTAGTGCAAGAAGTAAGGAGTACATGCAAGGGATCAACAAGCACAACTATGGTGGTGACTATGACGGGATAAAAGAGGGACGAGGGAGGACAGAGGTGCGAGTAAGAGCGATTTATAAATGAAAAGCGTTATTTCAATTAAAAACGTGTACTTTAGAAGAGTTATGCTGAAAAGGATCATGCGTTTGAGAGGGCATCCTTAACCAGTGCTCACACTAACCAGATCCTCACCAATCAGTTCAGCAACTAAACAAGACAAGCAGGAGCAATGTGGAATGAGGATTCATGTAACAAACGAACTTCCATCAAAAGCATTTATGAAATATTGTAGATCCAGATGATTGTAAGCCTTGCGCTCTGGCCTGCGGTTAGAGGAACATATATTGTGTGTGTCAACCTCCTCAGCAACTCCGCAAGAACGGCGCGATAGGCTCGTTTCTGGTCGTGTAAGAATTGGACTAACTGGACCATTCACTCTGTTCATCAGTAATCTGTTCTGAGTTTCAGTGCGCTGTGCTACAGTTATGGTGTACTGTGCTATTATATTTACACTGTGCTAAAGTTACGGTACGCTGCGCTACATTTACGGTACACCTGTGCGCTCTAGCGAGTGGTTTACCACTGCGGTTGGTATGAGATCAATATTCTTGTCCAAGTCGATGTCTAGGACATTTTGTACACTAAGTGACCGTGTATCATGTACACACATATACGCACAAACACACATACACAAACACACACACCGCCTCTCTGCACCTTCCGATAGAACTTGTGCGCCAGAGCAGCACACCATCCGCCTGTTGAAAAGCCGCGTTCTGTGAGGGAGTCACCTGCAGGAACAACGCGATGACAATACAGAGATGGTGAGGTGTTTGCGAGGAGGATGCACACATCACTTCCTGTCAGCCAAGCGTCAAACATTGACATGTCTTCATTTTATCGACTGGTCAAGGAGTAGTTAAAAAGCAATACCAAATAGAATGAATGATGGCCGGTGCTTTGTGACTCCCTGCGTCTTAGAGAGGTGAGGTCTTGGACTCAAATCGTGCTGACTGACACGCGGACAAAGGCTCAACTCATCCGTATTCCTTTCAGACGCCAATGCAAGTATGATCGTATAAGTACAAGTCATTAGGAGCAAAGTCATGTTCTCCACTTCACATATATTTTTGTCACAATGGTTTTAATAATTTAATAGATTGCGGCGACGAAGAACGGCACATATGCTCCTCGATATTAATTTTATTTTCCTCTACCGGCTGATTTAATTATATATTTTAATGAAACGCTTGGAATGTTCGGACACCCTACCACTGCTCGGGAATGAAGTACAATTAATCGTTTTTGCTCCAGACGAACATTTGATAAGAGTCTAGCGACCAGGGATCTACATCAAGAACAACACTTATATATGCGTTCATACCACGTCCGTGCAAGCAAGGACCTTGAATGAAGGTCACCCCTCACTGAGCCTCATTTCACTTCCTATGCTTGTCAGCAGACGTGTGCCCTCCCCCTCTGTTCAATCTAGATTTTTGCTGGTTGACACCAGCAAAAAAATATATCAGCCGCATGTACGTGGCTGCCCGTTACCCCCTTTTAAATCCTCTATTGTCAGTAGACGTGTCTTGATGACTAAACAAGGACTCTCGTCGATGAAGCAGTCCTCATACTTGTAACTTGATAGTTATCCTCCTCACCCCACTTAACCTTCCTCCTCAACTCCCTGCTGTTCACTGCTGCAGTCAGCCACAATTGCAATTTTTAGATGAGCAGCCTCAAATCTAAAGGCATTTGCAACAGCGTGAAGACTGGTGGAAATGCCTTTACAAGGAACTAACCAAAGTAGCCAATCAAAAGTCCACAGCGAACGTTCACGTGCATAATGTTAATTCATAACCATCAGGGTGCGTCTGTGGTCTAAAATGCCCCTGCCGTGTGTCAAAAATAGAGACCTCAGTTGAGCAAGCTGGGACAGTGGCCGCGTTTGCGTGTCCACCAACAAACATAAAGAACACTAGAAAACACAAAGTTCCGCCAGTTCAAACAGAACAGACGTGGCAAGGTAAAGGTTCACAAGAAAAGGCCAAGTTCAGTCAAGAAGTGCGACTGCTAGTGGCAAGGTATAGCCTGGCGCGTTCAATACTGTAGCACACTAGCCATTACTGTGGCACACCAGCCAATACTGGCACGTTCAATACTGTGGCACACCAGCCAATACTGTGCTTCTAGCCAATACTGGCACGTTCAATGCTGCAGCACACTAGCCAATGCTGTGCTTCTAGCCAACACTGGCGCGTTCAATACTGTAGCACATTAGCCATTACTGTGGCACACCAGCCAATACTGGCACGTTCAATACTGTAGCACACCAGCCAATACTGTGCTTGTAGCCAATACTGGCACGTTCAATGCTGCAGCACACTAGCCAATACTTTGGCACACCAGCCAATACTGTGCTTCTAGCCAATACTGGCACGTTCAATGCTGTAGCACATTAGCCAATACTGTGGCACACCAGCCAGAAGGGCAATTAACTTACAAACATCCTCTCACGCACATCCTCACACGCACACCCTCACACGCATCCTCCCTCTGGGAATAAGAATCACCACTGCTCATGTGCGCTGTCACTGTACGGCTGTCACTGTACGGCTGTCACTGTACGGCTGTCACTGCCAGCGCTACGAGTCACTGCGCATTGTCAAAGCGAGCGTGCTCAAACCGTACAGCAGTGAATGCGTGACTCACGCAATCTCCAAGCGTGCTCACTCCGTGCAGCAGTGAATACGCTATGGAGTCACCGCTGCTCAGAGCGCGCTTTCGCTGCAGCGCAGCAGCCAGCGCTACGAGTCACCCCGCATTGTCCAAGTGTGCTCACACCATGCAGCGGTGTGAGCATCTAAGGGAGCAAAAACAACGTGTGGTCACGGCAAGGGCACACACACACGCACACACACACACACACTTTCACATGCCGTAGCTCAAATACGCTCTTGCAAAGCACAACCCGTGGACGCAACAAGCGGATGATTGAAAGCTCACAGCAAACCGGGCCATTGTAACAGCTTGAGGATGAGTGTGAGACAACAGCAAGCGGAGTCATTGTAGGGTGTCGCAGCTGGACCTCAACCCCGCACGCTGATGTACAAGTTGTTTAGATCTTGTAATCAGTGCTGAAATGAGGGGTGACATAGCCGCCTGTGATGTCCCGCAGTGTGCAGTTTGAGGGGTCCTTGTACCTGTATGTGTTTGGATGTGTGTGTGTGTGTGTGTGTGTGTGTGTGTGTGTGTGTGTGTACTCGCCATCCAAAAACAGTTTTCTGCAGGGCTTTGGATTCAGATGGTCATGTGTGGAGTGTCATCACACGGCCAATCACACACTCATACACACACTCATACACACACACTCATACACACATACACACTCACACATGATTTTTACAGTTGTTGTGATTGCATGTCAATCGTTCCAAGCCTCAAACCTAACATGAATCATTCTAAAAGACTAGAATAAGAGGCTCCGCGTCTTTACACTGGTAGCCCCTCCTCCGCAAGAGCTTTATACATTACTCAACGATCTCAAGAGCCCATCAATCAAGAGCCTTGTATCAGCTATTTAAGCTTCAAATTATACCTGAATTACCTATCGGAACCCATGATAAATTTTTAGGATTGGCTAGAACCAAACACACATACGTACATATGGCGGATGTACGTTACTTTACGCAGGAAATTTGCCTTACATGCCGTCATATACAGTGTGTATAATACATCCAGTCCTGGCCAACCCTACTCATTGAAGGAGTCCTGGAAGAAGAGACTTCTTTACATACACTTGCATTCCCTCTGCAAGAGCTTTATGTGGTTTATTGGAACAATAGCAATGCTGGACAAAATATGTGCTCAGAGCTCCGTAATTCACTGTAGAACTGTAAAAGCGGTGTGCTTACATTGGAAGCCAAGTGTGCTGACGGTCAAAATGTGGGAGCAATTGAAGCAGCTCAGTTGCAATGCCTCTACTGATGGCAATCTGCCCCTACTGACAGTGGAAGCCACTACAGATAGTGGAAGCCAAGTGTGTTGACGGTAATAAACTGGGAGCAATCAAAGCAGCTCAGTTGCAATGCCTCTACCAATGGCAACCTGCCGCTACTGATAGTGGAAGCCACTACAGATAGTGGAAGCCAAGTGTGCTGACGGTCAAAATGTGGGAGCAATTGAAGCAGCACAGTTGCAATGCCTCTACTGGTGGCAACCTTGTTGCATCTGTATGGTTCAACTCAAGCAACAAGCTCGCACGTTGTACCACCTGTGGTCACTTCATGGGTGGCACTGAGGGCAAACACAATAATTTATTTTTGTACTTTATTAATAAATAACTCCTCACACGTTTTACCACCTGTGGTCACTTCATGGGTGGCACTGAGGGCAAACGCAATCGTTTATTTGTAGGGTTGGCCAAAACCATGTATACGGTGTATATATACGGTTTTGTTGGCAGGGAAATCACCATATATACGGTCATATACGGTGTGTATATACGGTTCTGGCCAACCCTATTTATTTGTGAAAATATTCAAGCAACAAGCTCACACGTTGTACCACCTGTGGTCACTTCATGGGTGGCACTGACGGCAAACACAAACGTTTATTTGTGATAATATTCAAATCATAAATTCCTCACACGCTGTACCACCTGTGGTCACTTCATGGGTGGCACTGAGGGCACACGTAACCGTTTATTTTTGATTAATTAAATCATACATAACTCACACGTTGTACCACCTGTGGTCACTTCATTATTTTGCAAAACATTTAGATAATCAATAACTCACATGTTGCGCCACCTGTAACCACTTCATGGGTGGCACTGAGGGCAAATTTATTTCTCACACTTTGATCACATTTAAATGGTCAATGACTCACATGTTGCGCCACATCCACTCCATGGGGGGTACTGGGGCGACCTTGGCAGCCTCCACGGCAGCGTCCACCTAAAGGGATGGAAGTATTCACATGTGTGTGTGCGTGTGTGTGTGTATGTGTGTGTGTGTGTGTTAATGTGTGTGTGTGCACGTGTCTTCAGCGTGTACACACGTATGTGTGTGTGTGCGTGTGTGTGTGCACGTGTTTTCAGCGTGTATACACGTATGTGTGTGTGTGTGCGCATGTGTGCCTGCGTAGAGCAACGAGACTGCATATGCATTGCTGGAGGAGACGCTGTTACGCACTGCACACTATCGGGGTTGGCAAGAACTGCGTGTACACACACACACACACACACATACGCTGCACGGACACACTTAAGGAGATCTCACTGCTTGACACATTTATAGGCACACCGTATGCTCGTCTGCAGGGTACAGGTGGCATGAAGTGTGCTTCTTGCCACCCTGCATGTACTCCATATACTCCTATACTCCCTATACTGAATATACACCGCAAATGACCGTACACCTGGTGATTTCCCTGCCAAAAACATCGTGCACACACTTTAGATACATGGTTGTGCTAACTTGCGTGGTGGCCAACCCTACAACACCCCAACGCTTCAGCCTTTTGCACACCCCTTGTACCGCAGCTACGTGTGGGTCCCTCCTTACTGTTCATGGTTTGAATACAGCGTGAAAAACGAGTAGCAGCTCCGATTCAGCTGCTCTATAGCAACTGCACAATTCAGAGTCAGCGTTGCCTTCACAACTGCACAACTCAGAATCAGCAATGGCCTTAACAACCGCACAACTCAGAGTCAGCAGTGGTCTGGACAACAGCACAAATCAGCGACAGCAGTGGTCTTGACAACTGCACAAATCAGCGACAGCAGTGGCCTTGGCAACAGCACAAATTAGCGACAGCAGTGGCCTTGGCAACAGCACAAATCAGCGACAGCAGTGGCCTGGACAACAGCACAATTCAGAGTCAGCAGTGGCCGTAACAACCGCGCAATTCAGAGGCAGCTGCCTAGTCCAGGGTTCAGGGGCATTTGACCGGTTTGACCATCAGCGTTATACCTAGGGTTGGCCAAAACCATACATGTACAGTTTATACACAGAGTTTTTGGCTAGGACATCACCAAATATACGGTCATATACGGTGAATGTACACGTTCTGGCCGACCCTAGTTATACTTTTTTCTCTCACCTCTTTCTTTGTATCCCGCTCGACCACCTTCAGCTCCTCAGTTGGCATACCTGTGTGTGTGCGTGTGTGTGTGCGTGTGTGTGTGTTTGCGTGTGTCTGTGTGTGTGTGTAAGTGTGTATGTGTGTGTGGATGTGTGTGTGTGTGAGAGTGTGAGTGTGCGTGTGTGTGCGTGTGTGTGTATGGATGGAAGTGTGTGTGTGTGTTTGTGTGTGTGTGTGCATGTGTGTATGGATGGAAGTGTGTGTGTGTGTGTGTGTGTTCGTAGACGCCAACAATTTCGACTTTGCTACACACTGTCAGAAGCGCACGAATCCGACCATGTGACTTGCTCTACAATAGATGACTTGCTCTACAGTGAATCCGACCATGTGACTTGCTCTACAGTGGATGACTTGCTCTACAGTGGATGACTTGCTCTACAGTCAATGACTTGCTCTACAGTGGATGACTTGCTCTACAGTGGATGACTTGCTCTACAGCGGATGACTTGCTCTACAGTGGATGACTTGCTCTACAGTGAATCCGACCATGTGACTTGCTCTACAGCGGATGACTTGCTCTACAGCGGATGACTTGCTCTACAGCGGATGACTTGCTCTACAGTGGATGACTTGCTCTACAGTGAATCCGACCATGTGACTTGCTCTACAGCAAATGACTTGCTCTACAGTGGATGACTTGCTTTACAGTGAATCCGACCATGTGACTTGCTCTACAGTGGATGACTTGCTCTACAGTGAATCCGACCATGTGACTTGCTCTACAGCGGATGACTTGCTCTACAGTGGATGACTTGCTCTACAGTGGACTCCTCAGGGGGTGTCAAGCATAACATCACGGCCTAGACCCCAGCAGCCTTGTCGGTTTCTTTCTCAGTGCCTAACAGCTTCCAACACTCTTGCGGCAAGCGTCTTTGTCGTGTCATAAAAAAATCCACCTGGCTACAACATTCTCACCAGCTCCCAGCAGCAGCTTCCTCACACGCTCTACAGGGTCTCTGTGCTGGCGTGTGTGCGTATTTATCGGACTACCGTCATTTACATCTGGCTACAACATTCTCACCAGCTCCCAGCAGCAGCTTCCTCACACACTCTACAGGGTCTCTGTGCTGGCGTGTGCGCATTTATCAAACTACCGTCATTTCCATCTGGCTAAAACATTCTCACCAGCTCCCGGCAGCAGCTACCTCACACGCTCTACAGGGTCTCTGTGCTGGCGTGTGTGCGTATTTATCGGACTACCGTCCTTTCCATCTGGCTACAACATTCTCACCGGCTTCCAGCAGCAGCTTCTTCACACGCTCTACAGGGTCTCTGTGCTGGCGCATGGTGTTGATCTCATCACGCGTACGGTATGTGGATCCTGGGTCAGACATGGAGTGGCCGTGGTACCTGTGTGTGTGTGTGCGTGCATACGTGTGTGTTTGAGTGTGTATGTGTGTGTATGTGTGCATGTGTGTGTGCGCATGAGTATACCGTAGGTTCACGATCACTTAGGAAATTAAATAATTATTTGGCAAAAAAAGTGAATTTATAATGATTCTCGGGGCCCTCTCCGGACTGAATTTAAAGTGATATATTAATTATTAAAAGTGGTTTTCAGGGCGGTTTTAAGAATTAGCTCCCAGCGTGCCCTGGTTGTGAACCCCTGACCCGTTTTTGGAGCCCCTGTCCCCAGCTGAGAGGCTGGCCGCTCAGCAGAGGGACCATGAGAAGCTACAGAGGGAGAGGCAGCTCAGGGAGCTG
>Ga0307942_1003365_pt1 | contig 12937 bp, 1 predicted proteins | sample OrgLakmetagen175_FD_201846 | JGI IMG/M metagenome (GOLD analysis project Ga0307942, IMG submission 201846) | Saline water microbial communities from Organic Lake, Antarctica - #175 | ecosystem: Environmental > Aquatic > Non-marine Saline and Alkaline > Saline | place: Antarctica: Organic Lake...
CCCCAAAACCCCAAAACCCCAAAACCCCTTTTATTTGAACGTATGTGGAAGAATATTCTTATAATCTTTTTAAAGTTAAGAAAGGGGAAAATGGTAAGATATGGTTCCACGAATCCAATAGCTAAAGAGTTTAAGCTTGTTCCTCACTATGTTTAATGACTTCTAACGCTCTTTTGTTATAGCCGCAACCATTATTATGGACAAAGATTAATAGCGCAGGTGATGAGCCATCACCTAGATCAGGTCATACCATGACCACCGTGGGCAACACCTATGTTATGTTTGGAGGCCTACTTGTACAAAATGAACCCAAGAAAGTAGCTACGAAAGCCGATCCCACCGAAGAAGTCTACGTTATCAGAATTGGACAGAGTAAGTGATTGTTAGACAGACTAGGACTACCGCCTTATCTTTGCCTCCATTGTTAAGGAAACTAAAATATTATGTTATGATTCTTGCTGTTTGCTCTGGCTTGAGATTTAAGCTTAAGAGAAGTAAAAAACTCTGCGATCAAATTTGCAGTATCAATGATTAAGCAGAAAGCTTCAAAATCTTTGCTTTTTTCTATGAACCCTAGATTCAAATTTAAATTTTATTTCGACGCTTTTAAAAATTTCTTTAATAGATATTTTCCATTCAGGAATTATCCATTCATATCGATTTATTTTGTCGACTTTGTAAGTTTTTATTGCACCTTGCTTGTTGATGGCACAGTCTCATACTTACCTTATAGAAGACGTCAACTGGACCAAAGAAAAAGCCACAGGAAGTGAAAGACCATGTGGAAGAACTCAACACTCTGCCGTCTCTATCTCAGACAACAAGTTATTCGTGTTTGGAGGTCACACCACCGACGTAAGTACCTAGAAATGTCTAATTTGGCTAACTCATGCTATAGACTGAAACCATGAATGGTATCAAAAACCTGAACGACTCCTACATCCTTGACATCAGTCACATGGAGTGGTCGAACCCCGTTAATGAGGGATCACCACCATCAGTTGACGAAGAAGAGGAAGATAAGGAAGAAAATAAGGGAGATGCTGCCAATCAGAGTCAGATTGAAGGACAAAACTCTGGAGAAATTATACCTCAGCCAAGAGCCAACACTGCTTCTGCCTTCCTTGAAGGAAAAGTGTACATTTTCGGTGGTCACGGAGGAAAAAACTACCAAAGAATAGCATTCAACGATCTCTGGTGCTTCGACCTCGAAACTGGTTTCTGGAGCCAATGTAAATACAGTAACAACCCATGTGAAGCAAGAGGAGGACACTCAATCTTTGCACTTGGAAAGAAGATCTACATCTTCGGAGGATGGAACCTTGAGTCCCAGTACAACAACCTCGCCTCATACGATATTGATACTAAAGAGTGGCAAGATCTTGATCTCTACTGTGACTTGCCTAGATGGAACTTCAGCTCAGTCATGGTTGAAGCCATTCCATCATGGAAATACTTCATTTTCGGAGGAGAACAAGGAAATTTCACAGATGGAGGACCAAGAAGATTCGGTACCTTTGTAAACTCTAGTTGCGTTCTCGATATTGACTCCATGACCTGGATGGACATCAAGACAGAAGATACTGAAGAAGAGAATGGACCATTCCTACCAACAGAAAGAGAATACTCTTCTATGATCTATGATACCAAAAATTACAGACTTGTCATCTTTGGAGGATGGGCAAATGAATGGATTGGAGATGTCTACGCACTCAATGTGAGTTCCATTGTTGGACCACCATACGCCATTACAGAAATTGTTCCTCATCGTGGACAACTGACAGGTGGTTCTACTTTAATCATGAAAGGTGTCGGCTTCAAAGACACTTCTGACATCAGAGTCAAATTCTCAGTTGCTAAGCAAAGTGCAGAAGTCCAAGGAACTTATGTGAGCGAGAATGAGATCTCATGTGTCACTCCAAACTACGAACATATTGGACCCAAGGACTGCGAGGTTAGAATGAACATTCAAGGAGGTGACTACACCAATACTTTTTGCAAGTTTAGCTTCTTCATGAACACAAGAGAATTCAAATGTCTTGCATATGGACCAGGATTGCTTGATTCAGGAGCATGTGGGTCCCCAACTGAATTCATCATCCAAGCAAGAAATGATAACGACGAGAACAGAAAGAGTGGTAGAGATCACTTTGAAGTTAAGGTGACTAGTGTTGGAGAAAATATGAAACAGATTGATGCTGAACTAGTTGATAACCATGATGGTACTTACATAGTCAGCTACCAAGTTGATGAACCATGCGATGTCAAGATCGAAATTACTTTTGAAAACGAAAAACAAAAGATGGTCGCTATCAGAGGATCACCATACCATGCCTCATTCTCTGAAAAGGCAGTTTCTAGCTCCAATCAGCTTCTTGGACCAGCTATGGGTAAATATATCTCTACTAGTCTTGAGCAAATCAACGATTTTATTGGTTCTACTTCTAAAGGAATCAACTTGAAAGACAAAGACATTGAAAACAATGTGAAAGAGCTCATCTCAGTTAAGGAGCACGTTGAGAGTGTCCAACAAAGAAATGAAGAAATGATCTTTTGGCTTGACTGCGTTGATGAGTCACTCAAGCTTTTCCACAAAAACGATAAAGCTAAAGATAGTCAACTTAAAAGCATCAAGAAGAGCTTTGACAGTTGGGCTCACCTCAAGAAGCAAGCTAAAGAAGCAAAGAAAGATATTGCCTCTACAGTTGAGAATGAAAAAGAGAAATGCAAAGCTATGATCAAGAAGCTTGAAGATGATCTCAAGACTTACACAAACAACCTCAAGAGGAGAGAATTCTATTTCTACAAGACTGGACCAACTGATGCACAAAACAAGCTGAGTGGAGTTGGAAGTGAGATTGCTGATTTTGAGCAACAGATCTCTGATTATGGCTACAATGCTACTAAATTTGGTGCACCTGAATTGATTGAATCATCTACTGCCTCGGTCGAAGCTATCAAGCATGAGGTTGATTGTATGAATGTACTCTGGGACCACATTAAGCTTTGTGAAACCACTTTTGAAGGGTACATGAAGACTAAATGGATTGAAACTAAGCCATACGACATGGATGAAGAAGTTAAGAAGCTCCAGAAGACCACTAAAGACATTAAGGTTGACAGGAAGTGTAACGCATATGGCGGCCTTATGAATAACATCAAGACTTGGCTCAATTTCTTGCCACTCATTGGAGATTTGAGAGATGAATCTATGAGAGAAAGACATTGGACTGCACTCAAGAAAGAAGTCAAGAAGGACTTCGAAGTTGATGATCAACTTACTTTGAAGGATGTATATGAACTTGATCTCAACCAGAAGAAAGAAGCTGTTGAAGAAATTGCTGATCAGGCTAAACAAGAAGCAAGAATGGAGAAGACCTTGAACAAGCTTGAAGAAATTTACACACAGGTAGAATTTATTATGCAACAGCATAAGAAGACTGACATTTCCTTGCTCAAGATGGATGAAGACGATTTTGAAATGCTTGAAGAAAATCAAGTTTCAGTAAACGCTATGTTCTCATCAAGATTCTTGGTTACTTTTGAAGACAAATGTAATTACTGGCAAAAGAGTCTCGCAGGAATCGCTGAAGTTTACCAGCTACTCTCAGAAGTTCAAAGATCATGGAGTTTCTTGGAGAATCTTTTCATTCACTCCGAAGAAGTCAAGAAAGAACTTCCAACTGAATCTGAGAAATTTGTTGATATCGACAGAGAAGTGAAATCTATTTTAGTTGATGGAAAAAAGATGGTGAAGCCACTCATTTTCTGTAACCAGGACGATATCATGGCCAGACTTGAAGAAGTCCAGAAGCACTTGAATATTTGTGAGAAAGCTTTGAATGATTTCATGGATGGAAAGAGGAGAGCATTCCCAAGATTCTACTTTGTGTCAACAACAGATCTATTGGACATCTTGTCAAACGGAAACAATCCAGCCAAGGTTATGACTCACATGCCAAAGATTTTCCAGGCTATTGATTCTTTGTACCTCAAGGAAGAAGGAGATAGGCCATCAGCTACTGGTTTCGAGTCTTGCGTCGGAAAGGAGGAAGTTCACTTCAGTACACCTCTCAAACTTGAAGGAAAGGTAGAGAGCTACCTTGCTGATGTCATTGAAAAGATGAGATCCACTCTGAAGAGCATTGCTGATAAATCTTATAAAGAATTTGCAAACAAAGAAAGGAAGGACTGGTTGGTCATTGATCCATCACAAATCACCCTGCTGATTAGTTTAATCGACTGGGTTTCAAGAGTTGAAGAAGGAATGAGAAAGAACAATCTTGATAGCTGCCTCAAAATACAAAAGGAAATGCTTATTGGCCTCATTGAAATTGTCAGAAGTGATATTAAGAAAGAAGTCAGAACTAAAATAATGTGCATGATCACTCTTGATACTCACTCAAGAGATATTATTGAAGTCTTGATCAGAGAAGGAGTCAACTCCCCAGATGAGTTCCAATGGCAAGCACAGCTAAAAGCCTACTGGCTCCAAGAAAAGAGTGATTGTCAGCTCAAAATTACCGATGCTGAATTCTGGTATGGATATGAATATCTCGGTAACGGAGCAAGATTGGTTGTTACACCACTTACTGATAGAATTTATGTGACTGCTACTCAGGCTTTGCATTTATGCATGGGATGTGCCCCAGCAGGACCAGCTGGTACTGGAAAGACAGAGACTACAAAGGATCTCTCCTCAGCAATGGGAAAAGCTATTTATGTATTCAACTGCTCAGATCAAATGGATTACAAAGGAATGGGTGGTATCTTCAAAGGACTTGCTTCCTCAGGATCATGGGGTTGCTTCGATGAGTTCAACAGACTGCTTCCAGAAGTACTCTCTGTGTGTTCAGTGCAGTTCAAGTCAGTCACTGATGCCATCAAAGAAGGAGTGTCAAGATTCAAGATCCAAGACGACGAGATTTCACTTGACCCAACCTGTGGTGCTTTTATTACTATGAATCCAGGTTATTTGGGAAGAGCAGAATTACCTGAAGGATTGAAAGCATTGTTCAGACCAATTACTGTCGTGGTGCCAGATTTAGAATTGATTTGCGAAAACATGCTCATGGCTGAAGGTTTCACAGGGGCTAAGCTGTTAGCTAAGAAATTCACTACTCTGTATGCCTTATGTAAAGATCTCCTGTCCAAGCAGATGCATTATGATTGGGGTCTCAGAGCTATTAAGTCAGTGTTAGTCGTCGCTGGAGGATTCAAGAGAAGTGAGCCAGATTTAGATGAAAGAGCTTTATTGATGAGAGCATTGAGAGATTTCAACTTGCCAAAGATTGTTGCTGAAGATTTAGACATTTTCATGGGTCTTATTGACGATCTATTTCCAAAGATTGATGTACCAAGAAAAAGAAACATGGAGTTTGAAGCCCATGTTCAGACTGCTACAAAGGAATTCATGCTCTGGCCTGATCCAGAGTTTATCTTGAAGGTTGTTCAGCTCAGAGAATTGCAAGAGATTAGACATTGTGTTTTCGTCATTGGTCCCCCAGGATGTGGAAAGAGTTGCACTTGGAAAACACTAGCAAAATCACAAGAAATTAGTGGTGAAAAGACTACTTATATTGACATTAATCCAAAGTCTATTACTACAAATGAATTATATGGATATGTCTTGATGTCTACCAGAGAATGGAAAGACGGACTTTTGTCTAAAATGATGAGATCACTTGTTCAGGAACCAAACACTAATCCTAAATGGCTTATTCTTGATGGTGATTTGGATGCTAACTGGATTGAATCAATGAATTCAGTCATGGATGATAACAAGATTTTAACATTGGCATCAAATGAGCGTATTCCTCTCAAACCTCACATGAAATTGATCTTCGAAATCAGAGATCTTATGTTTGCATCACCAGCTACAGTATCAAGAGCTGGTATCTTATACATTTCTGATTCTGGAGGTTATCAATGGAGAGCATTCGTTAAATCATGGATTCAGTCTAAGAAGTACATTGAAGATGTGAAAGAGCAACTCCAGAACTTATTTGACAAATATCTGCCAGAGACCTTCCTCCATTTAAAGAAGTACTTCAAATATGTAGTACCAGTCGTCGATATTCAGATGGTCGTTTCATTATGTAAACTCCTTGAGAGTATTTTAGATACCCAAGAAGTTCAAGGACTTGAATACTTCTTTGTATTCGCCTGTGTCTGGTCAATCGGAGCAGGATTCTCAGAAGTAGATGGAAAAGATTTCAGAAGAGAATTCTCTAACTGGTGGAAGGACAAGTGGAAGACCATTAAGTTCCCATCAAGAGGTGGAGTATTTGATTACTATGTGGATATTCAAAACAGTAAGCTAGAAGAGTGGTCAAAATTGCTTGGAAAAGAATACAAAGTGAACACTGCCGAGCATATCTCAAGCTTCACAGTTCCAACTACGGACACAGTTTCATTCCAATACTTGCTGAAACAATTTATATCAGTTGGACATTCTCCTCTACTGGTAGGAAATGCTGGATGTGGTAAGACTCAGATTTCAAAGGGTCTCTTGAATGACTTGGCAGCTGATGGAGAGAGTTATACATACCAAATTATCAACTTCAATTTCTACACAGACTCAATGTTGTTGCAAAACATCCTAGAGCAAAGTCTTGAGAAGAGAGCAGGAAAAACATTCGCACCACCAGGAAAGGCTAAACTAATCTACTTCATTGATGATATGAACATGCCAAAACTTGATCCTTACAACACTCAGACAGCCATTGCATTGTTAAGACAACACGCTGATTATGGACATTGGTATGATAGAGTTAAAATGCAATTGAAGGACATTATCAACACTCAAAAATATGCTTGTATGAACCCAACTGCTGGTTCATTCTTCGTGAACCCAAGACTTCAAAGACATTTCTGGATGCTTGCTGTACCATTCCCAGAGATCTCATCACTCTTCACAATCTACTCAACCTTCTTGACTACTCACTTCTCCAAGTTCAAAGGATCAATCCAAGAATATGTTGCTCCTGTTATTAAAGCTACTCTTAGCTTGCATCAAGAAGTTGAGAAGAACTTCAGAAAGACAGCTAAGAACTTCCACTACGAATTCAATGTCAGACATTTGACTAACATCTTCCAGGGCTTGTTAGTCGCCAAACCAGAGGCCATTAAAGAGCCAGATAATTTGATTAAATTGTGGATTCATGAGTCAGAAAGAATCTATGGAGATAGACTTGTCAGCAATGAGCACATCAAGATCTTCAAAGCAGAGCTTGGAAACCTCGTTAAAAAATCGTTTGCTAAGTTCAACTTGAGCAAGTACTTCAACCCAGAGCTTCCAGAACCAATCATTTTTGCCAGATTTGTCTCAGGATTAGAAGAAAACTTATATGACCAATTCCCAGCAGTTGAAGACATGAGCAAGAGACTACACGAAGCTTTAAGCGAATACAACGATACCAATCCAATCATGGACCTCGTCCTTTTCGAAGACGCCATGTCACATGTATGTAGAATCTGCAGAATTGTCTCATCTGATGGCGGCCATGCTTTACTAGTCGGTGTTGGTGGTTCAGGAAAGCAGTCACTCTCAAGACTTTCCTCATTCATATGCATGTTTACCACCAAATCTATCATGATCTCCTCTAGTTATGGAATGAATGATCTGAAGACCGACCTCCAGGAAATGTACAACAAGTCCGGAGTTAAAGACGAAGGTATTATGTTCCTCTTCACTGAGGGCCAGATTACTGATGAAAAATTCTTGGTATACATCAATGATTTACTATCCTCAGGAGAAATTCCAGATTTATATGTTCAAGAAGACAAGGATGCTATCATCAACAACATCAGACCAGCAGTTAAAGGTGCAGGTATTTTAGATAACAAAGAAAACTGCTGGAGTTATTTCATCTCAAGAGTTAAGAAGAACTTACACATGTCTATTTGTTTCTCCCCAGTGGGTGAATCCTTCAGAGGAAGAGCTAGAAAATTCCCAGCTATTGTCAATTGTACCGTCATCGATTGGTTCCAACCATGGCCTGAAGATGCTTTGCTCTCTGTCGCAAGGAAGTTCACAGATGAACTTGAAATTGACACTGAAGAAATCAGAGAATCTGTTGTTAACTTTATGCCATTCTCATTCAAGATCGTAAATCAGGCATCAGAGGAAATCTTTGAGATCGAAAAGCGTTTTGTATACACTACTCCAAAGTCATTCTTAGAACTCATCAAATTGTTCAAGGTCATGTTCAACAAGACAAAGACTGAACTCGAGACCAGCAAAGATAATTACGAATTGGGAGTCATTAAGCTCAAAGAAACAGGAGAAATTGTATCCAAGCTTGAGGAAGACTTGAAGATCAGTCAAGTGGAAGTTGAAGAGAAGAAGCTAGTTGCTGATAAACAGGCTGAAATTGTTGGTAAAGAAAAAGCCAAAGTACAGATAGAAAATGACAAAGCTGAGTTAGAGGCTAAGAACTGTGCTCAAATCCAGATAAGTGTCGATGAGAAACTCACCTCAGTGCAGAAAGATTTGGGCGAAGCACTCCCATTGGTTGAGAAAGCACAGCTCGCACTTAAAGGATTAGATATTGGAGAATTCAGAACAATGAAGGCTTTCAAGAATCCACCAAAGGAAATTGTACTTACTTTCTTTTGTGTATTGAATATTCTTGCTTCCACAGACAAATTGATCCCAACTGATAAAAATGGAAAGTATAAAGCGCCAGATAATGATTGGAAGTGTGCCTTAGCACTGATGAAGGATCCAGGATACTTGATCCAGCTTTTGACTGACGTTAAAGATAAGATTGATAATTCACAAATTCCAAGTTACAACTTCAGAGCAATTAGGTCGACTATTAATGATGAGAAATTCACACCAGAAAACATCAAAACCAAATCTGGAGCAGCAGCTGGTATTTGTGATTGGATCCAGAATATTACTTTGTATTATGACGTCGTTGAGTCAGTCGAGCCAAAGAGAAAGGCAGTGCGTGAAGCCCAGGATCAACTCAAGGCTGCCAATGAAAAGAAATCTCAGATGGATGCTCTCGTTGAGAAATTGAACAAAGAACTTGCTATCCTCGAAGCTGAATACAAGAAGGCTATGGATGAAAAGGAGGCAGCTGAGAATGAGGCAAACAGATGTGCCAGAAGACTAGATCTTGCCCAAAGATTGGTAAATGCTTTAGGATCAGAATCAGAACGTTGGGGAACTGCAATCATTAATTTAACTGAGAAAAGGAAGGTCATTATTGGAGATGTATTGCTGGCAGCAGCTTTCGTATCATACGTTGGACCTTTTAATAAGGCTTTCAGAGATGATATTCTTGAGAATAAATTCATGCCATTCTTCAAGAATAATGAAATCCCAATGAGTCCAAATTCAAACCCTCTATCAATTCTCACGGATGAAGCAACTATCGCTGAATGGAATAACTGTAAGCTTCCAGCAGATAGAGTGTCTACAGAAAACGGTTGTATTTTGACCAGCTCAGAAAGATATCCACTTATGATCGATCCTCAGTTGCAAGGAGTTACTTGGATCAAAGAAAAAGAAAAAGACAATGATTTGAAAGTAGGAAGACTCACCAACATGAAGAAACTTGTTCAAATACTTGAACTTGCCATTGAAGCAGGTCAACCAGTCTTGATTGAAAATATGGAAGAATCAGTCGATGCAGTCCTCGCCCCAGTATATGGAAGAGCTACTATTAAGAGAGGTAGAACAGTCTACTTACAATTGGGAGATAAGGAAATTGCTTTGAGCAAAGACTTTAAACTTTACCTACACACTAAGCTATCTAATCCTCATTATCCACCAGAAATTCAAGCTGAGTGTACATTGATCAATTTCACAGTCACAGAGGCAGGTCTTGAAGATCAGTTGCTCTCTCTCGTTGTCCGTAAGGAAAGACCAGATCTCGCCCAGCAAAAGGAAGAGTTGATCCAACAGCAGAATGAGTTCAAGATTAAGCTGAAGCAACTTGAAAGAGACTTACTCCATCAATTGACAACTGCTGAAGGTGACGTCTTGGAGAACATCACACTTATTGAGAACTTAGAGTCTTCAAAGAAGATCTCTATTGAAATCCAGGAGAAAGTCGAAATTGCCAAGGTTACTGAGGTACAGATCAATGATGCTTCTGAAGCATACAGACCAGCTGCCAATAAAGGAGCGCTTGTTTTCTTCTTGATGAATGAGTTGTACAAGATCCATTCGTTCTACAAATTCTCTCTAGATGCCTTCGTTATCGTGGTCAACAGAGCCATCGATATTGTTGCTGAAAAGATGAACCCAAAGAAAGAGAACAAAGAGGATGCTAGCCCAGTCGCTAATGTTGAAGAGGTAAAGGAAGGAGAAGGAAATGCTGAAGCTAATGTTGAAGTTGAGGCCAAAGAAGATATGAGTCAAGAAGCTGAAGGAGAAGGAGATGACAACGTTAATGAGCTTACTCCAAGATCCCTCAAACAGAGAGTCGAAGCACTTAGTGAAAGTATCTGCTACGAAGGATTATCATACACCAGAAGAGGTTTGTTCGTGAAACACAGATTACTTGTTGCTACTATGCTGTGTCTTAGAATTCTTGAAAGAAAAGGTGAAATCAGTAAACAAGAAGTTAATGCATTGATCAAGAAAGAAATACCATTAGACCCTAGAGCACAGACTGAGTCATTGAAATTCATGCCAGAAGCAGCTTGGTCTGCAGTATTAGGACTTGAATCAGTTGATGTATTCAGTAATTTGACTTCTCAGATGGAGTCTGAATCACTTCAATGGAGAAAGTGGTACCAAGATGAAAAAGCTGAAGAAATTGACCTTCCAAAATCATGCAAGGAAATTAAAATGTTCCAAAGGTTACTACTTCTCAGAGCAATGAGACCAGATAGGTTAACTGGTGCACTCACTAAATTTATTGAAGAGAACCTTGGCAAGAAATATATCGATCAAGCACCATTTGACATCTTTAAGACATACCCAGAAATGTCTCCAAAAGTACCAATGTTTTTCGTTTTGTTCCCAGGTGTTGATCCTACTCCAGACGTCGAAAAGGTTGGAGCTTCTTTTGGAATAACCAGTAACAATGGAAAATTTGTCAATATTTCAATGGGACAAGGTCAAGAAGAAATTGCAGCGAATGCATTGACAAAAGCATCAAAAGAAGGAGGATGGATCATGCTTCAGAATGTCCATTTGATGGTCACTTGGATGAAGTTATTTGAAAGACAATTGGAAACTGCAACTGAGTCAGAAGATCTTAATCAAAACTTCAGATGCTTTATCTCCTCAGAACCACCACCATTCCCATACCAGGAGATTATTCCTGAAAGTGTGCTCCAGAACTCAATCAAGGTATCCAATGAAGCACCTCAGGATCTCAAGGCCAATTTCCATAGAGCCTTTGCTCATTTCACTCAAGAAAACTTCGATGGAGCAACAAAGAAGAACGAGTATAAGGCACTTCTCTTCGGTCTATGTACTTTCCATGCCTTGATTTTGGGAAGAAGGAAGTTTGGATCTCAAGGTTGGTCGAAGCACTATAACTTCAATGACGGAGATCTCACTATCTGCGCAGATGTCTTGAATAATTACCTAACTAACTACGACCAGATTCCATACAGTGATCTGAGATACATCTATGGTGAGATCATGTACGGAGGACATATTACTGATGATTGGGACAGAAGAACCAACAATACATACTTGAAGGTTATTATTGAGCCAGGACTATTTAAATCAATGCAGTTGACTAGAGCTCCAGGATTCAAATCACCAGATCCAAACAAATTTGATAGAGACAGATATGAAAAATACATCGAAGAAAGTTTGCCAGTCGAAATTCCTCAAATGTTCGGTCTCCATCCTAATGCTGAAATTGGATACTTAACAACTACAGCTGAGACCTTATTTTTGAACATCATGACAATTCAGGGAGGTGGTTCATCAGGAGCCGGAAAGAAGCAAGAGGATATTGTGAAGGAAATCATTGATAAATTCCTAGGTGAATTACCAAACGACTTCAATTTGGTAGAGATCAACTCCTCAATCACAGATATCAACCCATACATTGTTGTCTCTATCCAGGAATGTGAAAGAATGAACACACTCCTTCATGAAATCAGAAAGAGTTTGAATGATCTCGATGCAGGTTTGAAGGGTCAGCTCAATATCACAGAAGTAATGGAGGGTCTGAGCAACTCATTAGCCATCAATATGATCCCAGATACCTGGACAGCTAAAGCTTACTTCTCTAAGAAGACTCTCGCAGACTGGTTCATGGACTTGTTGTTAAGAGTCGAACAAATCACTAACTGGATTGATAAACTTGAAGTACCAAACTCACTTTGGATTTCTGGTCTGTTCAACCCAATGTCCTTCTTGACAGCTATCATGCAGGTTACAGCCAGAGAATTCGGATTACCATTGGACAGTATGTGTCTCCAAACCGACATCACCAACATGTTTGAAGTTGAAGAGGTCACTGGCCCAGCAGAAAAGGGAATGTACGTCCATGGACTCTTCCTTGAAGGTGCTAAGTGGGAGAAAGGTAGAGGAAGCGATCAGGGTTACCTTACAGAAATGGACCCTAAGATCTTGCACCCACAACTACCAGTTATGAACGTAAAGGCTGTACAGACAGAAGATAGACCAACAGTCGGCTACTACAAATGCCCATTGTACGTGACGAGCATGAGAGGACCAACCTTTGTGTTTACTGCTCTCTTGAGAATGGAAAATGACGACGATCCAGGAGATGACTGGGTCTTAGCAGGAGTTGCTTTGTTGATGAGTCCTGAATAATCTCAATAAATTTGTTAAAACAATAAATGTTTGAACATATCGAATGCAATTCTAACGAATATCTATTTCTGCCCATACTTAGCTTTAATCTTAGATAAATATTATGCATCAATAAATAAATATTGATTCGGGGTTTTGGGGTTTTGGGGTTTTGGGGTTTTGGGGTTTTGG
>Ga0307942_1003366_pt1:0-5000 | contig 12934 bp, 17 predicted proteins | sample OrgLakmetagen175_FD_201846 | JGI IMG/M metagenome (GOLD analysis project Ga0307942, IMG submission 201846) | Saline water microbial communities from Organic Lake, Antarctica - #175 | ecosystem: Environmental > Aquatic > Non-marine Saline and Alkaline > Saline | place: Antarctica: Organic...
GCACATCATCATATAATACTAGCAGCATTATGTAGTTATAATCACATCATCATATAATGCTAGCAGCATTATGTAGTTATAATCACATTATAATAACTACTTGCTTTTATCATCATATAATACTAGCAGCATTATGTAGTTATAATCACATCATCATATAATACTAGCAGCATTATGTAGTTATAAGCACATTACAATGACCACTTGCTTTTTCAGCTGGCTTGTGTCGTTCTGTGATTCCGGACAAAGCTTTATGCCTGAAACTCTTAATCCGTTAATCCCTTTTGCTTGATTCTGGACAATGCTTGATTCTTGAACTCTGCAACTCTAAAACAACGTCACCATTCGCAGAAGGAAGTTCCCTTTTCCCTTTCAATTCCGCTGAACACCAACGCACCCAGCGCACTCAAATCCAAGGCTTGTCGGTGGCGTCGATGGCCGCCATTCTGTGTGCAAGTGTGGGTGGGTGTGGGTGCGTGTGTGTACGTGCGGGTAAGAGCGTAAGCTGTGTGCACGTGCGTGTGTGTGTGCCGTACTGCACGAATTGGTCTCATGTTTGTGTGCACGTGCGTGTGTGTGTAGACACAAGTGTGCACGTGCGTGTGTGTGTAGACACAAGTGTGCACGTGCATGTGTGTGAAGACACAAGTGTGCACGTGCATGTGTGTGAAGACACAATTGTGCACGTGCGTGTGTGTGCTGTTCTACACAAAATGGTCTCATGTGTGAAGACACAAAGATATGGGGGAACAGGAGTGATGTGTCATTATACACATATTATATACATACTTGTGTATCGTACATCATAGCGTATTCATAGGGTTGGCCAAAGCATATATACATTGTATATAACCGTATATGACGAAATTCCTCCAAATTTACACACACTGTGTACATACAACTTTGGCCAACCCAACGTACGCATCATACAGTCATGTTGTATTTGTGCAGTTGATTGCATATATGAATTGCCCTGTATAGCAACGTTTTGTTCGTCACACGTTTAATTGAGAGTGAAACACCTCTGCGCTCGGCATGAAACACTCCTGGGGCACAGGAACTGAGATGTGATGAGTATGTGCTAGCCCACACACATGCACACACATGCATACACATTCAAACTCATGCACACAAAAGAAAGTATTAGCCCCACACACATGCACACACAAAGAAATATTAGCCCCACATACATGCACACACATGCACACACAATAAAGTATGTGTGCCTGACACAGGCACACACACAAAAAATATTAGCCCCACACACATGCACACACATGCACACGCAATGAAGTATGTGTGCCTGACACACGCGCATGCACGTACCTCCTACCTCCTTCACCTTGAGGCGATTTACATACCTCATACATTATGATTTCATAAGAGGTTAGTTGTGTTTAACCTCGTGCGCGTAGAATGCCACCCATCATAAGTAACAACTTACCTCAGCAGTGCTTTCATAACATTGGTTTCAATGGTGGCATGCACGCTGTCTTAGGTCACGCACCTGATGGCCAGATTTGGAGGTGCTACCGTTGCTGGCTTGCATGATTTGGGCTACGACCTGGTGAATGTGGTGTGTGTGTGTGTGCATGTGTATGCCACACCCTATTTGAAACCACTGAACACTAAACCATGTCACACCCAATTCGAAAGCAATGCTCACTAAACTATGCAATACCTAGTTCAAACCACTCAACACTAAAGTATGCGATACCTACTTAAAACACTGAACACTAAACTATGTCACACCCAATTTGAAAGCAATTCTCATTAAACTATGCAATACCTAGTTTGAACCACTGAACACTAAAGTATGCGATACCCAGTTAAAACCACTAAACACTAAACTATGTCAAAACCAATTTGAAAGCAATGCTCACTCAACTATGCAATACCTAGTTTGAACCACTAAACACTAAACTGTGTCATACCCAATTTGAAAGCACTGAACACCAACTGCGCAAAACCCTATTTAAACTTCTGAACACTAATTTATGCATTACCCAGTTTAAAACCTTGCACTGAACACTAACTGCGCAACACCCAATTTAAACCACTAAACATTAAACTATGTCACAACCATTTGAAAGCACTGAACACTAAAAGCACAACACCAAATTTAAATTACTGAACACTAATCTATGCAATACCCAGACTAAAACCTTCAAAATGAATCAGAAAAAGCTCATTCCAGTTTTCAAAATGCAACACCAAAAACAGAATCAAGGGCCTCACCTGCGGAGGGGTGCTGGACATCCACACATCCAGTGCCTGCTGAAAAGCAGCCTTGTCATTATCCTTGTTGAATCGTCGCCGGTCCACATACAGCCACTGTGTGTGTGTGTGTGTGTGTGTGTGTGTGTGTGTGTGTGTGTGTGTGTGTGTGTGTGTGTGTGTGTGTGTGTGTGTGTGTGTGCGTGTGTGTGTGTGTTTGCACGCACCTGTGTGTACTTGCATGCCTGTATCTATGTTTATGTGTGTAAATTAGTGTGTACACGCGAGTGTGCTCAAATGCACGCATGCATGCCTGGGTGTACACACACGTCTGCATTTGTACGTGCGTGTTAATGTGTATATGAGTGTGTATATGTGTGCATTTAAGTACTGTATATGCATTTCAGCATGTGTGTGTCTGTGTGTGTCTGTGTGTGTCTGTGTGTGGGTGTGGGTACGGGTGTGGGTGGGGGAGAGGTGCACAAGTGTGTATGTGTATGCGTAAGCACCTCTGTTTGTGGTGTTAGCGAATGTGTGTTCAACTGTTTCTTTAGTTACAATCATGTTTGTGTGTGTATGTGTATGTGTGTGTATGTGTGATCAATTGTTTTTTTTAATTTACGTACCAGGATGCTTTGATTCTTCTGGACGGCCTTGCTGCGTACAGTGGCGTTGAAAAAGTTCTTGATGGAGTTGTCCGTGCTGTGGCGTAAAAGGAAGCAAGGAGGAAACACGGCATTGTTAGGGGGTTTTGACGGAGTTGCATGTTGACGAGTTGCATGTGCGTGAGTGCCAATGGGGAAGAGCACAGCGATTCGTTTTTGGTGTTGTTGTCTGTGCTGCGTGTGGTGCAGAACTCCGATGTGAGAAGAAATACAGTGCTACACGGTACACACACACGCACACTCGAACACACACACACTTGCGCGCGCGCACGCCCGCACACGCCCGCACACACACACACACACACACACACACACACACACACACACACACACACACGCACGCACTCACTCACGCACGCACTCACACACACACACACACACACACACACACACACACACACACACACACACACATGTTTGATAAAACCGCCCATGCTGTGGCACAGAGTGGGGCTTTTTGATCATCGAAACCCTTGATGGATGTTGTCCATGACCTAGGGCGTAGAGGGTGGGGCGTATCACTAGGGTTGGCCAAAACCATATATATACGGTGTATATACGGTATTTTTGGCAGGGAAATCACCAAATATACGGTCATATACGGTGTGTATATACGGTTCTGGCCAACCTTACGTATGACAGAACAGAGAAAGGGGGGAAGGGGAAGGGTAGGGAGAGCATGTCGTGTCGTAGACCTTTGCATTGCTGGAGAAAGTAAGAGCCGTATAGCTTAAGAGCCTTATGCCGAGTAGGATGGTGCTTGGCGATAGTTGAACAGTGCCCTGGATGGAAAAGAGGGCCTTTTTTTTGGAGCTCCTGGACATAAGAACTAGATAAACGGAAAGAAGACTTAATTTTAAGACATATGTGACCCTGGAGGGAGCATTTGGCGGCACCGGGAATGCAAGCCTGTTTGCCGGACGGAGTTAAGTTTTCGCATGTTCGCGGTGCGCAGGTAGTTAAACTTAATATCGCTGGAGCACAATTGCATTCCGGCCACTTGCTGTTGTGATGATGCGTCGAGCGAGCACTGCCCGGGAGCAGAACGGCAAATCTCAGAGTTGCAACAGGCCAGCCATCTTACTTGCTTTGCACTTCTTTGCATGCATGACAGTGGGCAAGTCTCAGAGTTGCAACAGGCCAGCCATCAAGCATACATGTAGTATTTACTTGCTTTGCACTTCTTTGCGTGCATCACAGTGGGCACACTCATCAGGTCTTGTTCATGACTTCCTTTCTCAGCAAAACAATATACTGTTTCTTTTTCTTCCTGAGCTTATGAATTTATTTGTGGCTGGCCGAGACCAGTCAGCAGCCGATCAGCCAAACAACATGGCTGAAGGTCACCCCCCATTGTAATCATTGTAACCATTTTAACCATCAAGTCAAACACAGGACCTCGAGGATGCAGGTATGCAGTGAGCACCAGCATGGCGCAACGCACAGCTCGTGCATTTGCACACGCAAGGCTAGCTGGGATGAGCAGGGAACTAGTTCCAGGAGAGTGCACACATCTCTGCTTAGGGCGGATGTGCCAGGCAGTTGGCACAGGCATAGGAGAGAATGCCATTTGGGAATTATTGAAGAGCAAGAAAGCACAGAGCTTTGGCTGTCACGTCGATCTATGGTACTAGCTTGAGCATCATCCATGCCAGTATGGACTGTGTTCAAGGTCTTTGACTATTTGCTAGAGAACCCAAGCGCAGCGCCACTGTTTCTTTTTCCAAAGAAATAGGGTTGGCCAGAACCGTATATATACACCGTTTATGACCGTTTACTTGGTGACTTCCCTGCCAAAAACATGTATGTTTTCACCGTAAATACCTACATGGTTCTGGCTAGCCCTACACGATTCGGGATCTACATGCTAGGAAGCTTTTTTGCGATGACGCACCAACAGCCGCTTACAAGAGAACCAAATGCATCATACAGACACACGGCATCATACAGACACACGGCATCATACAGACACACTGGCCATACAGACACACTGGCCATACAGACACACGGCATCACACAGACACACGGCATCACACAGACACACGGCATCACACAGATATACGGCATCACACAGACATACGGCATCACACAGACACACTGGCCATACAGACACACGGC
>Ga0307942_1003366_pt1:10000-12934 | contig 12934 bp, 17 predicted proteins | sample OrgLakmetagen175_FD_201846 | JGI IMG/M metagenome (GOLD analysis project Ga0307942, IMG submission 201846) | Saline water microbial communities from Organic Lake, Antarctica - #175 | ecosystem: Environmental > Aquatic > Non-marine Saline and Alkaline > Saline | place: Antarctica...
TGGCTCTAATTTTTTTTCCCCTTCATTCTGTCAAGCCCTTGCTGAGGACCGTGTAACAACCCCCACCAAAAAAAAATATATCCCCATTGATCTTTAATCCTCTTCTTTGTGGTAGAGTTATTATTGGTACCCGGTTCCGAAGTGGCTCCTTTTCCTTAATTAAAACGGAGAGTGTTTTTTACTGCCAGCGTAGCTGAGTCTGTTCCTGCTCTTATATTCAGAAAATTTATAAAGCTATTGAAACATTTTATAAAGCAAACAGAAAAACGTTTCTCCAGGTAGGCCAGGAACAGGAACAGTGTTGTTATAAATAATAAGAAGAAAAATTTACGCAGGCAGTGAAAACCACTCCTCACATTAATTATGGAAAAATGAGTCACTTTGAAACCGAGTACCGTAAAGCTCCTCCACCGCTGTGGAAAGGAAAGTAAAAATCAATGGGGATCAAGAGGGTTGCAGGCTTGGCCTGAAACCGGCTCCTGATGAGAGTTGATAACAGTACTGAAAAGGGCACGTCTGGTATGGACAAGTTTAGCAGCAAAATTCACAGAGTGCACATGGAGCTTGGAGGCAAGCTTCTTAACTCTTTGAGAATCAAGACCCAGTTACTTGAAAGGCTTCAGAGTGTGAGTGTTGTAGATGGTGCCGCCCACACCCAAAAGGATGATGTGGAGAGTAACGGAGGCTCCTTGGAGAATGTTGCAAAGGTCTTTGTGCTGTTCCTTTGTGGCATTCAGCTGGTTCTGAGGTCTAGTGTCCTCTGAGTCACAGTACTTGATTTTGACAAGGTGGATGTCACGCCGAGGTTTGCTGAGGTCTCTGTGTCGGTGCTGTCTGGGGTTGGTGGCTCTGCTGGTGGCTGGCGGTGCTGCTGAGAGCCACACAGGTTCCCATGCAAGAGTTCATTTGCGATTTGCGTTTCAGACATTTGAAGGTATGGAGGGAAGCTGATTTTTCATGTCCTCGCGCAGTAAACAAGAAAGCAGGCACGTATCACAAGTGGTGTGGGAGTTCTGAGAGTGGTCCTAGAGGTTCTCCATTTTCTATCCCCTCCTACTTGTACAAGCATTTGGACAAACGTGTGTTGAGGAATACCAGCAGGTTCAGATTGCGTGCACACCATTTGAGAGTGGAGTCTTGCAAATGGCAAGGTGGTTCTAGCATTTGTGATAAATGTGAGTGTGGAGAAGTTCAAGATGAGAAGCATGTGCTTTTTATTTGCAAGTGTGCTGAAGCGTGCGAGCTGCGCATGAGATACAGAGACCTTTTTGAAGGAATGTTTAAGACTCTGCGTGCGTTTGCTCCTTCGAGCTCTGAATTTATTCCTTTCTTGGCTTGTCATCATAGTATCACTGATTTTGAGATCAATGCATTCCTGAATCAAGACTCATACAGACTCCTCAAGTTTGTGTCAGATTTAGTTTCAATTTTCAGCAATGGTCGATTTTGTTTCACCAGCCAATTGCCATCAGCCAGAGACTTGGGCTGTAGGCCATCCTTGTAACCCTTGTAACCCTTGTAAACCTTGCTGGGGTGCTCCCAGTCTCCCTCAATTGCCCCCTGCCACTTCGAAGAACCACCCCCCTAGAATAGTTTGTTGTTTTTGTGTTTTTGCAGCGATGGGAGTAACCAGCGCAAAATCTGGGCGGCTGGAGGTAAATTTGTCTTTATCTGGGAAGCAAGGTGGGAAGAGCCGTTGAGGAACATTTCTACTTTCGGCTGTTTCAGGAATCTGGAGATTTTGCATGGTCATCCGATCGTTGCTGCCTATATTGCTCCAAGGAGACAACGCATGATCCTAAGGAGCCTGTTTTGCTGATAGCCTTAAAAACCATGTGGCATGCTAAGTTATGTCTTTCGGTGATCATTTCCGTTATTTGTGTGTGTTGGCACCCAGAAGCAAAGGATGTGTAGGGCACTGTCTAATTGTGGGCAGAGGGGGCAAGTTTGACTTGTTGAGAGTTTGAACAATACCGCATGTTTTTGATTATAAAGGGTGCCTGTTCTGTATTTCATAATGATGCACACACATACACACATGCATGACTTTCATGTTTTGTTGATTGGGTTAAAGGACTTAATATTGGGTACACATTTATTAGTGCAGCTGTCGATCTTTTTGATTGATCTATTTGTTGGGACCTATAGGTTGAGCAGCCATGCCAGGCTGGAGGCCTTTGTCCAAACTAAACTAAACAAACTTAATATTGGGTACAGGGACCACTAATTGGGCTGTACTCCGAGAATGTGGACATGAACCGTTGCAATTCTTCTGGTTTCGGTCAGCTGTCAAGCTTTTCAATAGTATGGTTAATACCAATAGTGACACTTTGCGGAGGGTAGTCCAGGCTGATCTCAATTTACAGCCTCGTTCAAGTGCCTGCTGGACAGCTCAATTGCTGAGCGCTTTTCAGGGACCGCGTGGGTGTGAGTTGTATGTACGAGCTGTTCAAACTGGTACGAGCTGTTCAAACTGCTATTCCCATGCAAGAGTTTACTGCAGATTTGAAGCATAGGATGAGAGGTGTTTGGAGAGACGCTGAGTTGGTGGACCCCAACACACACAACAACAAACTGGCCACCTATCATTCTTGATGCTTTCTCTTAGCGCTTCTTCAAAACAAACGTTCTCTTTCTCTATACACTTTTCTCTTCTTCATACATCAGTTTCCTCTTCAAAACAAAGGTTCTCTTTCTCTATGCACTTTTCTCTTCTTCATACATCAGTTTCCTCTATTTCTTTTGTTTAGCCAGGTTTAGTTTCAGGCTTTTTCCAAACTTCCGCTGAGATGCCCTTTGAGGCATATATAGTGATGTAACCTTACCTTACCTATCATTCTTGGTTTGCCATCCCTTTTTCTAGAAATGAGCGTATGCTGATTAATGTACCACGGTATCTCCATCTTGATCTGTCCAAACATGTTATGCGCAATA
>Ga0307942_1003367_pt1 | contig 12932 bp, 12 predicted proteins | sample OrgLakmetagen175_FD_201846 | JGI IMG/M metagenome (GOLD analysis project Ga0307942, IMG submission 201846) | Saline water microbial communities from Organic Lake, Antarctica - #175 | ecosystem: Environmental > Aquatic > Non-marine Saline and Alkaline > Saline | place: Antarctica: Organic Lake...
ACACACACACACACGCACACACACACAGTTCATAGGCACATACACACACGCACATACACACACATACACGTATGCACGCACAAGCGCGCGCGCACACACACACACACACACACACACACACAGACACCCACACCACATACACACACGTGCGCACGTGCATACTCACATACACCAACGCACATACACGCACATACACCAACGCATATACACGCACATACATACACATACACACACAAACAAAGAAACATGTAGTACACACATATTTTACTGATTCGCATCAATGTGTGCAAAAAAACGCACATCAATGCAGCGCACCTGATATGCACACAAAGCATTGCATGCACAATGTCATGCTTTTTTTAAACAGGACCTGTACCGGATGAAAGAATTGATCCACGAAAAGCCAAAGGACGTCATTCAGTGGATTGAGGAGGAGGGCGTGATTAAGCTCGGAGAGTTTGAAGTCCAGGTAAGTCAGCGTGGGGAGGGGGGGGCGTCTCATTTTTATGGTAATTGGAGAATCTAAATACGGTTCTAGTCAATCAAAACGCCATCACGGTCATGATGAGTGCTAGCTAGCACCAGAACTGTACATGCCAACCATTTATGTATTCAAATCCACCAGAAGGGGGGCACTGGGCGAATTTTCAAATGTTCTTTTTGCTTTTGAGGGGCAACCGTTTACACGCCACCTTGTCATATAGGAACCAATCTAGCTTCAAACTAGAGCTCACGTTATAAGCTAAAAGAGAAAATAGAGCACGTGCTCAGGTTCTAGTCTAGTCGCTGTGTTTTAAATTGAAAGGACAAAACGTAAACAAACTTGTCTTAATTTCGCGCTCCATCGGAAATGGCATGTACAATTGCATTCTCACCAACCACTTGGCCTTTTCATTCCATTTGATTACTACAATCTTTGTTTATTACAAGAAATCCAAAACACCACAACAACTAAAATCGGTGCTCTGGCTGGCCAGATACAGCACACGTGTGCTTGAAAGGCAAGGTTCACATCTGCGGCTGATTAGACATGCACCCCCCCAATTGCTACTTTCAGTCTCCTCTACATTGAACCTACGTACCAGTGCTGAGCTCGAAATTTAGCAATTTGGGGAGAACGTACCCTAGAAATCAGAAGAAAGCATGCATGTTTTGGGCCTCGTTTTCCCCCTGCTCAACTACACATGATGGCATTGCTGTCATTCATATGAAGGCAGCAAAAAAAACCTGCTTAATATACAGACATTTCGCGACAAAAACTCCACAGTACAGTCATGTACAATCTCTATAAGTATGATTTGTGGCTCTGGCAGACCTTAGGGCACATGTGCTCATGCACGAGTGTGGCACATGTTTCAGAAAGCAGTCTCACACAAGGCATGCATTCTGCACATTCTGTGTGTCCAGGCAGTTTGAACGAGAATGCCTAGTTTTTCTCAAATGTTTATGGCAGGGCATTCCGGCATCAGACCGCTTCCCCTCAGTTTTTTTGCTCCATCCTCCACTTTCTGCTCTCCTGCCGCAGGACTCCCTTGCTTTAAATTCCTTTGGTACCCAGCCCATCCTGACGTTTGGAGACGACCACCTGGACTGTGACTGGGCAAACATCTGGTGAGAGTGTGAGATTGTGTGGACTGGGAGCACTTAACAACACGCACATATGTACCGTCCAGAGATCATCACGTGAACTGTGACTGGGTAGAAGTAATGGGGTGATTGTGTGAGCAAGGACAGGAGGCAATTAATAAGTACTGTCAGAATGTCAGAATACATGCAAGCACGCACGCATTCACACACTCTTAAGTTATGATGCGTGCTGGCAGGCGAAGTACGAATATCTCAGAAATTCCAAGGCGTGTGAAGGCAACCCATGTATACCTTGAACATGGTCTTGGATGGTTTGTTGCTGAGGTGACAGCCACTGCTGGGTTGAGGCTGACAGTGCATCATCATGTTGTTCCATTTCCAAAATGCAGGCTAGACATTTTGAGTGATAAAGGGAGACTCACGAAGACGGGGTGGACCACCACCATCACCCTGGAGGCACATGCCGTCAACATCAGGGATGCGGCTGCTTCAGGTGAGTGAGTGAGTGAGTGAGTGAGTGAGTGAGTGAGTGAGTGAGTGAGTGAGTGAGTGAGTGAGTGATCAGGGAGAGTGAGTGATCGGGTGAGTGAGTGAGTGAGTGAGTGAGTGATCAGGGAGAGTGAGTGATCGGGTGAATGAGTGAGCGATCAGGGATACGGCTGCTTGCTTCAGGTGAGTGTGTGAGTGAGTGTGCAACTTTGGTTGTCGATGGAGAGCTGGGCCAAATCAAGCAGGGGTTATTCGCACATCAAATATGGGGGTATCTAGCCAGAATTCTAGCAAGCAAGTTTCCAATGTACGGTTACATGTCACATTGTGTGTGTGTGTGTGTACGGTTCCAGGCCAACTGTTACTTTATACCTAGTACTCTGTACAGCAGGTATGAATTACGCATTGAACATAACGTACCATGCTTTCTTAAGTCTGTACAGATATGTATCCAAAGAAGTCCTTATAGAAAGCATCAAATGCCCTGTTGTTGATGGTTCTTCAGAGGGTGTCGCATGCTCTTGTGCTAATGTTGCTTTAAAAGGTAAAACGTGACTCCTAGCATAGCTGTACCTTCCAGCACATGGAAGCGTGCGTGGTATGGTTCTTCCTGGAGGTTGCAGCTTCCGGCGAGTATGTTGCTTCAAGCCAACATACTCATAATGGATTCGAGCACACATCATATATAATAAATATATAACTCATGTGCTTTTCACAAAAAGCGGGCACCTTTGCTTCGTGTCTCAAAGTACCGTAGTCTCTGTGCAGTTAGTTCATTCATGGTTATATTGCTTGTGCTGCTTCTTCCCTGTGCCGCGCTGCTTGCTGCTGCTACCAACCGCTCTGTGCTCTGCAAGTCCCGGACAATGGTGCTGCCCAGCTTTTGTGAAAACAACTTGCTGTAGGGAATAGAGGTTTGTTGCAGCCCCTCTTGAAGCGGTACTCTGCACGCGGCTGTTCCATCGGCGTCTTTGCACTTCCAGCCGTCCAGGTGTGTGTGTTGTGTGTGTATGTGTGTGTGTGTGAGTGTGTGTGAGAAAATGATCATGTGTGTATGCATGCGCGTGTGTTATATTGTGTTGTATGCATGTACGTGGGTGGACTTGTATGCATGCGTTTGCTGAGCATCTTGCCTTGAGCAAAAACAGTAGTCATATTGGTGTCGAGAACGTAATTCCTGCGGTAATTTGCTCCCACCTTTCTCACCCATCTGTGTGCCAGGCCGTCATCTCATTTAAATGGGCGACGTGGGCCAGGAGGTGAGTTTATACTTCTGCCTGTTTCTTCTGCCTTCTAATCTAGGCAGTCGTGAAAACCTAGTTTCTAGCAATTGTGACAAGCACTTGTAAATAATCCACCGTCATCTCATGATGCAAACATAATAGAGCCAATTTTTGCTGCAGCCTTCTGCCTTTCCTCAACTACCTGCCCTTCACCGGAGGTCAAGGCAATGCTGGTGCAGACTGCATTGATTTCATGTCCCGACACATATTTACTGTGCTGCTGAGGAAAGCTGCAGCGTTTTACTGCTAGACTGTGCTGAACAGAGCAACACAGGGTTGAGACGTCATCACGCTCCTTGCCATTCTGATACGAGTGCAACAATTTGGGGTTTAAGTCATGCACCTCAAATGCGAAACGAATAGGAAAGCGTATGTAAAAATTGCCAGCCATAGCTGGCATTGTCTTACGTTGATGAATGGGCTAGCAGTTGTGCTTCTAAACTGAAGGCCTTGTTGTAAACCTTGTTAACTTAACGTGGATGGATGTCGCGCTGATGGTGAGCTTTTCCTATGTTCCACCCCCCTTCCAGGTTCCTCATGTACGAGCTGCTCCTCTACATTGTATGGCTGATTTCATTCATCACCTTCTCCCTCCTCTTTGAAAGCGAGGTAAGTGTCCCCCCCCCCCAAAATAACCACCGACACATTTTGCAACGCAATTGTGTTACCTGAATGTACCTATGACTGCCAGGCTTTGTTTAAGCTGTAACGTAATCTGCCTCAGGATCAGTTGTCTGCAAGCCTGTAATATAATAATATGCAAGCCTGTAACGTAATAATCTGCAAGCCTGTAACGTAATAATCTGCAAGCCTGTAATGTAATCTGCCTCAGGGCCAGTTGTCTGCAAGCCTGTAACGTAATAATATGCAAGCCTGTAATGTTATCTGCCTCAGGGTCAGTTATCTGCAAGCCTGTATCGTAGTCAGCCTCAGGGTCTGTTGTCTGCAAGCCCGCCTGCCGGCCTGCCTGCCTGCCAGCAGTTGAAGATGTCTGACCTAGAGCTGCGTATTGGTAGTTGTGTAACCAATACTCAAGGACTAACCGTGTTCAAGTATAACTAATTCTGTAAAGCAATTGTGGCTTTTGAGCTGCTTCAATTTTCTCTGTGCTAAAAGTAATGACCTGGCCCCACTAACGCTGCCACACATTCTGCAGGACTCTGAGCTGTCCATCATAGACCTGCTGCAGTCTTACAGGGGACTGGTGACCATCTCTGCCAACGTGTTATCTGTAGCAGCAATGGTTCCGTTCCTGTACATGGAGGTGGGAGGGATGGAGGGAGAGAGGGCAGGCAGGGGTTTTGAATGCTTAGAACACGCAAAAACGCATTGGAGCACTTGGCAGGCATATGCACAAGTTTGTGTGAAGTCAGAAACCAAATTGAATAAGGCTGACATGAAGAAGGGGCGTGATTTGGAAGTGTGCTTCAGCTGATGCGTGTCTGTCTCAGTTAAGTGCAATGCACATACCTGTAAGCTCGGCCGCGTGAGCCATGGCAGAAAGTTGCCTGCCTCAGATCAATGAGTGCGCCCTCCCCGTTGGGAGAGTTGTTGATTTAATTACGGAGGGAAACAATGCAGGGATGTTTTATACGGCGTGTTTGTATAGTACGCCGTATCGTATTTAATGCGTATTTAACCGTATTGAACAATTCATGCCGTATTATACGACTGGATTCTTTACCGTTTTTGGACAAATTTTGGCCTTTTTAGGCACTTTTCCGTCCAGGGACAACCTTACAGCGAGCTTCCAGTGCCATTATATAGTATATTAATAACTTATAACTATCGAGAAAGAATTGGAAACGTTTTGGGTGATTTTGGGGCGAGTCGGGTCCATTATTTTTAAAAATCGGCACTCCCAAAATTGCGTAAAAGTACGATTCTATTAGATGCATATCGCATATTTAACGTGTATCTTGCTGTATCAAACGTCCAAAATGATTTGTGAAACATCCCTGAAAAAACTAAAAAAGGAGAATCATAACAGACACCAGAACACCTGACCAGCCAGCCTGGTCTTTGACACTTCAAGGGTCAGCAGCATATATTTAATAAAAATTCCATAAGGGGCTCTGGGGATTTATTTTTGAGTTCGAAGAGACTTCGGGAGGGTCTTGTCGGGAGTTAATTTGTGCATTCGAGAGCCCCCCACTGTTGGCTGCTGCTGCTGCCCCTGCTGCTGCTGCTGTTGCTGTGCAGGCTGCTGGGCAGACTGACCATTGGCTGCATGGGGAGAACGACAGCTTACACGTGTGCTTCCCTCAATCAGAGAAGCAAACTTCTCTTATCCACTTGCCATCTCCACTCACTCTGTGATGATGCCTCTTAAGAAGGGCCTGAAGGGGCTGTGAGAGGAGGAGGCTTGTCCTTGGAGCAGCATGCTTGGGCGCCCCACGGGCCTCTTCACAGCCGCACCCCTAGCCTTTGCCTATGCCTCTGCCAGCTCCCTGAGCTGCCTCTCCCTCTGCAGCTTCTCGTGGCCTCTCTGCTGAGCAGCCAGCCCCTCAGCAGGGTAATAGGGCTTTGATAACAGGGCCAGGGGGTTCACACTGGCACACTGGGAGGCCATCTTTTAAAGTGCCCTCAAAACCACTAAAATTAATCAATTTTTGACTTCCAGTTTGGAGAGGGCTTCGAGAATTAGAATTTTTCGTTTTTGGCCAAATAATAATTTGATTTCCAAAATGATTGAGGATCTACAGTATATGTATATATACTAAGGCAGAGAAGCAACAGAACGGAGCGTCCAATTTTGGAGCCACGCCTGCCAGTAAGAACACTTGTGTGTACCCATTTTTAGCTCAGCCCTTAACTCATCAGTCGCGTGTAATTGCAGGTGTGCACGATTTGCAGGCTAGCAGTCGCACTTCTTGACTGAAGGCCTTTTTTTGCAAACCTTGTAAACCTTGTACCTGCAGGTGTGCACGATTTGGGTGTAACCATTTTTAGCTCAGCCCTTTTGTGTGTACCCATTTTTAGCTCAGCCCTTAACCCCTTTGTCGCGTGTATTTGCAGGTGTGCACGATTTGGGTGTACCAGCTGGGCTGGTTCAACCTGTGGAACATCATTGACCTCACGTGCTATGGCATGCAGGCAGGTTGCTGTGTTACTCAATCATACCGTACATTGATCCTTATTCTGTATGACACATGGCCCGTGTAGGCTTATCTGGATTGCTTGCCATGGAACTCGTTTCGAGGGGGTGTGTGTGAGGTGATGTCAATGATAAAATAACTCAGGAGTTTTCCCACTTTCCAGGCTGAGGAGGAAAGGTTCTGGAATCATCTGTGAAGTAATTGTTGCAAGTGGTATAGTGATGTTACGTCCTCATCATGAGATATATATAATCCCTGGGGGTGCCCTTTTCTCCTTATTATTTTTTAGGCCTAAGGCTTCTCCTCAATTTCCTTGATGGATGCTCACATGTTTCTTTCGTTGTGCTGCTGCTGACGTTATGCTTGCTGTCATCCCACACAGACGTGTGTGCAACATGTCGTGCATGTGCGTGCGTTTTTATGTGCATGCGTACAAATGTGCACGCGAGCTTATGTGAATGCACACAGTGCAAAAGCCTCGCCTGCACAAGGCACGCATGCACAAGACTCTGTCAAGCAAGCCCTCACTTTAATGTTTCTCTCCACCACTATATTTATGCAGATTAAAAACGATAGAAACCTTGGAATTGCCACTGCTTGGGTACGGATACAAATACAAATCACGTTGTTGCTAACAACCCTTTCAGGTGTTCATCAGTTTGCTGTACATGCACCGCCGCTTCATCAACACCAGCTGGTTCAGCATCGTCTTGGCCGTGCAGCACATCCTCCTGTGGTCAAAGCTGCATTACTTTGCAAGGTGAATGAGTTGTTTCTCATGCGCACGCGCACGCACCAGTCTGTGTCAGTCTCATGTTTAGCCCTGTCATCACTGCTTGGTTACACCTACAATCACTCCTGTAAGCCTCCTTTCTGCTGCGCTGTATTGAAACACAGATCCTTCAGCCCAACCAAGTCGCTGCTCGTGGATACCATCCGCGTCGTTATTGATGACATGAAGGTGACACTCTTGTCAGCAGCTGCTGTGTGCACATATGTGAAAGTGCGATGCATGCTCTTTCATCTTTTCTGCAATGATTAAGATCGTCCCTCTGACCTGGTCCCTACAACCATTCTGCTGACGACCTCCACATGCAATGCGCACATTCCACAAGCGAACCTGGTGGCCAGCACACAGACACTCGACCACACGTGTTACGTCCTAACTGCACGGCAGGCGCACAAGCACTTGACCACACCGCTTCTCTCAATTCCACACTGGTGCAGTGATTCCCGCTCACACTGTCCTCCTCACTTTCACATTGCTGCAGTGGTTCCTGCTCACACTGCCTTTGTCACTCCCACGTTGGTACATCAGTTACTGCTCACACTGTCCTCCTCACTTCCACACTGCTGCAGTGGTTCCTGCTCTTCCTTGCCCTCACCATGCTTGGGTTTGCTTTTGCATTTTACAGGTCAGTGGCTTCAAGTGTGTGTACACCACACCGTTCAGTGCCTGACTGCATTACGTTAATGCCGCAGTTTTGTAATTTTCTGTTTAAATAATCTGGCACCATAGGAGCACGCACAGAGGCAGCTGGATGTTGTGTTGGATCATGTTGCCTGTGTCTTGCAGGAAATGTAGTCTGGACCATTGGCGTGATTGTCCGTCTAAGCACACTGTCTTTTGCATCAAGCTCTGTTATGCTGGTTGCCTTTTTGGTGCAAGCAGCTCATCTGGGCATCGCCATCACCTTGCTACATAATTTCTTCCTCACGCACAACACAGCACACCTGCAGACTCATACATGCAAACTCATAGCAAAGGATTGTACAAACACACATACACACGTAGCCTGTTCCGTCAAGACAGAGAAGATAGGCCGGACTTCAGCACGCTGTGGCATTCCTTTGCCTCCATGTTTGCATTCTTGCTGGTAGGTGACAACAAAGGCAAACCCAGATGCTTATGCTCACAGCTTCACAAATTTGTTGAAATGCAAACAGGCACAAACTTTTATGTGTGTAAGACAATGCACCAGCAAAGAGGAGAAAATTGCTGAGGCCAAAGCCCCGCTCTTCCAACGTGTGTTATGTGGGTTCTCTGCTTAAGGCGACCATGCATCTTTCACAGCGCATCGTTGCAAGAAGATTGCACTTGCTTGGTGCAGTAAAAGGACGCATCTTACTCACATCTGCCATAAACAATGGTGAAAATGGGAGGCCGTGCGCCAGAGCTCGTAACGCTTCTCTGGAAAAGGTGGCATTTGTTGAACGGCATTTGCTAGCTACTCACACTTGATTCTTCCAATAACAATGTGGCACGGAGTGGTGATCGTTACAAGTTTATGGTTGTGCAAGCATTTGGTGGCGAGATGGTGCACTGGGCCTAACCCCGATACTATATACTATTGTAGCTACGTAGCTACTTATATCATCAGTCTACGCCATCTTATTGTGCATGAAAGCGGCACTTATTGCACCTTCTGTATTAAGTGACTGACATGCTTGTGTGCATGTGTGAGCGTGTGTGCTGTACAAGCCATGTTAAATTGCGACACGTTTCTGTAAGTGACGTGCTTATGCGTGTGGGTGTGTGTGCTGACTCACCTGTGCAGGCCATGTTTGATTACAACGTGCTGTACGACAGCACCAACCCCATCACCGCCATGCTGCTCTTCATGGTGTACGAGGTACGATACGTGCTTGCTGTGTGTTGGCATAGAAAGAGGGTTATTAGGACAGGAGGGGTTGACTAGCATCATTATACACGCCATTGCGACCGGAAATATATATGCCATACAAAAAGTGTCAAATCGATCCTGGCCGAAACTCTAACAGAGTATGCTACCCTCAGAAGGGAGCTTTGAGTACTTGCCGTGTGTGTGTGTGTGTGTGCGTGTGTGTGTGTGTGTGCGCATGTGTGTTTGCGCGCCTGTGAGATCCATACTTGTTGCAACAATTGATGCTATTTAGTTTCCTATGTGCCAGAGCGTGTTATACGTGAAATATCCTGAGTTACCAGCTCATTGCGCAAAAGAAATCGCTTGAGCAGCTGTGGTTTTGTTGTTGCTTGCAGTTCAGCATGAACATCATGCTCTTGAACATCATGATTGCCATCATGGCCAGCTCCTTTGCCAAGGTCACCCAGGTGAGATGAATTCGAAGTAATGAATGAGGACGTATCAATACACACGTGCACGTAAATCCCAGCACGTGTACAGCATTGCAAACAAAGGGTTTGTAGCAGCGCGTTGTAAAAGCCATACTCGAGATGTTCAATTCGGAATTGTATTCCTACGTGAATCGTTACAGGGTTGGTGGGCTTTAAGCTTTAACCAAGAGGGTTTGGCATGTTCGAAATCAGCCCAGCTTGGAAATGAATATTTACGGAGCTGGTTGGCTTTAGCGCACACTCTGAATTTCATGGCATGCACCGCGCAATAAATTGCATGTGCCTTTTATTTGTTGCCTCCGCAATTTGCAGGACGAGGGTCTACGCTTCCTGTTTTCCAAAGCCCAAATCATCGACGGTAAGTTAATTCGTTGGCGTGCAGGTCAAGCCGGACAAGTTGGTATACCTACCTTGGGTTAATGCCCCTTTATCTCTTTTTTGTTGCACGCATCCAGACACAAGCATTTGCTTACGTGCAACCCATGCATATTTACCACAACTAATAATTTTGCACTCCCCCCGGTAAAAGCCAGGCACACCTACTTTGCACAGCATACACAGAGCTTTATGTAACTTAATATAACAGCTCGACATTAACAATGCACACAGAGCTTGAGGCCACCCTGCCGCGCTGGCTGCAAAGCAAAAGCTGGTACCCTCCCTTCGTGCACATCCTCAAGGTGGGTGGGGCTGGATTCAGGACCATCTGGAGATATAATGGGAGGGTACCTTGGTGTTTGAGCAGGGGTGAATTGTGCTTTGAAGAGAATCAAGGTGGTCAGCCAGCTCCTGCGGAGAAGCTTCTTCAAATGGTGGTGTCTATCCGTTGGCTGTATACAACACTGTGCAAGCATTGCCAAGATGGTAAACTCTAGCAGCCTTTGGAGGCATTGTTCATTGTCGTCTCCAGTGCTCCTACGTAGCATTGGTGGCAGCATTGGTGGCTGGCAATCGCATGAGCACAGACACGTAAGCACGTAGGTACCTTGTATGTATATTGTGTATAGCCCTGCCTGACCCTACATAGTTTGTGAGCCTTACCTGCAACCTGTCTCGCAATGTGCATACGATCTCAGTTGACATTTGCACCGGTGCTGCAACAGGTCCATCCCTCTTCGACGTATGAGATCAATTTAAACAGTGTGTGGAGCGGAATCGGACTCATGGAAAACAACCTGCTAAACGCGTGAGTGTAAGAAATGCGCCAGACAGGTTGCAACCTGAATTAAAGAACTTCCAAATTTCCACTCGTTACAATTCATGCAGGCTGATAGGATGGATTTTGTGTTGTTTGTGCGTAAGGGGTGTGCACATGTGTTTGTGGGTCTGGTTGTCTGTGACACGACTCAATGTGTGTGGGTTTGGTTGTCTGTGACAACTCAATGTCAACAACCTGCTGAGCACGTTGATACATGCATGTTTTGTTGCTACTGTATCAGCCAAATATCTTTGTTTTCCAATAAGAATGTACATCGTCCAATGTGTACACCATCAACTGTGTTTTCTGCATATCCTTCCAAAGCCTTTTTCTGCTAACTCTTGCAGCCTCGGTCTTCTTAGGAATACCTGATCGCCCTATCAACTAATGCTGTATTCATCTTAATCTCAGATGCTGGTGCTGCTGCAGCAGCAACGTTTCCATTTCAAGCAAGCAGGAGTGTATGCATGTTCGTGCGCGTGTGTGTTTGCAGCAATCAGGAGACACGCCTGCGTGTTGAAGCAGCTGACGAGCAGATGGGGCGCATGAACCGCAAGCTTGACGTGGTAGTGAAAATGATGATGGGGATGCTGCAGTCTCACGGCCGTAGCCACCCACCCAGCCAGGTGAGAAGAAAGTGTACTCCCAGCCAGGTGCCACATGCAAAGTCATTGTAGCTACCCAGCCTTGCTTTGCATGCCAATAATGAACAGGCTGCATCACCCATCTCAGAGCAGCCATTTCCCAGCTAGTCAGGTGCACTATTAACCAGTATGGTCTGCTCGTTGCTGCCTTTGTTGGATATGTGGGATCCTTACCTCAGGGCCGCAGCCACCACCACGACGTGTTCTGAAGCAGTTTGCTTTCATAGTGATATACATATAAAGTTGTGCCTGGTCGTCCCCATGGCTGGACCGCCCTTTCCTAGTCAAATCGCCAATAAGCCAATTTTATATGGAGCCGGAAAAGCACAGACAGAAATTGCTGCATGTAACGCTATACAAAGTTGAATTAAAATTCAACCAGGCCACTGACTGGCCCCATTCAAATATAAATGTGATTAATATTTGACCCCGCAACTCTGAGAGCAAGAACCGGGCTGAAACTCGCAGCAGGTATGGAGCGACAGCTTTTTCTGCCTTTTTCCCCTGTGACCTTTGTGTGAGTGCCTCCCATACGCCGGCATTCCCAGTACCCCTGTCCCAAGATCGACATTGCAGCATTGTTATATGACATTTAAATTGCTTATATCCTGAAGCAGAGGTCGATCGGGGCAAGTTCAGAAATGCACCTTTTCCCTGCCAGAGTGGGTGCAAAATACGCACCGGGCCCCACATAGCCCCCCAGAATGCTGAAATTTCAGCAAATGTCAATGGTTTAGGTATAACATCAAGTACCTTGCAATTAGATGAGGTATAGGGGGCTTTGGGTTGGGTGGATAGTTGGCACAGTTTGGGTCAACTAGGTATGGGGACGACCACCTATGAACAATTTAAAAAGTCAAACCGCCTTTGCTTTGTACACGAAATAATGGGCGTGCTACACTTCCTTATTCTATAGCTGAAGCCTCCTCTATTGCACCAAACATCATGTTTGAGGCTTCATTCCAAGTCAGGCTGCTAATGCTCATCAGTAATAATTAAGTTGATGTATGCCATCAACACGTAAATTGTTGGAATTTCCAGGGAGGAGGAGGCCAGCAGCCTGCTGCACGTGGCTTCCCTGCCACTGTCAGCCGTCGCCCTGCTGGTGTGCGCAGGTATGTTTGGTATATGACATTTGGCCTAGGCTTGCACCTCAGAATAAAAACGTAAATGGATCCAGCAGCAAACAGTACAACAAAACACGACAGTTTTGCCTAGCAAGGGTTTGATTCTATGGGAGTATGTTGTAGTATGGAGTTTAATACACCGAGAAATGGTAGCGTTAAGGAACAAGGGGCACTGACGAGACGCATGCAGGGCGGGAAGGGAATCGCTACGCAGTCTGTACAAAAGTTACTCTTAAGTAGTTTGGGGAATAATCTTTTCTGGCTGCCTACAGGAGGGTGTAGGAAGCATAACTTTTGGACGACTCGTGTCAAATCGATTAAAAATTATTATCGGAATGCTGGCGTCGAGAGCTATCAATTGGTATATATATGGGTCCGATCGGAGGGGGGG
>Ga0307942_1003368_pt1 | contig 12930 bp, 15 predicted proteins | sample OrgLakmetagen175_FD_201846 | JGI IMG/M metagenome (GOLD analysis project Ga0307942, IMG submission 201846) | Saline water microbial communities from Organic Lake, Antarctica - #175 | ecosystem: Environmental > Aquatic > Non-marine Saline and Alkaline > Saline | place: Antarctica: Organic Lake...
ACACTTTTCCTTTCTGTTTTCACCTTTTTTTGAGGACTTTTCAGCAGCCCAACCCTTTTTGCTGCAACAGGTCAACAACCAACTTGTTCATGATTTCCTTTCTCAGCAGAACAATAGACTTTTTCTTCTTCTTTCTGAGCTTATGGATTTATTTGTGGCTGGCCGAGACCAGTCAGCAGCCGATCAGCCAAACTACCTGGCTGAAGGTCACCCCCCATTGTAACCATTGTAACCAAAAAGGAACTCCATCACAAAAAATAGCATACATGTGAAGCTGGCCGCAGCAGGCAGCTGCCTTCCGCTTTTAGCTAGCCTTTCACTCATCATTCATAAAGCCCCTCTTTCTCAGCATGACTGCACACCATCCCCTTCATCCTTGCTTCACAGACACAGAGCAAGGCTGTTGCTGCTAATTTTGCCATAGTGGCCTCAGCACCAGCCTTGGCCTTAGCACCACTCTCAACTCCATGTTCAACGCGTGCTCCACACTATAATCCAGCTGACCTTCATGTACCTCACCTCTACTAAGACACCTTGCACCTCCTCAAGCTCTCACGGCCTTAGCCCTTCCCCTCCCAGCTTTCAAAGTCCTATGTAGCAATTCTTACCCAGCAGCAGCAACAGTAGCAATGGCAGAAGAAATGGCAGCAGCAGCGGCGGCGGCAGTAGTAGAAGCTTCAAGAGTAGCAGCAAAAAGAGGAGAGACAGCACCAGCGGCACCAACAAGAGCCACAGATGCTAGAGGCACAGCAACGGCACTCAGAATAGCAGCAGGAACAACAAAAACAACAACAGGGAGGAGAAGCAGAATGAAGAGCATCAGCAATGGGAGCAGGAGCAAGTGAGCAGCAAGAGTGTGATATCGGCAAGCCAAAAGCTACCAAATCAACAGATTATGGTGGAAACACACATACTCGCAAATCCTTATAGACAGGAAGGACGCCACCTGAACAAGCTTTAAAAATTAACCTGAATAAACAAAGGCGTGGGCATTATTGCACTAAATGAAAAGCTGTAAGACTCATTTAACTTGAATAAGAGCCAATAACATGAAATGGAAAGTGAAAAATCACTCCCCGTAATAATTAAGGATCAAGGGGATGGGAAACTCACAGGATTGTTTGCCTGAAGCTGGATCCTACTGAGAGGTACTGTCGGTGCTCAAAAGGCACTATTATTTGAACAATCAAAGCAATGAACCTCAGTAGCTCTTTCTCTTATTAATTTTGTGGTCTTTTACTGCCCAAGTAGTTTTATCATCTTTATACTTACCACATTCTTCCAGTGCCCGCTGTGCTTGCAATCCCCCTTGCTGGTGCTGTGTGTTATTCTGCTGTGCATGAGGTTGTGCTAGACGTCTGTGTCCTGCTCAAGAAAACCCCCCATAAGGATGTCGTTTACCATCTCCTCCCTCTTTCCGACATGAAAAGGAGGCGATGGACCAGTTTGTATGTACGATATACGCCGTATAAATACATACTGCACTACTTTTTAGTTTATTTACAGCATTTTCCCAGTATTTTACGGTTAAAGGTTCCATACAGTAAACGGTACGTACGTATGTATAACACAGTTTATACACTGTACACATACATAATAATACAGATATCCCATATACAGTCCTGGCCAACCGTACAAATAGCCGTTGGTCGTTGTTCACGCTATACGTCCCAGGGAAATTCACACAATTTGTCCATGCAACTGTTCTAGCATGGCAACATGGAGCTTGGATGAGGTAGTATGTGTGCAAGTGTGTGCAAGTGTGTGCGAGTGCGTGCGTGTGTGTGTGTGTGTTTGTGCGTGCGTGCGTGTGTGTGTATGAGTGTGTATGCTCTCAAGTGAGTGAGTGTGCGGATGAGCAGTCATGCATACGTGGGTGTGGGTGGGTGAATGGTGCTTGAGATTGTGATAATTAAGTACAGAGAGTAGTTTAATTAAATTTACGATTCCTTCCCAATGCATGCAAACTTTTCACGTTTGCCGGCTTGGCGTTATTTTGCCCCGACTAACACCGAATCCAATCAATTGAGTTAAATTATATATTTCTGAAAATTTTCGAGGTTCCATCTGGCCTTTTCGTCAGTTTGTAGGTTCGCACACCACGGGCAGATGGAGGAAAGGCAAAGGCTGAGTCTCCAAGCTACTTTTCTTCTCGGATGTGGAATGGCAGGGCGGTAAGCAGAAGGAAAAGGAAGCATGTGGTGGGCAACTTAATGGTATCGATTTGGGTGGCTGCTGAGCTGAACTTCTCTCCATCAACTGCGCTGCACCACAGGCCCAAGAAGCAGATTGCTGAGCTGCAAAGAGCAACAGGGCAATCAGACTTCTCCCTACAAGCGGTCCTGGGGGCCATGCGGAGGGCTGTCTTTCCAGGTGTCATAGAGCAGCAAAACACTGCTTTCCACAATCAGTCCACATTTGCAGGTGAGTGTGGGTATGAACGTGGAGTTATGTTTGCATGCATTTGTGTGTGTATGTGTGTGTGTGTGTGTGCGTGTGTGTGTGTGTGTGTGTGTGTGTGTGCGTGCGTGCGTGCGTGCGTGCGTTCGTGCGTGAGCCTATGTGTGTATTGTGTGTGTGTATGTGTGGGGGGGTGTGGGTGAGGTGGGTGTTGGTGGGTGTGGATATGGGTGGGTGGGTGGGTGCGGGTATGTATATGTGTGGGGGGGGGCGTATGTGGGTGTTGTGTTTACGTGCATGTGTGTCTGCATGTGTGCTTTGTGTGCGCGCTGGTGTGTGTGTGTGTGCGTGTACGTGCGTGTACGTGTATGCTTGTGTGTGTGTTGTTTGTGTACCTGTGTTTGCACACATATGTGGGACTCTTTGGCACATTATGTGGGTCTGTACATCTGTCTGTTACATCATGTGCGGGTGTAATTGTTTCTAGTGATTGCGCTTGTTATGCATCTGGTTGCTTGCATGTGCCCATGTGCGCTTTGCGTCTTTGTATACCTGACGGTTATGTGTCTACGTATACATGTATGTCTACGTATATCTACATATGTATGTATGTATGTATGTATGTATGTATGTATGTATGTATGTATGTATGTATGTATGTATGTATGTATGTTCGTTCGTTCGTTCGTTCGTTCGTTCGTTCGTATGTATGTATGTATGTATGTATGTATGTATGTATGTATGTATGTATGTATGTATGTATGTATGTATGTATGTATGTATGTGTGTGTGTATGTGTGTGAGTATATGTGTATGTATGTATGCAATGGTGCCTGATTGTGGGCGTTTGCCTGGGCGGGTGTGTAGAAATAGATATTTCTCTGCGCTTCTTTCTCATGCTCTGTGCTTTTTTCTTATGCATGGCAACGAATAAGTTATGTGTCATTTCCAAAAGCTTACCCGTTCCATCTGCATCAGCTACCGTCAAGCGGCATCTGCCTCCTAAAGCGTGCGTGCCACCTCTTTGAACGCACCACCCCACAGGCTTGCTCCTAGACGCCAGCAGGATCTTGCAGCAGCAGCCTGTGGCACTGGCTTTTCCAGGCATGACGTGTCCCTTGTGCGATGACCGCCTTGTACACTGCTCGCGGCGCTCACAGGACAACATATGTCTATTGACGACGACGGGTCCCAGAAAGGCCAGCCTGGTGGGTGTGTGCTTCCATAGCATAGAGCATGCATTAACCCTCATCCTTGTCTCCAGCACCTGAGGTTCAATCAATCACACCAATACTTTCTGCAACACAGGCTGCTAAGACCTGCAAGGGCTGCAGAGCAACCATCCATGTGCACACAGCCCAAAAGCCTCAGGAGCATGCTATCCTGTGGCTCAACGTGCCCCTGGCCAGCTGCGGCGTGATGCGAGTAAATAGCACCTTGTACATGGAGGTCGCTCTGCTGCAGCAATTTCTGGGACACCTGGTGTGCCTGGGAGTCAGCCATAAGCGACTTAGTGAGGTAATGCTGACTTTTTGGATTACTGGCGTAGTAGCTTGTATTATCAAGTAATCTGCGTTTTTATGCGCTTTCTATGGAGGTAGCGATTGGTTTGCAGGATTGTTTTGTGACTATTTAGTTTTCTCTGCCTTAATCCTCTGCTCATTCTGTAATATTTGTGCAGATGTATGTGCGGATGTGGGCCACGACCCCTACTACGTACTGCCTGAGACAGTGAGTTATCCGCCCGATACCCAACATTGCTTGCCAAGCTACAGCCTCTGGCTGCTTACCATAAGCTTCAGAGTTATACATTTGTGCTTTTGCTACCCTTCTTACTTGAGCACTTTTGCTACTTCTCTTCCTTGAGCACTTTAAGCTACCGTACATCCATGGATCCACCACCCCCCTGAAAAAATAAATATTCTATGGTCAAAATGTGCAACCGCCCCCACTTCAAGGCCCAAGGAGCGTCTAGGGCTGCAATTTGGCCACCCTCGCCACCTCCCACAAACATACAAACATAGGAGGAAGGTTTGCAAGAGAGAAGACCAAAATTTTAAACCAAAAGCTAATGCCAAAGCTCTGATGATTCACCAGTCAAGGACCATCAAAGTTTGTTGATTTTTTAAGTCTCCCCCATTCTAGTACGCCCCTCCCCCTAGCCACTACCAGCATCACCGCTGCCGTTGCTGCTTCTGCTGCCACTCTCATTGCCTTCGCTACTGCCCTCGCGTGCTGCTGCTGCCTGGCTTGTCCTTGCCCCTGCCCCTCTTGCTGCCTTGCTTGTGCTTGCCCCTGCTGCTGCTCCCCCTTGCTCCTGCTGCTGCCTTGCTTGTGCTAGCACTTTTTGTCTGGCTACGGGTTGCTTTGTGCCGCTCCCTTTGCTGCTGAAGCGTCGCTTTTTACTTAGCTGTCACTGCTGGCTTTAATAAAACAACTGTACTCTGCTGAAATTTCCCGATGGGTACAATGGGTGCAGGCGGAGCTAGGGATGGGGGGTAAGTGTTGGGAAGGCTTCCTGACCACTCATCGCTTGCACTGCGCAAAACTGTATTCTGCTACTGCCCCACAACCGCCCCCTTATGAAATAAATATATTACCGTACAGAGATGTTACCATTCCGCACTCTAAAAAAATATTGTTTTGCAAATCCGCACCAAATCCGCACCCCTTTCAATAATTACTATTATGCTATCCGCACAAATCCGCAGGGCCAAACAACCCCTGATGTGGCCCAAGACCTTACCATTCCTTCATTACATGCATGAAAGTTTACTTTTGCAGAAGAAATTGACCACAGGGTGGGCTGTTGCTGCCCTCTGCATGCAAACATGAGCCTGGCAGGTTGGTACCCAAACAAGAGTTGTCAAACTGCTCAAAAAACTGACTGCACTCTAGTTACATTTTAAGGCTCACTCCAAGTTATCGTTCCAACTCTGTGTCTGCGCGCAACTCGTACAACTTGTGCTCGCATCCCAATCATTTCACAATTTAGTCCATGCCCTCGCTCTCCCTCCTCATCCCCACAGCCCTTCCCCTCGCTCTCTTCTTCTCTGCCCTCCCCATCTTCCTCGTTCGCACTGCTCTCCCCCTCATCCTCGCTTTCACCCTCACTGCCCTCCCCCTCATCCTCGCTTTCATCCTCACTGCGCTCCCCCTCTTCGCTCTCTTCTTCACTGCTGTCCCCCCTTCCTTGCTGCCCTTACTAATTTTTTCACTAATCCGCACTTAATCCGCAGCCCCAAAAATATTTACTTAAATTCCTGTCCACAGTTGGCCGCACCCCTTGAAAACATTATTTTTGCGGCGTGATATATTCTCTGTACGATATACATACTAAACCACCGCCACGTCACCCCCCACCAACAAATTATATTTAGGGGCGGTGATATACTTTTCACACACTATTCCAATTCCTTGGGATTGTATTGCATGCAAGAATGACAAACGCTCTACCCAAAATTATTTTCGTAGAGATGGCCAAGACCTCATGCAAGCCATGCACCTGTACCATTTGGCTTGTATAGAGGATTGGCCAAAAGTGTGGAAGTGGGCTTGGCAGCAGGAGCAGCAACACAAAGGTACAGGAATTTTTTATTTTTGCTCGTCAATTGCTCCTTGATGCATATTGAATAAGAGTTGTAATGCACCTCTTGCAGCAAGTCATGTTGCAAACATTGCAACTGACTTATAAAATGTGTTACGCTAATCTTTCTGCAGATCACCTGAACTTGGCATGCCCTGGAGACCTGCCAGAGGTCCCTCTTTGCTACGCACCCGTGACTGGATCCAGATGCCCTGTGAAGCCTGACTGCCAAAGGTAAGGGAGGAGATTGAGTCTAATGGTTAACGCCAAACAGACCTGAAAATACTGTGTTGATTTGCTCACTTGCAGAGTTCTCATGCGCTTTGACTACTTGAGAGGCAAGAAGCAAGGGAACAGGCAGGTGTCAGAAGCAGCGGATGGACAAGAAGCAACTGAGGAGGAAGAAGAGAGTGAGGAGGGAGGGAAGGGGAGAGAAGCACAGCACGCTCCAAAGGAAGACCAGGAAGATGGGGAGGTACCGCAGGAAGACATTGACGACCTTGTTGCAGAAAGGGATTCGGATGGAGCAGGAGGGAGCGAGGAGGAAGAGGTTGGGTTGAAAGGGAGGAGTAGCGAGCATTGCCGTTTTGTCTCTGCTGAGACTGGCAGTGTTATCGGGCTCTGCCGTACATTGATGGCGTTCAAGCTGGACCATGCAGGACAGCTTGGGAAGTGCAGTGGGGCATGTGGACATATCAACTGTGTGCAGGTGCAATTGATAGGGGTTAAGGCTTCTAACAAGCTTATTAAGCATCAGCAATCAAACCGAGATTCTGCTTGGCCTCTGGCATGTGTTTTTAGGATGAGACGCCAAGAAGTGGAGGAGGAAACAAACGAGCATTATTGAACCAGACAAACTTGTACAGACTCCGTTTCAGCTTCCAGCATCCTTGCTCTTTCCCGCCCTTTTCTGCCCTTTTCTGCCCTGCCAATTTCCTTACATATCCATCTACACCCTTCCGTACACGTAGGACAAAGTGTGGCTCCTGGACGGAACAGATGCCCACAGTGCGCTTGCCATCCACTGCTGTGATGTTGAGGGTTGCCGAGGTGAGAAGAAAACAGCAGCTGGAGCCTCCTTTAGGCTCTAGCACAAAGCATTGTGACGTTGTTTGCGACTTGTGCTATCTTGTACAGCATTGCAAACTCGTTCAATGTGTGGTTGCAAGTAACAGACCAGAGACAGCTCCATCATTCTTCTTTTGGGGAGAGGGAGGGATTGGAATGAAAGACCAACCTGAGTTGATGGTAAAGGATGATCTGGGACAAATCTTGAAGCTGCTATTTTCCAAAGCCGCTCCTGTGTAGCAAAGTAAAACCATTGACATTTGTGTTGCCTTAGGTCCTCCAAGAACACGCTTGCAGCCACGCTCAGCAGGGAAAATCATGTGTGAGTTTCATCACCAGCAGAGGCTTCGGCAGCAGCAAGAGGAGAATGAGCCAGAGCAGGAGCAGCAGCAGCAGCAGCAGCAGCAGCAGCAGCAGGGGCAGGACCAGGCAGATGTGCAGCATGAAAACACCTGCAGTGGCAAGGTGTACAGTGGAGGTGCAAGGCTCGGTGGAATCAACGGCCTGTTTTCCCCGTGTGGTTTTGTTTTGGGACTCCTTCCTCAGTATGGTAAGACCGCCTGGGCTGAAATAATTGCTTTGTTGTTACACGCCCTGACTTGTGTCCTTGTTTTCTTTGGTTTCCTCCAATTCAAGCAAGATGCGTACATTTCACCCGTGTTATGCTTTCCAGGAAAAGAGGCACCGTCAAACATTCTTTCCCTGCTAGAGAAGACGAGCGAGGCCACATCTGAGGTGCCACAGGTAATGAACAGCTTCATCTTTTATTGGCTAGTCGAGCGTTGTTTGCCAGCCAATCTTATTATGCTGTGGATTGTCCAAGATACCTGTGTCTTTGACAAACATTCCAGCCGTCCTGAGCACATGAAACTTTAAGGTGTTCTTTCATGCACACTGCTTCTTTGGTCTATACTGTTGTATGACCAGGCTGTCATCTACAACGACGCGCCGATGCTTTTGGATTACCTGCACAAGGGCCTTACGTCGGGGGACGCTACCATGCAGGGCACCTACGTCAGACTCCATGCAAAATGGGCGCACACGTATGTACTGCTTAATGTGCTTGGGTAGTAGTTTGCCACAGTATGTGCATTGCATTTCACCGACGGCAAGCTTGGCTTTTGTCCTATCAAGCATTTGAAGCAGTTTGACTGTCTTTGACAGCTTTGAACAAGCTATGTCAACTTGGGCTGTTGATCGTCATCGTCCATGCCCTTGTCGTTTTTCTGTACAGATTGTGCATTGACGTGATGCGCTTCAAGCATCTGTACGCCGGCACCTTTGCGCCTAACGCATCTGACGCACTCCAGCGCAGGCTCCTGCTAGCAAAGCTGAGCCCATTTAAAAAGGTAAATTATCACATTCTAGAGTACATATTCACGGCCACAAGCGAATGAGACGTGTCCTTCTGAATTGTAGCATCACACTTCTTTTGACATGCTCTTTAGATAAATCCCTCTTGATTCCTTTGGTTTCTGCACATAGGAAACCCTGCTGACCGAGCTGAGCACTAGCAAGGCAAGCAGGACCGCTGCCAATTTAGCAGGGAGGTTGCAGTGGAGGGAAGTTTTGGACCTAGCTCCTGAGATGGCTGTTGATCCCTCTGGCAAGTGCTTCAAAGCACATCAAGTCCTCTACCCATGTGCTATCCGGGTAAAGGTGGCAGTTCTGCACAAGCTAGGGTTTGGGCAGCAAACGCAGGCACGGAGTGGGTACAGCTATCTCCAGGTGCGTTTGCTGTTAAGCGTGCTGTCTTGGACCAATTTTGGCATATTGAGAAGGCATCTACCCGAAAGCTTTCACACAACAATTAAGTGTTTTGGCTGGAATTACGGCAGGCAACCGGGACCTTCTACATATGTATAAAATAGCTTGAGCACGATTGCTGCCAAACTGGAGCTGAAATGATGTCTTTTGTCAACCAACAAATGGCAGCAGCCTGTAATTAAGGGTGTACTGCCTTAACTAGTTCTCCTGTGTAAAACTTCACACAAGTAAGGAGTCACAAGCTCCTCTTATACAACCAACCATTTCCTTGACCATCCAACTTGAAGGAACTGTATTTTCCTGGTGGGTCTTAATTCTCAAAGTTATGAAGCTTGCCTCCAAGCTCCAAGTGCACTCTGTCAACTACGTTACTAAACTTGTCCATACTCTTCCCGTAGCCATCAAGATTGTAAACACGTAAACACTAGTTCTTATAAGGATCCAAAGCCTTTTTTATTCATTAAAATCAGCAGGCAACTTGCCAATTGCAACCTATAACAAACGCAAATAATTATGTACAGGCACGACTAGGGAAGGAAGAGTTTCAAAGGGCAAGGACCCCTTAGTCCCTGAAAGGGTCTACTGCAAAAGTTGAGAGCTGATGCAATATGCAGGAAATTGTTTTTTGAAGGAAGGCACGGGCTGGAGCCCCCTGAACCCCCGCCCTAAACCCTCCTTCCGGTGCCCCCACCCGGACAAAAAAGGGTACCAATCTGCTCCTTTTTCAAGTAGGCATCCATCTGCATACTCATCAAGACCTTAAATTGAAGTGCTGCAAAGTTATGGGGCAAACACTGAGATACGGACGCCCATGCCCACATGACTCACCAGGCACACACATTGCTTCCATTTCTTCAAAACTCCACTGACTATTTCATGCTGACACAATCCTGGAAGTTTGGAGGTAGTTGCTGCTCCAGTGGCTTGACTCACCCGCGGCCTAAACCCAAGCACGTGTGCCTCTGACTTTGGGACATGTCCACAGACCCCCCCTTAACCCAATTTGCTCAAAAAGGGTGCAATCGACTGTGCTTGATCTGAGGATTCCAAATATATAATTATAACTCCGTAGGAGTGGCCTAGTAAATCTTTGGTGGGGGGCAGGGGGGGTCTTAAAAACTTGGACCCCCCCCAGACCCCCCTCTGATTGGACCCATACATATATCAATCGACAGCTCTCAACGAGAGGATTCCGAATATCTAATTCTTAATCGATGTCAATCGATTTGACATGTGCCGTCCAAGAGTACCTGTGTAACTTTTCTGGCTTGTACAATAAACTCACATGTACGCCTTGCTACTCCTTATTCCGTACCTCCCACAGATCGTAAATCCTCCAGCCAACTTTGACTCTCTGGCTGATGCAACGGGCACCGCTTTTGACCGTCTGCACGTTAAGGTAACTGTTCCTGGACCAAGATGATCTTAGAGGATCCGCAACACAGACATTGCAGCCTGTCTTGTCAACGTCCCAGTTGCAAATGTTGCAGGCTTGTTACAATTCACCCTCGCATCTTGATGGTGTATGAATCTTGACTTCTTATTCCTAAATGCGTACAGGTTTTCCGCCTAAATGTGTGCACCAGCCAAGCTGAAAGTGGTGAGGAACTCTTCATTTAGGCATTTTTTGCAGGGTGAAGTATTGTATGTGCTATGGTGCTATGCAGTGCAAGATAAGGGGCACTTTAGGTTGACTGAAGTGTACAGCAGTGAGAGGAACAGGTCAAGCTGCAACAAGGAACACAGGGCAGGTGTCAGGCAAAGGACCGGCAGTGGTGGTATGGTCGATGGGTAATCGAGTGTGAGCTCCTATAAATATAAGGTTGTATGAGCCTTTTGTTATTAAAAAGAGGAGCAGCTTCAAGCAAACGGGGGTTGATGGTGTACGGCGGACAATTCCACGGGCTTGATCGGTAATGCTGAGTTTTCTGCACAAATTCATCACAATAGGTACATGACTAGGGTTGGCCAGCACGGTAAATATACACCATATATGACCGTAATTTTGGTGATTTCCCTGCCAAAAATACCGTATATGCACCGCATGTAGTATATGGTTCTGGCCAACCCTACACATGACAGATACACGACCTGGTGGTGCCCATGCCTTACATCTGTCCAACTCTCAAATACCTCTCACACAAGCATTCAAACACAAAAACGCAAATATCTACAAATGCTTTCACACACTCATAAATATATATAATTTCCTGCAAGCAGGACCATATACAGGCAGTGATTATGTATATTTATACACCTGTATACACACTCAAACACATGTACCAGCACACATGGCACACTCTATTTCATTTTGAACAAACGCAGGGTGGCAGAAGCTTGGGCTGATGGGCATGGCCTTCATCAAGAGCATGACTCAGGTCAGTTGATGATTTTGAAAAGAGCGCATACCTACACTAGAAGGTATAGGTGACAATGCTTTTGTCATATAATCCATCAAAGCAAGCATGGTCAATTTGGTGCTAGAAGGAGCTACTCACACGCAATAAGTAAACAAGTAAACCAATTTGTTGTCGACTCCATCAGCATTCCTTCCTTGGCAGGCTCACCGCCACATTGCTATCAGGCTCATCAAATGCATTTTTTCCTAAAACACAGGACCACGCTATGCTGCACCTTCTGTCGTTGACAGAGGCCAAAAACAGGCAGCGTGAAGCAGATGCAGCAGCCAATTTAGCCTACGCTCATGCTCTTGCGCAGCGAAGGACGCCAGTCCAAGGGGCACCTGCTGCAGTGGCACAAGACAGCTCATCTTTCCCTACTCCAAATACCCCAGGAAGGAGTGCAAGCCTTCAAGACCCCGGCCCCGGAAGCTCTGGTGCCGAATTGAAAGCGGTCAGGGCCAGTCCCCGTCAAGCAGCTGCACGTAGCTCTCCAGCCCTGGGCACCCCAGCGGGAATAAGCATTGCCTCCCCTGGCTTTGACCTTGCAGCTGTCCAGCACTGGCGCCGGAAGCCCTCAAAATGTTCTCAGTCGGCTATCAAACTGGTGGCACCAGCAGTGTCATCACCCAGACTGTTTGGACTACGGCAGCAGTTAGATGTCGTTGACTACTGGCCAAAGCAGGTACAGTAATTTTCCTCCTTTTTGCTGCTGCTATTGATGTTAGTTTTGCTGCTGCTATTGATGTAAACAAAATGAGTGGCTGTTGCATGAATATAGCAATGACCAGATTAACCTGTGCTGTGACTTCCTTGATTGACAATGCATATGTTTTCTCTTCGTGTGATGAGCATTGTTTATTGTTAACACCTACTTTGTTTCTTTCCACCTCTGTTGACTGTTGCAGCTCCTCACCCCACAATTAAACGCCCCCCCACTCAGCACCCCAGCTAATGCCGTGGGAGGCAGAGCCAATGCAGGAGAGAGTGGAAGTGCCGGTCTCAACACTGTCACGAGGGAAGAAGGGAAAGTGACTGCAGGTGGTACATGGGATGGCCACGGTTTGGAAGGGGGTGGAGGTGGTGGCCCTTCTCCATTTGGGTTGCTCAGAGGTAGTGGTAGCCGCAGCACTGGCAGGAGTCAAGCAGTCGGAAATGTGAGTGGCGTCAATAGAGGCAGTAGCGGAGCACCGCATAGGCTCCGTCGCAGTAGCATTCCTACGGACAGGAGAGCAAAACAAGAGCAGCAGCACCAGGAGACGCCAACGAGGAGGAGGAGGGCAGGGGTGGAATTTGAAGGAAAGGAAGGGTTGAAGGAGCAGTTGCAACCAGCATCACAAATAGCTACTACACAGCAGAAAAGGAGGCGTCTCAGTTTTGGTGAAGAAGATCCAAGTAGTGGGCCAGCGTCATCAAGTGAAAGGCAGCAAAGGGTATTCGGGCTTCCTAGTCAGAAAGGGGTACGTGAAAAGCGGGAAGCATCCAAGCCTCTTCGATTTCGTGACCAATGAGGTTTGTCGCAAATAAGGTTGCCCTACACGTCAGAAAATTCCTGTAATGATTGATCTTGATTGATTGTGATTGAATTTGATTGAAGTGGTATTTCAATCGAGAGCAATCACATCCTGATTGAAATCAATCAGGAGTATTTCAATCACGTTCAATCACATTTCAATCACATTCAACAAGGCACCCATTCCTTCTGTAAAA
>Ga0307942_1003369_pt1 | contig 12923 bp, 15 predicted proteins | sample OrgLakmetagen175_FD_201846 | JGI IMG/M metagenome (GOLD analysis project Ga0307942, IMG submission 201846) | Saline water microbial communities from Organic Lake, Antarctica - #175 | ecosystem: Environmental > Aquatic > Non-marine Saline and Alkaline > Saline | place: Antarctica: Organic Lake...
TCTTTTTCTGGTGTCTTGTTCAGTCTGGCCTCCTTCTCTTCTTGAAGCTGCCTTTTTTTTTTTGCTATAGCTCAACTGCCCTCGCTGGCGGATATAGCTGTGTAACCCTTACCCTTACCCTTACCCTGCCAAGCATTGTTCTGTGCAAAAGAGGGGAGCGCATATATATGGGCACGTACTTGGTAAACATTGTGTTTCGGCAAAACAGGCGAGCAATACTCCTCAAGGACTGTGAATTTCAAACGATTGCACAACTTTGATGATGAAAGTGCACGCGGCCTTAAAGCTGCTCGCGTCTCAACACAGTGCAGAAAGGAGTTGAAGAAGAGCGAGCGCAGTTGCCTGCACCCTAGTGCAGACACAGTTTCTGGATTGGTTGGTAGCTGGCCACACTCATATCCACTGCCTAGCAAGACTGCATGCTGTTGCCATCGTGTGCGTTATTGTCTTTTCTCTTCTCTTCTTTTCCTTGTTAGTGAAATTGGGGGTACAGTGTGCAGCTTTTGCCTCATTCGATAATCAGGTCCTATACCCAAGAGACCCTCCCCCCCACCTGGCTCTCCACGATGGCGTCTGGATGATCAGAGCCGTCAGAGACCCTGCATTGTGGTTTTGTGCAGTTTGCAGGTGAAAAAGTGAGGATTCGCCTGTCATGCTCATCCTTTGTAGCAGACAAGCAGACCAAGAACACCCTAGGTATGGCTTTGCAGGATGGGCCCAGTAGGTCCTGGCCCTTGCGTGGCACCGTGCCTGACAGAGGAACCACATGCTTGGCCCCAGCAAGCCTAAGCCAGGGCCTAGTTTCCTCACCAAAGGATGACTAAAACAACCCTGTTGTTGTATTGTTGATCAATGTGGATACACAGGTCTGTGTTTGGTTCCACACACTGCCCTTTGGGACCCTTTCTGCCTGTTGCAGATTCAGTTCCTGCCCTCTCTCTATACCAATGCCTCCATTCCTTTTGCGAACCCCGAGTGCATGATATTGAGCTTTTTGAAGCGCGATTGGTCACTGGATGATCTGGAAGAACTGGAATTCTGCACGGTGTGGCCTGCATACTATAGCTTATGAAGCACGCCTACCCTGATATTGCAGGTCCAGTACTTAAAAACATGTGCCAAGAACATGTGCCAGGAACAAATTCCGGATTCAGGAGCGCATATACTAAAGTGCTAAGCGCCCCCCGTTTTGGGATGGCTTCGTCTCCTTTTTGTGGACACCTTAGGGTTGGCTCGGTTTGTGGGACATGTGGCATGCTAAGTTCTGCACAAAAGGCCATTGTTTACGTACAGCACAGACGTGCTGCTGTACCCATAAAAGCACTCCCAAGCATGCACGCCACACCTACACCTACTTGGCGGGCCGGTACTGTGCGTATAGGTTTGCCTGGTTCATCTGCAAAGCAAAAAAACGGACAGAGTCAGGAAACTGTGCTTTGATGCTTTACATGCTAAACGACCAACAATGCCAGAAACTCATCCTACCTCCTCTTCGTCCTCTTCTGCAATAGCGTCTTCATTCTCATTTGCTGCCTCAGCGGCCGTCTGCTGTTGCTGGTGTTTCTGCTGCTTCTTCTGCTGCTGCTGCTGCTGCTGCTGGTGCGGCGGCTGCTGCTGCTCTGCTGCTGCTCCAGGCACGCTGTTGTTTTTGTTGTTGTTGTTGGCGGAGCAGCTTTTCAGATCAGCGGGCAATTGCTGGTGCTCCCTTTCTATTTGCTTGAGAAAAGACACGGCAAAGGTCCTCGCAAAATGAGCAATGCCGACGCGTTGGAGGATGGGAGCGAGGTGGCGAGGGAATACATTGGCTCTTCTGAGGTCTTCAACCATTTGCATAAACTGGGAAAGGGAGGAAGGAAAGGCGAGAGCCTACGTGAGTGCAGTAGCACCCTCTGCAAAGGTTGTGAGGATTGAAAAGTGGACACAAGGCCTACAATCCACTCTCTTTCTCTCTTTCTCTCTCTCTCTCTCTCTCTCTTTTACCAGGAATTAGACCGTTACAAACGTTGAGAGGACGACACAAACCTCTATGTGTGTGCTTCATTTGTGTGCGTGTGTGTGAATGAGTGGGTGTGAGTGTATGTGTGTGTGTGCGCGGGTGTGTGTGCGAGTGTGTATGTGTGCGTGTGCGAGTATGCGTGTGTGTATGTCTGTGTGTGTGCGTGTGTGTGCGAGAGTGTGCGAGTGTGTATGTGTGCATGTGAGAGTGTGCGAGTGTGTATTTGTGCATGTGAGAGTATGCGTGTGTATGTCTGTGTGTATGCGTATATGCGTGTATTTGCGTATAATTACGCAATGTGCGAGAAGCATTTGTATTTGACCCACAAACTTACTACCAGTTCTTTGGGCGAGGGCTTGCTCAAGGATGGGTCTATTTCATCCTCTTCTCTGGACTCCATTGTGCAGGGTCTTTGAACGTCTGCAAATCAACGTTTGTTGTTGGTTGATGTTTGTGTGTGTATTGTGCGTGTGTCTGTGTGTATATAGTGTGTGCGTATATGCGCATGCACGTGTGTGTGTATGTGTGTGTGCGTGCGTGCGTGCGTGTGTGTGTGTGTGTGCGTGCGTGCGTGCGTGTGGTGTGTGTGTGTGTGTGTGTGTGTGTGTGTGTGTGTGTGTGTGTGTGTGTGTGTGTGTTTAAAAACCTTGACAGCTCTCGACAGCAGCAAAACGAAGCGATGCAGGAGCATGAGAGGTGCCACGGGTATTTGATCACCTATTAATTAGGCGTATAGCGGCCAGCCGGGCGGGAGGATGCCTGGAATTTCTACTTTATACTACCAAGGGTTCTAGATAACAAATATACAAACACAAACAATTTGATATCGTTTGGTATCCTACCATTTGTCCCCTTGATGTGGGTTTACAGTTTTTCGTCTCCTCAACAAGGGTTGCCGTGAACTTGATGGTCACAAAATTGCTCAATTCCAGCCCGGAACTCTAGATGCTGAAATTCCGCTCGCCAGGTCAGCCAGTGAACTTCAATAGGCCAAGGAGGCTTGTGGGCAAAAGTAGAAACAAAGTAGGTGGAAATGCGCACACACGCACACACGCACGCACACACACACACACACACTCACACACACACGTGCGAACACACACACACACACACACACACACACACACACACACACACACACGCACGCACGCACACACACACACACATACACACACATTTACAAATATACATACACAGACACACTCTCACACACACACGCACATAAACACACATGCACGACTGATTGCACGCGCTAACATACACATACTTACACACACAAATACACACATGCGTGTACACACACATACATGCATTTACAAGCAAATGTGCACACACCAACATACATGCACGCGACGACACACATGCGCATATGGACACACTTACATATACGTTCACGCACGCACACACATACACACTCACAAATACGCGTTAATGCGTACTCACAAATTTTATGTGAATGTGTGCATGTACAGGAACATAAGCCCATGCTCGCACTCATATACGCGCATATCACATAACATATGATTCATGCGTGATGCTTACACACACACACACACACACACACACACACACACACACTTCACAGTACTTACATGCACGCATCGCGCACTTGTGCACATACACTTTCAAGTGTGCACACACGTGCACATACATACAGATATATGCACATAATACTTACATGCACACACTTATACACACAAATACTGCTTGCCAGCTTGCATACTGCACACATGCACGCACACATGCTCGCACATGAACACACAATATATTGTGCCCATTTTAACCCACACCCAAGGAAGTGCACCCACAGCTATGATCACAAATTACTTGTGCAATATTTGTGGAATTCAAACACTTGCACGTGCGCAGACTCACACATAATGCACTTCCACACTCACGCACACATACACGCGCACACTCACACGCACAAAAAACAAACACGCACATATGCACGTGAATAACTCACACACTCACTTACACATATGTACGCACGCATCACCTGGCATGCACATAAGACCCCTTTACTTACGCATCTCAACACGTGTCAGAAGAACGGTCAAAAGCTCTTTGGTGCTGTTATGCCTTATCTAGTAATGCTTTGTCCCCTGTGCGCAAATGTGAGACTTGCAACAGAGAGCGCAAGAGAGACAGATTGTTGTGTATATTGTGCATATTCATTCAGCTAAGGTATAAATCAGAATTTGGGTTTTGAAAGGGCGTGAGGCTTAGGGTTTATGGTTGGTTTAGGTGAGGCAACTACACACAGCTAAAATGTCAGCAGGATGATCTCTCGTGTGTGTGTTAATGTGCTGCCTACAACCATTACTATCCAGGTCGTCCATGTACGTGCAGAGGCGTATGCTAGTAGCCCTGATGAAAGCCCGCAGCTTAAACCTGTGGACTTATCGCAGATGGATGAGAAGCAGGCAAACAAGATCCGAGAGAACGCCCTGAAACGGCGACATAGGCGCAGGGTGCGTGTATGAAACGGCCAGACCAGCTGTTGGCCGGGGTGCGTGCTGCTCCAAGATGCATTTGCAGCAGCATCAAGAGAGCACTTGGTGATGGCATGTGCCTTCCACGTAATGATAGACTAAGCACTGAGTGCGCACAAGAGGTTAAGCTTGAATCACGTGAGACTTGTTAGGTGTGTACCTGCACACATGAACCCTCATATCATACTCCAAAGCCCCGTTGATTTCTTCATGTGCATGCTATATTTAGGGTTGGCCAGAACCGTATATTCATACCGTATATGACCGTATGTATGAAGATTTCCCTGCTAAAAATACCGTATTTACACCGTATATACCTATAAATGTATGGTTCTGGCCAACCCTAGCTATATTGTATACTGATTCATGGATTAAACCCTTCCCCCCAATACAGGTGTTCAACTTTTCTGACTGGCGAAGGCATCGCAGCCAATCCAGATACATACATCACATCCAGGTGGGTGGGTGATTCATTGAGTGAACTTCGCTTTGCAGTTCCTTTGTAGCGCTAGAAAGAGTGTACCATTTGGCAAGTTTTAGTGGGCTGCAAGCACGCTTGCAACCCACTGAAACATGTCAAATGGTATACTCTGCCCCTACCTTTGCCACTGATTCACTATCCCAACACACCTTCAACAACATTCAGACCATTCGGGAATCCGGCGTCGTGCGAGCCATAGCACGTCCGGTCATGATTGTGGCAACCCTCTCTTTCAGTAAGTGTGGCATGCGCGCCTGAAGCGTAAGGATGTAAGGATTGATTTCGTGCATGTCGTCTGGACGAAACAGTTGATGCAAAGCACTGCCAGTAGTGTCCTCCAAGCTTGACGGCTATCGGGGGAACATAAATGATACGCTAAACTGGGAATACATCAATGATACGCCAAACTAGTCAGATGATGGAGCTTCTACAAAACAATCTACGGACCTGTGGCTGTAGTAACTGGTATTGTACGGCCACTGCCGAGGGGAAATGCAACCAGAGCTTTCCTTCGCGGTAGTTCAGAACGTGACACACACATCTATTATTATCCAAATTTGTGCACCGCCTCCATCGTGCGGTTGTGCCTGGTTCATTATGTGCCAGTTGTGCAAGGTATGCTGCATCAATGTACTGCCTTGCACAAGGTCAGCTGTCTTTGTTGCTCCTGCCGCGCACCTGCAGTCGTGGCCCTCTACAACCACCTGTTTGTCGTGCGCCCTCCTTGGTTGCCCCTGTGGCTGCCGTCACCCCCTACAATGGTGCGTGCGCTCACGCACTATTGTGTGTATTGCTGTACAAGGATATAAGGAAGAACACTGCGCAGGAGAAACAACTCCCTACGTCAATTAAGGAAGCACTGTGTTTTCACAGAGAACGTTGGCACTCAAGGGGTGTGCGTAATAAGGTGCTCGGTTGGCAAAAAGCGTCAGGCTGCATTCAATGCATGTACCTTTCCGTACGGCATGCATGCATCAACAATCCTAGATCTCGTCAGCTTCTGATATCTCTTCAGGTATTTCAAAGCTTTAAAACCCTTGTAGACTTTGCAAAAGTCGTCGGCAGTCTGTGTGTGTCAAAGCCTGCAACTCTATTTGCGCATGAACATACGTTTCACAAGCGTACCGTTGGAAAAGAAACTATTTTCCTTTTCGGACGACGCACACTTGCGGTATTAAAGCCAGCAAGCTGCTCTTGTTCAACTGTGTCAGGCACAGCCCTCAATGCAACGGCTCTTGCACTCTTTTCCTGTATCCAAGTCAGGTATGCGTATGTGTATGCGTGGTGCATGGACGTGACAACAACTGTGCTCACTTGTCGTGTGTACAGGCCATGGAGCCGATACAGCTCACCACCATCGCTCTGTCACTCCTGCTAGTCTTCCGGTACGTGGTATGATGTTTGGTTGCCAGCTGATTCTTGATCATAGGTAGACCACTCTTGAGGTGTCGTTACACAAAAAGGAGCAAAAGGTAACCGCCTGTTTTGCCATGCTTTTAACTCCACACACTGCTTTCATTTTACCTGAGATCATCCAAGACGCTGTCTGAAAAACATTCAAGGAACACGCAAGAGCTTCTCTCCCTAGCGTACAACATGCTATACCTGCGGCGGCTTAGAACGTCATCAACAAACAGTCTTACTGCCACCCCCACACGTGCTTTTACGCAAAGCATCCCAGGTCCAGTTTTTAAACAGGTCCTGATTTGACTGTGGAGGGAAGATCTGCCGAGCTACTTGTCCCTGCCATCCCTCTTGTTCTTCGACACACAGGACGAACGCCTCCTACGCTAGGTGGGAGGAAGCAAGAAGGTCCTTCGGCTCCATCACCACCACTTCACGGGACATCGCTCGCCAGGTACTCTTGATTTACGCACGCTCACAGCTTCTGCGTACAACCCTGCTGTCCACATTTCTGCCGGTGCATATGCTTATTAGCTATTGAGGTTCTCAATCAGGCTCCTTCCCTGTCCCACTGGCGTTTTGCCCTTCCTACATCCTGTGCACAAATAAATGCCACACACTGTGAAGAAACCTGTAGGAGTGCCTGGCGCGTTTTTACATTTCTCTTTTTAACTGCACCCCTCATTTCCAACTTCATGCTCATCTTCACTTGTCTCCCTTCTGCACGCAACTCTGACCCGGCATCTGCATGATTAGTGTGCATATTTATCCCTTGCAGGCTCTTGCTTGGTTCCCAGATACTGCTGAGGGAAAGCAGGCCAAGGAAACCGCCTGCAGATGGCTGGTGGCCTTAGCAAAATCCTCAATGGTACGTCTCCTAGCCTCAGGAGCAGATAAAGGGGAAAGCATAACACAAGAGACACTAGCACCAGACTGGGACGCAAGGTCAGATGCTGACTAACACTTTACACTTTTTGCGCGACAGGTGCATTTGAGAGATGAGCACGACCTGCGTGAAGAGCTAAACGGTGTGCTCCCAGGTGTGTGAAATCAATAATACTAGCAATACTTCTATTAAGGTTTTTGGGTGCGTAGCCAATTGGCTACACAGGGCGCTTTTGCTGAAAAAGAGTGTGTAGCCACTTAATATTCCCCCCAAAAAGCTGCCAAAGATGTGGCTGCGCACATTTTTTGGCATAATGGTAAATGAAATTTGCCTATTAGTTGAATCCACCCTTTCGCCCTTTGCCTCCCTCCTAAGCTCTGTGCATCATCACTCGCATCACCAATCTCCATCAACTCTGGCTCTTGCTGCCGCTGCTGTGCACGTGCTGCTGTTGGCCATTTGCTTCTAACCACTTTTGCACTTGCAAAAAGGGGCAACTGCCTGTCGCTCATCTCACATCTTCTTCTCTTTCTAGGGTACTTGTTTTACAATTTTTGACGCACGGCCGTTGTGACCTCTGCAACACACAGGTGATGGAGCTTGTAACTTGTAAACTAAGGTTCTGTTAAACCGGCCGAACCATAATACCCCACACTCACCACACGTACACACGTACACACGTACACACGTACACACGTACTCACGTACACACACACACACACATAAACACACACACGCACACACAAACACACACATACACACACACGCACACACACACACATACACACACACGTGCATGTTAAATTAAAAATGCAACCGCAGAAGACGAGTTTACAGCGTTAGAAGCCAATGAAAATAGGTGAGAGTGAAGATGCTGTCATTGCTCATACGTTATCGCCATGTATGTATTTTACCGAGCAAAGGCAGCAAGGGCTGCAGGTTTTGTGTTGCTGCTGTGCTGACACACGCTCTTTATGTACAGCTGCAGTCATAGTCCACTGTTCCATTTCTTGCAGGGTCGAGCTTTTGCTGCATCATTCAACACAGGCACTCATTTGCAATAGCAGTCGTGCCCCTTCTCCCGTGCCTGTTATGCTTGATCACAGAACGGACTCAAAACAAAACCCAATGCACTTTGGCAAGGAAGGTACTTTCTTCTCATGTCTGTTCCTCTCTCTTCCCTTTGTGCCTCTTTGCACACACACACACACACACACACACACACACATGCCTTTTTGTTGGGACACACCTACCAACCATTACGTCCTCGCACAGGCCCATGTACTGCATCCAGGTGCTCTCCCACCTGTTTGCAGCCAGCAAACTTCCGCACCAGCTGATCGTCAGCCTGGACGAGAACGTATCCAAGCTCGTGATGGCGGTCTATGGTTGCGAGAGGATCCTGAACACGCCCATTCCCTTGTCCTACACACGGTGAGGAGAGTTGTTTCTTTTTACGTAGTGCGTGGGTGCTCATGTGGGGGAGGGGAGGGAGGGTGAGGGAGGAGGGGATGGGACTTCCAAAAAAGTATCCGAAGCATCGCAACTATGTTGTGTTACCAATTCCCGTTCTATGATTGATTATAATCATCTAAGCTAAGATTCTGCTTGACCGCAGCACTCAAGCTAACGAGCCTTAGCTCTCTTGCCCAGCTGTCAATGTTAATCATATGACGTCTGACAGGCTATCCGTATCCGGAAAAAGTTATCCCCCTTGTTTTTGCCTTCTGTCTTGCAAGCACCAATCCTGACGTTGTTCTGTGTGTTCTGCAGGCACACTGCACGTTTTTTGATGGCATGGCTGTTCTGTGTACCATTCACCTTGTGGCCCTTTGCCGGATGGGCGATGGTGAGTGGTTTTGAGAGAGATGCCTTGCTACGAGAAATGAAAGGTGTCGCGCGCAGGTAGGACAAGGTATAGTCACAAGATGACATAGTTATTGGCAGGCAGCGACAGCTGCTTGCCCACATGTACTTGCTATATCCAGGGTTGGCCAGAACTGTATATGGGGTTTGTGTAAACGTACATATACGGCGTATAGACCGTACATGTATGTACATACTGTACACCGTATAAAACGTATACTGTAGGATTACTAGATAATTAAGGTGGGAAAACTAAAAGAGTAAAAGAGTGACTTACGGCCGTATATACACGTGCGGTATATGTACTTGTATGGTTCTGGCCAACCAACATGCTATGTTTTCACTGCCTGCATAGTTACCTCTTTTTTCTTTTTGTTTGCTTTGCTTCAAGATGATGCAGCCTTGCACCATTGTCTCTTCTCTAGGGAAATTGATCTGATTTTGTGGTTCTTTTACGGCTCGTTCGAAAGGCAGGGGAAATCACATCTGGACAAAAAAACGAAAGACTGAGAAAAGTCACCGGAAAAACCTAAAAGGAGGATGGCGAATCAAGAACGGAAGAACCAAGCGGACAGCTGGGCCGTTGACACCCATGCCTGCCCGCAAAAACAAAAAGGAAGCAATGGCACGGCAAGGGTACAAGGAAGCTGCACTGCGCAGGCAAGCAAAACTAAACTTGCCTCTAAATAGGGGCAGGGGGATTTACAACTGGATAAAAAACGAAGGTCGAGAAAAGGAACCTGAAAATCCTAAGTGGAGGCTGAGAAAACCAGAAAGGAAAGAATCAAGTAGCAGCCGGGCTGTTGATACCCTGGACTGTCTGCAAAAAACAAGAAAGCACTGACGGCAAGGGCACATGAAAGCTGCACTGCACAGGAATGCAAAACTGAACTTGCCTCTTAACGTCCAGATATAATTAAGATGGATCAAGGAAGAGAAACTTGCACTTTTGTCCGAAAGTGCATAACACAAATCACTCGCCTGCAAGAACTAGAGCTCTTCTGCAAGCAGAGAACTCTGCAATTTGTTTGTGGTACTATATTCTAGTTATTTTGTTAGACAAATCTCTGGTGGACATTCCCCGATGATCACTCCTAGATCAATGAAGTAAGGTGTTTTTATTGCTATTGCCTTTGCGGCATACATTGCTTATATTCATGTACAACTGTATAACTTTTTGTCTCTGCTTTTCTCGTCTGCTTCCAGGTGCCATTTATGGCCCTGGTTTCTTTTGTACTGCTTGGGATCGAAGGTACGGCTTCCACGTGATTCAAGTGTCTGAATGTGTGAGCGTCTTGGTAGCAACAAGGTCATCAAGGAAGTGCTTAGTCACTGTCTAAAAGATCCACTCACCGTGCATGCTTTGCTCTTTTAGCTTGCTCTGCACAACTACTTCTGTACTATTGCCACACAGAAATTGGGATATTTTTAGAGGAGCCTTTCAGCGTGCTTGCCTTAGAGTACCTAAGTGGCAGCTGCACATCCACCATCAACAGCATGGTCAAGAGCGACTCAGAAATTAAGGAGCGGCTGCAAGCACAAGGATTGCACTAGTCCCGCTGCCCATTGTTGCACGACACTGCACCTTGTTGGAGATTTTAGATTAATTTAACCAGCATCGGCACGTCGTGCCTATTAATGATCATGACCAGTTGACATTATCCCGTTTATGCTTTTGATGATACTCTCGGGTTGGCAAGTATAGAAGAGCTAGGCTGGTCGTGCATTAAAAACGCTCGTAAATTCACCAATGTCACACGGTGTGCCTGCGCTCCTTGTTCTATTGCACTTTCTCTGGTGGGTGGTCTTGGACAATTGCTTTTCTCTAATTGTTTGCGTGATGCACATGCCATGATGTATGTGATGCATGATAAGAAATTCGTAGACATCTTCCATGCATAAGAACATGATCAAACTTGAGTACAGAAAGGGTCGTCAGTCAGGTCACCCAAGTCATCTGACTGTACATAAAAAGTCATTTAAAAGGCTAGTGGAGGATAGATTAGGGAATTTGTTCAACACAAATGGTGCAACAACGGTGCAACAATGACTGATCATGCGAAGGGTTTGACCTTCAGCCAGTTCCTTTGACTGATCATCAGTGTGATGATCGGCTGCTGAATGGTCTCAGTCAGCCACGCACAAATAAATCATAAAATGTCCTATTAGAAAGGAAACGTTTGTGCAACACAGTGCCTATGCCTACATAGTACGCTCTGGTTCTCTGTCACTCCGTCCCAAATCCGCTACACTTGCTGCCTACTCATCCCAAAAGCTCACGGCCAACACGCATATGTGCAATTGCATTCCAAAGTTTCAACTTCTTCTCATCGGGTGAACCACTGGTTAACTATGATACTGCTGCCAGCGTCCCAGCACGCCTGATGCCCTGATTGCTACCTGGGCTGCGGTAAGCCTTTGGGCTTCCTTGACCAGGATGTCTGTAACAAGCTTGACCACTGACTCGGTCTTGGAGCTGGCTGGCAGCAGTGGACCCTCCTGAACAGCTTCTCGAACCTTTGCAAGCTCGTCATCACGAAGCCAAGAATGCTGCCTCTCCTGGCCCTCCACTTGCTGCAAAATTTGCAACACGCAGCAAATGTGTTTACGGCGTTGGAAAGCAATAAGACAACGCAGGCAGTGAAAAAAAAAAACCACATTGATTGACAGAAAGAAGCAACTTGAATGCTGAAAACCATGAAACTTCTTGACCACAAAGAGGAAATAAGAAGATGAATGAGGATCAGGAGGGTTGCAGGCTTGGCCTGAAAGCGGCTCCTGATGAGAGTCGGTAGATGGATGGCCATGTAGCTTCCAAAAATGAACAGGCTGTGATAGAGCCTATGGTCAGTGAGGCAGTGCCATTCTGGGTTCTTTCAAGCCCAACATACAACAGCATAATGTCGGCTGTGTAAGTATGTTGCTTCTGGAGGTGTACAAAATAAATTGTCTATAATCTAGAAGGGCGCGGCAAGGAGATAAGCAGTGAAGCAGCATTTTGAGACAAGCTGTAAAACACTTTTGAGAGGGGAGAGAAACAGAGTCTGACAGTCTGAGAGTAGGAAACAGAGCCTGACAGTCTGAGAGTAGGAACGTTGTATCAGCACAGCCTTTGTTCACTCAGCGCAGCAGTGTGGTTACTCTTGTACTGTTTCCAACCCCTGAAGGTAAAATGAATCAGGCCTGCAGCAAGACACTCACTGAAGCCATCGTGGGGCGCAGGCAATCGCCCGCCCCAGGGAAGAGCACGCTGCCAGTGAGGAGCTCGTACAGGAGGCAGCCAAGGGCCCACGTATCCGCTGCACGCACATCTGCCTCACCGCCCATGAGCATCTCTGGGCACTGGTACGCTTCGGTGCCTCTGTGTAAAAGCAATACCGCTGGCATGTGAGTGTTTTTGAGCAGGTGCAGGTGAGCTTGCTAGCTGTACTCGTGGGGTGTGGCAATGGCAATTCGGTTATGCGGTGCAAGCAGTTGAGATGACCCAAAGATCAAAGACCATCGATTGCAAGCACTTGCATGTTAGAATGAGGAAAAACAAGGAGAGGGAGTGGGGGAGAGAGAGAAAGAGAAAGAGAGAGAGAGAGAGAGAGACAGAGAGAGAGAGAGTGAGAGAGAGAGAGTGAGAGAGAGAGAAAGAGAGAGAGAAAGAGAGAAAGAGAGAGAGAGAGAGAGAGAGACACGGAGAGGGAGAGGAAGCGGGAGAGGGAGAGGAAGCGGGAGAGGGAGAGGGAGAGACACGGACAGGGAGAGGGAGAGGGAGCGGGAGAGGGAGAGGGAGAGGGAGAGGGAGAG
>Ga0307942_1003372_pt1 | contig 12920 bp, 13 predicted proteins | sample OrgLakmetagen175_FD_201846 | JGI IMG/M metagenome (GOLD analysis project Ga0307942, IMG submission 201846) | Saline water microbial communities from Organic Lake, Antarctica - #175 | ecosystem: Environmental > Aquatic > Non-marine Saline and Alkaline > Saline | place: Antarctica: Organic Lake...
GGAGGTGTGCGCATAGAAGGTGTATGAGCATAGAAGGTGTGCGCATAGAAGGTGTTTGTGCATAGAAGGTGTTAGTGCATTGAATGTATGCGCATAGAAAGTGTGCGTAGGAGGTGTGCGCATAGAAGGTGTATGTGCATTGAATGTATGCGCATAGAAAGTGTGCGTAGGAGGTGTGCGCATAGAAGGTGTATGAGCATTAAAAATGTGCGCATTGAAGATGTGTGTGTAGAATGTATGCGCATAGAAAGTGTGCGTAGGAGGTGTGCGTATAGAAGGTGTATGAGCATTGAAGATGTGTGTGTAGAAGCATCTCACTGGCACATTGTGAATGGGCGCTGCAACTGTTACGATGCATAGAGGACGAGCGTAGTGTGATCAGCGCTGCATTGGTTGAGTTACGATGCGCTAATCACAAGCGCTAATCACACCACACTCGTCCTCTATGCATCGTAGCATTTCCTCTATGCATCGTATGCATCGTAGCGCTCATCACAAGCGCTAATCACACCACACCCGTCCTCCATGCATCGTAACATTTGCAGTGCCCATTCACAGTCATCCATAAGCAGTGTACGTTACTCTTTAATTTGCATGTGCATGTGATAGGTGCCTGTTGTACTTGAGTTTGCTATGCCAGCGACCAAAAACGTGGCTGCTTGCAAGCCAGGCATTTGTTGGTGTGGTAGTCCCTTTAATGCTGATGCTGGCTCTCTAACCAAGCCCTTGTCACTGAGTTTGTCATGCCAGCAATCATTAACGTGGCTGCTTGCAAGGCAGGCATTTGTTGGTGTGGCAGTCCCTTTAATGCTGATGCTGGCTCTCTAACCAAGCCCTTGTCACTGAGTTTGTCATGCCAGCGATCATTAACGTGGCTGCTTGCAAGCCAGGCATTTGTTGGTGTGGTAGTCCCTTTAATGCTGATGCTGGCTCTCTAACCAAGCCCTTGTCACTGAGTTTGTCATGCCAGCGATCATTAACGTGGCTGCTTGCAAGCCAGGCATTTGTTGGTAAGGTCGTCCCTTTAATGCTGATGCTGGCTCTCTAACCAAGCCCTGTGTCACTTCGCAAAACAGGGACGGCAAGGTGCCGGTGCTGGTGGCCACAGACGTTGCTGCTCGTGGTCTGGACATTCCCTCTGTGGACATGGTGCTGCACTACGACGTGCCCCAAGACAACGAGGCCTTCCTGCACAGGTGTGTGTGTGTGTGTGCGCGTGTGCGTGCGAGCGTGTGTGTGTTTGGTTGTGTGTGTGATAGAGCTAAACTACATGCAAGTGCAAAGCTGGTCCCTCTGTGGACTTTCCTGCACACACACACACATTTTCCGAGACACCAAACCCTCCTGCACGTATGGCGTGTATCTGAGGGAGGGGATAGATATGGGTTCCAGGTGGGAGGTTTTGGTGTCTGTGTGTGCTTGCTCCTGTGCAGGACTTAACTTCATAGACAATGATTGCCGCTGAAATTACGCCTCTCGTGCCGTCTCATTATGTGTTCACAAATGCGTGAGCAAGAATTATACACGCGCGCAGCTAACCTTCCTAAACCAATTGAAATGATAGTTGTTATTGAACCTCTATGCCTAATATGACACAAATTGGAGTTAGAGTTAGAGCATGGCGGGGGTGCCGTTTCTAGGAACGAGACTTGACACAAAATTGCATACCTGTCTGCAAACTTGGCAGGTCTGGCCGAACAGGCAGGGCCAACCAAAAGGGCACTGCTGTGGTGCTGTTCACAGACAAGGAGACACGCACGCTGGGCCTCATCTTACAAAACACAAAGGTGCGTGCGTGCCTGCAACCCTATGTACGCACCTGATGATAATCTGTACGGTACACGTGGGTGGGTGGGGTCTCGATAGTTTTGATGGTGTGTGTGTGTCTGCGTGTGTGTCTGTGGGTGGGTGTACGCGTGTGGGGGTGTGGCTGTGGGTGGGTATCTATCTGCCTGTGTGTGTGAATAGTCGTTGTCAATACATACATAAAGCCTCATCTTCCAAAATACAAGTTTTTGTTGTGAATGTTGTCCCAAGCAGTGTCAGTGTTCAGCCGAGTTCGCACGCGTGACAGTGTTCAGCTGAAGTAGCACGCATGACAGTGTTCAGCTGAATTAGCACGCATGACAGTGTTCAGCTGAATTAGCACACGCATGACAGTGTTCAGTTGAAGTAGCACGCATGACAGTGTTCAGCTGAATTAGCACACGCATGACAGTGTTCAGTTGAAGTAGCACGCATGACAGTGTTCAGCTGAATTAGCACGCATGACAGTGTTCAGCTGAATTAGCACACGCATGACAGTGTTCAGTTGAAGTAGCACGCATGACAGTGTTCAGCTGAATTAGCACGCATGACAGTGTTCAGCTAAAGTAGCACGCATGACAGTGTTCAGCTGAATTAGCACGCATGACAGTGTTCAGCTGAAGTAGCACGCATGACAGTGTTCAGCTGAATTAGCACACGCATGACAGCGTTCAGTTGAAGTAGCACGCATGACAGTGTTCAGCTGAATTAGCACGCATGACAGTGTTCAGCTGAAGTAGCACGCATGACAGTGTTCGGCTGAAGTAGCACGCATGACAGTGTTCAGCTGAAATAGCACGCATGACAGTGTTCAGCTGAATCAGCACGCGTGACAGTGTTCAGCTGAAGAGTGCTAGAAAAGCACTTATGAGCCATGAGTGCTTTTCCAGGGACTGCAAATCCTTCCAGAGATCCTTGTCTGTTCTGGAAGATGAAGCCCGAGTTGTGCTGGCTATTTACGGCTGCCTCCTCGCACACACATGCCCTTCATCCCACACAACATACGCATTCTACACACGCAACACACAAAAGCACTCCTCCCCACACACACGTGCACCTTATCACATTCAACACCACTCTAACACACACACACACAGGTCACGGATGCTGAGCTTGTTGGTGCCCCTGAGCCTCGTGAGGTGCTTCAGCAATCCACACGCAGCGTGCTAACAAACCTGGATAAAGTGGACTCAAGGTGATTCCTAGATTTAGATGTAAGGGGACCTTCTCGATAATGTGGACTCAAGGTGTGAGAGCTGTTTCTAATGCACACTCATATGCACATATGCACGTACACACACGTACACATGCATACACATACATATGTACTCATACACACACGCACGAAAGCACACATACACACACAAGCACGAACGCACGCACACACATACACACACGCACAAATGCACACACACTTTCTTTTTGGCCTCCCCTGCAGTGTGATCGACTTTTTTGTGCCAACAGCTGAGAAGTTGCTGGCCTCAGATCAGCCCAGCCGTGTGCTGGCGGCCTCTTTAGCTGCCTTAGCAGGTGTGCTAATCGCAGAGCAGTGCTTTTGTGTTACGTAGGCTGGCTTGCTGCTTCAGCAGGTGTGCTGATTGCGGAGCAGTGTTCTTTTGTTACGTAGACTGGCTTGCTGAGGCCGGCCTGCTGAAGCAAGTGTGCTGATTGCGGAGCACTGTTCTTTTGTTGCGTGGGGTGGGCTGGCAGCCTTTGTTTTGGCAGCCTTGGCTTTGGCAGCCTTGGCTTTGGCAGCTTTTGGTATAGGCTGGCAGCCTAGCTTGCTGCTTAAGCAAGCGTGTTGATTGCAAAGCATAGTGTGTTATGATACATGCTGTGCATGTCCGTCTATCTACTGTTTCTCTGTGCATGTCCATGTATTTGTCCATATATCTACTGTTTCTCTGTGGATGTCCATGTATTTGTCCATATATCTACTGTTTCTCTGTGCATGTCCAAGTATTTGTCCATATATCTACTGTATGTGCTGTTCCTCTTGCTACCTGAGAAGTAATGAAGTACACAGAAATTGTGCATGGCCAAGGTGGAGTACGTGTAGGGGTGGAGTACGTGTATGTGTAAATACGCGTACGTGTAGATAGGTGGAGTACGTGGAGTATGTGTACATGGGTGGCAAGGCTTCTTTTGGTCACACAACTACACACACATACACAACACAGACTCGCAAGCACGCAAGCATGCACATGCACACACACACACACATGTACACACAAGCAAGCACGCATGCTTGCACGCACACACACACACACATATGCAGGCTTCCGTGCTGCCCCTCAGCCGCGCTCTCTGCTGACCTATGAGGAGGGAATGACCACCCTGAGACTCCTTTCCAAGCCAGGTAATGAACAAGATAAAGAGCGTAAAACAGTAAGGCCACCTTGGAGCTCCTTGGGTTTGGTGATTAACTAGGGGTTAAGAGTAGGACGTGCACACACACACACACACACACACACACACACACACACAAGCCAGACATGGGGGTAAATAAGCACTGGAGCTACTAGAAGCCAGTCCTAGGGTCACTCGCAATTTCAATGTACGCCTAGAACGTCGTCATGTAGAGGTTTGAGTTTGAATTTTTGTGTGGTTATCTGATGCATTGTAACGGGATGTTTTACAATTTGAAGATGGGCGATGGAGAAAACCAGGATCACCTTTCAGCAGTAGGCCTTGCTTGACTCAGAGGCCTGTGTATAGGGTTGGCCAGAACCGTATATATGCACCGTATATGACCGTATATTTGGTGATTTCCCTGCCAAAAATAGCGTACACCGCCGTATATATATGGTTCTGGCCAACCCTACATATATGGTCTGACCATATCGTACCATTCCATTACCTAACCCTATCATTAATTAACCCCACACCCTGCCGTACACCTTACTGCCACATCACCGATGTCTACGCCCTCAAAACACCCTTGTAATCTGTGACCCTCTGCGAGTTGACCCTACAGCACCCTCGACATCTAGTCCGTGTCCTGTAAGCCTCTATGCAGGTGTGCACACATATGCAGGTGTGCAAGTGTGTGCACACATGCTGGTGTGCACACAAATGTTGGTCACCCTCAACACCGGGGTACAGCGTCTAAAGCCCTGTGAACAGGCTCACAGCGTTGTGTGACCTGTTGTGCATGTGTGTGCATTCACAGGCTCACAGCGTTGTGTGACATTTTGTGCATGTGTGTGCATGCACAGGCTCACAGCGTTGTGTGACCTGCTGTGCATGTGTGTGTGCGTTCACAGGCTCACAGCTTTTTTTTAACCTTTTGTGCATGCATGCGCATTCACAGGCTCACAGCGATGTTTAACCTTACGTGCAAGCGTGCAGGCACAGGGTTTGTGCATGTGTGTGCACTGCACAGGCTCACAGCGTTGTTTAACCTTTCGTGCATGTGTGTGTATTCATGGTTGCAGGCCAGATAGACGGCTGGAAGTCCTTGAATCGGATCATTGGCATCCTGCTGAAGTCAGCCAAGGTGTGTATGTGTGTGTGTGTGTGTGTGTGTGTGTGTGGAGGGGTGGTGGAGTATGGGAGAACAGCTAGCTTGCCTGCGTTGTCGTGTCGACGTACTTGCTCCTGTATGTTGTGTTGATAGGCAGTCCGACGGAAGCGGCCAAAAGGCTGACGAATGGATTTTGGGGGAGGCTGCTTGTTGGTTGTGTCCATGAAGAATACTTTTGTGTATTGGTGTATGAGTCCTGTACGTAGAGGTGTATGGGTGTGGAGCCTTTTGAGCTGTGTGTGTGTGTGTGCGTGCAGGTGTGGGTATGAGTGGGTGAGTTTGTAAGTCACTTTGGAGCCTTTTGAGCTGTGTGTGTGCAGGTGTGGGTGTGAATGGGTATGAGTGGGTGAGTTCGAAAATCACTGTGGAGCCTTTTGAGCTGAAGGGCACAATGTGTTCGTAAGGAGCTGTGTATGGTTCTATTTTGCTGGGACTGTCCTATTTTTCAAGGTGGCTGGACTCGTACCACACATTTGGCGAGAACCATACATATACACCGCATTTGACTGTATATCTGGTGATTTCCCTGCCAAAACATCGCACGTACAAACACCGTGTAGTTGTGGTGATGGCCAACCCTACACACACTTGACACAAACAATGGGGAGTTGCCTGCCACAACTTTTGCGTACACTGTTAGGGTTTATGATGCCAATTATGATGCCAATTTCACATATACTGCCAGAGGTTTGTGGTTAATATGTGTGAGGTGTGCTTTGGTCAGCGGTGTGAGGTCATGTGTGAGGCGTGCTGAATCAGCAGTGACCATATGTGTGAGGTGTGCTGTAATCAGCAGTGACGATATGTGTGAGGCGTACTGAATCAGCAGTGACGATATGTGTGAGGTGTGCTGTAATTAGCAGTGACGATATGTGTGAGGCGTACTGAATCAGCAGTGACGAGGTGTGTGAGGCGTGCTGAAGCAGCAGTGATGAGGTGTGTGAGGTGTGCTGTGATCAGGAGTGAGATCATTGGTGGCTCTATGTGAAAGTTGCTTCTTCCTTTGTCCCTGCAAGCCAGCGCCCGTTCGTACTCCCTTTTATTTGCCCACTTCACCGCAGATTAACAAACAGCTGGAGTACGCCATTGGGAAGACAAAGCTGGTAGAAGACGCCAAGACGGTAAGGACGCGCACACACGCACGCACGCACACGCACACACACGTACGTGCACACACACACACGCACACACACGCACACACACACGCACACGCACACGCACACATGCACACGCACACACCACACACACACACACACACACACACACACGCACGCACGCACACACCACACACACACACACACACACACACACACACGCACGCACACACACACGAACACAGGGCCTGGGTGGCATGGCCTTTGACCTACCCGGCAAGGATGCAGCCTGGTTGCTGTCCCATCAAGATATGCAGGATGCGGTGGCAAGCTCCGGCATGGTGCTGGACAAGCCCCAATCCATCGCCCTAGATGTGCAGGTGTGTTGGTGATTGAAATGCCGTGGCGAAAAAGGGAAGGCCAAAGTGCAGTAGCGTCTCCGGGTGTGATAGAGTGCTATGTTGGTGCAGAAGCATCTCCTGATATGATGAGTGCTATGTTAGTGCAGAAGCGTTTCTGGGTGTGATATGATGAGAGTGCTATGTTTGTGCAGAAGCGTCTCCAGATGAGATAGAGTGCTATGTTAGTGCAGAAGCGTCTCCGGGTGTGATAGAGTGCTATGCTAGTGCAGAAGCGTCTCCTGATGAAATAGAGTGCAATGTTAGTGCAGGAGTGTTTCCTGATATGATAGAGTGCTATGTTAGTGCAGAAGCGTCTCCTGATATGATAAGAGTGCTATATTAGTGTCTCCTGATGTGATAGAATGTCATAATAATGCTGAACGAAATGCCCAGTCCGCCGCCTCTCAGGTGCAAAGTAACGGTGTACAGCAGTGTGAGTGAGTGCGCGGCAATAGGGGGAAGGAGAGAAATGTACACTCTTACGTACCATGGTGGCATACATGGTCGTGTACCACGTCTGTGCTGTGTTCTGGATTGGCAGTGAACACCTGGTCCTGGATTGGCACCTGGTCCTGGATTGGCAGTGAACACGGACACAGGACAGCTCAAGCTGCATAACAACTGTTTGGGGGGGCAAGGATGCGCGCGATTTTCATTGTACTTATGTGAATTCTGGTAGTAGTGTGACATAATTAATTATATGGGTACCTTGTGACGTTCAATACGCTAATGAATTAGGAGATCTGGGCCTCGCCACACATAGGCCATGACAGCCGTTTACTAGCTGGAGCCTGCAGGTTAAGGACTCCAACTGAATGCACTTTTTGCTTTTCAACGCAAACTGTAGCCGTTCCAAGTGTGAGTGACCATAGTTAGTGCAAGCCTTCTCGTGGACGAATGAATGCTCCGTCAGTGAACACAGCGCACACAAATGCCTAGGGTTGGCCAGAACCATATATATACGGTGTATATGCGGTACTTTTGGCAGGGAAAATACGAAATATACGGTCATATACGGTGTATATATACGGTTCTGGCCAACCCTACAAATGCCGGAACTCGCAATAACCCGCAACGTACTGTACCTTACCGATAGGGTTGGCCAGAACCATATATATACGGTGCATATACACTATTTTTGGCAGGAAAATCGCCAGATAAATGGTCATGTACGGTGTATATATACGGTTCTGGCCAACTTTACTTACCGATATCATCCCGGGTAACATGGGGTAGCATGTTTTGTCCTCCGGGGTGGTCCCGGTATTGAAATATATTTAGGTGGAAATATATATTGTGAGGCTCCAGGTTGCCCGGGAGCCTCACAATGAAAATGTATATTATAATATATAAGGGAGAAGGGAGCCTCACAATAATTATGTGTATTATTTTTGCCCAATTGGCAAAATTAAAGGTTGTTGGGTGGCATAATAGAGAGGAGGTGGCTCGCCCACTTCCCCCGCGACCCCCATCCAAACGAAGCTCCAGCTGCCCCTGCCACGATGATCCGTGCACACACAGAACGCACATGCACTCTTATGCCATACAGGCAACCACATGCACGCACTGCACATTGCATACGCAAAGACATATATGTGCATGCACAAGCTAAAACGCGCGCTTGACCGCACAAACGCAAGTGCATGTCCACACGCAAGCGCATGCTCACACGCACCCACTACACACACACACTCTCTCTGTCACACATACACACGCATGCCCACATACCCTCCTCTCTTCCTACACAGGGCATGGTTGGGGGTGGCGGCTTTGACCGCAACGACCGCTTCAGCCGCGGTGGCAACCGCGGTAGTGGTGGGGGTGGTGGCAGTTACAGCCGTGGAGGAGGCGGCGGCAGTTTCAGCGGCCGCGGCGGCGGCAGCTTCAGCAGCAGCAGGGGCAGTGCAACTGAAAAAGCCGCGTCGTACAGTAGCAGCAGAGGAGGGGGTGGGGGTGGGGGTGGTTCTCGAGGGAGTGTGTCTGGAGGAAGCCGTGGGGGGTTTGATCGAGCTTCTGGGCCTCCCGCGTACAGCAGTCGAGGAGGAAGTGGCAGGGGCGGTTCTGACAGCATGCGTGGGGGTGGGGGGAGAGGGTACGCAGGGGCTGGACGCCCCGCTCCTGCCGCACCAAGCAGGTGAGAGTGGAGGTGTGAGTGATGGTGTGGGGTGTGAGTGGGAATGTGGATGTGGGTGTGGGTGTGGGTGTGGGTGTGGGTGTGGGCGTGACAGAGATGATGTGGTGGGTGTGAAGTATGCATTGGGTTTGGGTTGGGTGTGGGTTTGTGGTGTGTTGCAAGCTTAGTCACAGCATCAGGCAAGGTAGAGGCTGGCCTAGCAAGCGACGCACAGCTAGCAGACTGCATCAATGTAGAGTGCATGCAGGAGCATCGAAGAGCGCACGCAGCATACACCAACGACACACAGTGTGTGAGCAGCGTTGTCACAGGGAAGCTGGTGTAGGCTTGCCAAGCGTGTTTATATCGCTTTGCAGTAAGTAAATTGTTAATCAAGCCTGTAACAGCTTTCCCATGACAACGCGGCTCGCACGCAGTGAGTGTTTGGTGCGCTTGTTGATGCACTTGCGCGCGTGTACTCATGTCGACGCACTTGCGCGCGTGTACTCATGTGTACTCATGTGTACGACATGAGTACATGAGTACACGCGCGCATGTACTCATGTGTACAGATATGTGTACTCATGTGTACGACATGAGTACATGCGCGCGTGTACTCATGTCGACGCACTTGCGCGCGTGTACTCATGTGTACTCATGTCGACGCACTTGCGCGCGTGTACTCACACAGTGCGTGTTTGATGTGCTTGTTGATGCACTTGCGCGCGTGTACTCTCGCAGTGAGTGTTTGATGCGCTTGTTGATGCACTTGCGCGCGTGTACTCTCGCAGTGCGTGTTTAATGCGCTTGTCGATGCACTTGCGTGCATACACTCTTTAATGCACTCATTGCGTGCACTTGAAGGAAGAGATTTGCCGTGATGTTAAAATGTTGTGGCGGTGCTCCTTTGCCCCAGTAACCCCTCATCCTCGCTTGTGTAGTAAGTAGGTGGTTATGCACAGTCAGGAGTGTGCCCACTCATCCTCGCCTGCGCAGTAAGTAGGGGTTATGCACAGTCAGGAGTGCCCTGATGTATGGTGCTGATGTGCATCACTCCTGTGTCCTTTGTGTGCCCCGCGTTTCTGCTGTGTGTGGTCTGTGCACAATCAGGCAGGAGCCTTGAAACAGGGTAGGGTCAGGCAGCATCACTGGTCTGCTGACGTGGGTGCTCTGCTGATATCCTGTGGTCTGCCTGTCCTGCTGTGCATAATTCCATGCATTAACAAGAGCGTAGCACCCACAGGTCCATGTTTACAGCACGTTACAAAACAGCAAGTTCCGAAATTTGGTCCTGCCTGCTTCCTCTTTCTCTCACTCCTCGCATCCATCTGTGCCGTGTCAAAGCGCATTGTAGGGTGCCTGGAAAAGTGTAGGGTTTCACAAACATGAATCGTGCCTGCTCTCTTTTATTGTGTGCTGTGTCAAAGCGCATATTTAGTATGCCTGGAGCTGCTAACATGCAAGGGTACACGATTATGAGTGCACAATTATGCAAGGCTGCACAACAATGCAAGGGTGCATGCCAGGGTGCACAAACATGCAAGGGTGCACAAGCATGAAATGCACAAACATGCAAAAGTGCACAAACATGCAAGGGTGCACAAGCATGAAATGCACAAACATGCAAAAGTGCACAGACATGCAAGGGTGCACAAGCATGCAAAAGTGCATAAACATGCAAGGGTGCACAAGCATGAAATGCACAAACATGCAAGGGTTAATGAACATGAATGCACAAAAACGCACGGTTATGCAAACATGCAAGGGTGCACAAACATGAATTGTGCCTCCTCTCTCCCATTCCTCCCTTACCTGCATCCATTTGTGCTGTGCTCTCATACACCCCCCCTACCTGCATCCATTTGTGCTGTGCCCACACGTTTCGTGCCCACCGCAGGGGTGCCACACGAGGCAAGGGAAGCTTCGACGCAGACCCTTTCTTTGACGCAGGAGGAGATGATGGCTATTTCTCAGGCGGGGGCGGGGGTGGTGCCAGTGACGGTTGGGCACAGTGGTAGAGCGACAGAGCAGCTTGCGCACTCTCTTGCTGTCGGGCCAAAAAGGAGGGGCTTGCATGCTCTGTACCCTCCAGGGTGTGCAAGCAGGGGCCCCCTTGCCAGGGTTTGTTGGGCGCAGTGCTGTGGTAGAGGAACAATCCAGTATGAATGCTTAGCTCCAAGCCCAACAAAGATCCCCGTGCAGGGCATGGATGTAAAACTTCAAGCATCATTATTGCCCACCAGAGCTCCTGCAACAAAAGTGGGGGGCCCTTAATCATGCTGGCTGTGTCATCACTACCAGCGGAGTCTTTTCTTTTTCTTTTCTTTGGGAGGCCCTGTTGGTTGCTTTTGAGTTCATCTGGTCATGCAACAGAAGGCGACACGATGAGCTTGGTTGTCTGTCATTGTGGTGACGAGGTGTTCATGCAAACTGTGATTTGGTGTGTGGTGGTGGTGGTGGTGGGTTGGTGTCTTTTACGACCCTCCGTTCTTATTTGCTGGAATATCTAGTGCAACGTCACACACGACTTTACGTGTTCCTCCAATGGCACAGGTTACTAACCAATGCCTCGGAAAAAGATGAACTAATTTCCGTATCTGTATCTATTTCAATTGCTGCAACAGTGTGTGTTCTCTTTCTCTGCTTGTGTTTGCAAATAAACGCTGTACCGCTCATTTTCAATTGCAAAGGGCTTACAAAGGGGGGTAACCGGCAGCCACATATGTTGGGCTGATAGCAGGCATTGCTGGATGAGAAAGCATAAAAAAACGTAAGGTTGTAAAAAAAGGAACCGGTCTCAGCCAGTGCCATATTGCTCTTTAAGTTTAGTTTGGATTAAAAAGGCCTCCAGCCTGGCATGGCTGCTCAACCTATATTGCTCTCTAAGAAAGTGATACGTAAGAAGTGATGAATGAATGATGAAGGCAAAACCTGAGGCAATAAAAAGAGCCTGATGGAAAGCCACAACAAGCACACTCATGAAAGGCACTATTTTAGAAGTGCACTGCGAATCTAGAACTGGGTTCGACCCTTCTGAATTCGAACCTAGAAGTTGACTTCGAAGGTAGAAGTGAACTTCGAATGTTCGAAAAATTGAAGGCGTCAAGTTCGAACACTAGAAGTACTTCTAGCTTCAAAGTCTTGTTCTTGTATTCGCAGTAATTTCTCTAGAACTGTACTTCGAACTTTGAAAAAAGATTGAATGTTCGAAATCCCCCCCCCTCAATTTTAGGCATCAAGATCGAACATTAGAAGGTACTTCTAGCTTCGAAGTCATGTTCTAGTATTCGCAGTAAGTTCTCTCTTTCTATCTTACATGTACAATCACATAGAATAATAACCTCCAGATAATCAGTTATACAGCAGCTTTGAAGTCAAGTTATCATAACTCTAGAGTCTAAGGGTGCCGTGACTGGTGATCGAGTGAATTGTGTGTCCCACATGCTGTATGCTGATGGCCTTGGATTAACTACTAATGACCCTGGTGAAATGCAGACGATGCTGAACAAGCTTCGTACGTACGCTGAGAAGAATGGATTGACTGTGAACACGGCCAAGTCGGAGGTGGTTCATTTTAATAGTAAGTTTGTCTCTCCTTTGCAGAATCTGTTCACTTACGATGGTGTGGTGCTTCCAGAGAAGGACAGGTTCAAATATTTGGGCATGCTGCTTGATAGAAGGATGAATCCGAAGATAGCTGAGGAACATGCAGTGCGGCCTTACATGGCTGCACAGAGCAGGATTTCTGAGTTTGCCAAGAGTCACGAATTATAAAGCAGGCCTCATGCTCTGGTTTTTTAAAGTGTATGGTATTCCTGCTGGGATGTATGCGAGTCAGGTGTGGGGCACAGTGTATCGAGTGAAGGCAGTGAATTTGGTAGCCAGTTACAGAAGAGGCATCTGTGTTCCTTGAGGCGCATTCTTGGAGTGAAGAACAGCACAACAAATTGGGCGGTGCTTAGAGAGTGCGGTCAAGAGCC
>Ga0307942_1003375_pt1 | contig 12912 bp, 16 predicted proteins | sample OrgLakmetagen175_FD_201846 | JGI IMG/M metagenome (GOLD analysis project Ga0307942, IMG submission 201846) | Saline water microbial communities from Organic Lake, Antarctica - #175 | ecosystem: Environmental > Aquatic > Non-marine Saline and Alkaline > Saline | place: Antarctica: Organic Lake...
TGGCTAAGCCACTTCCACGGAATTTTTTATATACAATTGGAATCCTCAGCTCAAGTCCAGTCGATTGGCACCCTTTATGAGCAAATTTGGGTTAAAGGGGGGGTCTGTGGACATGTCCAAAAGTCAGAGGCACACGCGCTCGTGTGCAGGCCGCGGTTAAGTCAAGCCAATGGAGCAGCAATTCACTCCAAACTTCCATAATTGTGCCAGCATGAGATAATCGGTATAATTCAAAAGGAAAGGAAGCAACGTGGGGTTGTGCAAGCCAGTTGTGGGTGCCTGGTAAGTCATGTGTGCATGGGCGTTTGTATCTCAGGATTTGCCCCCTAACTCTGTGACACTTCAGTTTCAGGTCTTGATGAGTATGCAGATGGATGTGGAATTTAAAAAGGAGCAGATTGGTACCCATTTTGTCTATGTTGGGGCACTAGAAGGGGGGTTTGGGGGTTGGGTGGTCCCTCATGGGTGTCCCTCAGGGGTGCCTTTAAATAATAAAACACCTTCCTGGCATCAAAGCAAAGTCATTTTTTCGGCAGGTTCAAGATTTTTTTTTGGCCCGTGCTTAGTCTTCTGAATCATTAACTTCCGTGTGCCCCTACAATTTCTCGCGTCAGCTTGCATGCTGGCTTTGCGTGCTGAAGCACCGATGGTGTGATTGGGCGGTGATTGTTGTATATAACAGCATGTGAGGGTTTATAACGACAGCAGTATTACTCACAGTTGTATTGTACGGAACGCCTTCTATTCTTGTGTTTGGTTGAGCTTATATTTGATTATTTTTATACTCTTATATTTGGGAATTCTAATATATGGTTGGTACACTTCTTATACTCTTATATTTGGGTATTCTTATAAATGGGTGGTACACTTCTTATACTCTTATATTTGGGTAATCTTATATATGGATGGTGCACCTCTTATACTCTTATATTTGGGTATTCCTATAATTGGATGGTACACTTCTTATACTCTTATATTTGGGTATTCTAAAATATGGTTGGTACACTTCATAGCACAATGTAGCATCCAGTAAGCAATACGCAGCGTGTCTCTATAAATTGCATGCCAATGTCAGACACCACACTGGTCTCCCACACTGGTCTCCCACACTGGTCTCCCACACTGGTCTCCCACAAATGTTACCCAATTGCGCGCAGGCTGAAGCTGCGCACGAGCGACAACTCGTTCTTTGGATGCAACGTGCTGCACAGCTACCTCCCCACTTCCTACCACCAATTGCGCGCAGGCTGAAGCTGCGCACGAGCGACAACTCGTTTTTTGAACGCAACGTGCTGCACAGCTACCTCCCCACTTCTTACCACCTCGCCGGTGTGCCTGCATCAGTGCAAGCAGAGGCTTCTTACACACAGGCGTCAGAGTTCATGCCTTCACAGGTGAGTTGTGGGTGTAGGGAGAGGGAGCATGTCAGTGAGGATACACATGCAAGTCAAGATGTAGAGGGAGCATGCCTGTGAAGGTATACACGACAGTGGAGATATATGAATAGGGTTGGCCATAACGGTATGTATAGATATATCAAATGGGCATATAGACAAACACACACACACAGACACACACACACACAAACACACAAACACACACACGCACACGCACACACACACACACACACACACACATATACACACACACGCGCGCACGCACACACACATGCATGCACGCACGCACACACGCACGAATTTATGCACAAACACATTCAATGGGCGCACATCATAACTACCTACACACATACACATCCATGTGCAGTTCATGGATGCAGAAACGGTGCCCTTGGAAAATGAAGCTTGGTGGCGTATTTATGAGAACGCATCTTTCGTGCGCTCCTTCCTCGTGGCACACGTTGAGAAAGAAGGCCTTTCTCCTCAGGATTTTGTGTTCCATGTATTACGCAGGTCAGTGCTTACGTAAGTGGTTACGTTAGTGCTTATGCAGGTTAGTGCTTGCGTTAGTGCTTTCGCAGGCTAGTGCTTACGTAAATGGTTACGCTAGTGCTTACGCGGTTTAGTGCTTATGCAGGTTAGTGCTTACGCAGGTTAGTGCTTACGCAGGCCAGTGCTTACGTAAGTGTTTACGTTAGTGCTTACGCGGTTTAGTGCTTATGCGGTTTAGTGCTTACGCAGGTTACTGCTTGCGTTAGTGCTTACGCAGGCCAGTGCTTACGTAAGTGTTTACGCTAGTGCTTACGCGGTTTACTGCTTATGCGGGTAGTGCTTGTGTAAGTGCTTACGCAGGCTGGTGCATAAGTTGGTGCTTATATGCTGCACTGTTTTCCTGCGTTTGTCTGCGGTGTCGCTTCAGCGTCCTTGCTCTGCTGGTACGTGCTTGTAAATAGTGAAGTGCTGCACTGCAGGGGCTATGCTGTGCAGGTAAGTACCACTCATACTGCATTTCGGACATCCTATTATCAGGAATTCAAGTCACATCCAGAATTTGCATCCGTACACCGTTTCAACAGTATCTTTGGGTTTCCTTGTAACAAATGCATTCTTTACCCCATGCATTTCAGCAACGACACAGATCCCTTCAACTCACCACTGCAGCTATCACTTGGTGCTCATTGAGAAATTTCCAAAGAATGAATGCGTGCCACACCCCACGCTTTTTTGAAATTGACTGTCTCCCTTAACTCACCACTGCAGCGGTCACGTGGTGCTGGTGACCGCACAAACCGAAAACATTTATTTTTAATATTGACTGCCTATTTGACCCACCACTGCAGCTGTCATGTGGTGCTGATGAGCGCGCGAGACCCAGAGACTAACTTTTAACATTGATTGTCTCCTTTGACTCACCACTGCAGCTGTCAAGTGGTGCTGAGGAACGCGCGAGACCAAGAGACTAACTTTCAAAATTGGTTGTCTCCCTTGACTCAACACTGCAGCTGTCATGTGGTGCTGATGAGCGCGCGAGACCCAGAGACTAACTTTCAAAATTGATTGTCTCCTTTGACTCAACACTGCAGCTGTCACGTGGTGCTGATGAATGCACGAGACGAAGAGACTAGCTTTCGTATTTTCTCCACCCTGAACTCTCGTGGAATGGACCTCACAATGGTGGACAAGCTGAAAGCAGATCTATTGCAAGTGAGTGTGCTTGTTGGCTGTGCTTATGAGGCTTCAGGCGTGCCTGTGCCTGTGCCTAAGTGTCTTAGAGTGTGTGTGTGCCCATGCTTGTGTTTGTGTCTGTGTCTGTTTCTGTGCCTGTGCCTGTGCCTGTGCCTGTGCCTGTGCCTGTGCCTGTGCCCAAGTATCTTTGCGTGTGCGTGTGCGTGTGCGTGTGTGTGTACGTGTGCGTGTGCGTGTGCGTGTGTGTACGTGTGCGTGTGTGTGTGCGTGTGCGTGTGCATGTGCATGTACATGTGCATTTGCCTGACGCTGTGGCTGTGGCTGTGGCTGTGGCTGTGGCTATGTGTATGTGTATGCCTGTGGCTGCACCCAAGTGTGCTTAAGTGTGCCTATATGTGCAATGAGCTATGCAGTGCCTGTGTGCATCTGTGTGTGCTGCGCTGTGTCTGGTGTGCTGTGCTATGTTTGATTGCGCTTGCAGTGGATCGTTGTTTTTCATCAGCAGAACAGAGTGCTAACGTGAGTCCATTTGTAGACACTCAAGTTTGTTTTTACAGCACGTCGATAATGACAACCGCTCTCACCAATTGCTTTCACAGCACGCCAATGTTACCACCGCTCTCAAAATCATAAACTTCAACCAGCACAGGGAGTATGCTGATGTGAGCCCGTATTCAAACACCACAGCACGCAAACACTCAGTGTTGATGTCGAGCACTGTGCCCTCCAAATGTAGCGTAGCGGCCAGCATGGTTAACCGGATGAATATGCGATAAGTAAATTATCGTATTTTACTTATGCATGTTACATTCAGGTCATGGACCCCAACCAGCGCAGGGATTTTGCTGATGTGAGCCCGTATTTAAAATTCATACAGCACGCAAACACTCTGTGCCAATGTCGACCACTGTGCCCTCCAAATGTAGCGTAGCGGCCACAATGGTTAACCGGATGAATACCGTACAGACTTTATATCACCGCGCAAAAATATCATTTTTTGCCCTGCGGGGTGACTGCGCGCACGAAAAATATTATTTATTTTGGGGGTGCGGGGTTGAAAAACGGGGATTTTGGGCGTATTTTGGAGCCTGTCAGGCAAAAATCCCTGTGCGAGGTTGGTGTAAATTAAATATTTCCAGGGTGCGGGGTTGATGCGGGAGTGTGAAACTAAAATATGTTTTTATGGCTGCGGACTGAACCCAAGTCTGTACGGTATGCGATAAGTAAATTATCGTATTTTACTTATGCATGTTACATTCAGGTCATGGACCCCAACCAGCGCAGGGAGTATGCTGATGTGAGCCTGTATTCAAAATTCATACACCACAGCACACAAAACACTCAGTGCCAACGTTACTGCCCTCCAGGTCATGGACCCCAACCAGCGCAGGGATTTTGCTGATGTGAGCCCATATTCAAACACCAGCACGCAAACACTCAGTGTTAATGTCGACCACTGTGCCCTCCAAATGTAGCGTAGCGGCCCGCATGGTTGTCCGGATGAATATGCGATAAGTAAATTATCGTACTTTACTTATGCATGTTACATTCAGGTCATGGACCCCTACCAGCGCAGGGATTTTGCTGATGTGAGCCCGTATTCAAAATCCAAACACCACAGCACGCAAACACTCTGTGCCAACGTTACTGCCCTCCAGGTCATGGACCCCAACCAGCGCAGGGAGTATGCTGATGTGAGCCCGTATTTAAAATCCAAACACCACAGCACGCAAACACTCTGTGCCAACGTTGACCACTGTGCCCTCCAAATGTAGCGTATAGTGGCCAGCATGGTTGTCCGGATGAATATGCAATAAGTAAATTATCGTACTCTACTTATGCATGTTACATTCAGGTCATGGACCCCAACCAGCGCAGGGAGAATGCTGATGCCTGGACGGAGATGGAGGATGTGTTAGGCCGGGACACCTTTCACCGAGTCTTTGATTACATGAAGGACCTCGCCTCATCCTCTGATCCTCAGGTGTGTGTGTGTACGTGCGTGTGTGTGTGTGCGTGTGTGTGTGTGCGTGCGTGTGTGTGCGTGCGTGTGTGTGTGTGTGTGTTTGTGTGTGTGTATGTGTGTGTGTGCGTGTGGGTGTGTATATGTTTGTGTGATGGTGCATGTGCGTGTGTGTGCGTGTATGTGTGTGTATGTGTGTGTGTTTGTTAGTGTGATGGCGTGTGTGTGTGTGTGTGTGATGGTGCATGTGTGTGTGCGTGTGTGTGTCTGTGTGTTTATATGTGTACAGTGACTGTGTTCTAGCCTTTTTTTTGCAGCTTGTCACCCCCATCCTGTGTGCAGAATGCACACGCGTCTGCTGTCTGTTTCTCCAGATGAATGATGTTCGTGTGCGTGGTTTTTATACTTTAGGCCAGGCCTCCTCGACTGTGCATGTGGTGGATGTGTGTGCTCAGGCTCGTTTGGCAGTAGTGCATGCGTTGGATGCGTGCTCTGGCACATTTGGCAGTAGTGTATATGTGGTGGGTGCACATGCACACTTGGCAGTAGTGGATGCAGTGGATGCGTGCAAAGGCACATTTGGCAGAAGTGTATATGGTGGGTGCATGCACTGGCAAATTTGGCAGTAGTGGATGCAGTGGATGCGTGCAAAGGCACATTTGGCAGTAGTGGATGCAGTGGATGCGTGCAAAGGCACATTTGGCAATAGTGTATATGTGGTGGGTGCATGCACATGCACACTTGGCAGTAGTGTATTTGATGGATGTGTGCAAAGGCACATTTGGCAGTAGTGGATTGCAGTGGATGCGTGCAGAGGCACAATTGGCAGTAGTGTATTTGATGGATGCGTGCTCTGGCGCATTTGGCAGTAGTGTATGTGATGGATGCTGCACAGCAAAAGTGTAGGTATGAGGTGCATTGCGACCTTTGTAGGAGAGCAGTTATGTATGAGCAGGTATGTATGTGCAATGAGCAGTTTGAGCAGCTATGTATGTGCAATGAGCAGTTTGTATGTGCAATGAGCAGTTTGTATGAGCAGTTATGTATGTGCAATGAGCAGTTTGTATGTGCAATGAGCAGTTTGTATGAGCAGTTATGTATGTGCAATGAGCAGTTTGTATGTGCAATGAGCGGTTTGTATGAGCAGTTATGTATGAGCAATGATGGGGTACCACTAGGGTTGCCCAGAATTGTATATACACCGAGTATGACACACTGAGTATGACCGTATACTTGGTGATTTTCCTGCCAAAGACACTGAATATACTCTGTATATATTTACTGTATATACACCTATATGTATATGTGTTGGTTTTGGCAAAATCATAGATATGCGGTGTAAAACGGCATTTTTGGCAGGGAAGTCACCAAATATACAGTCATATACGGTGCATATTTATGGTTCTGGCTAACCCATATTCCGACCCTTTTGTTTCTAATTTTACACCATCTATCTCACCGGCGTCATCTCTCCCCTTTTTATCACCTTAATTAACCTTTGCCCCGCAGGCTAACAACCTGACCGTTCTAGAGTACTTCACAATGCGCTTCCGCCAACCTGCGAGTGTGAGCTCCCTCATCGAAGTGGCCCTGAACTACGCTCGCATCATGCTGCAGGTGAGTGGGGGTGGGGGTGAGGGTGAGGGTGGGGGTGTGGGTGGGCGTGGGCGTGGGCGTGGGCGTGGGCGTGGGCGTGGGCGTGGGTGTGGGTGTGGGTGTGGGTGTGGGTGTGGGTGTGGGTGTAGGTGTAGGTGTGGATGTGTGGACAGGCGTGGGTGTATGTACGTGCGTAAATGTGTGCATGTGAACGTGTGAGCGAGTAAGTACGTGTGCATGTGAACGTGTGTGCATGTGCATGTGTGTGCATACGTGTGTGTGCGTGTGTGTGTGCATGTGTGTGTGTGTGATTCTATGCGTACTTGCGTGTGTGTATGTGAGTATGTGTGTATTAGATCACACGTGCTCACTGGTTGTGGCTGTAGATACATCTCTTCAATGTGGCTTGGTTACATCCCTTGGGAATGACTATAGTAACATCCCTTGAATGTGGCTTGGTCACATCCCTTGGGTATGGCTAAAGTTACATCTCTTGGGTATGGCTGCAGTTACATCTCTTGGGTATGGCTGTAGTAACATCCCTTGAATATGGCTTGGTTACATCCCTTGGGTATGGCTGTAGTAACATCTCTTGAATGTGGCTTGGTCACATCCCTTGGGTGTGGCTGTAGTAACATCCCTTGAATATGGCTTGTTTACATCCCTTGGGTATGGCTGTAGTAACATCTCTTGAATGTGGCTTGGTTACATCCCTTGGGTATGGCTGTAGTAACATCCCTTGCATGTGGTTTGGTCACATCCCTTGGGTAGGGCTGTAGTTTCATCTCTTGGGAATGGCTGTAGATACATCTTTTGGGTGTGGCTTAAGTTACATCTCTTGGGAATGGCTGTAATTACATCTCTTGGGTATAGCTGTAGATACACCTCTTGGGTGTGGCTGTAGCTACTTTTTTGGGGTGTGGCTGTAGTTACATTTTTTGGGTGTGGCTGAAGTTACATCTCTTGGGTTTGGCTGTAGATACATCTATTGAATGTGGCTTGGTTACATCCCTTGGGAATGGCTGTAGATGCATCTCATGGGTATGGCTGTAGATACATCTCTTGGGTATGGCTGTAGATACATCTGTTGGGTAGGGCTGTAGTTACATCTCTTGGGAATGGCTGTAGTTACATCTCTTGGGTGTGGCTGTAGCTATATCTCTTGATGTAATCCCACATCAAGCATGCTCTGACCTGTATACTTTAAGCCGCAGAGTTTGGCTTGCATGCTGCAGTGCGCTCAACATCGCATATAGCATAGCAGAGCTGTTGCGTCTCACTACGCATAACATACCTCTGCCTGTACTTGTATCCTCAAGTACGTGCAGCTGCCATAATGTGCTCAAACTATCATATCGCATATCGCACTTGCTTTTGCGGACGATACAACCATTTGTTGATAATGCGTGATGGCGAGATGATCATGCGTTACTAAATCCATGCGTTGATAGTGCATGATGGTGACATAACCATGCGTCACTAAAGCCGTACGTTAATTATGCATGATGGCAACATGACCATGCGTTTTTAAAACCGTGCGTTATTAATGCATGATGGCAACATGACCATACGTTACTGAAACTATGCGTTAATCATGCATGGCGGCGACTTGACAATGCGTTAATAAAACCATGCGTTAATCATGCATGATGGCAACATAAACATGCGTTAATAACGCACAGATCATCATAAGATGGTCACCCTCAATTTCACTGGCCACAACATGGTTTTGCACTTTAGCGTTTTTGTTTGTTACTCTTCCTTCCAGTGCTGCTCAAATTTGTTTGCTTGCACAGGCTGCGCACGCAGCTGTGGTAATGTTTTTGTCTGTTACTCTTCCTTCCAGTGCTGGTCAACTCTGTTTGCTTGCTCACGCAGCTGTGGCAGTGGTTTTGTCTGTTACTCTTCCTTCCAGTGCTGGTCAACTCCGTTTGCTTGCACACGCAGCTGTGGCAGTGTTTTTGTCTGTTACTCTTCCTTCCAGTGCTGGTCAACTCTGTTTGCTTGCACAAGCTGCGCACGCAGCTGTGGCAGTGTTTTACTTTGTAACCGTTCCTTACAGTGCCGGTCAACTTACCTACATTTGCTTGCACAATCTACGCACGCAGCTGCGGCAGTGCCGGTGGGAGATCTCAGGTTGGAAATCTCCTCGGGGTGGCATTGGAAGCCTGGAGCCCATGCTGGCAGAGAACAGGCAGACAGGTGTGTACACCTGTAGTATTATAAGTGTGTAGTAGTACTGTACAGGTGTGTAGTAGTATACTGTGTGCAGCTGGGTCTGTTGTGCATGTTGAGCCCATGCTGGCAGAGAACAGGCAGGCAGGTGTGTAGTACAGGTTTGTAGAACAGGCAGACAGGTGTGGACACCTGTAGTATTATAAGTGTGTAGCAGTACTGCACAGGTGTGTAGTGGTACACTGTGTAGTAATACACTGTGTACAGCTGGGTCTGTTGTGCATGTTGAGCCCATGCTGGCAGAGAACAGGCAGGCAGGTGTGTAGTACAGGTTTGTAGAACAGGCAGACAGGTGTGTACACCTGTAGTATTATAAGTGTGTAGTAGTACTGTACAGGTGTGTAGTAGTACACTGTGTACAGCTGTGTCTGTTGTGCATGTTGAGCTCATGCTGGCAGAGAACAGGCAGGCAGGTGTGTAGTACAGGTTTGTAGAACAGGCAGACAGGTGTGGACACCTGTAGTGTTGTAAGTGTGTAGTAGTACTGTACAGGTGTGTAGTAGTACACTGTGTACAGCTGGGTCTGTTGTGCATGTTGAGCTCATGCTGGCAGAGAACAGGCAGACAGGTGTGTACACCTGTAGTATTATAAGTGAGTAGTAGTACTGTACAGGTGTGAAGTAGTACACTGTGTGCAGCTGGGTCTGTTGTGCATGTTGAGCTCATGCTGGCAGAGAACAGGCAGGCAGGTGTGTAGTACAGGTTTGTAGAACAGGCAGACAGGTGTGTACACTTGTAGTATTGTAAGTGTGTAGTAGTACTGTACAGGTGCGTAGTGGTACACTGTGTAGTAATACACTGTGTACAGCTGGGTCTGGTGTGCATGTTGAGCCCATACTAGCAGGGAACAGGCAGGCAGGTGTACACAGCTGTGTCTGTTGTGCACGCCCAGCCCGTGCTGTCAGAGCACACGCAAACAGGTGTGTACGGCTGAGTATGTTGTGCGTACTTTGCCCATGCTGGCAGAGCACACGCAAACAGGTGTGCACAGCTGTGTCTGTTGTGCACGTCCAGCCCATGCTGGCAGAGCACACGCAGACAGGTGTGTACGGCTGTGTCTGTTGTGCGTACTTTGCCCATGCTGGCAGAGCACACGCAAACAGGTATGTGTTCAGCTGTGTCTGTTCTGCACGTTGTGTTGAACAGCGTGTCAATCGGTGTGGGAAATCTCAGGCTGGCCTGCGTTTCTTTGTGGGACCTCTTTTTAGGACACAGGGTCAGTGTGAGTGTGTCAGGTGAGCAGAGAGCAGGCATGCCAGAGGTGGTGTGGCATGTGGTGTGGTGTGGTGTGTCAGTGTGACCCTGTGTCAGGTGAGTGTGTCAGTGTGGGTGTGGTGTGTCAGGTGGGTGCGTCAGTGTGAGTGTGTATGTTGAATTGAGGTCCTGCATAGTTGTGTTTGTACAAGGTAAAATGGTGCACAAAAGTGTGTTGTTTTGCTAGGCCCTGTGTGAGTGTGTCTGTTGGGGTGAGAAGGTTTATAGTTCATCTGTGTCAGGTTTGAAATGGTGTGTGGTGATTTGCGTGGCTTTAACGGAGTGAGTGTGTGTGTGATACTAGATACAAGCGTGAGGCACGCTACACACACAGAGAGAGAGAGAGAGAGAGAGAGAGAGAGAGAGAGAGAGAGAGAGTGTTTTTTTTGTGTGTGGGTGTGTGTGTTGACGCTTGTGTGTGTGTGTGTGTGTGTGTGTGTGTGTGCGCGCGCGCGTGACATCTGTGACACCCACGCAGTTAGGGTTGTTGTGTGTTGCACAAGTGTGTTGAGTGTGCTTCTGTTGTGGTCGGTTAGGGTTCTGTTGGGGGCGGTTAGGGTTCTGTTTTGTGTTGCACAAGTGTGATGAGTGTGCTTCTATTCCGGCTCAGCTCCACCAAATGTTGGAGGGGAGTTTAAACATGGCCAACCATCCAGAAGAAAACACTGCCCTAAAACTCTGCCAAAAAACTGAAGAGAGAGAGAAAGCTGCCTACAACAGACTGAAAACTGAACTGGGCTAAGAACTAAAACCCCTCCTAGATGAGAACAAGGACATTAGCATCTGGGCGGTTGATACCCATACTTGCCAATTAAGCAGGAAGCGAAATTCGAGAGGAAGAGGGGAAAACTTAACCTAAGCACAGACGTAAGACCAGGTGTAAAAAGGATACTTCCCACAGCGCAAGCTGTGGCAAGACAGTTCCAACTGACACTCGGTTGCACTCGCCTCCAAGAACGTGAGTACTTCTGCAGCAGGCTGCAGAGTACTCTGCAGTTGTACGATTTTAATTATTGATTGCGATTGGTTGGACCTATTTGTAAAAAATGACCTCAAACTCCAGCAATCATGTCAATATTTGGAGCACATATCCGATTTCAAAAGTGTGCACAACACACATACACACTTGCAAGCATGCAGGCTACCAGAGGCCTAAGAGACAAGGGTCAAAATATGCACACATACACACACACCCATGCACACACACATACACACACACACACACACATTTGTGCTCCCATGTACGCACACAGCTCTTCCAATCACCCAAACACATCCGCACATCTGCATGCACATAACCTACACACACTGACAAACACACAACAACACACATATAAACACGCACACAGGTGCATTCACAACGACCCTAGATGATGGCGGTCCCAGCAGCAGAATGACCACACACGGAGCCATCAGGGGGCTTGAGCGCCAATCACGACACATGAACCTGTTTGTGGAGGACGGCTGGCTACCCCCAATGCTGCAATTCTTTCTAGTGGTCGAGGACATGCGCGTACGCACCCGTTTCCTACATGTGGGTGCTGCGAGCAGTATGTCATCATTCGGGATGTAGGGGACTCTGTAATACGAGGGATGCGCAAGACACGCATGCTTTGTTGTTACAAGGCAGTGAGCATCACCGATCATTGGTCAGTGATGCTGATCAGTGATGCTGGCGGTGCATGGAAATTGCAGTGCATGATGATGATCAGTGATCTGTGATGATGATCAGTGATCTGTGATGATGATCAGTGATCTGTGATGATGACCAGTGATCTGTGATGATGATCAGTTATCAGTGATGATGATCAGTGATCTGTGATGATGATCAGTGATCTGTGATAATGATCAGTGATCAGCGATGCTGGCAATGCATGGAAATTGCGGGGCAACTACTCTTAGTGATTAAAGACATGCAAACCCCTATTAGTTGCAAGTTATTCTGGTGAAGCACATAAAGTGGTAGATCATGCAACAATGGTAGATCATGCAACAATCGTAGATCATGCAGCAATGGTCGATCATGCAATAATGGTAGATCATGCAACAATGGTAGACATGCAACACTGTAATTTTCCACTCAGGGGTGAAAGGTGTACGCACTTTTAATTTGCTGCAGGTAACTTTTTTTGGTTGCACATGGGTGGTTAGTGTGCAGTTACGTGTGTTTGTTGTGTGTGGGTGGGTGGGTGGGTGGATGGGTGGAAGTGTGGGTGGGTGTGTTTGGATCGGAGGAGAGAGGAAATGGACTTGTGTCAGGTCCTGTGTCCTACGTACACACACATACACACACACACACACACACACACACACACACACACACATGCATACACACACAGTGCAAGGCACGTGGGCGCTCCAGCTCCATGCGTCAACTGTGCTGCAAATTGTGGGCGCATGCCGTGTACTGTGGGCTGCGCTCTATAAATTCAATCAAAAGTCAACGAAGCCATGCACCAATGCATATGCATACACACACACACTTGCACACACACAAACACACACACACACACGCACATTTGCACCCGTGCTAACACACACTTTACACGCAGGCTGCAGAGGCGCTGCAGCTCTACCTTGAACTGTGCTGTGATGTGGGTGAGCGTGCTGCACGCTGGCGAGCTGTGAGCAGCGTGCTGAGGGAGCACAACCAGCAGGCCCAAAGGGCTCCCCCTGTGCAGGAGGTGATGGAAGCAATGGTGCTAAATAAACAGGAGAGGGAGCAGTTCAGGTAGGTCGTGTGGGTGCGACCGGGTTGTGTGTGTGGTGTGGGTGGGTGGG
>Ga0307942_1003376_pt1 | contig 12910 bp, 16 predicted proteins | sample OrgLakmetagen175_FD_201846 | JGI IMG/M metagenome (GOLD analysis project Ga0307942, IMG submission 201846) | Saline water microbial communities from Organic Lake, Antarctica - #175 | ecosystem: Environmental > Aquatic > Non-marine Saline and Alkaline > Saline | place: Antarctica: Organic Lake...
CACACCCACCCACACACACGTTGCTAAAAAGGGTAATCCGACAGATGCCATTTCTGTGCTTCGTGCGATACATAAATCCACGTAACATTCCTCTTCCCTTGGCAACTCCGTCCTCGGAGTGGACTAGGCTCCCTGCTAGAGTTCCAGGTGGCATAAAGCACACACTAGTTGCCAGTTCACAGCGCAAAAGTGAAACGTTGCTAAAAAGGGTAATCCGACAGATGCCATTTCTGTGCTTCGTGCGATACATAAATCCACGTAACACTCCTCCCCCCTTGGCAACTCCGTCCCCGGAGTCGACTAGGCTCCCTGCTAGAGTTCCAGGTGGAGGATCAACTCGCCAGATGTGCCATAGCGATTGACTTAACAAACACTTTGCATCCCAACTTGTCGAAAATTACCGGGTCGGAAAATTGCCTTTTTGCAACTACCAAGGTTCGAACCCAAGACCTAAAGGTCATCCGCGATTTTTCCGCGGTGGGCCACTCCAAGACTTCGATGCCAATGAAACGTACGTTGCTAAAAAGGGTAATCCGACTGATGCCATTTCTGTGCTACGTGCGACATAAATCCACGTAACAAAAAGGTTTCGCCAACTTTTCAGCATCGCATGCGATGCTTCCCCCCACTTGTCATTTTGCAAGAACTGCTCATGAATAAAACACTAATTGTTAACCAGGAATTAAATTTGAGAAGCCATGGATATAAAGAGAGCATTTTGCCTGAATTCATGGTTCGGGTTTAGCATTGAGGGTGATGTTTAATAAAAAAGCAGGCCCATGATGTCAAAACAGTGTTTGGAAGTGCAATGGGGAACTACTTAGCTCTGGTGTAACGATGTGCATTGAACTCATCAATCAATGCAATGACACTGACGAGTGCTACATCATGTTTTTGAGGTTGGGGTTGCGTGATAGATTTTGCATTTTTGGCGAAGCCCCAGTCATGGGGCGCAGCCCCTAGGATTGATGTCTTCCCACCAAAGTTCAAACCAGTGTGCGCAGGCCCGTCCAGCGAACCCCCCGCCCCCAAAACTTGCACAGTGACCCAGACTTACAAATCAGGCAGCTCTGCGGTGTAAGGGGGAGGGGAGGGGCAGGGGGTGGTGCTGCTGGGCGTACCCCGGAACAAAAGTTTGGAAAGTTGAGAGTCAGGGTTTGGCAAGAGCCACACAGCCAAATTCCTGGTCTGAAACTTGGCAGGCAGGCCGAGCAAACTCGTTTGTCGGGGCATACAATTTTTGGTGACCAGGGGTGCAGTGAGCAGTGCTGTGGAAAGAAGTGACTCAATGTTTGGTAGCTGGAGGAAGCTGCCCGGCGGAGACCAGCCCACGTCTCCGGAACAGTGTATGATGGTATATGCGTCATCAGATAACTTTCCTGAGTGTGGTTGCAAGTTCCGGGGCCGAAGGAAGACGTGGACAGAAAGTTTGCTGTTCCATGCAAGCACACGACTGGGTGCACGGATTTCCACAATTTAAGAAGGAGTTTAAATAAAAAAAGATGTTTAATTACGCGATGACGATGGGAGCGTGTTCTGAGAGGATGCGAGTCTCCATGTTTGACTGACTGATGTGAGCAGGTTGAAGGCATGCATGCACACGCACACGCGAACACACACACCCGCACACACACACATACACACACACACACACACACACACACACACACACACACGCACACACGCACACACACACACACACACACACACACACACACACACACACACACACACCTGTATAAGCGCGCACAAAGCACACACAAGTTGCCAGTTCACAGCGCAAAAGGCTTCGCCAACTTTTCAGCATCGCTTGCGATGCTTCCCCCCACATGTCTATTTAGGATGATGTTCAGGTTTAAATAAAACAGGCCCGTGACTGGAGGCGCCAGAAAGCGCAACTTTTGGACGTCATGTACAAATGACGGGTAAAAATTTGATATCTTCCAGAATCCTGACGTCAATTAGAGCTTTCGATTGGTATGTGTATGGGTCCGATCCGCGGAAAAGGGGGGTGTGGGGTCCGAGTTGTTTTGGGGGAGTCCAAAACATTTCTGACCACTTCTACGGCATTTCAATTACATCGTCGGAATCCTGAGCTCTAGCCCAGTCGATTGGCACCCTTTTTGAGCAAATTTGGTTAAGGGGGGGGGGGTATGTGGACACGTCCAAAAGGCAGAGGCACACGCGCTCAGGTACAGGCCGCGGGGTGAGTCAAGCCAATGAAGCAGCAATTCACTCTAAACCTTTAACCCTCCAAACTTCCGGGATTGTGCCAGCATGAGATAGTCAGTAGAATTCAGAAAAAAAGGAAGCAATGTGGAGCCGTGCAAGCCAGTGCCCGGAGAGTCATTTTGGCATGGGCGTCCGTATCTCAGTATTTGCCCCATACCTCTGCGACACTTCAGATTCAGGTCTTGATGAGTATGTAGATAGATGCCTATTTGAAAAAGGAGCAGATTGGTACCCTTTGTGTGTGGGTGGGGGCACTGGAAGGGGTGGATAGGGGGTGGGTGGTAAGTCAGGGGGGTCCACCTAACAAACAGGACATGCCGTCCAATATCTTTTGTTCCTTTGATATCCATGCCGCGTCATCATCCCTACGGGATTCCTCATGCGGCTTGTAATCAAGTAAAGCGTCCGAATTAGGTTTCCAGGCAAGCCACTGCTGGGCCTTTCTTCTGAACTGATACAGCCCAAACCCAGTCTCAGGGTCGTCCAGGGAAGCATTGTGTGAAGTCAACACATGAGAGGAGTATGCTGGAGGTGGAAATGGGAAGTGTTGGGGCGGAGAGGCCTTTCTGAGGCCGAAATTACACTGGCAGTGCCAGCTTGGCACCGTACCGTACACCATACCGTATTGCACCGCCTGGACGGTAAAATAGGTAAGCAAAGTTCGAAAATACACCGTCTTTAACAAAAAGATGGACTGTATTGCAGTCATAGCACCGTACTGTCTGACCGTCTGTGCACAAGCCTGCACCTTATGCTCTGTATACAAAGGAATAATATGTATATGGTTATGGCCGACCCTGTTCACATTGCAACTGAATAGCACCTCATCTCACCTGTATGCATGTTGATAGAATTATGTATTTGGTTACAGCCAACCCTGTTCAACCAGTCCGGCTTCTGCAAGGCCCCCCCATCCGCAAGGACAGCAGCATTGAGGGCAGCCAAGATGACAGCAAGGAGGGGAGTGAGGAGGAGGGGTGTAACGATACACATGCTCTCCAAATGTCCAGACCGGTATCTACGACAAAGACGTCTCTTTTTACAAGGGGAGTGAGGAGGAGGAAAGTGAGGAGGATGGGAGTGAGGAGGAGGGGGAGCCAGCAGATGGGGAAGATGATGAAGAGGGCTTGAGTTAAGAAGTACAAAAAATCAAAACCAGTCGCCAGTTGCCAGCAAACACACAACAGATTGCTGAGCAGAACCAGACTCGCTTTGATTTCTCAGTGCTTTTGGACTTTTTGACAATGCTATTGTGTGTTGTGGAATGCACCTCTGAGTCTCTTTGGCCTTTCTAGTCTCTTGGTGCAGTCCTGAGGGCATTCTGCCCCTGCGGATTGGTGCGGCAAGCACTAAAATAAGTATTGAGAGGGGTGCAGATTGGTATGGACAGGGTAAAAAACTCAATTTTTTTGAGAGGTGTGGATTGAGTACATGTTTTGCTGCGGCATATGATTATGGCCAAGCCTGTCCACATTGCAATTGACTGGCACCTCATAATCATCTGTATACAACATATCTTACCCTCAGCTCGTAGTCATCTGCTTGCTGGATCTGCGTGGCGATTTCCGAGATCTTGGCTTTAACGGTGTCGATCATCGGCCTGCATGGCGAGCATGTATGCAGAAACAATGGCTTTCCCTACAAACGGGGCGTATTATTTGTAAAATGGAGTCCAACACAGGTCACACACACACGTTCAGGAAGCACACGCGTGTAGGTGCTTTACGTAGTAAAACATGAAGAATTGCGTAGGCAGTTGGACGACCTCCCACATGCATGCGTTTCCAGGGTGGTGACACCCAAGGGATCGGGGATCAGAAGTGCTACATCAGATGTGCTGCCCTCCCTCCCATTTCATTCAGTGCTATGTCAACTCTTCACCTCACGCAGTGCCATGCCAGCTCCCCACCTCACGCAGTGGTTGCCCATAACCATATAAATATACACACATAGGTAAGTATATACACGGCGTAGGTATACTTACCGCACACATACGGCCGTATTTGTTTCTTAAGATTTTACATCAAATTTGCGGTTGTTCTACGGTCTAATGCTTTATACAGAATACGGTACAAACGTATATACACTCCATTATACCTTGTATGCATACGTATACTGTAGGGTTGGCCCAAACCGTATGACCGTATATACACCGTATCCTCGGTACGCCGTATATCCGGTACCGTATATGACACTAAGCTACCGGTTCCGTAACCGTATGACCGTATATGGGTTTCAACAGGCCGTATATTTTCAGCGTATATACGGTCATATAAAATTTTTGACTTCCGGCACAACCCGTTAATACATTAATTTATGTTTTAATTGTTATGGAAGGGAACATTAATGGGTCCTCAGGGGGGCCTGGTGGTGGTGGTGCAAGTGAGGATGCTAAGGCAGCAATTGTGCATTTGGCAGGGGGTGCCTCCGTCAAGGATGCAGTGCTGAAAGAGCTTGGTGCATTATGCATCGGGGTGCTTCCCGCTGAGCTAACTGATGTGCGCTCTGCGCTTCATGAGCGCAAAGAGCTGGAGGATAAGTCCATCCAGCTTGCCTCAGCAGAGCACCGCCGCATTTTCTGGCTAAATCACATGCAGCCCTACAGCCCACTCGTTGCAATCGCAGCAGGGAGGTTCCTGTCAGCCCACGTGACCAGCTGCGCTACAGAGCGCAACTGGTAACTCTTTGGCAACATCTTTTTCAAGACGGGGGACCGCCTACACCTGGAGAAAGCCCAGAAGTTGGCATTCATCCGCGCTAACAGCAGCTTGGGTCAGGCAGGGGGGTTAGATGAGGAGATAAGGTTCCCTGATTGATTTGGTTGAGAGGGGGGAGGAGGAGGAGGAGGAGGAGGAGGAGGAGGAGGAGGAGGAGGAGGAGATGTGAGGGGGGGGGAGATGGTGAAGAGGAAGGCAGACGTTTGTTGTATTGAGAAACTGGACAGAACTGAACAAGACTTCACCCTTGCGCCCTTGAATTGGCATCTTTTGCAGTACGGTAGTCTCATTCCCTTTTGAACGCCTTTGAGTCAGCGTAACTTTCCAGCCTTTCATTTTTTGTGTGAACAATATTGGGTCATGCGCACACAGCTCTTCAAGAGCTGCAGGATAACACCCTTATGGTCTCGTATGTACACCGTATATACTATATACGTATAAATATATACAGTTATACGGTGTATATACGGTCATATACGGCATATATACGGTATATGGAAATCCCATATACGGTTTGGGCCAACCCTAGTAAACCGGAATCCCATGTATGGTCCTGGGAAAACGGCCCTTGCTGTATCCTGAGACTCCACCTCATGCAGTGCCAAGTCCCCTCCCCACCACATGCAGTGCCAAGTCCCCTCTCCAACAAATGCAGTGCCTTGTCCCATCTCCACCACACGCAGTGCCTTGTCCCCTCCCCACCACATGCAGTGCCAAGTCCCCTCTCGACCAAATGCAATGCCTTGTCCATTCCCCACCACATGCAGTGCCATGTCCCCTCTCCACCAAATGCAGTGCCATGTCCCCTCTCCACCACATGCAGTGCCAAGTCCACTCTCCACCACATGAGGATCTGGGTGTTGATCCTGGCCGCTTGAGTATGCAGAGGAAGGGAAAAGTGGTGGTCATGGACATGGGCATAGCTAAGGCTGCCCAGGCCTGGCTCAATCGCTTCAGGGCGGGGGGGGGGAGTGGGTACTCAGCGTGGCGGTCATGCACGCTGCTGCAGCAGATGCGTGGGAAGAAGGTGCTGCACAGGCTGTGCCTGGAGGTGCAGAAGCAGGGGGTGCAAGGGCTGCACGCCTTCGTGTCCAAGGACAGGTGCAACCTGCTCCTCTCTTGGGCACCTGTGAAGGAGGTCTTCGAGCAGTGAGCCCCTCACACAGTGTACCCTGCGTGAAATCACCTGCAGCCAGACACACTGCAGGGGTTTGATTACAGGAGGGACATGCAATGCTTAGAGCATATTAACTTGTACGCCCAGCAGGCCCTGTCTGATGCAGGGTTGCCCTCCTTCACCCCACCCTCCCACCCTGCTGCTGCTGCTGCTGCTGCTGTTTCTGCCCAACCATCTCACAGCCACAGCCACAGCCAACCACAACCACAGCCACAGCAACAGCCTGCCTCTGCTGCTGCTGCTGCTGCTCCATCTACCTCAACTGCTCCTGGTGTGGGAACCCTGCACCCTACCCCACACCAGGCAGAGCCCTCCCACTCTTACGCTCGTGCTGCACGATGCAGCAGCATTCCCCTGCCGGCTGCTGCTGCTGCCAATGCTGCTGCTGCCGATAGCACTGGCAGGAATCACGCTCGGAGCATGGCTCACTCTGGGGACACGCCAACCCCCAAGGCCCCCATGACGCGGCTGAGGGCTTTCCAGCAGAAGGAGCATCAACCCTCCTACGGGCACCACGAACCGTACGACGAGGCGTATTGTGGTGATGTGGGGAGTGAGCATGAGGAGGAGGAGTGGGGGAATCTTGAAGAGCAAAAGTGGGGCTTGATCAAATTCATAGGGATTGGCAGGAGAGGATGGAGAGGAAGAAGGGGAAGAACAAGGGGTAGGAAGGTGGCCGGCCTTAGCATGGGCACAAGCTTAAGCTCTTTGTTTGGAATGTGCATGGCCTTGGAGCGCGCTCTGCTGATGCTAATGCAGAGCTGAAAATAATTGATGTTTGCAGCATAGTTAAGCTATACGATGTTACTGTGCTTACAGAAACGAGAACAAGTTATGCATCTAGGTTGTTACAGCACTTGCCTGGCTTTACTGTGCACAACATTAAGTTAGATGAAGGGCAAGCCTGGGAATGGAATCGCTGTGCTCGTTGATCCAAGCTGCCCATATTATGTGCGTGTGCTAAAAACTAGTGAAAACGTGCAGTGCATCTGATTGCAGTGTGACAAGAAAATGTTTGGGCTGGAGGAGGATGTGATTGTGAGTGCTGCGTACATCAACCCACAAAGTCGTGATTTATTTCCTGTTTGTGCCGTTCAAACTCATTTTACCGACCTGTTTGAGGACACACTTGGTGCTTTTCAGGTGTCTCCTAATGTCGTACTGTGTGGTGACTTTAACGCCCATGTGGGGGAGCTGAGTGAAGTGAGTGACGCGCACACTGGTTTTGTTTTGGATTGTCTTGAGGTTCTTGAGACTAGGAGATATGTGGGCAACAGTGTGAACAAGGCAGGTCAGTTGTTAGATGATCTGGCTGCTGCAACGAGTATGGCGATTGCAACTGGACGTGTCGTTGGAGATGATGGGCAACCCTCGTTTACTTGAAATTATGGCGACAATAAGAGCTGGCCTGATCACGTTCTGCTGTCTCCGGCTTTGTACAAACTTGTGTGTTCATTTAAGATGTGGGATACGTGTGCTTCTGATCATGCGGCTTTGAGTACAGAGTTAAGAGTGAATGTTGTGGGAGGGGAATGTGTGAATACAAAGCACCACGGGATTGGCCAGTGTGTCAACAACCTGGTTTTGCGTTGGCAGCATGAGAAGGCTCACGTGTATGCTAGGCATATCTCGGAAAACATGGAGTTGCTAGTCCAATTTGATGAGGCAGAGAGAGCTGGCGATGTGGATAAACTGGCATTCTGTGTGCGTTCGTTGATTGTCCAGGCAGCGAGCAGTAGGGCTGTGGGCATGTCTGCCCAAGATCGGTGTGTATTTAAGCATGAACGCAGTAGAAAGGGTCCAATGAATCTAGTTTGGTTTGATTGGGAGTGCTGGGAGAAGCGTAAAAAATTCATTCAGGCTGTGAAACGTGGTGATGCGAAACATGCCTGTAGGTCACTAAAAAAGGAGAGTGATAGCTACAATCGTAGGATGAAGCGTCGGCACACCAGACATCTGCGTAACCTGTTTTTAGATAGGCTGTTTTCTAAAGACCCAGCTGTGCATGCCTTGTTGAAGAAGCAAACCAGGTCTAACACAACCCCTGTGTCTGCTCCAGTTTGGCATGATCATTTGCACAGACATTTCAGAGTGACAAGGACTTTTGAAGAGCCTCGCCCGTCTGCAGTGGATATGGCTGTGCCGTGTAGCAAGAATCAACCTCCACCTGAGGTCCTTTTCAGGCGAGGAGAGCAGTCTGGGTGGATTCCTGATCCAGATGAGTTTGAGATTCCTGATTTATCAGTGTTGGAAGGTGTAGTTTGCCGTCAATTTCAGAAGTTGAGTGCTGGTGCTTCTTCAGGGTTCGATGCTATCCCTATCCCCTTCATTAAGCATGCGTGCTTGCCCGAGAGGTGTGATGATAAATTCAAGCAGTTAAATGTGCCGGTGCCTTTGATGGCACGCCTGTTCAGAGTGTTTTTGTCTGAGAGTAAAGTGCCTGCGTGCTGGAAGGTCGCCAAGCTGAGCCCCATCCATAAAAAAGGGGATGTGCTGAAATCAGGAAATTATAGGATGATTGTTGTACGATGTATCGTATTTTTGCCAACGTGCTGAAATATTTGGTGACTGATTGGTGTGTGAAAAAGGGTAAGATTCCAGACACGCAGTTTGGCTTCTTTCCGGGCAGAAGCACTCTGCACCCTCTGTTTATTCTGAGGCATGCTGCTATAAAGCTGAAGCCCAGGAACAGTCCTAGATTGCATGTTGCCTTCATTGATTTTTCGCAAGCGTATGACTCTGCCCCTAGGCAACAACTCTGGTCACATCTGCGTCGTAGTGCTATGCCATCTACTTTGCTCAGCGTGATCAAGCATATGTATGAGAATGATGAGTACATTTTGATGAATGGTGAGAAGAGGGCTCGGGTGCATCCCACGAATGGTGTCAAACATGGGTGCCCTCTGTCCCCCCTCCTTTTCTCTTAGTACATCAATGACATGGGCAGAGAGATCAGTGAGGGCATTGTGGGTGCCGTGACTGGTGATCGAGTGAATTGTGTGTCCCACATGCTGTATGCTGATGACCTTGGATTACCTACTAATGACCCTGGTAAAATGCAGACGATGCTGAACAAGCTTCGTACGTACGCTAGGAAGAAAGGATTGACTGTGAACACGGCCAAGTCGGAGGTAGTTCATTTTATAGTAAGTCTGTCTCTCCTTTGCAGAATCCGTTCACTTACGATGGTGTGGTGCTCCCAGAGAAAGACAGGTTCAAATATTTGGGCATGCTGCTTGATAGAAGGATGAACCCGAAGATAGCTGAGGAACATGCGGTGCGGCCTTACATGGCTGCACAGAGCAGAAATTCTGAGTTTGCCATGAGTCACGAATTAAAAAGCAGGCTTCATGCTATGCTCTGGTTATCTAAGGTGTATGGTATCCTGCTGGGATGTATGCGAATCAGGTGTGGGGCACAGTGTATCTGAGTGAAGGCGGTGAATTTGGTAGCCAGTTACAGAAGAGGCATCTGTGTTCCTTGAGGCGCATTCTTGGAGTGAAGAACAGCACAACAAATGGGCGGTGCTTAGAGAGTGCGGTCAGGAGCCCTTGCAATTTTTCTGGTTCCGTGCTTCCATCAGGTTATTTAATGGCATGCTTGATTCCAACAGTGAGACTCTACGTCGTGTGCTGAAGGCAGATTTGCATCATGCTTCTTTTGATAGTTCTTGCTGGTCTGCTCAAGTCTCGAATGTGTTCAATGGACTGCAAGGTAGTGCAATGTTCAAACAGAAATTGCTGAGAGCCACACAGGTTCCCATGCAATAGTTCATTTGCGATTTGCGTTTCAGACATTTGAAGGTATGGAGGGAAGCTGATTTTTTGGCGAAGCCCCAGTCATGGGGCGCAGCCCCTAGGTTTGGTGTCTTCCCACCAAACTTCCCACCAGGGCTCGCAGGCCCGCCCAGCGCACCCCCCGCCCCCAAAACTTGCAAGGCACCTTAGAATGACTAACCAGGCATCCCTGTGGTGTCAGGGGGTGGGGAGGGGCGGTGGAGGTGCTGCTGGGCGCACCGTGAAAACGAAAATTATTCACACCAGTGTGCGCAGGCCCGCCCATCGCACCCCCCGCCCCCAAAACTTGCACAATGACCCAGACTTACAAATCAGGCAGCCCTGCGGTGCCAGGGGGAGGGGAGGGGCAGGGGGTGGTGCTGCTGGGCGTACCCCGGAACGAAAATTTGGAAAAGTTGAGACTCAGGGCCTGGCCAGAGCCACGCAGCCAACGTCCATGTCTGAAACTTGGCAGGCAGGCCGAGCAAAAGTTTTTGTCGGGGCATACTAGTTTTGGTGACCAGGGGTGCAGTGAGCAGTGCTGTGGAAAGAAGTCACTCAATGTTTGGTAGCTGGAGGAAGCTGCCCGGCGCTCAGCCCAGCCCATGCCCCCCGAACATCATCTGACCGCACAGGCGTAATCAGGAGATGTTTCTGGGTGTGCCGGCTGGGTCCGGGGCCAAGGAGAGGCGGGACGAAAATTTCTCTGCTCCATGCAAGCACACGACTGAGTGCACGGATTTCCACAATTCAAGTTGCAAGGGACTAAAAACTTAATGATTAATGACGCGATGACGGTGGGAGCGTGTTCTGAGGATGCGAGTCTCCATGTTTGACTGACAGATGTGAGCAGGTTGAAGGCCTGCATGCACGCGCACACGCGCACACGCGCGCGCACACACACACACACACACACACACACACACACACACACACACACACACTCACACACACACACACACACACATACACACACACACACACATACACATACACATACACACACAACACACACGCACACATGTATAAGCGCGCACAAAGCACACACAAGCTGCCAGTTCACAGCGCAAAAGGCTTCGCCAACTTTTCAGCATCGCTTGCGATGCTTCCCCCCACTTATCATGTTCTTGCACAGTTAACAAGAAAGCAGTCACGTATCACAAGTGGTGTGGGAGTTCTGAGAGTGGTCCTGGAGGTTCTCCTTTTCTATCCTCTCCTACTTGTACAAGGATTTGGACAAACATGTGTTAAGGGATTTCAGCAGGTTCAGATTGCGTGCACACCATTTGAGAGTGGAGTCTTGCAAATGGCATGATGGTTCTGCAACGTTTGGGTTGCAGTTAGGAATTATCTGAGTTGGTTATTCATCCTTGCCTTTTGAACACTGAACCTGCCAGGTTCTAGGCTTATTTTATTAATTAGTGCTTGTAATATCACTCGCTAATTGCTGGGGCTGAGGGCCTGTGAACCGCCAGCTGTGTAGTTGGCCGCACAGCAAACTCACCCACTCGGTGGTGCTCCTAGGTGAGAGACCACCAATAACATTGCATTTGGTATTGTTGTCTTGGTAGAACAATCGGTCCTGTATTGGGTCGAGTTCGCAATCGCAGAGGTACCTTCGGGCCTCGCACACTGTATCTTCAGGCAGTGTCCACTGTATCTTCGGGCATTGGCATAGAGTATCTTCGGGCTCTATCAGCACAGAAATTTTCGGGTCTGTGCGAGAGTATCTACGGGCTCTCTAACACTTGACACATTGCAACGTTGCACGATGTAAACTTGCAGAGCTTAACGATTTGCGCAATCTGGGATATTATAGGTGGTAATGTTTCAGACTTGGTGAGAGAGATAGGGCACCTGAAGTCATTGATGCTTCTGACAATTGATGACTTAGCAGACGAAATGTATACAACACACCTTTTGTCACTAGCAAGCCTGCAATGCTTGAAGGAGTTGAGGCTTTGTAATTGTGAGTTTTCTGGTCTGAAGTTCTTGCAGGCAGTGCCGTTGCAGAAACTGGTTCTAGATTATGTTGACATAAGTTACAGTCACATATTGCGTCCAACACCCTTCAATCTCTGGAATTCGTTTCGGCTATCAGACTTGATGACTTGGAATTTTTATCAGTTCAGGCGACGGATTTGCCAAGTTTGCAAGTCTTATTAGTTACAGGTTTAAAATTAGAAATGTCTCAGGAGGAGGAAGAAGTGACAGATGATGACAGGCTGCAGTTATTTGAGTCATTGGTGCTTCCCGGTGAAAATGAGCGAAACATTTACTATGGTGGGCTATACAGATTTTTCGCTGGAAATCAGTGTTTGTATGATTCAGGCTTTGATGCCGTCGAAGGCAGATCTCACTGCAGTTGCTAACCTTGTGTTACGATGCTGGAGGATTGGTCCCGGGTTCTTTGCAGCTCTGTCAAAAGTGTACCCAGGAAGCAGAAAGCTTACCGTGCAAGATTCTTACTGGGACAGCGATTTCCATCTGCTACTTGATTTGGTAGATTGCATGCCCGCTTTGCAAAGTGCAAGTGCAAGTGTAGGACATTATGATGCAGTTCCTCCAGACTGGCAGCATGCATGAAAGCCCATCTTTCTGTTTTCTGGACCAAGGATGGTTGCAGGAGCACTACGCTGAGTTGAAGCGGAAGGAATTAGTGCAAGCAGAAGCTCTAGCAGAACCCATAAGCATTGCAACCGCGAACGGCGGACTAGTTCAGGCGCATTTTGAGGTCGGAGGCTTGGCTGTGATTCAGCAAGCGAAGTTTGCCGTAAAAGCGAAGGTTTTAAATAAAACGCTTAAAGGCATTGATTTAATAGTGGGCTTGGATTGCCTTAGAGCTATGCAAGCAAACCTCAAGTGCGGCCAGGCAGTCTGTGAAGTGCAAGTGCAAGGGAAATCAAAGAAGTTGAGGCCAATTAATGATGATAATGGCCAGGAGGACGGGCACATGTTGTCGTGCTCTGTAGAGCAGCTCAGGGATGCTGGGAAGACAGAAGTATTGT
>Ga0307942_1003380_pt1 | contig 12908 bp, 17 predicted proteins | sample OrgLakmetagen175_FD_201846 | JGI IMG/M metagenome (GOLD analysis project Ga0307942, IMG submission 201846) | Saline water microbial communities from Organic Lake, Antarctica - #175 | ecosystem: Environmental > Aquatic > Non-marine Saline and Alkaline > Saline | place: Antarctica: Organic Lake...
CAGATCACCTCTGCTGCACGTCATATATGATGTGATGCTCGTATACCCTGTACACTTGGATTCTCTTCAGATCACCTCTGCTGCACGTCATATATGATGTGATGCTCGTATACCCTGTACACTTGGAGTCTCTTCAGATCACCTCAGCTGCACGTCATATATGATGTGATGCTTGAATACACAGTACACTTGGATTCTCTTCAGATCACCTCTGCTGCACGTCATATATGATGTGATGCTCGTATACCCTGTACACTTGGATTCTCTTCAGATCACCTCTGCTGCACGTCATATATGATGTGATGCTCGTATTCCCTGTACACTTGGATTTTCTTCAGATCACCTCTGCTGCACGTCATATATGATGTGATGCTCGTATACCCTGTACACTTGGATTCTCTTTAGATCACCTCTGCTGCATGTCATATATGATGTGATGCTTGTATTCAAGCATCATACCCTGTGCACTTGGAATCTGTTCATATTGTATTTGATGCTGTGGATGCACTCGGAGTCTCTTCAGATCAGCTCTATTGCACGTCCTGACGATGTGGTGCTGTCATTCTGTGTTTGCACCACGCTGTGGTGCTTGTGGTTAAACTCTGTGGCGCTTGCATGGATGCTGTGATGCTTGTGTTCAAGCACCACATCTATAATGAATGACAAAATAATACTTGTCGAATGTCTCTGCATCACGTTTCCTTCAAACCAACTCTGTTCCTCATGCCAATGACATGTGTGAGGCTCAAGACACACTCACAAAACTGCTCCTCACAGTGCACACTTGCATTCAGGCCTCGTTACAAACGTGACCACATACCTGTCATGTACTCGCAAGCGTGATCTCCCACGCCCTCGACCACTGCGCGTGCGCCAGAGTTCCTCACACAGAAGCGCTCAGCTGCCTGCAGAGGTGTGGTGTGCGTGTGCTTGTGTGTGTGCGTGTGCTTGTGTGTGTGTTTGTGTGTGTACGTGCATGTGTGTCTGTCATGCATGCCAGCTGCAGGCCATTTTCTTGTGGCGTTACCTGTGTCGGCTGTTTAAGGCACGACACGGGTATACACTATCTGCATGTGTGACCTGATGTGCGATGTGACCTGATGTGAGAAAACAATCGCACTTTGCTGCGACCAATTCGTGTATCAGTATTATTGTAAAGCAACACCTCGTCGTAAAGTACAGATTGTCTACGTTTGGGAAACCTGCTAAAAGCACGTCTTAGCCCCACAGTATTATAGCCTACAAAAACAGCACACCTGAATAAGACAAGGACGGCACACTTAAAACAGAACGACGACCTACGAACTGCTGGACCTACCATGCCCCTGAAGTAGACCTCTCCACTGGTGGCACCGTACAGGCACACGTTACCCACGATGATGTTCTCCTCAGCCTTAAAGGAGGACACCTGCGAGCAAACGGGGGAGGGGGCTCTGAGGGTAAGTCTACTTTTTTTTTGAAAGCCCAAAAAACGAGCTCAGTTTTCCATCTAAACAAGTACATGCTAAAGGTAAAATATAGAATTTGTTTTAAAATTTTCCAGAAGGTTTAGAGTTGAGGGCTGGGAATGTGAAGCTGAAGCTTCAGGATGGGGGACCTTATGGAAACACTCTTGAGGGTATGGCAATGAAACTTTGTGGGAGAGAGGCCCTTGCAGATATGAAACTTTATAGAAAATTGCAGATATGAAACTTTTTAGGAGAGATGCCCTTGCCCAGATGTAGATTCCCAAAGGTGTGATGCTGACGCTTTGCAATGGGGGTGGCGCACCAAATTGTGAAAAGGGCTACAGCGCATCTGTGCAGAAGGCAAATGCTTAGGGCCGCCTTCCACGCAAGATTATCAGATTGTCGATGCCATGTATCTTGCACACACACATGCACACACGCTTACAGATTCATGGACATCACACACACACTCACGCACACACATGTGAGGGAAGGTACACAAAATACCCGTAGCAGAAAATTGCAGGTTCCTGGCCAACAAATCAAATATGTGCACGTAAACACACACAACACACACACACAAGCGAAAGCACACAGCACATACAGGCATACACACAAAACATACACACTACAAAATCAGGAACACACACACGCTACGTTTGTGCCCCGTGATCCGTACCTTGGGAGGGTACGCAGAGATGATGCCACCACTGAGGCCCTTGCCCACGTAGTCATTGGCATCACCTTCCAGCTCAATGGTGATGCCCTTGCACAGCCATGCACCCAGGGACTGGCCCGCGTGGCCTGACAGCTGTGAGGGGACAGGGCAAGGTGTCAGGTTTAGGTTAACTGTGATAATGGGGACGGCTTTGACGCAGCAACGTTTCTTTGGAATGGGATGGCCTGCGTGGCTTGACAGCTGTGAGCGGGCAGGTAAGGGGGGGTCACTTTTTAATTAATTCTGATAATGATACGGCTTTGACGCAGCAACGTATTTTGGGGGTTGGACAGCTCGCTTGACCTGACAGCAAAACAAACTCAGCGCCAATGACTAGGAACGGGCGTAATGCCAGTATCTCCAGAACACACACACCCCTGTTCTTTCATTCAGCATTTGGCACCGGTGAGGCGGCCGCAGAGGCAGACACAAGCATAAAAAGTACAAAGTAATCACCTTGGCGTGGATTGTGTTGCGCGGCAGGCCAGCCTCACCGAAGCGCTTGGACACCTCGTGGCTGAGAGTAGTGCCCACAGCCCTGTGTTCGTACATGTGTGTAGAATGTGTGTGTATGTATGTACCCGTGCGTTGCTTGCGTGTACAATGTTTGCATTTGAGTGTGTGCGTGCGTGGAACCTGATCGTTATCCCAGCACTGTTTTCAACAGAGTTTCGGCACTGATGTAGGGTTGGTCAGAATTATATATATACGGTGTATGTACGGTATTTTTGGCAGGGAAATTACCAAGTATACGGTGTATGTAAACACATACAAACGGTTCTGGCCAACCCTACCCTTATGCTTATCCCAACACTGTTCTCAACAGAGCAAGCTCACCATTTTCATTGCTCCCTGAATGGTTACCCCACAAGACCCTTGTGGACCTTTTGAAGTTTATGTCCTATACCCCAAGCTCTGAAAGTTGAATGCTCTGATTACATTAATAACAATCCTGCCACTCATCAAAACAAACACCACCCCTCGTACGTGTGTGTATGTGTATGTGTGTGTATGTTTTTGTGCGCGTCCTGAAACTCCGCCTCAACACTGGCTTTCCACTCACTCCTCTAACTTTTGCCAAACTTATCTTTGCACCCACCACCTGCAACCAACCACACCGCCCCCCACGTGTGTGTGCTCTGCACCTCCACCTCTAGGTACACCAGCTCCACATCCCCCAGCCTGTTCACCAACCCCAACCTGACCTCCATACCCACACCCAGAACGACAGCATACCACCCCCCACCTGTGTGTGTTCTGCACCTCCATCTCTAGGTACACCGGCTCCACATCCTCCAGCTTGTTGACCAGAGCAGGTTGGCACTGAGGAATGAGGTGCACGTCCAGGCCGGTCTCCAGGCCGTGGTCCTGCAATAGTGTGTGTGTGTATGTATGTATATGTGTGTGTTTGTATGTGTGTGTATGTGTGTGATATGCACATGTGCGTGTGGAAGTGTGAGGGCACGTGTTTGAGCATGTGGGTCAGCGTGCATGCGTGTGAGGTGTGTGATGTGTGTGTCTGCGAGCACGTGTGCCTGTGTACGTGTGTGTGTGTGTGCGTGTGTGTGTTATAAGAGCGTGTGAGTACGCTGATCACACGCCTTGACACAAAGCTGAACTGAACAAGGGCCGAGGCTGCAGGGTACTTCATGCAAAAAAATGGCTTTTATGAGTGGGGAGAGCCCACAAGGGCCCAGCGACACGGCTTTCTACACGGCTGCTCCTCATGCTTGTTACAACAACTGCTGCCCACCTGCTTGCTCACGCAGTACTGTACGGCACCAGGGCGGAGGCTGCTGGCAGGCAGGAGCAGCTTGTCGAGGTTGACGCCCGCCAACTGCAGCAAAGGGTGAAGCGTGTGCACGAGTGCCTCAGCAAGTGTGTGTGTGCGCGTGCGTGTGCGTGCGCGTGTGTGTGTGCATGTGTGTGCGTGCGTGTATGTGTGCATGTATGTGTATGTGTGTGTGTGCGTGTGTGTGTGCGTGCATGTATGTGTGCATGTGTGTGTATGTGTGCATGAGAGGCACTGCATGAGAAGTTGCGCAGGTTAAAAGCAGGTTTTGAGGCAAGACATACAGACGCAGCTTGCTTAACACACGTTGGGGTTGACACATTTTATTGAAGATATTTCACAAGCACACACACACACACGCACACACACACCTTGGGGCTGGCATTGACCACATCAGTGTCCATCTCCAGCATATCTGCACGTCCCACCATGTCATCCAGCTTGCTGAAACCCAGGGAGGCCATGATCTCACGCATCTGAGGGGGTTGTAGGGAGCAACAGGTTTGTTACTTTAAACGCTCCTTATCCAAAGTACGCTGCCTTGTAGCACGACATTCGCGGCACACAAAAAAATATTATAGTTTTATATGTGTTGGCTTTTGCTGAAACTGGTCATATCTACATAGCGCAAATGCTGTCAAGAGCAACACGCACACAAATACATACACGCACACACGCACCTCTTCAGCGACCATAAAAAAGAAGTTGATGACGCTCTCTGGCTCGCCGGCAAACTTTGCACGAAGCACAGGGTCCTGGGTGGCAATGCCCACTGCGTGTTTGTGTGAGTGTGCGTGTGTGTATTGTGTGTGTGTGTGTTTGTGTGTGTGTGTGTGAATGCGAAGGCGTGTGCATGTGTGTGTATGTGTGCGCAGGCTCACACATCATACAGGCTAATATACAACACGTCTACTTTAAACAAGATTACACAACTACCAAGGGCAGATGGTTCAAACAAAAAACAGGACACAGTTGTGCTACTCTTACAGGCCTGACTCTTTGACATTCCTGACTTAGCTTGCGATTCCTCCTCTTCGCATTGTGAGTTTACACTTGCCCTACAGTCCAGCATGAAAGTCGATCAGGGGAGACAGACAGGAGCCTGCAAACCAGTTCAAATTTCAGAGCCCACTTGGCTGTATATACGTACCCTCATCTTATCTGCTCATGCACCCAGGCAGCGCACGTGCCACACTCGCTCTCCTTGCACATTAAAATCATCAGAGACATGCTGTGTGACCTAAACCAGACCAGCGTCTGAGGTCAGGGTCCACTCCTCGCCTCTACTTTCTCTGTCCTCGTCACGAGAGCCTCATTACACATTACACACCAAGGCCATCATTGTGGCGGCACTCACTTTGTATCATACGCTCAAATGCTCACTCATTGTGGCGGCACTCACTTCGTATCATACGCTCAAATGCTTTTATTGCACCGGGGCAGGTGTTGGTGTGGCACTTGCGCATCATGACGTTTTTTTTTCTTTTTCCGCACCTGGGCAGGTGTTGGTGTGGCACTTACGCATCATGACGTTTTTTTTCTTTTCACGCACCTGGGCAGGTGTTGGTGTGGCACTTGCGCATCATGACGTTTTTTTCTGTTTCACGCACCTGGGCAGGTGTTGGTGTGGCACTTGCGCATCATGATGCAGCCCATGGTGATCAGCGGGGCAGTGGAGAACCCAAACTCCTCTGCTCCCAGCATGGTGGCGATAGCCACGTCACGACCGGTACGCAGCTGCCCGTCCACCTGTGTGTGTTGGTGTGTGTACGTGTGTATGCGTATGTGCGTGTGCGTGTATTGGTGGGTTTAGGGTTTGGGTTTAGGTTTAGGGTTAGAAGATTAGATTGTGTGAATACGTAGTTTTGAATCACTTGAAGGGCCAGCACACATCGGCAATCTGGCAGGTTACCATGCATGTGCAAAAATGCACACGACAAACCCCTTGCCCGCCTACAAATGCATCCACACATACATTCACACCCACACCCGTACCCACAACAACACTCATACCCACAGCCATACCCGCAGCCACACCCCCCTTCCCTCAGACCCACATCCACACACACACACACACACACACACACACACACACACACACACACACACACAAGCACGCATACCTGCAGGGTGGAGCGGCCGCGCAAGTCGTTGGCCACCAGTGTCTGGTGAGTCTCGGCCAGACCCAGCTCCCAAGGCAGGCCTGTGTTCGTGAAACAACGTACACCTTACTCAAGCGAGACGTGCAAAGCATGGCTGGAAGCTTACATACACCAGACCATATTACCATATTACTGTGTGCCATATTACAGTGTGGGCAAGAGACACACACCCAAGTGCTCTCGCCTACTCTAATTTCATCCTCGAAATCAGGTACTTGGAGGTGTACAATATTACGTACGCATGAAGCTACCTGCGTGCTTGATGCTGCTCCACTTTGCGGCGCCAGTGCCACCGTCGTGGCCGCTGATGAGCACGTGGTCGGCATGGCCCTTCACCACACCTGCGTGTGTACGCGTGTGCGTGTGTTAGTGTGCGTTTGTGTGTGTCTGTGCTAGGGTGTGTGTGTGTTATTGTGTGTGTGAGTATGTGTGTGTGTGAGTGTAGTGCTTGCATGTGCATTTGTGTGTGTCAGGCACGTCCAAACACATAATCAAGACATGAGCACATGAGGCATGACGCATGAGTAGGGTCGGCCAGAACCATACATATACGGCGTGTACACGGTATTTTTGGCAGGGAAACCATCAAATATACGGTCCTACACGGTGTTTACATATGGTTATGGCCAGCCCTACACATGAGGCACAAGCGATAGACAGCTGAGTCAAGTGTGTGGGCCAACTCATGAAGCAACAAAACATTACTCTTGTACAAGCGATACGCGTAACACACACGCACTACTCATGAGCCTTGCCTGCTTGGCGTTTCCTCGTCAGGGCCGAGTGCACGTACCTGATGCAACCACGCCCACACCGTTCTCTGACACCAGCTTGACGGACACGCGAGCGGCAGGGTTACTGGACTTGAGGTCGTAGATGAGCTGCGTGTGTGTGTGAGTGTGTATGTGTGTGTGAGCGTTTTATGTGTTTGAAAAGGTGTCTCGGGACGAGCGTGTGAACGTGCGCTTTGCGTATGTGTGTGTGTGCGCGTCTAAGGTGTTCTTGTGTATGTGTGTATGTATCAGGCAAGCGTGCATGCACGTGCGCCTGGAAACGACAGCCTGTTAAGCATTTGCCATTGTAAGTGTGTGTCTAGCTTGCACCTGCATGTGCATGTGCACCAGCACCAGCAAGTGTACCAGTGCACCAGCAGGTGTGTGTGCACCAGCAAGTGTATGTGCAGAGCAGCAGCAAGTGTATGACTAAACCGCCTCACTCAGAGTTGCCAATCTGCATTTGGGCAGACGCGGAAGGGGGTGGGACAAGGGGAAGGTTCTTAACTTGCCGGTTGACACAAACGAAAGCAAGTGGGATTTTTCTATCAAACAATTAAAGTAGCATTAGACGTTCAACAACTACTTGGCTAACGCAAATCGAAGCAGAAGTGAAGCAACCCTTTACCTGTGCCAGATCTTCAATGGAGTAGATGTCGTGGTGGGGAGGGGGAGAGATGAGGGCCACACCAGAGGTGGCGTGCCGGGTCTTGGCAATGTCGCCCTGAACCTTGGAGCCAGGCAGCTCACCACCCTCTCCTGCTTGTATATGTGTGTGTGTGTGTGTGTGTGTGTGTGAGCATGATGGTGAGTATGTGTGAGTTGTGGTAAGAGGAACGATAAAATCAGCACTGACTGCCTTAAACTGCGAAGCTGATACCCTCACCCTCATTCACACGTGAGGACGCACAAGCCCACACATTCACACACTCACACCAGCACCCTACCCCAATATACACACAAACTTAGCGCGGCGCCCTCACCTGGCTTGGCTCCCTGGGACACCTTGATCTGCAGCTCATCCGCATTGGAGAGGTAGTTGGCGGTCACTCCAAAGCGGCCAGAGGCCACTTGCTTGATGGCGGACCTGCATACATGTGTAGGGTTGGCCAGAACCATACATTTATAGGTATATAGGGTGTACATGTGGTATTGTTAGCAGGGAAATCACCATACATACGGTCATATGCGGTGCGGATATACGGTTCTGGCCAACCCTATAATGTGTAAGCACTCCACACATTCAAATGGATGCCTTTGTTGCAGGCTATGGGCCGCTGTGACTTCATGATGGGCTCTGTGTCAATCAGCGCCCGTGCCAATCTGGGCATTAAAACCATCTCCCTGTTTACTGTTTAGTTTCGGCAACATTGAAGTAGCTCAGGTGACCAAGCGCCCTGGCTTCACTGCCACCACCGCCACGTGCGTCCACACCACACCCTTCCTATTTACAAACACAGGCACCATTGCGTGGCATCACATGGGTGACATTACACACACACACACACTCCCAATTATTTAGAGCGCTCTCTGCGCCATCTGGCGCAGGGAAAACTACACTTGCTTGTCTTCACCCCCCCCCTCTCCACTGTCGCCCATATGGCACACACACACACACACACACAACTGCACACACACAACTACACACACACACACACACACACACACAAATACACGCAAAAGCCATTCTGTTCTATCTTCAACAGCATGCACATGGCACCCACCTGAAGGGGTTCTTGGTGCCGTCAGGCGCGGGGGCGATGCGCCGCTCGTTCTCGCCCCCCTCTCCACTGTTGCTCTTGCCCCCCATGGTGTTCATGGCCAGGGCCAGGGTGGTGTGGGCCTCCAGGCTGATGGAACCGTAGCTCATGGCACCCGTCACAAAACGCTTCACGATCTCGACGGCGGGCTCAACCTGTGTTTTTTGTGTGTGTTTGTGATGCAGCTAGCTAGTGACGTCGACTGAATTGCCATGTTGTTCTCATTCGTGCCTACATGATGCCATGTTTAGCATTGAAGCATATTGACAAACAAGCACCAAACACTCGAGTAAGCTGAAATGAAGTAACCAAACATGCCTGAGCTCTTTTTTGCAATGTCAACAGGAATTCAGCAGGCGTTGCTTTCCATGTACAGGCAATTTTTAATAGTCAGTTGTGGCACAGCGCCTTCTAAGACTGTCTTTTAGCCTTACATACACGTCCACACACACCTTTCAACATACTTCATCGCACACAATCACACACATTGATACGCATCTCAATACGCACATCACCGTTCACACAAACCAGTACACACTTTTGCAACTACTCAACACACACACACACATCGCACACACATACACACACACCTCATCCAGCGGAATCGCTTGGGCGGTCTGCTTGAAGCGCAGCAGGCCGCGCAGGTGGATTTGGCGGGACAGCTTGGTGGACATGTCGGAGTAGCTTTTGAACAGAGCACGGTCATTGCCCTGGGACGCAGCCTGCAAGTGACAGCGTGGGCCAAGAGAGTGCAGGGACAAAAGTGTGACGTGGCCGACAGCATGCGTGAGTGTTTTGTGCCTATGTATGTATGTGTGTGTGTTGGGAGGGGGGGGGGGGGTTGTGCATAAGAGGCTCTGGATAATAGAAGTTGCTTTCGCACTTGTGTGTGTGTGTGTCTGTGTGTGTGTGCGTGCGAGTGAGCTGGGCAACAACAGCACACACCACCCTCGGCCACACCTGCAGGGTGGCCATTGCCTCTGGGTCGTTCAAGTGCAGCTCAGCATCCTTGCCCGCACGGTAGTGGTACTCGCCTGTATGAGTGTACGTGTGTGTGCGTATGAGTGTACGTGTGTGTGTGCGTGTGTACATGTGTGTATGTCCAGCATGCAGTCACATTACGCCCGAGTGCGCAAAGACAGTACATCACGTCGATCTGCGTTTTCATAAACGTTTGCTCGATGCAAAATGTGCGCTCACACAAAACAAGCTGGCTTGATTTGGTTGACGCACATATTAGTGGGAGAGCATTTAAACTCCTGCTGAACAACCCTGCACACAGCACAAGGCTTTGCTTTCATTTACATTCCGCACCTGGGTGGGGAATGGCATGTGCGTCCGCGGTGTCTTCTGCCAGCACGTGAACGTTGTACGCGCTGTTGTGTAGCTTGAGCTGCGCATGCATGACGCAAGAGAAGCAAGCAGTGGGAGGTACAAATGAGCAAGCTGGATCAAACTAGCCTGGAATGAAACGAGTTAGCATTGTCTAGTTGACTGAGTTGCGCTCAAAATGGCCCCACATCAAAGTTGCTGGCTGCTGTGAAGCACAGCACAGATAAAAGTGGTTGAAGGCAGGTCGCTTTTTAAAAACAGTCCAGCAAAGTTCTTGCATAAAAATGTTTGTGCGCGTGTGTACGCGCATGCGCACAAAACTCCATTATCCCGTGCCCTTTGCGTGGAGATCCATACATCCTGTTTTCATATTGAAAGCATTTTAACACACATACGCGCACACACACAATCACCCCAGTCTGAAAACTCACCGCATCTGCCCCCAGCTGCTGGAAGCCGGCACCAGCAATGCGAGTGGCAGTGCCCTGTAGGGGCAGTTTATTAGTGAGTAGTTTGTTGAGTGATGCGATGTGGATAATACTTCAGTAATTGAAATGTTAACCAGTTAGATTTGCCACTGGTACAGTTTTGAGCATGCGCGTTCGAGCAAAAAAGCTGGCCTCGGTACACTAGCGGGTTTTGGAATTGGGTGCAGGTGAGGAACATGCCTATAGTGCTCTGCTTCTTTTACCTAAATGCCTGACAAAAAGCAACTGGCAGACAGAAGCAGCACACTCTGTGTCCTTTACAAAACGGCTTAGGGGCAGCGTCCGAAGCACATGCCATCGATTGATCACAGTCCTTGCATTGTAACACCCACGTACACACACACACACAACCAGATGAGGGAGACTGCCCCAAACAGCAGACAATCGTTCGACTGCTGCGTCGTTTTGTTTCGTGGCAGCCAAGTAGCCACGAGCACAACCAGACCTTACACTGGCGGCATACATGCGATGTATAAGTACCCACGGCTCTCACCAACAGCCACTCCCCAGCAGGCGCCTCGCCACACACATCCAACATGCAACATCTTTCACAAGCACCCACGCTCTCAACAATAGCCATACCCCAGCAGGCGCCTCGCCATCGTCGGCGGCGCCTCGACGCACACATGCGAAAAACAAGCACCATGCTCTCAAAAAAAAGCAGGCGCCTCGCCACTGTTACAAGGCACCGCACGAGGTGAGAGTGTGAGAGGGAGGCGCCGCCCGCACCTGGAAGCACTTATCCACCACCTCGTCATTCAGACCCAGGGCCTCAAAGATCTGGGCGCCCTTGTAGCTGGCTAGTGTGGAGATGCCCATCTTGGACATGACCTGCGCAGCGTTCAGTGTGAGCATGGAGTGAGCATGGAGGATGACGTGCAGCGAGCGTTCATTGCGACCATGGAGGAAGACGTGCAGCGTTCACTGTGAGCATGGAGTGAGCATAGAGTAATGCATGCAGGGGTCACTGTGAGCATGGAGTGAGCGTAGAGTAATACATGCAGCGTTCACTGTGAGCATGGAGTGAGCATGGAGGGAGACGTACAGCGTTCACTGTGAGCATGGAGTGAGCATGGAGGGAGACGTACAGCGTTCAGTGAGAGCACTGAGCAGATATGAGCTATGTTATCACCTTGTTGGGCTATGTTATCACCTTGTTGAGCAGATATGAGCGATGTTATCACCTTGTTGGGCTTTGTTATCACCTTGTTGAGCAGATATGAGCTATGTTATCACCTTGTTGGGCTATGTTATCACCTTGTTGAGCAGATATGAGCGATGTTATCAACTTGTTGGGCTTTGTTATCACCTTGTTGAGCTCTGTTATCACCTTGTTGAGCTCTGTTATCACCTTGTTGAGCTATGATATCACCTTGTTGGGCTATGTTATCACCTTGTTGGGCTTTGTTATCACCTTGTTAGGCTATGTTATCACCTTGTTGGGCTATGTTATCACCTTGTTGGGCAGATATGAGCTATGTTATCACCTTGTTGAGCGAGCCAGGGACGGGGAGGCCTGCCTAAGGACGTAACCCGCATGGTCTATAATTATGCGGTCTAAATTTACCACGGATGTGACAGTAGGCGAAATCACTAGAATAAAGTTTTGTGGCGCTGACGTTCTTTAAAAAGGCCGGCACCAACTCCACACCTTCAAGATGCCGACGTTGATACTCTTCACGAAACCCTCCACCATCTTGCCCCGGTCGTTGCCAGCCAGCAGGCCGCCGTCACGCTGCATCGCGAACAGGGACTCAAACGCGAGGTAGGGGCACACACCGTCTGCGCCGTAGCCGAGGAGCGTGCAGAACTGCAAGGAAGATCCAGGTGAGAAGGGGAGATGTTGCTAGGGATTGGCATCTTGTACAATCATTTTTGTTACAGGCGCACACATGCACACACAAATACACACATACACACACACATACACATACACATAATAACACACTTTCCTTTCCACATACGTGGTGCAGCTGGCAGAGCTTGCCGCTCTCCACAGCTGGCCCACACGAGAGTGCCAGCTCATCAGAAAAATCAAAACGCGTCAGCCTTCTTCCACTGAACATACCTGGTGCAGCTCACGGGGCTCGCCGCTCTCCACAAACAGGCCCACACGTGAGCGCAGCTTGAGTTGGACCAGCTGGTGGTGCACACAGCCTGAGGCCAGCAGGGCGCTCACAGGGGCTCGCTCAGGGCCGAAAGTCTTGTCACTGTGTGTGTTGTGTGAGCGTGTGTGAGCGTGTGTGCGTATGTGTGCGTGCGTGTGCGTGCGTGAGTAAGTGAGTGAGTGAGTGAGTGAGAGTGAGAGTGAGAGAGAGAGAGAGAGAAAGAGAGAGAGAAAGAGAGAGAGAGAGAGAGAGAGAGAGAGAGAGAGAGAGAGAGAAAGAGAGGGAGAGATGGAGAGATGAAGGAGAGAGAGAGAGAGAGAGAGAGGG
>Ga0307942_1003382_pt1 | contig 12907 bp, 16 predicted proteins | sample OrgLakmetagen175_FD_201846 | JGI IMG/M metagenome (GOLD analysis project Ga0307942, IMG submission 201846) | Saline water microbial communities from Organic Lake, Antarctica - #175 | ecosystem: Environmental > Aquatic > Non-marine Saline and Alkaline > Saline | place: Antarctica: Organic Lake...
GTGTGGGGGGGGGGGCGGGGGGGGAAAGGGCATGTGGTTCATGTATGGCTGGGGGGGAGGGATATATAGTGGGGTGTTGGTGTGTGGCGAGGTCTGAGGAGCAGGTGGACAAAAAGCAATTCACACCAGGCTCCTGCCCGCCTCAAACACCAAGAAGCAGCCACACACCCGCCCACTGGTGTTGTGTGGCACACAACAAGCTTGGCAGCACAAAAGAACGGCTGAGCGTAATGAGAGCAGCGCGTTGTAAGAGGCACTGCAGATCTCACTCCATCTTTAGTAGCAAATACATCATTCTCCATGGATATGTGCGCAATAACCCAGCTAGCGCTTGAATTGACGACAACAATGGCCGACAGCCTGCTGAATTCGCATGCATATTAGTCTCCTGTTATGTTATAGTGGCTCCCCTGGCAAGTGTGAGCACCAGCTATTTGCGAGTTTTTCACATGTGCGTTCAGCAGAGACTTTCACGTGTGCAGAGAGGTGCTGCCACGCACTGCCCTGGACTCAATTCAGGTCCCTCACTGTGATTATGCTGATGACATCGCTCTCACCTCAAACACGGCTGAAAGTCTGCAGATCCAGCTGAACCAATTATATGGCTGCCTATACACGTTTCAAAGGGCTTAAGCTAAACACCGACAAAACAAAAGTCAAGGTCTTCTTCAGTAGTAATACTCATGCGATTCCCACCTTCACGTACAATGGCACACCTCTGGAACTTGTCACCCAATTCAAGTACCTTGGAATCACTCTTACTCGTGATGGAAGTGTGCTTAGCTGAGAAGATGGCAACTTCAGGCCTGCCTTAGCCAGAGTTTACAGGACTGATGGCGGCAAGGCAGACTATAGCTGCTGTGGCAATTCCAGGTCTTTGCTTTGTCAGCTGGTTTGTACGGTTGTCAAGTACGGGCCACTTCTTCTCTGATATGACTCCTTAAAAATCACCCCTGCACACGTCCTTCGCTTATCTTGGCTTTGCTCCTAAAAAAACTCTTGGGTGTCAAGAAAGGTACTGATATTCACTGCGTGCTTCACGAAACACATCAGATGCCCAATTATTTCTATTGGTTCAGATGCATTATATATCATATGATTTGTAACAATTTACTCTCTTCAAACAAACCCCTTCTCGAGAATGTCGTGCAGGCTGACCTTCTTCTTTCTGCAAACAGAAGTGATACATGGAGTTATCATGTTCTGCAAACGCTCCGAAATTTCCTTGCGTCTCAGCAGCTTTTGGATGCCATTCGTGAATCTTTTTATCCAAAACAGTTTGAGCTCACTCTACGCGAACATATCACAGGGGGCTGGATAGACTTTACAACCTGACATCACATGAGACCCATGATTCCAGCAGAATTAAGAGGACTGATCACACACATTTTGGTGTACCTTTGGGGATTGTCCCTGGCTGACTGGATGATAGAAAAAGAAATCACAAGCTTGTGTTGCCTCTGTACTTTCGCTTGGACATTTCTAACAATCTCAGCCATGCACTTTCTTGCCTTTGCCTTTTTGCCATAACTTTCTGGTCCAAAGAATGCGTCATAACAGGAATAGAAGGCCTCATGGGCTCAGGATATGTGACAAATGTGACTGGCACACTGTTCTGGATGAGGAGCACAATTTGCTGGACTGTTTGCATGAACACCATGTTAGCCTTCGCACACAGCACCAGCTTGTCTTCCCACCTCAGTTTGAGGATAGCCTAATCATTTGAGGACTATTTTGACCCAACTGGCGTGTCTGGCGTTGCCTCTTTTGTAGCTGAGTGGCTGCATAGCCCTTTCCTCTGGAATTCTTTTCTAGCGCCTTTTTTGGTTTGGTTACAGGCCTTTCCCAAGCTTCCGCTCAGATGCCCTCTAGAGGCATACATTGTGATGAAGCTTGAATTTTGTCTCTCACGTTCACCACGTTGCGAATTGCTGGCTTATTTGTAACCAGCAAGGAGGAGTAATCTGCGCCTGCGCCTTCCTTGTAACCAGCAAGATAAATTAATTCCTCCTTCTCCATACCTTGTTGAGTAGCTGGTCTGTAGAAAAATATAAAACGGGAATCGAAAGTTTTGCAACAGGTTGTTTACAATTAAATGAAGCACAGCTAGCCGCCTCCGTCTCCCCGTTGAAATGATGTTATAAGAACTTGGCTGCCTTGTACTGTACACACTAACACAAACCCTCTGGACCCTGGGTAACCGGAGTTTAAAGCGACAATGCACATCAAAAAACCCGTATCGGCACCTTCCCCGGGCCTGGGCCAATTCACTGCCATCTACTACCTATCAAAAAACATGACCTACACGTTTATGATCCTCAAACCACACATTGGCAGAAACTCCAGTGCCTGAACAAAAATAAAGGCTAGGTTGGTAGCTAGCGTTAAACACACCTTGCACGACAAAAGAAAGGGACACTCTTAGTGCCAGCACCTAAAAGCCCCTTACTGCTGGAATTAAGCCATTAGCCAATTCCGTCCATGCTGAATCTGTGTCCCCTACCCCTCCATCCAACAAGAACGTCACGGAGTGTCAGAAAAAAAGAATTGAAAGCAAGAAGAGAGGGGCACAGAAACGGAGAGTACGTTAACCTTCCTGTGCCTCTTCTGTGTACGCAAAATCAAATTGGAGAAATCAAGGGTTGAGCAGTACCACACATTGTTTATGGCACTTCATGGCCACAGCGACATCCCCCTACTTCAGAATAGAGTAGGTCAGCCACAGTTTATCCAGAGCAACACAGCTGGTGGAGCCAAGCTTCACGGGCTCTTCGTATGATAATGTTACAAAACACACATGAACGCCTGATGCACTTCACACACGCACACCACGCACACACATTTACCCTGACGCGCTACTATAAGGCAGGGGAAGACGCGCCATTGAATAATGGCTGGGACCGTGTCTAATGGTACACATACTTATTCTTGACTGCATGAAACACATATTTCAAACAGGGGAGATTCATCCTGTTATGAGCAGGTTTTTTTGGGGGTGCATTGCGCTGCCTCCTGTGCAGTGACCCATACAAGCACGTTCTAGTGGATCATCATCACTTACCAATGCCACCCTGTGGGGTACCTTCTAGCAACCTCATCATAATTCCACCACAACAGTAACTCGAGGGGGATCCCCTGTGCTTTTACAAATCAATTACCACACCCCAATCGTGCCGTCATAGGAACCGGAGAACACCAGGCTCCCAGAAACAGCTACCACACGCACAGCATCTTCATGGCCCTCGCACTTGCGCACGCAACGGAAGCTCCCGTTCTGCAGCGCACACGACAAGATGTATGTGGTGCGTGTGTGCACGTGTGTGTGTGTGCACGCATGCACGTACATGTGAGTGTGTGTATGTGTGTGTTTGCATGGCACCTCTGTGTGCTTGCATGGCAGTACGCAGCCCTCACTCCCAACTTGTGCATGCAGCAGAAACAATTATGCAGTGCACAAGGCAAATATTATATGGCATGTATGTGTGTATGTATGCATGTGAGCGTATGTGTGTGCGCGCGCGGGTGTGATTGTCGGCAAAAAGCAGGCACCGTTCGTAACTAGCGCAAGCAGCAAGAGGGTACAGAGCACAAGGCTGTGTCAACACAAGTCAGGCAAGCAATGAGAACGCACGCCAAATCTTGTCAGCGCTGCAAGCGCCTCAAAATGGCCATTCATTTGCAGGCACAAAGAACGTGCAGATCTCAGAACAAGCAATGCAAAAAAGTCCCAGAAACATACTGTGGAAAAAGGCCACGCACCTGTAGGTCCCAGAAACGAACTGTAGAGTCGTAGGAGCCAGAGACAAGGAGGCCTGTGGGGCTGACGGCAAGGGCTAACACAGCCTCTGAATGGCCTTCTAGCACACGCACACACTCAAACGTGCTGGTGTCCCATACCTGCGTATGTGTGTGTGTGTGTGTGTGTGTGTGTGAGTGTGTGTGTGTGTGTGTGTGTGTGTGTGCAAATGTGTGCCAGACTCAGCAAAATTGTTTGGTCGCCCCAGCTGCTGCTCCTACCCCTGCATGACAAAATGATCATCATTGCAAGGCAGCAGAGGTGCAGGAGAACACACTCGTCCAGGACCTTATACTTGCACACTTCCTGAGGCATATCAACACCTTTTTCTCGTTCTCCTTGATGCTTTCTCTTCGCGCTTCTTCAAAACAAACGTTCTCTTTCTCTATACGCTTTTCTCTTCTACATACATCTGTTTCATGTTTCCTTTAGCTTCTGTTCCTTTTGTTCAGCCAGGTGTAGTTTCAGGCTTTTTCCAAACTTCCGCTGAGATGCCCTTTGAGGCATATATAGTGATGTAACTTTACCTTACCTTATACTTGCAGGCACTCCACAGTATCCCCCCTCTAGGGTGGCAGACAACACACAACACACACACGCACCCTCACCCGGGCCATTTATATGTGAGACTCCACAGTGTCTGTATGTCTGTCCCCCCTTCCAGGTGGCAAACAACACACAAGGCAACCAGCCAAATGACCACACTCTCCAACTGCACAGCTAGCGCACACACTCCACGCCAGTTCGTTCGCATCTTTCAAACTCTCATAATTTTTGAGTCAGTCAAACTCTCATAATTTTTGAGTCAGAAATCGCGCAGAAGAAACAAAGGCCCGTCACCGCTTCTGTGATGTAGTTGCACAAAGTATTTAGACAACTCCTCTTTTGCTTTTGCCTCAATTTCAATAAACTCGGAGCTGCCTCAACCTTGTAACAGGATGCGCTCACCCCCAGGAGCCAATGGACATGTAGCAGTGTCCCTCTCTTAACTAAATTATTGGACACGTAGCAACCATCGGATACGTAGCAGTGTCCCCTTCTGGCTGACCTCTCACTTGTATGATGTGAGGATAATAACGCATTAAACAGCACTTCCTTTTGCTTTCACAAGTATGCTTTTGCCCCAGGAGCCACTGGGCACATAGTTTTTGCTCTCTCAATAGCCTCCCACTTCATCAAAAAGATCAGTACAAACACGACTGTCCCTTCTGCTCTCCATTGTATGCTCCCGTCCCAGGAGTCACTAAGCAGACATATATATGCGAGGTGCCAAAATAATATGAATAATTAATTTGCGAGCATTTTGCTTTTGCAAGGTCCTCCTCCTCCTCCAGGAGAGATTTAGGAATATTTGCGACTTTCTGGAATGTCACTGGGCTTCCCTCCCTTCTTCTGGTGCCTCTGGAGTCTTCTGCTTGTGCTGCTGCTGGAAAATGGCTGCCTGCTGCATGCACTCCATGCTCCAGGAGTTTGCACCTGAAACAGCAGCAGCCCTGCCCTCGTGCTTCTCTCCTGGAGAAGCTTGAACCCCCTTTGGAGGCAATGCATGGGTCTGCCCAACGTCCAAATGGGGCAGGAAAGATACTTGCTGGGCAATGTCAGCCTCAGAAGCTTCCAGGCAGAACCACGTCTGCTTCTCAGGGTACAACTTGGCCATTATGATGATGGTTGCCCCTGAAAACAATGGGGGCGCTCGACGGAGCCCATATTTGTCCCCGCTTGAAAGTCGAAGTTTTGCGAGGTACGGAAAAACTTCATTTATTTTCGGCCTGACATATTGCGAGGGGCCTCAATATTGATTTATTTATTTGCAAAACAACCAAGCGCAACACAGTAGACAATAAAAGTCAACAGTCCTTCCTGCTCTTACCCGTATGCTCTTGTCCCAGGAACCACTGAACATGTAGCGATCCCCCACTGCTAGCACGCGCACATTGTCGTCGTGGCCTTCTAACGTCTTGAAACACTCCAGCGTGTGCACATCCCAGACCTGAGCGGCAAAGGGGAGAGTGTGCGAGAGAGGCAAGTGAGGGAGCGTTGCTAGCGACGCTGAAAAATTGGAAAAGCCCATCACGCGCGCAACGTGTGTGTGCATATGCATGTGTGTGCAAGTGTGTGTGTGTGTGCCTGTGTGTTTGTGCGTGTATATGTGTGCGCGCGTGTGTGCATTCGCGCACGTTTGTGTTTGTATGTGTGTGCGCGTGCGCATGCGTGTGAGTGTATGTGTGTGTATGTGTGCGCGTGTGTGTGCCTTGCTGCCCCACAGACGCTGCAGTGGCGTGCACGACGCTGTGCTGGAGCAGCCTTTGCTGAAGCAGGCGTGAGGATGTGCTGCTGCTGCTGTTCCATGTCTACAAAGTTAGGGATAGGGCAGGTGCAAGCCTTGCGCCCGGGCTGGCAACGATGTATGAACACCGCTTCAACAAACAGTGCGCGGCAAGCACCTGCACTGTGCGGTCCATGCCTGAAATTGCACACCCCACGGGCACTCCAAGCCAACAAAGGACCGCATTTTTAAAGGGTCCTGTCCAAGCAAACTTCTGCGCGTCGCGAACATCTGACTCAACTAAAATTATACAGCCCATCAAAATAAGTACAACTTAATCCCGCCTGCTTGGTCAACCGTATACTTTGCAGCCGGAACACAACCAAGGAATTCTGACACAGCAACTGCGGCCAGGAAAGTGTGCTGATGGATACTGCACCAGCAGGAAGTGGTCCAGGGGCTTGGCTGAGGAATTCTGGGCAGTTTCCTGGAGCTTCCAAACATAAAACTTTGCTTGAAAACTTTTGAACACGGCACCCCAGGGCCCCCAGACTTTTCTGGCACGGTACAAAGCTTGGTTAGGAGCCTATGTCGAGTCTCAGCCCCCGGAGGTGCAGTGGGTGGGCCTTGGGAGGAGGTCTGGACAGACCAAAACAAAATTTCTCTAAATCTTTACACACTGCACCCCAAGGCCCCCAAACTTTTTGGTGCGGTAGAAAGTTTGGTTAGGAGCAGGGCTGTGCAATGACACCGTCATAGCGATTTTGCACCATAACTTTGGTACGGTTGACGGTCTGTACCGTCAGAACGTCGAAATGACAGTGTTCAAAAAATGTCGGTGTCGACCGTCCACCGTGATTACCATTAACTTTATTGAAAGAAGAAGCCATTCATCTATAAGTCACGAACCACACACATTCACACACGCAGGCCCACGACCTCTCCCCACTGCCACAGTTACGAACATTGTGAGCTTGTGCTTGTTGGAATGAAACACACATAACCCAGCGTGCAGCGTTTAAGGTTCAAGGTTCAAGTTGCCACAAGCGTAACAGTTTACTTCAGAGCGCACAAATAAAACAAGATACCTTGTAAGATTGTGTGCCTTTTTACACATGGCAACAGGAACAGAAACGCGCGCACACACACATTAACCTCATCACCTTGATAGTGGCATCGTCGCTGCCTGAGTAGACATGGTGATCTGACGCCACCAGCGCGCGCACAGCCCCACTGTGACCTGTGAATGAGGTGTCAAGTTTGCAGTGTGTGACGAAGGAGGATGGTCACGTTGCAATTTTTTTGCCTGCAGGAAGAGAAGGTACAGTTTGTAATCCTCCAAGTCTCAAAGCGGGCCTTGAGCCCCACAACAACACACTTAAGAGCATGCGTGCGCACAGACCACACGCATGAGGTTGGAGCGAAAGGCCGTACCTGAGCAAGTGGCTCTGCACACCAGCGTGTTGACGTCCCACGCGCGCACTGACTTATCATAGGAACCGCTGAACATCAAGCCCCCACAAGCCACCAAGGTGCGCACCGGGCCAGTGTGGCCCTTGAGCACCTGAGCAGATTAGGTGTGTGTGTAACTGTCGTGTTGCAAGCGCGCGCAAGTGTGTGTGTCTCTGTGTGCGTGTGTTTTGTGTGCAAGTGGTACTTTTGTTTAAAAATGCGCAGTTGCCTGTGAATGTGCATGTCAGTGCATGCGTCATATCTTTTCCAAATGCTACAGGGGTGCAGCCAGCAATATATTATTGGCAGGAGCGCATGCTGAGAATTGTAAAGGTCCTGGCCAACCCTACGTTAAAAATTAGGTCCGAAACGAGCTGGGCAGTGACCGACCTTTATACACTGCAAGCTGGCCTCATCCCATACATGAACAGAGGCGTCGTAGGAGCCACTGAACAAGCGGCCCTCAGTGACAGCCAGCGCACGTACGGCATCGGTATGCCCTTCTAAGCTGCGCACCAGGTCCAGCGTGCTCAGGTCCCAAACCTGTGTGAAATTTGGCATTTGTATGTGTGTTAGCGTGCACGTATGCATAGATACACAGACAACACACACAAACACACGCACAGACACACACCACACACACACGCATGCACGCACACATGCATGCCCTGGTAGGTTTTCATGTCGGCTTTATGGTGGTCCCAATTTGCTGATGTGACGTGCGCGTGGTTGCCCTTGAATTTTAACAGCCACATTTTTAGGGCTTTTGCTCAGATAACCCCCTCTGTGGTTTGACCATGTGGATGCTTTCCTGTAAATTATGTGTAGGAGATGCGTCCTGAGGCTAACTAAACTCTAACCGTAACTTTAAACCCACGCGCGCGCGCGCGCACACACACACACACACACACACACCTTGATGGTGTAGTCGTAGGAACCAGAGTACAGGCGCCCGTTGGAGACAGCGAGGGAGAGGACTGGCCTGGTGTGGTTTCCTAGCACGCGTTCGCAGCGACGCGAGGGCACATCCCACACGCGAATCGTTTTGTCCGCCGAGGCGGACACAAGCCTGTCCCCGAACGCTTCCAGCGCCCACACTATCTCGTCGTGGCCCTGCAGGATGCCTGCTGGCTGCTGTTGTACCGCTGCACTGCTCTCCCGTCTGCTGCTGTGCTGCTGACCGGACCGTTCCTTGCGAGGCTTCTCGGGCGTCACGGTGGAGTGAGTGCCCAAAGGCACGCCGTGGTTGTGGGCCCACTCTTGTATAGCCGTGCGCAGCGCGTAGTTGGGCGTGAGCTCCAGGTGACGGAGCCTGCTGCCTGTGCAGGGGCAAGTGCGGTTGCCTTGCTTGATCCACTTCTCCATACAAATGCGGTCATAGGTGTGGCCTGTGGCTACCATGACAGGGTCTGCCATCAGCTCCATGGACACTGGGCAGTAGAAAGAGGTGGGCGCCTGCGGCTTGTTCTCTTCATCTTCTTGAAGGGGCTCTTGCTTCTGCTGCTGGGGCGATTGCTGCTGTTGAGGCTGATGCTGCTGCTGCTGCTGCTGCTGCTGGGGGGACTGCTGTTGTTGTGGCTGCTGCTGCTGCTGCACGACAGGGGTGCCCGCGCTTGTCTGTTGGTGGTTGGGCATGTTAGGGCTTCCGCTCGCTCCTCCTCCATTGCTGCTGCTCCTGTGAGCATGGCTGCTGACCCCAAACAGCTTGTTCAGGGTCTTCATATTGGCGGGTCTACCTTTCACTCATTTTCCAGCAACTTTCTTCGTTGACCCTTGGCGTGATTTGAATTCAATGCTAAAACAAGAATATAATTTGATTTTAATGACACATTGTTGTTTAGCACGGTGCTTGGAATGGGATGCATGTCATCTTGGGAATTGTGGAAAGCGATGCATTAGGAGCTGCTGCTAGCACCAACAGGTCAAATGCTGGGGTCTAGCACCCTATGCAAGCCTATCAGAGGTGAGATTAGTTTGCACGTTCCGGTCAGCTTAGGCACGGAAGCGTTGTCAAATTTGACTTGTTGGCGTGCTGTGTCACAGGTGCTTGTCCTTGGACTGTACCAGCTAGAAGAGGGCTGGTGAGTGGAAATGTGCATAATGGGTGATGCAAGCCATCGACCGCCTGTCAAACAACCCTTGTATTGTATGGAAACTACTACTCGAGAAACCAGACTTGATGTGTGACGAACGAGTGGAATATCCCGTGCATGTGCCCTGTGTGCATGACCTGCATAAGAGTGCTCCAATCGTATCGCTTCACAGGTCAGATGCGTACGCACATCCTGTATGGCCCTCATGCACCCTGTGCGGCGGACCCATTTCCCCTATTTTGGCGGACAAGGCCGCCAACCCTTCAAACCCATCCAACCTGGAGGCCCTTGCAGTGTTTCAGCTGCAAACCAAGTCCCACAGGGCACAGTAAATCAGCAACAACAGGCCTCCCACCTCCCGCGCAAGGTCTGTATTGTGTCCTGATGTTTTGCACAAGCGAACAATTGGAACTCCCCCCTCCCCCCCCCCTCCCCCCCACACATTCATGCACACATACACACACATGCACACACGTGTGCAAGCACCCACCCATCCATCCACTCTGCCCACACAGACACACATGCTCACGCATCAATGGCAAACACTCTCTCGCACATATACTACTACACATATACAATACAACACACATACACACACACGCGTGCACTTGCACACACGCACTAAGACACACACACTTATATACACAATACACACATTCACACGTCTACTACTACTACTACTACTACTACTACTACTACTACTACACACACACGCACGCACAAAGACACAAACACTTTACACACCTCTTCTACTACACGCACACACACACGCACACACATGCACACACACAGGTACGCTTCATCGTCCCCGAGTTCATCACTTGCCCGGGCCAGAACCTGGCCATCTTGGGCTCGACTCCTGAGCTGGGCAGCTGGAATCCTGAGCACGCCATCAAAATGGAATGGGCCCCTGGTCACAGCTGGACCAGAGACGTCGTCCTGCCTGCCAACAACGACGTGCGCTACAAGGTGCGGCATGTCTCAGCTTAGAAAAAGCCACACAGCTTACAGGATGTGGTGGCTTACAGGAGACGGCAATTGGTTTCACAAGGCTGTTTACTGCTCTGCCACCGCTCATTTATTCAATCTAGGCGCTCTGTTTGGCACGCATACACGCTTCAAAACCTAACGGGCACGCTTTGAAACCTGACGGGCATGGCTGCAGTTTTCGACGCCTGTGACAGCTTGTTGTGCAAACTTGTATGGTGGAACTTTTTTTCAGGTTTTGCAACAGCTTGTGTTTCATACAAGTAGACGGTGCAAATATTTTGGGGTTGGCCAGAACCGTATATTTACGCCGCACATGACTGTATATTTGATGAATTCCCTGCAAAGAACGCCGCATGTACACCGTATATACAGGGTTCTGGCCAACCCTACACACATTTTCAGCATAAGACAGCACAAGAAGCCTGTATGGGAAGGGGGTCAGACCGCTGACACAGTGTTTTGCAGCCTCTGGCATCCAACAGCGCATCCCCTGAGCATACCATGCATTCCTCACCAACAACATTCTTCACCAATGTATTCCTTATACCTAGGGTTGGCCAATACCATATATATACACCGTATATGACCGTATACTTGGTGATTTCCCTGCCAAAAACACCGTATGTACACCATTTAAGCATGGTTCTGGCCAACCTTACTCATACCTAATCCATGCATTTGCGTCTGACAGAGACATAGTGAAACCCACACATATTGCCCCCCCCTTCCCTCCTCACTCTACTCTGTGGTAAAAATCCATAGTGAAGTGCTGTGCCTTTGCTTCCTCCCCCCCTTCTGCTGTCCACTCGTGCCTCTCTACACGCCCACCCTCCTCGTACCCATCACACATACACACGAACACGCACACGAACACGAACGTCACGCACATGCACACGCACACGCACACGCACACGCACACGCACACACACCTCCTTGTAATCATCACACGTACACGCGCATGCGCACACACACACACATGCATGAGCACACGCACACACGCACGCGTACGCACAGGTGGTGCTGCTCCAAGACCACTTTTGCCTGTGGGAGCCTGGAGCTGATCGGGTCTTGAACCTTGCTGTCCCCCCCAAGGTCTCTAAGCTAAGCACCGGGCTGATCAAGAGCGGGGCCTCACCTCAGGCACTGCTGGAGGCTGTGTGCATGTGGGGCTTACACACACCATCACTGCGCTCCGTCGCCCCTGTGCGCTGCAAGCTGCTGGTGCCGAGCTACAACGCGGCTGAGGTAGGTAGTGGGTGTGCAGCAAGTGTGTGTGTATGTGCGCAGCAAGTGAGTGTGTATGTGCGCAGCAAGTGAGTGTGTGTGAGAGTGTGTGTGTGTGTGCGCAGCAAGTGTGTGTGTGTGCAGCAAGTGTGTGTGTGTGTGTGCGCAGCAAGTGCTTAGGGTCTGCTGGTGCGGAGCTGCACTAGGGCTGGGGTAGGCGGTGTTGTGTGTAAATGCAGCCATTGCCCAGGGTCAGCCTAAACGAATGTGTGGGAACAGTGTGCGTGTGCAGTTTTGACCTCACTGTGTGATTTTGTTTCAATTACACGCTGGATATGTACATCGCAAAGGTTTCCCACCTCCACACTCGCGTCCGTGGCTGTGCAGTTCACGGCGAATAGCGGCCTGTAGACATTGTCCTCACTCATGTCCTCACTGTCCTCCACAATCCATGCAGGGGCAAACACTGCAAGTTGTGGGATCCACGCCGGAGCTGGGGAACTGGAGGGTTGACCGGGGCTTGCAAATGGTGCAGCGTTCAGATGGAATGTGGGAGGCCGAGGTATCCCTGCCCACACACCGCAAGATTAGGGCCAAGGTGAGCTTTGTTATGTATATGTGTCTCTAAACGCATGAGGGCCAAAGTGAGCTTTGTTATGTTGTTATGCCACCAAACGCACGAGGGTTACTAAAGCAGCAACCCTGAGCACGCTCGTTGCACCAAACTATTAAAGCTTTAAGCTTTATCTTTCGGACAAATTGCGCCTTATTTGCGATCACTCATTTGCGGTGTATGTGCGTGTGAGTGAGTGTGCGAACGTGATTGTATAGACTAACTTGAACATTTGTGCCCAAGGCTTCAGGTGACCCCCCCCCCTCCCCCCTTCCACACGTACACACGCAATGAATTGCACATGCTCAGGACTGCACATACCCACGCCCCCCCCCCCCTTCCACACCCACACACACACACACACCACACACACACACACATACACACACACACAGGTCGTTGTAATGGAGCGAGACGGTCGTGTGTCTTGGGAGATAGGCTGGGATCGTGTGATTGAGCTTGCCTCCCTACCA
>Ga0307942_1003383_pt1 | contig 12903 bp, 10 predicted proteins | sample OrgLakmetagen175_FD_201846 | JGI IMG/M metagenome (GOLD analysis project Ga0307942, IMG submission 201846) | Saline water microbial communities from Organic Lake, Antarctica - #175 | ecosystem: Environmental > Aquatic > Non-marine Saline and Alkaline > Saline | place: Antarctica: Organic Lake...
ATACAGCTCATGGCGTACAACACACTGCAACACGCCAGCACAACCACAACCACACACATACACACACACTCACACTCACACAAACAACCACTCACACACATACAGACATACAGCTCATGGCGTACAACACACTGCAACACGCCAGCACAACCACAACCTCACACATACACACACACTCACACTCACACACACAACCACTCACACACGTACAGACATACAGCCCATGGCGTACAACACGCACACACACAAGCACACACACAATCACTCACACACACACACAACCACTCACACACACACACACAACCGCCCCACTCACCTCCTCATCCTCCGACATCTCATCGTCTGGGTGCAAATGATCCAACAGATCAGAGGCCTTGCTGACTAAATCATGAAGCATCGGTTGGCCAAGGAGCTTGCGTGCTTCGCACACAAGGGTGCGCGTGATGCGACGCAGCAAGGGGCTGGGCACGCATGGGCAAGAGAGGGCTACTAGGGGCAGGCAGGCAGGGTAGGCGCCGCCACTGCCTTGGGTGCAGCTGCAGGTGTGTGTGTGTGCGTGTGTGTGTGCGTGTGTGCGTGTGTGTGCGTGTGCATGTGTGTGCGTGTCTGTGCGTGTGTGTGTGCGTGTGTGTGCGTGTGTGTGTGTGTGTGTGTGTGTGTGTGTGTGTGTACGTGTGTGAATGCGTGTGTATATGTGTGTGCGTGTGACCAACAGAAGAACGACGCATCAAGCGGCAGGAATATTAAGTGGAAGCAGAAGAGGCCTCCTACGTGAACTCAAGAAGGCACTCCTGCGGGCTGTCATCCTCAGCATGGAGAGACACAGGGATGTCAGGAGGCAAGGGCAGCCTGATGTGGATGGCAGAAGCGCCCATGGGTGTGACTTGCTCCCCGTAAATGGCTTGGAGCACCATCACCTCCTCTACCCTGTATAAGGAGCCATGATGAACAACAGGGGCTAGTTGAGAGTGTTGCAAATTGCAAAGCAGAAGGGGGAATAAGAGGGGGCAAGGGCAGCCTGATGTGGATGGCAGATGCGCCCATGGGTGTGACTTGCTCCCCGTAAATGGCTTGAAGCACCATCACCTCCTCTTCCCTGTATAAGGAGCCATGATGAAAAGCAGGGGCTAGTTGAGAGTGTTGCAAAGCAGAAGGGGAAATAAGAGGGGGCAAGGGCAGCCTGATGTGGATGGCAGAAGCGCCCATGGGTGTGACTTGCTCTCCGTGACTGGCTTGTCGCATCATCGCTTTTCTGCTCAGTACACGTAAGTCAAGAAGATGCCATGTGCAGTGGGGGGTTACATGATTAGGGGGCCATGAGTAGGTTATTTAAGTGTAGCGAGCCACGGCGATTACAACACACACACTCGCACACACACGCACACACACGCACACACACACGCAAACAGGGATCCATGCACAAGATCACACATAGCACCATCACTATTCTGCTCAAGCACACGTAAGCTAAGGAGATGAATTGGTAGGTGACACAAGTTTAGCGAGACACGGCAATCACAACACACACACAGGGCTCCATACAAAAGACCACACAGGGTTTCATGTACCACGCTCCAAGACTAGTCAACATCGATCAACATCGCACACAACGCATATAACCATGCACAATCTTGCTCAACCCGTGCGTGTGCACGTAACATGGTTGTACAGGGCCTTGGACATACTATGCTCTAACGCTGGTCAAGAATCGTACACAGTGTGTGTAACCATGCACAATATTGCTCTACACGTGCGTGTGCACGTAGCATGGTCATACAGGGCCTTAAACATACTATGCTCTAACACTGGTCAAGAATTCTACACAGTGTGTGTAACCATGCACAATATTGCTCAACACGCATGTGTACACGTAACATGGTCGTACAGGGCCTTGGACGTACCATGCTCTAACATTGGTTAAGAATCATACACAGTGTGTGTAGCCATGCACAATTTTGCTCAACACGCATGTGTACACGTAACATGGTCATACAGGGCCTTGGACGTACCATGCTCTAACACTGGTCAAGAATCGTACACAGTGTGTGTAACCATGCACACTTTTGCTCAACACGTGCATGTACACTTAACATGGTCGTACAGGGCCTTGGACGTACCATTCTCTAACACTGGTCAAGAATAGTACACAGTGTGTGTAACCATGCACACTTTTGCTCAACACGTGCGTGTACATGTAACATGGTCGTACAGGGCCTTGGATGTACCATGCTCTAACATTGGTTAAGAATCGTACACAGTGTGTGTAACCATGCACACTTTTGCTCAACACGTGCGTGAGCATGTAACATGGTCATACAGGGCCTTGGACGTACCATGCCTCGTTGCTGGTGGCATTTGAATCAGCGCACAGGTCCTCACAGCCTGTCAAGCGTGCAAGCAGATGGGGCAGCGTGCGGGCTTCATCTCCTTCCGCCTCCTGATGTTCACAAGCAAGGTTGTAAAGTTAACTGTGTGTGTGTGTGTGAGTGTTTAAGGTGTGAGATAAAAGGGGCAGCGTGCAGGCTTCATCCCCTTCCGCCTCCTGACAAGCACATGCAAGGTTTAGGGGTACTGATAGTGTAATGCCCACTCATTTGTTTTGTGGGCCTTGTGATCTCTTTCACAGCTTTTTGCATACCCGAAACCAAAAGGGCAGCAGGAAAAACTGTGAGGATCTTTCCTTGCATCGTGCATGCTCAAATGTGTGAAAGAGCAGGAGGAGTTCAAGACAAAAAGCTAATTTTCTTCAAGTCTGAGGATTCTCCTTCAAGTCTGAGGAGACAAAACAAATGTAGGCTACTTGTACAGAGGGAGGGTGGTTTGAGGAATGAAATTTGTTTAGGCTGCTCATCCAAAAGGGAAGTGATCTCAGGATTGAGGATGTAAAAGCAAACGGAGGCTACCCTGGCAAAAGGAGAGCGGTTTGCGGGATGAAATATTCAGGCTGCCTATCCAAGAGGGGGGCGGTTTTAGAATATACATTTCCGTGTGCTGCCTGTACAAAAAGAGAGGGGCGTGCAAAATGAAAGGCTGCACATCCAAGAGAAAAGAGAGCGGTTTGAGGAATGACAGGCTGCTCATCCAAGAGGGAAGTAGTCCCAGGAATCATTATGAAGATAATGAAACATAATGTGTGCGCTGCCTGTGCAAAAAAGGGAGCGATAAGGAAACCAAACAGGCGGGCTGCCCGTCCAAGTCTGTCATCTTGTCCAGTCTTGCAACGCTTGAATTTAGGGTTGGCCAAAACAATATATATATACGGTTCTGGCCAACCATACTTGTATTTGTTAAGTGAATGATTGGAGGACCCAACCAGCAGTGTTCTAAATTTTGAACTCTATTGACCGACACACGCACGCACACACAGAACAGGCACACACCACATTGTTATAATATTTTCCAGGCACTTGAAGGCAGGCATTCCTAGGTAGTAACTTGGTAAAGCAAGGAAGCTCAAGTCAAGCTTGCATGGCTTGTGGGAAATAATTTGATAAAAAATACAGGTCTTAACCGTGCCCGTAAGCCCTCTCACACACATACACACCCACGCATGTACGAACGCATGCACGCATGCACACACACATACACACAGACGTACGCACGCGCGTGCACGCATATACAACCTTGCGCACACACACACAAACACACACGCACATGCACACACGCACATGCACACACACACACACACACACACGCACACATGCACACAAACACACACGCACACACACACCACCATTACGGCGCCTCACCTGCAACGCAGCCTGGCAGTCCTCAGGAGCATATCCCCAAAGGCACAGCCGCTCTGCTAGCTGCAGCTGGACCTCATCTATCAGGCCGTCTGACTCTGCACACGCACACAAAATGCAAGCGCACATGACCAGCATGTCCCTGCTTTGTGTACCGGCAGGCCACTTCTGCATAGTTTATTTTTTAGTTTAATTTGGATTACAAAGGCCTCCAGCCTGGCATGGCTGCTCAACCTATAGGTCCCAACAAATTAATCAATCAAAAAGATCGACAGCTGCACTAATAAATTGTAAACTTCTAAGTTATGTTGAAAAACAAAACCTTTGATATCACTTCTGCATAGGGTTGGCCAGAACTGTGTATGTACACCCTATACGGTGTAATTGGGGTGATTAAAAATGTGTATTTGGTGTTGAAGTCGACAGTGTACTTGGTGGTTATTAAGACTGTGTATTTGGTGTTGATTACGACAGTGAACTTGGTAGGAATTAAGACTGTGTATTTGGTGTTGATTATGACTGTGAACTTGGTGGTTATTAAGACTGTGTATTTGGTGTTAAATTCGACAGTGTACTTGGTGGTTATTAAGACTGTGTATTTGATGTTGAATTCGACAGTGTACTTGGTGGTTATTAAGACTGTGTAATTGGTGTTGATTACGACAGCGAACTTGGTGGTTATTACGACTGTGTATTTGGTGTTGATTATGACTGTGGACTTGGTGGTTATTAAGACTGTGTATTTGGTGTTGATTATGACTGTGAACTCGGTGGTTATTATACCTGTGTATTTGGTGATGCCCATGCCAAGAGTATAAACATAGGGTTAACCAAAACCATACATGTACGGTGTATACTCGGTATTTTTGGCAGGGACATCACCAAATGTACGGTCATATACGGCGTGTTTATACGGTCCTGGCCAATCCTAGCTCTGCACAAACAAAGCACGGACACCTCTGCACAAACAAAGCACGGACACAGCTGAGCAGCACCTCCTTGTCAGGCACACTAAGTGGCAGTGCCAAACTGTGAGGTGAGCAGTCACCAGAATGCCAGCTGTAAAGGTCTTGTTTGTAGCTCTAATATAGTAAGCTGCACAAGTCAGCTGGGAGTGGCAGCACCTCCTTGTCACGCACACTAAGTGGCAGTGCCAAACTGTGAGGTGAGCAGTCACCAGACTGTCTGTAGTAGAGGTTTTGTTTGCATAAACCGTTTTTCTTTTTACCATGATCAAAGTCACTCCCTTTGCCTGTATTTGAAATGTGTGTAGGTCGAGTACAGTACGCTGCACTCAAGTGAGCAGTCACCAGACTGTCTGTAGTTCAGGCTTTGTTTGTAGCTCTAGTACAGTATGCTGCACTCAAGCAAGCAGGGAGGGGCTGTTTATGAAAGATGGGTTCCATACTCTCCACATGAAAGTAATTGCAGGGTACTCCAGACATACGTCAACTAAGCTATAAGCAGGATCCGTTGCCCTGCCTTAGCGCGCGCACACACACACAACTGCACACACAACCGCGCATACACACATACACACACACAATCGCACACACACACACGCACACACACACGCACACACACACATACACACACAACCGCACGCATACACGTGCGCACACAAGCACACGCACACACACACATACACATACACGCACAACCGCACACACACACAACCGCACACACACAAAAAGCTGCCTGTGGCTGTATTAGGCCAGAACTCTGCCATACACAAACAGCTGCCTATAGCTGTAGGCCAGAACTCTGCCATACACAAACAGCTGCCATGCACAAACAGCTGTCATACACAAACAGCTGCCTGTAGCTGTAATAGGCCAGAACTCTGCCATACACAAACAGCTGCCATACACAAGCAGCTGCCATACACAAGCAGCTGCCTGTAGCTGAATTAGGCCAGAACTCTGCCAAAGCAAACGTGCACACCAAAACACTCACCACCACCGTTGCCCAGCTGCTGTTTATTGGCGCCGGCCACTTCTGGACTCTGCTGTTGCTGTTGCTGCTGCTGCTGCTGCTTTGATTTGGAAGCAGCTGACACCACAGTCACTGCATTGGTGGAGCTGCCTTTTTGGAACCTGAAAGAAGATTCAAGTAAGTTTCAATAGTCTTGGATTACCAAGATTCAAAAGCAGCTGACACCAACTTCACCACGTTGGTGGGGCTGCTTGTTTGGAACCTGGAAATGAAAAAACAATTAAGTGGAGACACACACATACACACACAAACACACACACACACACACACACACACACACACACACACACACACACACACACACACAAACACACAGACACAGACAGACACACATACAACACAGACACACACGCACGAACACATGCACACACGCATGGAACAGCACACACATGGAAGAGCACATCACATGAAAGAACACACACACGCACACATACACACAAACAAACATACCAAAACCTTTGTACCTTGGGGGAAGCTGTTTGGTGGGTACATGGAAAAGCAAACACACACAATTGTGCCTTACGTCTTTTATTTGCTTACTCGGATGCAATTGGTTTGGCGGGTGTACAAAAAAGCCACGCCCACATCTGCCTTATCTAAATCATGTGATTTCATTTCCATGCGAGCGGTTGTGCGGAACCGCAACCACACACACATCTGCTTTATCTTTGGACTTGGAGCGAGGCTGTCCAGTGAGGTGTCGAGCGGGCAAACCGCCATTTGCATTATCATTAGGGTTGGCCAGAACCGTAAAAACACACCGTATATGACCGTATATTTGGTGATTTCCCTGCCAAAATTACAATACATACACTGTATATATATATGGCTCTGGCCAACCCTAATTATCAACAAACACAGAAGGAGGCTGTTGGGTGGTCACGTGGAAATGTCGGTGTGTCGAAGAGCAGACACGCCAGCATCTGCCTTGCATCTATTTCCCTGGAGGCCAGCTATTTATTTGGTACGTGGGTGAGCAGACAAGGTCAACATTCGCCTGATCTGTTTTTTTTTAGGCCAGCAATTTCGTTTGTACGTAAGTGAGCAGACACGCCAACGTCTTCCTGGTCTATTCACCTGGAGGGGCACTGCTTAGGAATGGTTACATGGGATAAGCAGACGCACGTCAACACTCATGGGTACATGGGATAAGCAGACACTCATGGTCACATGGAATAAGCAGACACACGTCAACTCTCATGGTTACATGGGATAAGCAGACACTCATGGTTACATGAGAATAAGCAGACAGCAGACACACGTCAACACTCATGGTCACATGGGATAAGCAGACACGCAGGTTGCATGGGAATAAGCAGACACACGTCAACACTTATGGTCACATGGGGCAAACAGACACGTCAACACTCGCCTGACATGTTCACCTGGAGACCAGCTATTTATTAGATGAGCTATATTGAATGAGCAGACACGCCAACATCTGCCTTGAGCCTATTTCCCTGGAGGCCAGCTATTGAGTTTGTACGTGGGTGAGCAGACAAGGTCAACATTCGCCTGATCTATTCACCTGGAGGGGAGCTGCTCAGTGGGTATATGGATGAGCAGCCACTCCAGCAGCCCCTCCCGAGTGGCCTCCCGATGGTGCCCTACTTGTGCAGCATACTCCATGGCCAACTGGATCTGCGATGACAGGGTATGTGATGTGTGTAAGTTGTGAGTGCGGTGTGTGTAGGTTGTGAGTGTGTGCGAGCAGTGTGTTTCTATGCAAATGAGCTAATTCAGCAGATCTCTCCAGAGGGCCTCCAAGTCATGCCCTTTTTGGCATTGCCGCATGCCGCATGCCGAATGAGGTAATTCAGCAGCTGGCAGTGGCTTGAATTGCCACCTTAGTTCAAGTCTCACCAGCAACAAAGCGTTTGGGCTGAAATGTTTTGCGCATGTGTTTCGAAATGCACAGTGCTTTGGAACATACGGTGCTTTTTGTATGTGGCACACTCAGATCAATTTGTGGGAGAGAACACATCTGATAGTCGTGTGAGTGTATGTATAAACATACACGCGCTTGACACTGCACCGGTCAAACAAAGCAGATGACACCTATCTGATATCCAATCAATGAAAGTAGACATTGAAAATGTACACATGCACAATAATAAACACCTACACACACCATCACACACACATCAGCAAACATAAACACGCACACACATGCACACATGCACACACATCGGCAAACATACACTCACAAACACATAAATTCATACGCACAGACACACACAAACACGTATAAACACAAACACACAGATACATACACACAATATTAACATACGCACGCACACACACACAATATTAACATACGCACGCACACACACACAATACACACATACACAAACATATACAGCAACACACTCACCAGCACGCACACCGACACAAACACACTCACCAACACTCACACCGACACAAACGTAAACACACCTGGTGAGTGTAAAACCCAAATTTAGTCAGCTCCGCACACAGCACCCCACAGTCGGGCACAGCTGTCGTCGGCATGCCTGACGGAACTGCAGCCCCATGGACACTCCCCCCACTTCCACTGACACAGCTGCTCCCCAACGCTGCACTGCTGATCTGGCTCTCGCTGGAACAGCGAGATAGGCTGTGTGTGATGTACAGGGGGGGGCGTGTGTGTGTGTGTGTGTAAATGTGCATCTTTGTGCTGCACTGCTGATTTGGCTCCCGCTGGAACAGCAAGATAGGCTGTGTGTGATGTATAGGGGGGGCCGTATGTGTGTGTGTGCGCGCGTGTAAATGTGCATCTTTGTGCTGCACTGCTGATCTGGCTCCCGCTGGAACAGCGAGACAGGCTGTGTGTGATGTATAGGGGGGCCATGTGTGTGTGCGCGCGTGTAAGTGTGCATCTGTGTGCTGCACTGCTGATCTGGCTCCCGCTGGAACAGCAAGAAATGCTGTGTGTGATTTATGGGGGGGCCATGTGTGTGTGCGCACGTGTAAATGTGCATCTGTGTGCTGCACTGCTGATCTGGCTCCTGCTGGAACAGCAAGACAGATTGTGTTTGTTGTACATGGAGGGGCGTGTGTGCGTGTGTGTGCATTGTGACGCAAAATTGCTGATCTGACGCTCGCTGGAATAGCGGGACAGTCTATGTGTGTGTGTATATGTGTGTGTGTGTGCTCACGTGCTGTCATGCAAGTCTGTAAAATGGCAATGAAACACACATTAAGGGGAGCTGTTTAGCAGGTTGTTAAGCAAGCTGTTAAGCAAGCTGTTAAGCAGGCTGTTAAGCAGGCTGTTGAGCAGGCTGTTGAGCAGGCTGTTGAGCAGGCTGTTAAGCAGGCTGTTGAGCATGCTGTTAAGCATGCTGTTACGACAATTACCAAGGCATTTATGATGGGGTGTCAATATTGTTGAGATGAGCTGAGTTTGATGGGGCGTCAGTTTTGTTGAGGTGAGCTATGTTTGATAGGGCGTCAGTTCCGAGGTGAATTGAGTTTGAGGGGACAATAAGGAATCACGCGCGCACACACACATACACACACACACATACACACACAAACACACGCACACACACATACACACACACAAACACACACACACATGCACACAACCACACACGCACGCACACACATACATATGTACACACAACAGGGACCTTAGGGGGCTTGAAAAACCTACGGTTCGCCCTCAGCTAATTTTTGTTGTTGTGCGGGTCGCCCTCATGGCGCATTTACAACGATTCTGGATTAATTGGCGATTAATCCAGGGCCGGATTAATGAACACCAATAATCCGAGCATTAATCCATGCACATTTACAATGCAGCTTTATTTCCGCCACTTTTGCTCACCCCCTTCTCGCTGCCTTCTCTCCAACCAGCATAGCAATGTACTAAAAACCATTAATCGGGCTGCAGGAAGTCAGAAGAGCGCATGTTTGGGTCAAAGTTGAGCGGTCAAAGTTGAGCGGTCAAAGTTAAGCGGTCAAAGTTGAGCCGAGATTCCAGGGCCCTGTAGCCCAGACTTTACTTAGATTGAAAGGCGTTTTATACAGTGGTCAACGCCACTTTATGTTAATCCACACCAGTAATCCTCTATCGACCCCCCCCCCCTGGATAGAGATTAATGCAAATTCATCCGCATTTATTGATTAATCCGTCCGTTAATCCACCCGTTGTAAATGCAAAAGTGGACTAATGATTTCCCGTTAATCCATTAATTCGTTAAACCACCCATTGTAAATGCGCCATCAGTTGATTTTCTAAATAGTGAAGAAATGTGCGGTTATATAAGGGTTGAAATTTTTTTGGCCTGGGCTGCTGACGCAGCTCAGACTTTGGGGAAGGGGTATTGAGACAAGGAATACGGGTTTACATGCTTGGGAAAACTTCAAACATCCAATTCATTGTAACCGTCAGCTGCTCTAGCCCCTGGGCCTGCTCGACCATCCCAATCGACCGCCTTGCCACTCGTGATCCTTCCCGCGCATCTCTCTTTCCTCGACTGGATACACCTGCACCCGCTGCTCCTCCCCCTCTGGTTCTGCGGCAGCTGCGGCAGCTGCCTCCTCTGGTACTGGGCCTAATCCCTCTGCTGCTGCTCCCCCTGCTGCTGGTGGTGCTGCTGGTGCTGGTGCTGGTGCTGCTGGTGCTCCTGCTGCAGGCTGCACGGAGGCACGCCGTGTGCGATTCCCTACAAGAGACATGTTCTCATCACCACCAGCACCACAAGAACCACCAGCACCACAAGCAAAGAAACACTTACATACGTCAGCCAGCTTGGGAGTCTCCTTCTGTGGGGGAGGGCTCCCTTCCTTCCTCCCCCTCCCCCTCCCTCCTTTCCTTCCTCTCTTGCCCGGATCCATTAAGTCAGCATCATTACATTTTCTCCGGGCAGCCCGGACATTGAATTTAAATTTAATGCGGGAAGCCCGCAGCCAGTGGCCTCCGGCCACTGGCTTTTCTCCGAGACGCCCGGAGTCAACCTTTTAAATTTTGGCCTTGCCCTACGGGCAAGACCAAAATTTGATTTATAAGTGCGGCGCCCGCACGGGCTGAAGTTCCCTGTCACACAATCATTTACACACAAGATGCTTGCATACACAGACACACACAAACACACAAACACACGCACACACACGCACCTGCTATTTGTCCCTGTAGGCCCTCCAGGCTTACCCCCGATGGCCACGTGCGTGCGCAGCGCGTAGCGCTCCTGCACCACGGCTTTGACCGCCGCCTGGTTTTCCAGGCTCATGACAACCTGCACAGCACAGCACAGCACAGCACAGTACACAGAGCGCGAAATGAATTCCCACACCTGCACACACATTGCAAATCATCTTGGTAACACTGCACGCAACTTTAAAGGTTGATTTACGCCTGCGTGATTTTCTTACTAAAACTGTTTCAAATTAGCATGTCTCAACCGGTTTTCCGGGCACTGCTGCAGCAATGCGGAATCTTGTACCACTGCCACTTGTACCACTGCCACCAATATTAGAGAGGTTTTCATCACAGCTGCCCCCTGACTGGGATCCCAATTTTTTGTGATTAATAACATGAAAGTACTGTTACACCCAGTACCATTGATCAACTATCTGCAGCTGAACTAATGCACCATGGCTAATAATTAACCCCAACTCCTATGAAAAAACCTACTTCATACGGGATAATTGCTGACTGTGCCAATCTACCCTTTTTGCTATTACCAAGCCACACATAAAAAACACAACCGCAAGTAGTAAGAGTTGGCCAGATCCATATATATACGGTGTATACCGTTTGTGTACGATCACTTCGAAAATTATTAAATTATTTGGCCAGAAAACGAAATTTTCTGTTATTTCTTGGAAGCCTCTCCGACTGAATTCGAATTGAAAGATTAGTTATTTATTGTGGTATTGAGGATGAAAATCAAAATGAGCTCCAAGCGCACCAGTGTGAACCCCCAGCCACAGCTTCAGCCTCAGCCACAGCTGCAGCCATTACAAACAGCAGTAGTAGTGCACAGGCAGCATTCACAGGGGGCTTTCAAACTTAAAAATTAATTCCAGACAGGGCCCTCCCGAAGTGCCCTCGAACTCAAAAATTAATTATCAGACCCCCTCACGAACTGAGATCGAAATTTTAATTAATTATTTGAAAGTGTGGTCACAAAGTGATCGTAAACGAGCGGTAAACGGTATTTTTGGCAGGGATATCACCAAATATACGGTGTATATATATACGGTTCTGGCCAACCCTACAAGTAGTTGTACCAGCTTTGCCAATACTATCCCCACGCAACTTGCAGGTACTTACGAATTGTTAAGCGTCACGCAAACATCTTCCCCACCTGCCACCTCTCCCATTCCTGCAACCCTAACTTTTTCTAAGAATTGTTAAGCATCCCGCAAACATCCCCCCCACCTGCCACCTCTCCCATTCCTGCAACCCCAACTTTTTCTAAGAATTGTTAAGCATCACGAAAACATCCCCCCCACCTGCCACCTCTCCCATTCCTGCAACCCCAACTTTTTAAGAATTGTAAAGCATCACGCAAACATTCCCCCACTTGCCACCACTCCCATTCCTGCAACCCCAACTTTTTCTAAGAACCGTAAAGCATCACGCAAATATTCCCCCACTTGCCACCTCTCCCATTCCTGTAGCCCCAGCTATTTTTAATAATTGTAAAGCATCACGCAAACAATTTCCCCCACTTGCCACCTCTCCCATTCCTGTAACCCCAACTTTTTCTAAGAATTGTAAAGCATCACGCAAACATTCCCCCACTTGCCACTTCTCATTAAAAGCCTGCAATCCCAACTTTTTTGTGAATTCTCTTTTCTTTGTATGTGGTCGTGGTCGTGGTTGTGGTTGTGGTTGAAGAGCTGCACAGCTCCCAGACTTTGAGTTGGACTTTGTCTTTTGCGTGGTTGTGGTTGTGGTCGTGGTTGGGGTCGTGGTTGAAGAGCTGCACAGCTCTCAGACTTTGAGTTGGACTTTGTCTTTTGCGTGGTTGTGGTTGTGGTTGTTATTGTGGTCGTGGTTGTGGTTGTGGTTGTGGTTGTGGTTGTGGTTGTGGTTGGGGTCGTGGTTGAGGAGCTGCACAGCTCCCAGATTTTGAGTTGGACTTTGTCTTTTGCGTGGTTGTGGTTGTGGTTGTGGTTGGGGTCGTGGTTGAGGAGCTGCACAGCTCCCAGA
>Ga0307942_1003384_pt1 | contig 12902 bp, 7 predicted proteins | sample OrgLakmetagen175_FD_201846 | JGI IMG/M metagenome (GOLD analysis project Ga0307942, IMG submission 201846) | Saline water microbial communities from Organic Lake, Antarctica - #175 | ecosystem: Environmental > Aquatic > Non-marine Saline and Alkaline > Saline | place: Antarctica: Organic Lake...
AGTCCCCCCTTCCACTCCCCTTTTGCTGGCCAACCACCTCATCCCCCTTGATCAAACTCCCATGACCCTGTGGCGCACATGCAGAGTTACTAACACCCCCCCCTGCCCCACCCCCTTCCCCTTCCTCTCCCCTCCCACCTCTTTTAGGACCCCCCACCTCCTTGTGTATCCTTCCCCTTCCATTGTGCAGCATATCCTGCAAAACACCAAACGCAATTAATAATTATGACATGTACACGCAAGCCTGCTGCTAGTACGCATTTGTTTATATTATACATTTGCTTGATTGCTCAAGTATGAACTTAACTAACAGCTTGCTTTAAAGCGCAGCAGAGAGGGAGGCCTTTTTCTAGATCTATCTAGATTCTAGAAGTATGACCGACAGCGGCTTCAATAAATGCCAAAGTGTGTGACATAAAATTGCAGGATTGTAGTTGTTACAAGCAGGACAACTACAAGGACAAATTATGTACAATATACAAGGGAGTCAGCAAGGCCTCAGGATCTTTAGGTGCCACAAAAAAGACAACTAAAAGGAGTCCATATGAAGTCCATATGAACGACACGTCTGATGCATATTGGAACGGATATGAAGCGCACCTAAATAACGACAGTGTGCCAGTGATGAGATCCGGTGCGGGTATGCATGCTTCTGCAAACACCCCCCCGGGTAGGGTCCTCACTCTGTGTCTTCCATTTTGGTCTTGGCGGTGAGAATTTATTGGGTGCCAGCCTCTCACAGCTTTTTGCTTTCGCTGACTTAATGTATGACGTTCCTTCTTTGCATTTTGTTCCTCCTTTGTTTGAACTTGGTGGATTGGTATGTGGCTCTGCATCCATTGACTGGTGCAGAGCTCATAGAAAAAGGTCCTCCAAATCTATGCTGGATGTGATTACACAACCAGTGTCACTTTTTCTTTTCAGCTTTGGTGCTGGCGCCCAGGTTCTGTTTCCTTAACCACGTTGATGCCATAATTTCCTTCCTTCCTTTCCTTGATACCTTTCCTCGCAGGACCACAACGACGAGGCATGCTGACGAAGTGCAACTACGAGTGAGGCATATCCTGACAGATCATGCACCCTGTGACGCTCAAAGCACATGTTTCATATGTTTCAAAATCACGTGAAGACCCACACAGGGAGACCTACGGACCTGCAGTGTACACCCCAGCCGCTCGAGCACAAGACAGCTCAGCCGTCTACGCCCAGCCTGCCCTCCCTGCCCACCACCCCCCTCGTGCTCAAAGTGATCCAGCATCCGCACGATGTGGTGCGCGCCCGGGTGTGATTGTGCGCATGGGTGTGGGTGTGAGGATTGTGGTTGTGGTTGTGTGCTCCCAGGTGGTTGTTTAGGGACCGTCTGTGTGTGCTCCCGGTCGTGTGTGTGAGGATGGGCGACAGAGGGACCTTGTGATTGCTGGCCTTGCTGCAGATCGCACGAGGATAGGGCAGCAGGGTGCTCTCGCTGACAGCGTGACACAAAGTTTGAGCGAGGCTGCTGCTGCTGCTGCTGCTGCTGCTGCTGACGGTCCTGACGGTGTCGCTGCTGCGCTATGTTCTGCTGTTTGGTGGCCTGCCGCCCTTGTTGCTGCCCTGATTGCTGAGCTTGATGACTGCGATGTGAACATGTGGTGTGGCGCACATCTGATGCATCCGGAGACGATGAGCTGCAGTTGCTGCTTGTGCTGCCTCTTGCTGGAGCCAGTGTTGAGCTACCGGCAGCTGATGACAGACGCTGCAGCAGGGAGGCTTCATTGTGAGCGACCCTTGCACGCTCAGGGTCGGAAGTGTCTGTGACCTGCTTGCAATTATTGTTGTGTGTGTGTGTGTACATGAGTGTGTGTGTGTGTGTGTCTATGTCTGTGTGTACACGAGTATTGTATAGACGAGGTTGCCTGCTAGAGGCGGTTTTGACAGTTGCTGGCACATGCTTTAGCAGGAAACTTCATTGTGAGCGGCCCTGTGCGCGTTCTTGTGGGTACTAGTGTCACGCAGGTACCTGGATGCCTATGGTGGTCTGTGTGTGTGTGTGTGTCTGCGTGCCTGTGCACACAGTGAGTGAAGCAATCTGAGGGCTTCTTATGAGATCTCAGTATCAGGGCCGTTGCCCAAGGCTTCGGTGGCATGCTCCAGAAGACACGCGCTTGCTCTTTGCAAGTGACCAGGGGACATGCAAATGTTTGCAATAGAATCTGGCATCACGCTGCTGATTCTGCCTTGGCATGCTGCTATGTATGTTGCACATATTTTGACGCAGGCATGCAGCCTGACTGTCGTGTAATACATGTCTGGAAGTTCTAAACTTGTCGCAAATGCCTTTGCACATCAGGCATGAAGCAGCAACTGAACTGAACTGCCTTATTCCATGAGCGGCATGAGCAGACTGACCTTCACAACTACGTGCTGCCCTGAGTCTCTGCCTGCTACCAGCTTGCTAAGCCACACGGATGAGAGGTCACTGAAACCCAAGAGGGAGTGCAGCTGATACTGGCCTCGTAACTTGCTGCCCACAGTTACACCGCGCGTTTGTTCTGTGTGCTTGAGCGTGTGTGTATGTGTGTGTGTGTATTTGTTTGTGTGTACGTGTTTATTTGCGTGTGTATTTGTGTGTGTGTGTGTGTATGTGTGTGAGTGTGTGTGTGTGTGTGCGTGTGTGCGTGTGTGTGTGTGTGTGTGTATGTGTGTATGTGTGTAGGGGTGTGTGTGTGTGTATGTGTGTGTGTGTGTGTGTGTGTGTGTGTGTGTGTTTAAGTGTGTGTACATGCGTGTATGTGTGTGTGTGCATTAGTGTGCTCTTATTTAATCTGTTTACAAGACTGCCGTGTATTTCGTGGATTGCAGTATGCACACATGGGAATTTTACCGGGTAGCCAAGTGCATATGGCAGACAAATGCGTGTGGCAGACAAATGTGTGTGGCAGACAACATGCTTTCCACCTGTCTCCTTGATGAGGGGCTTCAGGTTCCTGGGCATGATGATGTCCAGTGTACGTGGAAGGGGTTACATAAAGTGCTGGCGGTGGTCTAGCTAGTCAAACGTTTGCTCCAGCTCTTGATTTGAACTTCCATTTTGATACACGTCATTGGCTTTGTTAATTATGCCTTCTTTAATCATTGAAGAACCATGAAAGAGTAAAGTCAAACGTTAGGACAGCGTGCAGAGCATATCTCTTTATGCCCATACTGCACACACCCCAGCTCCACCATGGCTTGCAGTGAGGCCCTAGAAAAGAGATTGCATCCTGCAACAGGTCCATACCTATGCTCACCGTGGCCCAAGGTACGAGATGTGACGCAGCGGTACATGAATGGAAGCTTTTCTCTGTCCTGCAGGACAATACAGCTTGTACGCAACAAGGGCAGTACAATCAGGGGGTGAGATATGCCGGTTCTATGCAAAGCAAACCTGCGCGGCCCCGACCATGTACTCACTCCAGGTACCAGTAATACGCGCACACACACACACACACACACATACACACACACATACACACACACGCATACACACACACATGTACACACACACACATACACACACATATACACACACACACACACCTGTACACACACACGCACCTGTACACACACACACACACACACACACACACATGTACACACTGGTACGCAAATGCACGTATGTGTATTTAATGGTACGCAAATGCATGTTTGTGTGTGTGTTCCCCATATTAGGTACGGCATAAAATCTTGAGCACATACTGAGCATATATACTACTGAGCACATATTTAGACACACACATACATAGGGTTGGCCAGAACCATGAATATTCGGTGAATATACTTGGCATACTTAGCAGGGAAATCACCCAATATACGGTGTACATGTATACGTTTTTGGGCAACCATACACATACACATACACCATCTCACGCTTAAACAGGTTAGCCAGCATGAACACATAGAGCTAGGCCCCGAGGTGTTGCAGTTCACAAATCACAGCTGCGACCCTAGCGCCTTCTTTGACACAGAGTCCCGTACGGTCACCGCCTTAAAAAGCATAAACCCTGGAGATGAGGTAAGCCAACCTGCCGCCATGTATTTTCAACGTTGTCTGTCCCCCGATCAGTTGTAGCTCTTGAGATCTGTGTGCAACAACATGACAGCTATGACCAAACTCTCTGGCCAGGGCCCTTCAACCAACCTAACTTTGCAAGGCACTCGTGCTGGCACTTTTAAGTATGTATGTCCCGGGCTAAGCTTGGGAGAGTGCAAGTCGTCAGTGAAAAAGGACTTAAGCAATGAAAAGAAGCTGCGTATGATGTGTAAGTGCACATCAGTGGCAAAATCTGAAAAAAAGGACTTCCGCTCACATGGGCCCATGTGCAGAAAAGCTCAACCTCTGTGCTTTCCGCCTTGGCGCCTTTGTCCCATGTGTAGCTGTACCTAAGTGGTGAATCGTGGAAGAGAAGGAGAAAGAGTTGCGCAGGCGGTGAAACTTCCAATCCCTCTATATCTGAAGGAGACGGAGCAATTTAGGTGCCGTCAAGCCCTCCACTGCAGAGAGAAAAGGGAGAATCAATGAAGATCAGGCGGTTGGTAGGCTGGCCTGCCCACCTGTCTGCCTGTTGAAAGCACTGGAAAGGGCGTTTCAGGTATTATAAGATATGGCAGCCGCACATTTCAGTGTCAGCCGGAACAACTTTTCATCCTGTCTTACAGCCTTGTAGCTTACAGCTGTACAAAAGTGGCTTGAACAAACAGATAGAGATTAAGAAGTGAAGAAGAAGAGCGCAAAAGGCGTATTCAGGACTGCCTTTTTTTGTTGCTACAGGTCCGTAGCTTAGCTGCACCATTTGTTTGGATTATGTCACTTCAATAAACTCTAGATTTTACAGGTGACCCCACAACTTGCTTTCCTGGTCCGTGCCGGTGACTGCCTTGTTTTCAATGAGCATCAGCGGGCATTAAGGAAAACCCTCAAACACGCGCTAATTATAATAACAGGTGAAAGTAAGGCAAACACGTGCTAATAAAAGTAACAGAGGAATCCTACGCTGAATTTGACCAGCAGGCACAAAGAAAGAATCCAAGGTCGTGCCTCCACTAGCCAGAGCCCCACCAACATATGGTATTCTTTGATTGCCATTTACAAAGCGTTACCTTCTTAAACCCCGCAACAGATGTGCAGATCAGCGGAGCTGTGTGTGTTTGTGTGTGTGACGCTAATTCACATGGACTGCATTGTGTTTCTTTCCTTACTTACAGGTGACCTTCTTTTACCCCTCAACAGAGGTGCAGATGAGTGAGCCTTTTGTTTGTACTTGTGGAGCAGCTCTCTGCTTGGGCACAATTGGCGGTGCAGCCCAATTATATAAGGGTGTACTGAGCAAGTTCAGGCTGAACAAGCATGTTGCCAGGATCCAGCATCTGTGAGGGAAAAAGGCCCTGCCCTTGCTTTCCAACTACCTCTTGAATGGAGCCCCTTGAGTTTTAAAGAAGAAGCTTCTGCTAGCGCAATACAACATGCTAAACGGATGGTATTGCTTGTCTTCCAAGCTTTTGGTGTCAAGCCAAGAATCCACGCGGCAGTAAGCAAAGGAATCATCAGCCTTTGCTGATTGTGTAAAGTAAAACTAGTATTACCTTGGAGAAATGGGGGTGAAGTTTTTAATAACCTCCCACCTGGAGAATAAAATCGAACAGGATTTTCAATGGGATTTACGTGGTTGTGAGGCAGGGGCCTGCACACCACCCGGAGCATTGCTAATACAGATTTGGGGGTTGTAGTCTTTTTTGGCTAGTCTGTATGATTTTTGTTGCGGATCTGGTGGCATAGATTTTTACTTTACCTTTCTTCGTGTGTTCACGAGTGCTGTGGTGTAGAGCTGTAACTCCGAGGCTGTAGAGTGTGTTTCTTGTATGGCTGCTTGTCTGGTGCCTGTGTTGCTCCTTGTAGTCAGTACTATTATATGGTATGGTGGGAGGCTTTAAAGTGCCCCAGGTAAGTGATGCAATAGCAGCTTGTGCCTTGTACCTTTTCAGCATGTTGGGTAAGAGAAGGAGTGTCCGCACAGTTCTATAATTTGATCAAATGTTGTTTGGTTGCATGTCACATTACAACCCTTGCATCATGGTATCACAGCCAGGTGGTATGGATTGGCAGGACCATCTGTTAATTAGATCATGGGCAATTCTCCCTACATTATCGGTTGGCCTAGTTTGAGGCGTGTTTGCTGGGTCGGAGTAAATATGATTGCACCTGGCTTGCTGATTTTCCGCCGCTGTTGCGCTTTGAGGTTGCAAGGTAAGAGCCAGCCAGGCTAGCTATGTCCCGGTAAAAGGGCGTTTTTTTGCTTGTTGGACTGTCACTGTCAAGTTTAAACCGGTTACCGTGGAAGATTGAAAGAAAATGTAGCCCACGACAGAGCCCGACATTGAAAACATGTTCAGGCAGGACTGCCGACCAAGCCTGCTCTGGCTGCACCCCCGCAGACAACAATTCGCTTACAACGGGAGTGGCCACAATCAAGGAGCTCGCTTTTGTTCTATTGGATGTCCTGGACCGACATGAATTTAACAAAACTTGGACTTTACTGAGAGTGTTCCGGACAATCCAACACATACATGCCCTTCCAGTCACACGATGCAAGAGAACGGGGATGCAAGCAATGGCCCTTTATACATCTGCAAGCACAACAAGAGGGGAGAAGAATGTCACGCCCAATTGTTGGCAGTGACGATTCGTACGATTCGTGTGATTTGGTTAGTTGGTTTTTCAGTTGAGGTTGTTTTGCCTAGTCATAGATTGTTGTGCTGAGTCTTATACTTTGCAGTGACATTGATTTGCTACGACAAGAACCTACAATGAAGTTCTTCACATTGAGGGGCCAGGACCGAACCTTGGTATCCTTAGTGTGACATTTTTTTTGGTGGGGGTTGTTACACGGTCCTCAGCAAGGGCCTGACAGAATGAAGGAAAAAACCTATAAGACTGGGAAAAGGAAAACTCCTGCCTAAACAGAAAAACCCTCCTTGAAAAACCACAGTCTGAGAAATTGGCCCACATGACAGTCCATGTTTTCCCAAAATACACAATAATTCACCCTCTTTGGTTAATTGCGGCCGGGTGGTCCTGGCAGATGCTTTAAGTTGGTTGTTTTTACTGGTTTTATTCAATGCTCACAAACAGCGTTGTGCCTTTTTCCCCTATTTAAGGGTGTTTTTGTAGGTGCTGCAAGTCTGGTGCTACAACAAACACTTCCTACTATTTTATAATGTTTACATACGCAGCCTAGCAGTCCCACGTTTTGACTGGTGGCTATTTATCTGTAAAAACTGTCAACCGGTTACTTCAAGCTGTAAATTAAAATTTAACGTGGCAGCTGTGGTGCCTACTAACCCCAGTGAGATGATGTGGAGGTCTTAACAAAACATGTATTTATACAATAACAAATGTTCTCTGCGCACTAAGTAAAAGTAAAGGGATTTGAGCCATACAGCATCCCACCGGTCACCATGTCAGACAAAGAGGAGAAGAGACACAAAGAAAGAGTTTGAGGCCCAAATCAGCAAATAACAAAAGCATTGAGGGATTTGAGCCATACAGCATCCCACGGTGTCAGACAAAGAGGAGAAGAGACACAAAGAAAGAGTTTGAGGCCCAAATCAGCAAATAACAAAAGTCAGTTGAGGATTTTTGCCGTTGCTCTTTTTGATAATCATCGTTACTCTGCAACACTTAAAGAAGGTCACATACAATTCCGGCAGGAGTACGGTATGTTCCAGGAAAAAGAGGAGGGGGGGGCTGTGTTTCATATATTTAAGAGCTCAGCATACTATGCTCAGGGGAGAGGCTTCTTTGCTCAGGGGAGAGGCCATGCGAAAGACCACAAGTTGTAAAGAGAGGCCCTGACATTTGAAGGTGTGCAGGGAAGGCAAGTACACCGCTGGTGGCGAGAACACAGTCATGATACAACAGGCCTCTTTAACATGATAGGGACTCCTTTTGTTACTAGCAATAGGACAGGGACCCCAGCCGTTTTCTCGTACAGTGATTCCTCTCCTTAGTTACTACTTTGATGTCCGCTGTCCTATGTACCTAACACCCTCGAAATAAAAAGCAAACCTGTCCAACTCCCATCACCTTGTCACAGGCAGGCATGTCCCCCTTTAGAAAAGTGCAATAAAAAGGCTAATCTGCTAGCCAGCCAAGCAGACGAGCTTCTTGTAAAAACCAGGGTGAGAAGTCGCTCGGGCAATCTCTCATGCGCATCAGAAGATCCGGCAAACTGGTCCATGATATTTGAGAGATCTCCTCACTGTTGTACGATACAGGCCCATCATATCTTTCGACCTTATAAGTTTCAACAAATTCGTAGTCCTTGATGCCAATCTCTGGTATGTCCTGTGCGTAACATATGTGTGGCAACATACTTTGCACCTGCATATCTTCAAAAGGACTTCTTTCGGGGCTTCTATTTTAGGTGTGAAATGCCAGTGAAATGCGAATGCCAGTGAAATGCGAATGATTCTGTAAAAATAAGAAGCTTAAACTTTCCTACCAAAGCGTCTCACTTTTGACCATTTACATTTTCTGAAATGCCCCCTTTCAAATGCAAATAAAGGTGGTATCACTTGACATGATAAAAGAGCGCATAATACAAAGGGTACCTATCACCAGCAAGAGCTAAGAGGTGACGTTGCTTGAGATTTGCACCACTGGATGCAGAGAGGTACAACAACCAAGGGATATAATAGGCAGGGTGGGTGCTTGATGAGGTCAAGAAGTGGCTGAAAGGCAGAAGCCTGCTCTCTGCCGTGGAAATGGCTTGACCAAATTGGGGATTGTGTGGGCGGACTAATGCCCAAGAACAGCATACGATTGTAGGGTACCTAGATCATATGCGCCTCAGTTGCTACTTTCAAACTCTGTATCAGTTGCAGAGCCCAGATCAGGTGAGCTCAAAACACACATGTTTAATCAGCTGGGGTGTGAAACACTTTGTTTGTAAAGTACCCTCTTGCTGTATCCGACCAGCAAGAGCACTAAATCCAGAGATTTAAAGGATATTGGAGTCCTGACATACTAAATACCATTGCAATAAGAATTGAGTGGTTGGTGATATGTGCATACTTACATACTTACATATTACATGCTTTTCCCCATTAATTTCTTAGCCATTCGGGTTTAAAAAAGATGGAGATAGAAGTTATTTATAGACCCTGCACGATAAAAGGCAAAGGTTCACGACGTGTGAGTGTGTATAAGTTCGGTCAATCTGTACGCAGGGCAACTTATTCAGATATAAGCACATACTCTGGTAGCTCATAACATTAGCCCCAGTTTGAAGCTCATTTGGTCTGAACTCGTCAAAGATGTGTGTGAGTGTTTCCCCTTTGAGCGCAAAAAGCCTTTAAATACTCGCTCATGAAGCCCCTCTTCTGGGATGTAGAGGGTCCTTCTAATTTGAATGCTACTGAAACCGACGTGGATCCATGCAGCTAGTGTCTATTGTCTATCCCCATCCTCAGCTGTACAATGCATACCAAAGAGTTTCAATTATGGAACTTATCACTTTCCCAGTCACAATAATGGTCAGGGAACTAGTTGATGGTGCCATCTAAAGACTCCAACGCAAAGACCTCCCAAAAATCAGCCTAGGTACTCACCAATTGGCGTGGGTGGCGAGGTGTCAACGGACCTATCATGGAGGCTCCGCCTCCGGGCATGTCCACACCTAGCTCTTCTGCAGGGGTTTATAATTAGGGACAGGTGAAGGTTGAGGACAGGTACAGGGTTGAAACGACTAGCAGGTTTCGGATTTCCATGGGGCGCAAAACAGGGCAGTAAGGGAGAGATGTGTTTTTTTTAAAGGCAATCTCCAAAAGTTGATCGTATGATGGGCCAGAAATGAGCTTTTCATCTTCTTTCCTTACTTTCCGACTTCAAAGCATCAGGCCCAAAAACCAGCCGGCGTCCTGTATTAGCAAAACAACTTCATGGCTTGCCAACTGAATATGATAGACCTACCAAAGGGGCAGCGTCTTCTTGCCCCCAACGCGTCTGGCAAAGACATGCCAAACTGCTGAAATCGTTATTTTGTTGTACACTAACAAACTAACAAACTAACAAACAAATAATTGTCTCTGCAAGCCCAGCTCAATGCAACAAAAGCATTGACAAGACAGTCACCACGATCCCAGAAATGTCCAAGAGGCAATTCTCCTGGTGGTGTGCTCTTTTTCTTCCTCTTCCTACCTGATCCCCAGTACCCAGCCTTGTTTCCCCTCCAAAATGGGATGTTTTTTGGCGCTCTGCATGCTCAAGCAACGCAACACCCAAAACATCATCCTCTCCTGTAAACCTCCATGCCGGTAGTGATCATAGCACTTTTCTTTTGTCCCTTTAGAAGCCACATAGCAGCACAGAACCCGCAGTAATTCTTCCCTGTTAGGCTAGAATTTCACCCTCCAGGTCCCTTTGAGTTCCCATTAGCCGTTTGCGAGAAGGAGTTGCGTCATTTTAAAGTGGCTCCGTTTCCTTAATACTGAACAGTAGAGATCACTGAAGTGCCTGCGTTTCTAAACTACCTGATAACCCACGGGCTGCGGCGCACTCAAACTTCTCTCCTGGCTGTAAGTGCTCAGCTGTGAATGGGTGTGAGCGTGCATGAGCTAAATGTGTGAGCATAGGGTGTGCTCGTGGCGATGTAGAACCGCGTTTCTTCAACAGGCACATGGCGCATTGGAGGAGCAGAGCATTCGACATGTCAAAATAAGCGGCCAATGGTAGCAAGCAGAGAAGGGGGGAAGGAGGTGAGATGCGCAGCAGGCCGATCAACGATGCATTGGTACTATGTAAAACCCCTCCACAGCTCAAGGTTGCTGGCATCATCCTGCTTTCGCCGTACATGCTCAGACATTGCTAACGCACACTGTATAAGCCGACCAAGCGGAATTACCTGCAGACAAGTCCCACCTCCCTGGACAGACTTTTTTTTGCGAGGAGCGGCGCTGAATCAGGAGCTGTCCCTGTTATTTTGGAGGGTAAGGTCTGTGATCATCCTGCCAGTCAAGTCCTTCATAAACCGAAAGAATAACTGAATAAGGACAGGTATGCTGCCCAGTTTGCTGCCCCTGCCCAATTAGGCAGAGATTACCTTAGAGTTGAACAGCATCGCGTAGACCGCCCTGTGCCATAGCCCCTCGGCGTGGCAGATTGAGCGAAGCTCCGTGCCAAGGTGAACCTGATGGAAATATGTCACAGCAGCTCTGAAGCACTTGAAAAGGTGCTGCTCATCAGGCTCAAATCCATCAACGTAACTCCCAGATTTGAACGGTTCTATTCAGCTTAACGTACTTTGCGTGAGCCAGCAACATCTGTCCTCGCACGACATGTTTATTTTGACGTTTTGACGCTCTAACACTGCTCTAACATCTACCGTATTGTTCACCAAAAGTCCTACCTCATTCCTGTCGAATACCTGCAGGGTAGGAGGGCAGAGAGAAGAGGAGAGTGGACTGAAATGTACAGCAGGGGACGAACCCGCACTAGCGCGGGTTTGCAAGCATCACAGGTAGTCCAGAGAAGAGCAGGACTCAGGCACACACTCACATCAAACATTTCAGCATCAGATTCTGCCTGGACCCCTGAAAAAGAAGGTGTCGCTGCCATTTAGGCCTGTGTCAGAGAGTTAGCACTCTAGAGGGTTACACTGCTGGAGGCACGAGAAATAACCAGAGTTGCAGAATTTTCCTAACTCATTCTTATTATAAAGGTCAGTGCCTCAGCGTGTCGATTGGCGAGAATGCCTTCAACCCCCCAAAACAGCGAAATGCGCCATGCCCACAAGTAATATAATAATGATTAGCAATGGAAGATACTGTAGATAGTTATGAAGCGCAGAGTGAGGAGTTGTCACCTGACAAGGCGCAGAAGGCCAAATCAGCAAGCTGCCCATTAGGCATGCCCAGCCTGATCCAGCAGCTCAGAATTTCTGACTGCTCCTGCTAACTTTGATCCTGCTCCCATTGACGGTTATGATGGAGATGTTGAGGATTTTGAGCCTGCTGCACCTGACTCCCCTCCTGCTGTCCCTCAACCCCTTGCTAATGAAGGACGCTAGCACCAGTGCCCCTCCCCATGCCAGAACTGGTAGGCATCCGGGCAAATCGGCTTGCATGTGCTTGCATTAAAGAACATGTTGCAGGCGACGTGTGCTTGGTCACGTGCGCGCACACACACGCACACACAATCTCTCTCTCTCTCTCTCTCTCTCTCTCTCTCTCACACACACACACACACACACACACACACACACACATCCGCACATCCACACACGCGCGAATGCACGTGCACGCGCACACACACACACACACACACACATACACACACACAATCACACACACACGCACACACACACACAGGGTCAAGGAGGGGTAGATATGCCGAAAGCGTTGTGGCTATAAACAACAACTGCCGCAAGAACATGCCGTACTGGAAGTCTGAGCTTTGCCGTCTTACCCCGGCCTTAGCTTCTCGCCATCACAGCAGTTGTGAAGCACAGAAGCAGGAATTACAAGCTCTTGTTGACAAGTCTTTTGATCATCCCCAACCACAAGTGTGCTGTGAACAGACTGACCTGCAGGTATGAAGGAACCCACATACCGACAAATACACACACACATACACACACAAACACACACACATACACACACACGCATGCACACACACACACACACACGCGCGCACACACACACACACACACACACACACACACACACACACACACACACAGAGACACACACACACGCAAGCACGCACATGCAAGCATGCATGCAAGCTCGCAAGCCCGCACACACACACACACATACACACACACACACACACACAGAGACACACACACACGCAAGCACGCACATGCAAGCATGCATGCAAGCTTGCA
>Ga0307942_1003387_pt1 | contig 12900 bp, 12 predicted proteins | sample OrgLakmetagen175_FD_201846 | JGI IMG/M metagenome (GOLD analysis project Ga0307942, IMG submission 201846) | Saline water microbial communities from Organic Lake, Antarctica - #175 | ecosystem: Environmental > Aquatic > Non-marine Saline and Alkaline > Saline | place: Antarctica: Organic Lake...
CATCTTCATCGCTGTACCTCTCCACCTCTATCACATACATCATCAGCATCAGCAGCATCAGCACTAGACCTCCTCACCTCTATCACGTACATCAGCATCATCCTCATCACTGTACCTCTCCACTTCTATAACGTACATCATCAGCATCAGCAGCATCAGCACTAAACCTCCTCACCTCTATCACGTACATCATCATCATCATCATCATCATCATCATCCATCATCATCCTCATCATCGCTGTACCTCTCCACCTCTATCATGTACATCAGCAGCATCAGCACTACACCTCCTCACCTCTATCACGTACAGCGTCCCAGAACTGGACCCAAAACACAGATTCGAGCCTCCGTCTGCGGCAGTGCACATAGCAGCACCCCTCACAAAAGGGGCGTACTCGGTGCCCACGCCATTTGCACCTTTGCCCTCGCCAGCGCTCGTGCTGGCACCTTCATCCTGTAAGTATGAGTGTGTGTGTGTTTGAGTGTGTGTTTGTGTGTGTGGTCACAAGTGTGTGTATGTGAAAGCATAGTCGGCGCCCACGCCATTTGCACCTTTGCCCTCACCAGCGCTTGTGCTGGCACCTTCATCCTGTAAGTATGAGTGTGTGTGTGTGTGTGTGAATGTGTGTGTAATCTCGTCCGTATGTATGTAAAAGCATAGTCAGCGCCCACGCCATTTGCACCTTTGCCCTCGCCAGCGCTCGTGCTGGCACCTTCATCCTGTAAGTATGAGTGTGTGTGTGTTTGAGTGTGTGTTTGTGTGTGTGGTCACAAGTGTGTGTATGTGAAAGCATAGTCGGCGCCCACGCCATTTGCACCTTTGCCCTCACCAGCGCTTGTGCTGGCACCTTCATCCTGTAAGTATGAGTGTGTGTTTGTGTGTGTGAATGTGTGTGCGATCACGAGTGCGTGTATGTGAAAGCATAGTCAGCGCCCACGCCATTTGCACCTTTGCCCTCACCAGCGCTTGTGCTGGCACCTTCATCCTGTAAGTATGAGTGTGTGTTTGTGTGTGTGTTTGTGTGTGTGATCACGTCCGTATGTATGTAAAAGCATAGTCGGCGCCCACGCCATTTGCACCTTTGCCCTCACCAGAGCTCGTGCTGGCACCTTCATCCTGTAAGTATGAGTGTGTGTGCTTGTGTGTGTGAATGTGTGTGTGATCTCGTCTGTATGTATGTAAAAGCATAGTCAGCGCCCACGCCATTTGCACCTTTGCCCTCACCAGCGCTCGTGCTGGCACCTTCATCCTGTAAGTATGAGTGTGTGTTTGTGTGTGTGAATGTGTGTGTGATCACGTCCGTATGTATGTGAAGGCAAAGTCAGCGCCCACGCCATTTGCACCTTTGCCCTCACCAGCGCTCGTGCTGGCACCTTCATCCTGTAAGTATGAGTGTGTGTGTTTGTGTGTGAATGTGTGTGTGATCACGTCCGTATGTATGTGAAGGCAAAGTCAGCGCCCACGCCATTTGCACCTTTGCCCTCACCAGCGCTTGTGCTGGCACCTTCATCCTGTAAGTATGAGTGTGTGTGTGAATGTGTGTGTGATCACGTCCGTATGTATGTGAAAGCATAGTCAGCGCCCACGCCATTTGCACCTTTGCCCTCACCAGCGCTCGTGCTGGCACCTTCATCATGTACGTGTGAGTGTGTGTGTGTGTGTGTGTGTGTGTGTGATTACGAGTGTGTGTATGTGAAAGCATAGTCAGCGCCCACGCCATTTGCACCTTTGCCCTCACCAGCGCTTGTGCTGGCACCTTCATCCTGTAGGTATGAGTGTGCGTGTTTTTGTGTGTGAATGTGTGTGATCACGTCCGTATGTATGTGAAAGCAGAGTCAGCGCCCACGCCATTTGCACCTTTGCCCTCACCAGCGCTCGTGCTGGCACCTTCATCCTGTACGTGTGAGCGTGTGTCTGTGTGTGTGTGTGTGTGTGTGTGTGTGTGATCACGAGTGTGTGTATGTGAAAGCATAGTCAGCGCCCACGCCATTTGCACCTTTGCCCTCACCAGCGCTCGTGCTGGCACCTTCATCCTGTACGTGTGAGCGTGTGTCTGTGTGTGTGTGTGTGTGTGATCACAAGTGTGTGTATGTGTAAGCATAGTCGGCGCCCACGCCATTTGCACCTTTGCCCTCACCAACGCTCGTGCTGGCACCTTCACTTGGTGCGTGCATATTTGTGTGCATGTGCGTGTACATGAGCATGTGCATGTGTGTATGTGTGTGTGCATGTGTGTATGTGTGTGTGCATGTGTCATTATAAAGGGACCCAAACGCTCCACGTGGGAATGGGAGACTGGGCTGGTGTGTGTGCGTAGGAAATCCATGGGGTGGGCGGCAGAGAATTTGTCAGGGACAGACGGGTACAGGTCTTGCTTTAAAACTGCGTAGTTGAAATATACCTGTATCAGGGTTGTAGGAAAGAGACAGGTGAGATCGTTATGAGCTGCATGCATCAGAAAAGCACTCACACACAAATACAAAGTAGCACATTGCGCATACACACCTGCACAGATACATACATACACAAGCCACACGTAGTTTACTCCATCACTATATTTACAAACGCACGCGCACATATACGCACAGACAAAGCGTACACACACAAGCACACACGTTCACATACGCACACGCACTCTCACACACACACACACACACACACACACACACAGCACACATAGCACACATTTAGACACATGCACACGTAAAAGACACAAAACAGACACACACACATCACACATACACACACAAACACAAACTCACACACATACACATACACACACCCGCACATGACACACTCACTTGACACACGCCCTCTTTATTCCCCCCTGGCTCTCGCATTTCCGGCAGCGCCCACACCAGCAGCTGTTTCTTACAGGCTTGATCCCACACCTACATTGTGTGTATGTGGGTGCGTATGTGTGTGAATGTTCACATAATCAGATGTCAAGTGTGTGCGTGTGCGTGTGTGTCTGCGTGTGTGTGTGTGTATGTGTGTGTGCGTGTGTACAGACCCGGATGCATAACAGGCTTGACTCCCACACCTACATTGTGTGTGTGTTCACAGAATCAGATGTTAAGTGTGTGTGTGTGTGTGTCCCTGTCGTTATTTGCAGGACCTTACAGTAAGCAAGTTGTTGTAGCAAAAAATAACTCAGCAGACGCGGCCTTGCACTTGTGTTGTTGCTGCAGAAACAAGAGACGTTTAGCAGAAGTTTGACTCCCACAATTAGCAAAGGTTTGACTCCCACCATTGCATACTTTTCCTCATTATCAATCATTGATCATTGACACGTCCCATGTCCCCAAAGGTAAAAATCCATGCCGCGTGCTCGCTCCTGTGTCCGGTAACGCCTGAACTCAAAAAAGAAGCGCCTGCCTGTGCATCGTTCTTTTGGCATTAGCTGTGCCTGAACTCAAAAAAGAAGCGCCTGCCTGTGCATCGTTCTTTTGGCATTGGTTGTGCCTGAACTCAAAAAAGAAGCGCCTGCATGTGCATCATTCTTTTGGCATTGGCTGTGCCTGAACTCAAAAAAGAAGCGCCTGCATGTGCATCATTCTTTTGGCATTGGCCGTGCCTGAACTCAAAAAAGAAGCGCCTGCCTGTGCATCGTTCTTTTGGCATTGGCTGTGCCTGAACTCAAAAAAGAAGCACCTTCCTGTGCATCGTTCTTTTGGTATTGGCTGTGCCTGAACTCAAAAAAGAAGCACCTTCCTGTGCATCGTTCTTTTGGCATTGGCTGTGCCTGAACTCAAAAAAGAAGCGCCTGCCTGTGCATCGTTCTTTTGGCATTGGCTGTGCCTGAACTCAAAAAAGAAGCGCCTGCATGTGCATCAATCTTTTGGCATTGGCTGTGCCTGAACTCAAAAAAGAAGCGCCTGCATGTGCATCATTCTTTTGGCATTGGCTGTGCCTGAACTCAAAAAAGAAGCGCCTGCCTGTGCATCATTCTTTTGGCATTGGCTGTGCCTGAACTAAATAAAAGCGCTGCTTGTGCATCATTCTTTTGGCATTGGCTGTGCCTGAACTCAAAAAAGGAGCGCCTGCTTGTGCATCGTTCTTTTGGCATTGGCTGTGCCCAGACCCAAGCCAGCTCTCATGCTTCAGAAATTTGGAACCCATACTAGCTCACACGCTCCGTCCTACGCTCGTCTTGTTCACAACGGGAGGAGGCTGTAAGGATTGGCAAACACACCCCCAATGGAATCCACGTGTTTATGTGCCCACGCACACCCACACCCACCCACCCATCCACCCATCCACACACACACATACACACACACACACACATTCAGGCACTTCTTTGCAAATGGAAGCGAGCGAGACTCAGCATTGCGTGGGAGTTTTGAGTTCCCTTCTCACATGTTTAGTTTAAAATTCCACCCGAAGCACCAGTGGGGGTTGACTTTGGCACTGAGTTCATCACACAAAGTGTTGCATGTACTGTTTTTTAATAGCAAAGACTGGTAGCCGTACACACATAAATATATGGCTTTAGCATTCGGGGTCTATGGCATTAAAATCGTCCCAATGCAAATGAATTGACTGATGAATTAATCGAATCTAAACCTAACCCCTAAATCCTAAAACCCCCGCCCTACAACCACATATCACATATATATACATGTGTATTATAATGTATTATTGTACTTAAATCGTAAATGACATACATTGAAGAAGAAATGCCTGCCAGGAACTACCGTGTCTGCACTGTGTGTTCCCGACTTAGGAATGGGACATTGTAGGGCTGGCCAGAAAGAACCATACATAACTACACAACCATATTATATGTGTTATTGGCAGGGAAATCACCAGATATACGGTCTCGTATGTACGATTTTTGCCAACCCACAGACATTTGAGGGCATACGCCACCCACTGCACCAAAAAGGTACCTAACACTGAAAGCAGAAACATCAACAAACTAAACAAGCACGAGGACCTTAATCAGTGCCTGAGTACCAGGGGCAGAAAAGTTTCACAGGCAACATCCAAATAACACAAGCGTGAGACGGCACCTGAATGCCAGACGCAGTTGACATTATGACATAGCCCGAAGCTCCAGACGGTAAAGCGTGCACCCCCCGCACAATCTCTAATGGCACCGGTTCTATCTGTGTGTGTATATGTGTGTATGTGTGTGTATGTGTGTGTATGTGTGTGTGTATGTATGTGTGTGCATGTATGTGTACAGGTATATGTGTGTTGGTTTTGACGTCAAGGGGATTAGCTCAAACCTCCAGACGTGCTTCGGCACGCACAAAGGCACGCACAGCCTGCATGTGTTATTTCAACACGCAGGTGAACAAGGCATTCCTCAAATATAACAGAAAAGAATGGCACACACATCTGCGTTAATGTATTACTTAGCATGAGGTACGCATCTGGCAAGATGGATAGAGGAGAGCAATTGTGGGGATGGGAGTCATGGTGGTTTTACTTAGCAAGCAACCTGCTGCTATTTCTTTTGCACCGGAGCTCAATCTCGTTGCTTGCCTAGTCGCTTGACTAGGCGTGATGATGTTAATTCGGCTTTGCAGCGGAAAACGTCACACAGAAAAGGAGCAGGGATATGGATTTGAAGGGTGTAATGTCGTGTTCATCTTGACCTTAATGTCATGTTTACCAGCGGTAAATTTTGTTTACACATTTGCTTTTGGACATTATTGATTGGCTGTGGCCATTGCAAAAACCAAAAAATGACATCATCTAGGACTAAGTGTCCAGCAGATAGCTTTTCCAATTAATCCCGACAAAGCCGGAAAAACACCTTCAACCCATCCCAATGAGGTTACTTCTATTTCTCTTACACTTTTGATACTACCCACTTTCACGTGTTGAAAGCTAATGCTTTAGCTTCCTGCTTTACTTGCTCAATTACTTGAGTCAAGCAAATAACGGCGTAGTCACGCACAAGAAACCACACTACGTACCTTCTTCACTGAAAGCTCAGTTCCTATCGTAATGCCCGTGGAAGAAATCAGGCACGCCTGCAGGTGGTTACCGTTTAGCGGTATACTTGCATGGAATTTTCCCATTGAAATCAGTGTAAGTTAGCCAGAAGAGAGCTACATGTTACCGCGCGCGTGTTAGCGTAGACCATCTGCTGGCCGGTGACGGACAGGTTGTTGTAGTCTGCAATGGGCGCGGGCTTCATGGGTGCCTGAAGCACACCAACCAACCAAACAATTGAACATTAGCATGTAATAGCAATAGCCATATACCAAGGAGCAGTCAAGCACTGTTATTGGCGCCCTCACCCTCAAAGGCTTCAGGTCATAGCTGCAAGCCATCGTCGATGTTTGATTTTTGTATCAATTTTTAGGTGGTTAGGTTGTTTTCACGATGTTCATGCGGAACTTTACACAGAATGCACAATATATAAGTAATTAATAATACCAAAATGCTGCACCGAATAAAAGTAGGCTCTCAGCAATTGCTGTGGTCGCCACACTCCAGGCTCGTTCCTGCGCACCGAGCTTATACTGCTGCCGCTGGTGGACGTCATCGCCAGCAGCACCTGCGGAGGAGGAGCGGCGATGCCCTGGCTTGGGTGTCCGTGGGTGAGCAATTTTGTCTCGCAACTCACGGCACTCCCGAATTCGTCGCGCTTGTCGATAGAGAGAGGTTAAATCAATGTTACTCGAGCAGGAAAGGAAAACCTGAAACCTGAACCCTTTGGGGGGGTCCTCGGGAGAGTTGCTCTCAAAAAGGTCCTTGAGGGAACTCTCTTCTCTCTTCCACCTGTTCAGATGTGTGCAAAATTGTAAAACCCTCGAGAAAACATTCCTCTGTTCTGCCACTCACACCCGTGCGCTCTTGCGCACGCACACACGTGCACGAGCGCACACGTCAGACCCTTGCACGCACGCGCACACGCACACACTGCACACACGCACACGCACACACAAACACACACACACACACACATACACACACACACACATACACACGTTGCACACACACATACACGTTGCACACACACACACACTCGCTCACACACACACGCACACATGCACACACACACACACATACACACACACACTCACACCCACACACACACTCTCACACACACATACACACATGTTGCACACACACACACACACACACACACACACACACACACACACACGTTGCACACACACACATACACACACACACACATACACACACACGCACACACGCAAGTAGGCGTCTTTCGGACCAGTGCTTTGCCTGAGCGTGGCCCAGAGGCCCCACACCCCGATTACCCGAGCCCTGCAAACCTGGATCGTTACAAGGGCCTTCGTGAGGAGGACATCCTCGAGCTGGAAAGCTTCCTCAAGTCCTTCCAGCAAAGGCGTGACCAGGGTGCGTGGTTGAGACCCTGCTTGAGGCTGCAGGGGAGGGGGCTTTTTTGAATTACAATACTGCCAAGGACACCTTTATGAGTTATGAGTGACAATTGTAGCCAAGCACACTTGAACAAGCAGGCCATACCTCCCTTTAAGTTATATCACTTGTGCCCACCTCTACAGCTAAGAGGTCAAATTACAAAGATCACTGAATAACGGATGCGCTAGAGCTTTATTTTTAAGGATCATAGAATTACGGGTGTGCTGCAGCTTTGTAACCCCCCCTCGCAGCTTGAGACGCACATCCACAGCCACTGCGGTTAGGTATCGTTCACGAGGTCCACAGCGCAATCAGGACGTGTTAAGATAAACCTATGGCAGCACAGAAAGAGAGGGTGCACTAGTAAGAGTTTCTGCTCAGTAACATATTGATATTCTGTAACAACACAATTTGCAACCAGGGCACTCAGCTGTGCTCATGTAACACACACACACATACACACAAGAGATGTAAGACATACACATAAGAGATGTAATACACACACATACACATTCATACACACACACACATCATCACACACATACACACAAGTAACAAAACGCACGCCCTGTCCTGCCGGCTTGCTTGAAGTGACGCTTGAAGAGAGGTAAGATGACTGAACATCTAACCTAATGGATATTGAAAAGTACAAATGCCACACACACACACACACACACTGTACAGGCCTCCAGCAGGCTGTCCTTGACGATGACGCATCATCCCCCGGAGAAGTGCACCTCGTCGGCACCGGACCAGGGGACCCCGGGTTGCTCACCCTCAGGGCTGTGCAGCTCATGCAGAATGCGGATGTGGTGCTGTACGACAGGTGTGGGTGTTTGGGTGTGGGTGTGGGTGTGGGTGTGGGTGGGTGTGGGTGTGGGTGTGGGTTTGAGCTTAGCGGGCATGGCTCGCTCACCCTCAGGGCTGTACAGCTCATGCAGAACGCGGATGTGGTGCTGTGCGACAGGTGGGGGTGGGGGTGGGGGTGGGGGTGAGGGTGGGTGTGGGTGTAAGTTTGAGTGTATTCCTTAGCGGGCATGGCTTGCTCACCCTCAGGCTGTGCAGCTCATGCAGAATGCAGATGTGGTGCTGTGCGCATTTCACGCAGGCTGGTCTGGGATGACATTATGCACTTGCCTGACTCCCTTTCCTGCATATAACAACACCTCTGTGTGCATGCACTATGCTGCAGCGCCATCCTTGTTTGTGCTGTGTGCATTTCACGCAGGCTGGTCTGGGATGACATTGTGCATGCCTGACTCCCTTTCCTGCATATAACAACACCTCTGTGTGCATGCACTATGCCGCAGCGCCATCCTTGTTTGTGCTGTGTGCATTTCACGCAGGCTTGTGTCAGACGACATTCTGTGGTTAGTAGGTCCGCACGCGCGTATGGTGTACGTTGGAAAGCACAGTGGATTCCACACACGCTCCCAGGTGTGTGTGTGTTTGTGTGTGTGTGTGTGCTCCAAACTGAACCTGCGTTTACATAGTATGGGAGCTTGTGTGTGTATGTGAATGTGTGTGGGGGGGTTGGGGTGGGTGTGGGTGTTATTATGTGAGTGTATATTTTGTTGAAGCAGGGGTTGTGCATGGTTCAACTGCAGGGCACATAATTGCATACAAGTGTGCTCACACATTACTTAGACACACACACACCACACGCGCGCACAATCACATGAGAAATATACTTTTTTCTAAGCAGCCCTTAGCCCTCCCTCTCAACAGAGGTACCTGCGTGTCTCGACTCAAGCGTGCACACTCACAAACTGGCTCCCAAACAAACGCACACACACAGACACAAACTCACACACACTCAAACACACACACAGACACACACGAACTCGCACACACTCAAACACACACACACAGACACACACAAACTCACACACACTCAAACACACACACATTTATAGGGTTGGCCAGAACCGTATATATACACCGTATATGACCGTATATTTGGTGATTTTCCTGCAAAAAACACTTAATGTGTATACACCGTAATTTTACGGTTCTGGCCAACCCTACACATTTACAATTGCAGGAGGGAAATCCACCAGCTGCTGCTGACCTTTGCCGAAGCAAATGCCTGTGTGATTCGACTCAGATAGAGCGCGAGCAATTCACGCAAGAAAAAGCACACGTACACGTACTCACACACACTCACAAGCATGATGAATTTCACAGGAAGAAATCCACCAGCTGCTGCTCGCCTTTGCCGAAGCAGGTGCCTGCGTGATTCGACTCAGATAGAGCGCGAGCAATTCACGCATGAAAATGCACACGTACACGTGCTCACACACACTCACAAGCATGATGAATTTCACAGGAAGAAATCCACCAGCTGCTGCTCGCCTTTGCCGAAGCAGGTGCCTGCGTGATTCGACTCAGATAAAGCGCGAGCAATTCACGCAAGAAAATGCACACGTACACGTACTCACACACACTCACAAGCATGATGAATTTCACAGGAAGAAATTCACCAGCTGCTGCTCGCCTTTGCTGAAGCGGGCGCCTGTGTGATACGCCTGAAGGGAGGTGACCCCTATGTGTTTGGAAGGGGAGGGGAAGAGGTGGCGTACCTGGCAGCCAAGGGCATTGACGTGCAGTGTGTGCCGGGCATAACCGCTGCCTCAGGTGTGTGTGTGTGTGTGTTTGTGTGTGTGTGTGTGTTTGTTTCGTGTGTGTGTGGACGTGGGTGTGGGTGTGGGGATGTGGGTGTGGGCGTGGGCGTGGGCGTGCGTGCGCATGTGTGTATATGTGTGTGTGCACGCGTGCTTGTGTATGTGTGTGTCGTTTGTTACCCTGTACACATGTGTCTCTCCTGTGTGCACATCATGCGCGTGTTCGTTTGTGTGTGCAAATGTGTGTGTTTGTGTGTGTCGTTTCTTACCCTGTACACATGTGCCTTTTCCGTGTGCACATCATGCGCGCGTTCGTTTGTGTGCGTGCGCATGTGTGCGTGTTTGTGTGTGCGTGTGTGTATGTCGTTTGTTACCTAATACTCGTGTGTCTATCCCGTGTGCACATCATGCAGGCTCTGTTACTGCGCACACACGCACACACACACTCTCTCACTATTGTCTTGCGCTTCAGGTCATGCCATTTGTTTACTTACACACACATTTTTTTAGCTCTGCAGGACGAATGATTTTCTACCGTACACGCAACTCCAGCCCTGTTGCACATGCACACACACACACGCATTTGTTTTAGCTGTGCAGGACGTGCGATTTTGTACACGCACGCAACTCCAGTCATTTTACACGCACACACACAAACACACACACACACAAACACACACGCGCACACACACACACACAACTCTGCATCACAACTGCACGTGCACTCTTGTGTGTGTTCTCAGGCATCTGCGCAGAACTGGGCATTCCTATGACGCACCGTGGCGTGGCGACCAGCGTGCGATTCCTCACAGGTGTGCGTTGTGTGTGTGTATGTGTGTTGTGTGTGTTGTGTGTGCATGTGTCTATTTTCTGGGCATTCCTATGACACACCGTGGCGTGGCGACCAGCGTGCGATTCCTCACAGGTGTGCGTTGTGTGTGTGTGTTGTGTGTGCATGTGTCTATCTTCTGGGCATTCCTATGACGCACCGTGGCGTGGCGACCAGCGTGTGTTTCCCCACAGGTGTGCATTGTGTGTGTGTGCGTGTGTGTGGATGTGTGTGTGAATATGTATGTGTGTGCATGTGTGTGTGTGTGCGCGTGTAAGCGTGCGTGCATGTGTGCGCGTGTGAGCATGCGTGCATGTGTGTGTGCACGTTTTTTTTTGCCAGAGAGCATGAGTAGGTAGGGATGTTGGCTGTGTTACCTTGCTTTCTTGTCGATGTCCATGTCATATTTGGCACGCGCTCGTTGTGGAAGCACATCACAAGCACAAGCATACACGCGCACAAGCGCAAGCGCACATGCGCAAGCTCACAAGCACAAGCGTACGTGCATAAGCGCACAAGCGTAAGTGCATAAGCGCACAAGCGCATAAGCACAAGCATACACGCGCACAAGCGCAAGCGCACATGCGCAAGCTCACAAGCACAAGCGTACGTGCATAAGCGCACAAGCGCATAAGCACAAGCATACACACGCACAAGCGCAAGCGCACATGCGCAAGCTCACAAGTACAAGCGCATAAGCACAAGTATACACGCGCACAAGCACAAACGTACGTGCATAAGCGCACAAGCGCATAAGCACAAGCATACACGCGCACAAGCGCAAGCGCACATGCGCAAGCGCACAAGCGGCAGTGCATGAGCGCACAAGCGCATAAGCACAAGCATACACGCGCATAAGCGCAAGCGCACATGCGCAAGCTCACAAGCACAAGCGGCAGTGCATAAGCGCACAAGCGCATAAGCACAAGCATGCACGCGCACAAGCGCAAGCGCACAGGCGTTGTGGTGTGACAAGTGCACATAGTTATTTGCTTTACCCCTACACACTTGTTTCATCTCTAACGCGCACATGCGTGCACACACACACACACACGTGCACGTGCACACGCGTGCACACACACACACACACACACACACACACACACGCGCACACACACACACAGGCCATGCACGTGATGGTGGTGAGCAGGGGCTCCTGGAACAACACACATATATTTACTCATACACACACATTTATACACACACATACACACACAGGCCAAACACATATAATTACTCATACACACACACATTTATACACACATACACACACAGGCCACACACATATATTTACTCATACACACACATATATACACACACAGGCCACACACATATATTTACTCATACACACACACATATACACACACACACACGCGCACACACACACAGGCCATGCACGTGATGGTGGTGAGCAGGAGCTTCTCGACTCAACCGTTGCTGGGGCTGCCGACCCACACACCACGCTGGTGGTGTACATGGGCTTGCAGGTGTGTTTATGTATGTGTATGTGTGTGTTTGATAGTCTTGTGCCTTTGTGAATGATGCCTGGGCCCCACACACCATGCACATCTGCGCATGCGCGCACATACACAAATACACACTGACACACACACACTCACACACACACAATCACACACACGCACGCACGCACACACACACACTCTCACACACACACAATCACACACACGCACGCACACACACACATACACACACACACTAAGGGAGACAGACTGGTTTGTAAGCAGGTGCTCCAGACTTGTATGCACAGCTTCAGCAGCAAAGCGCACACACACACACACACACACGCACGCACACACACGTACACACACGCACATACACAAACCACATCATGCTTGCGCAGAAGCTGCCCTACTTGTATACACAGCTCCAGCAGCACGGCATGCCGCCCGATGTGCCTGCTGTTGCGGTGGAAAGAGGCACCACAAGGTGTGTGTATGTTATGTGTGTGTGTCTGTGTGTGTGTGTGTGCCTGCTGTTGCGGTGGAAAGAGGCCGCAAGGTGTGTGTATGTAATGTGTGTGTGCCTGCTGTTGCGGTGGAAAGAGGCACCAC